>Ga0207713_1000194_pt1 | contig 84733 bp, 72 predicted proteins | sample KBSS64metaG_FD_184404 | JGI IMG/M metagenome (GOLD analysis project Ga0207713, IMG submission 184404) | Switchgrass rhizosphere microbial communities from Kellogg Biological Station, Michigan, USA - KBS S6-4 metaG (SPAdes) (version 2) | ecosystem: Host-associated > Plants > Roots > Rhizosphere >...
ACGTGGCGTTGTTCAACGACAGCATCGGCGAAAACATCGCGTTCGCCCGCCCCGGAGCGACCATCGAGAAGGTCCGTGAAGCGGCGCGCGCGGCCCATGCCGACGAGTTTATCCAGCGCATGGAAAACCAATACGAGACCCTGGTCGGCGAGCGCGGCATCAAGCTCTCCGGTGGTGAAAAGCAACGGGTCGCCATTGCCCGGGCGATCCTCAAGGACCCGCAACTGATCATCCTCGACGAAGCCACCAGCGCCCTCGATTCCGAGTCCGAGCACCTGGTGCAAAGGGGCCTGGAACAACTGATCAGCGGCCGCAGCTCGGTGATCATCGCCCACCGTTTGAGCACCGTGATGAATGCCGATCTGATTCTGGTGATGCGCAATGGCGAAGTGCTGGAGCGCGGTCGCCACAGCGATCTGGCGGCATTGGAAGGTGGTTTCTATTCCCGGTTGTTTGCCCTGCAGAGTCAGGGCCGACCGGCTGTAGCCAACTGAGCGGGTGCAACCTTGCTGGCCCCCAGACAACTGCTGCTGTTGCTGTGTTGCTGGCAACGCAACCGCCCGCCCCGAACACCAGTCCTCGGCACTGAAAGCCCCGAATCACGGGGCTTCCAACCCGACACAAGAGACTGGCACAGGGGTTGCAATTATTGCTGTAACCACCGGACGCAATCGCGTTTGGGCCCTTCGTCAACGCAAAGGAAACGAACACATGAGTCAAGCTTTGGATACCCTCTGGTACACCCGCTGCCCGGTGCCCACCGGTCTTGGTATTGCCGTGCAGAAAGGCTGGCTGGAGCAGACCCTGAATGCCCAGGGCACCGCGATCAAGTCCCTGCGCGAATCGGAAAACCAGGCCGTGCGCGAGTCGCACTTCGACCATACCCTGCAGAATTCGGTGCGCCACGGCGGCAACATTCCGGCCATCTGGGCCCGTGCCAGCGGCCGCGAAACCCGAGTGATCGGCCTGTCCTGGCAGGATGAGGTGCAATTGATCCTGACCCTGCCGGACAGCGGGATCAAGACCGCCAAGGACCTCAAGGGACGCAAATTCGGCCTGCCGCTGTGGGCCAACGCGCAGATCGATTTCTCCCGTGCCCAGGCCATTCGCGGTCTGGAAAACGCGCTGAAGCTCGAAGGCCTGGAAGTCAGCGATGTCGAACTGGTGGACTACCTGCGCGGTGGCACCCACAGCGATGAAGCCGCGCAAACCGTGGCCGGCATCAGCACCTTCGGCGGTCGACGCAACGGCGGGCAGAACGCGGAACTGGTCGGCCTGCTGCGCGGTGAAGTGGATGCGATCTTCCTCAAGGGCGCCTCCGCTGCACACGTCGCCCATCAGTTCGGCCTGCACACGGTGATCGACACCGGCTCGCACCCGGAGCCGCTGATCCGCGCCAACAACGGCACACCGCGCACCTTGAGTGTCGACCTGCATTTGCTCGATCACCATTACGATGCCGCCGTCGGCATTCTCGACTCGGTGCTGCGTGCCGAGACCTGGGCCTGGAACAACCCCGAGGACACCCGGCGCTACCTGGCCAGGGAAACCAACAGCAGCGAGTTCTGGGTTACCGCGGCCTATGGTGAAGATGCCCACCAGCGCCTGCGCACCAACCTGCATGAGAACTCGATCCTCGGCCTGCAGGACTTCACCGATTTCCTGCAGCGCTGGAATTTCATCCCGCAGAGCTTTTCGGTCCGCGACTGGATCGACCCGCGTCCACTGGAATCCTTGCGCTCAGCCACCGCACTGGCCGGCTGATGCCCCGGGCTCGACAAGACCTTTCCCACAAGCAGGCCTCATGAGCACCCACTTCCTTGATACCCTCTGGTATACCCACAGCCCGGTTCCCACCGGGCTGGGGATTGCCGTCGAATCCGGCCGACTGGCCGAGGCGTTCCGTCCTTTCGGGACCAACATCCAGGCGCTGCGCGAATCCAACGATCGGGAAATTCGCGAAGCGCACTTTGATCACCACTTGCCCAATTCCGTCCGGCATGGCGGCAACACGCCCGCCATCTGGGCGCGCTCAACAGGTGTGCAGACCCGGGTCATCGGCCTGTCCTGGAGCGACGAAGTCCAACTGATCGTGAGCAATCCGGACAGTCCGGTGAAAACCATCCGCGACCTGAAAGACCGGCGTTTCGGCCTGCCCAAATGGGCCAATGTGAAAATCGATTTCAACCGCGCCAGCGCCTTGCGCGGCCTGGAAAATGCGCTGAGCCTGGAAGGCCTTGAAGTCGCCGACGTCGATCTGGTCGACTACCCCTACGGCGGCACTCACAGCGACACCCCGGTTCGCCACGTGTTCGGCGCCCAGATCCGGCTGCACAGCAACCGCGTGCGTCGGCGCAACCAGGAGCTGATCGGCCTGTTGCATGGCGATGTCGATGCGATCTTCCTCAAAGGCGCCCATGGCCTGCAACTGGCGGACGAGTTCGGCCTGCATGTGGTGGTCGACACCGGCTCCCACCCCGACCCGCTGATCCGCGCCAACATCGGCACGCCGCGCACCCTGACGGTGGACCAGCACCTGCTGGATGAACATTTCGACGCCGCGCTGTGCATCGTCGACAGCGTGCTGCATGCCGAACGCTGGGCCTGGGCCCACCCTGAGGAGACCCGGCGTTTCCTCGCTCGCGAACTGAACACCAGCGAATATTGGGTTGCGGCTGCCTACGGTGAAGATGCCCACCGCCGCTTGCGTACCGCCCTCGACGAAACCTCGATCACAGCCTTGCAACACCTGACGGACTTCCTCCAGCGCTGGGACTTTATCCCGCAACGCTTCGACGTCCGCGACTGGATCGATCCTCGTCCACTGGAGGAGGTGTGCCGGGTGATTTGAATCCAGTTAGTCAACGGCGAACACAGAACCCTGTGGCGAGGCTCAGCTATCAGCTATCAGCTCCCCGCTCGCCCTGCCGCCCCCCGTTACGTAAAAGCGCCCCGTTGCCTGCGCATCAATCCATTGTCCTCGCAGGCAAGCTCGTTGAGCGCAGTAGATAGCGTTGCGCGAATTCCGTGACCGGTAGTTACCCGTATCTCATAGCCTATGCGCTTGATCGCTGTATTAGTGGTGTTCTCGCTGAGGTCGAACTACTTAGGGACAGACAACCGCAATTCCCCTGTGCGGTACATCTGTGAGAAACAGCAAGCGCTACTCCAGATCGTTGCGGCACTGCCTCCATAGGCTCGCAACTTCTGCTGGAAGACAGGAACTTCCTCCATGAGCAAATAGGGATTGTTCGTCACTGGAGGTTGGGGAATGGCGACAAAATGTTGAGATCTGCCGAGGGAGTGTCATCAGTCCCTTTTCCACCACGGCATAGCGGAACAACTGGTTGAACCTGGATTTGGCGCCCTTCGTGCTGACGAACAGCTGCAAGCCATCCATGTCCTTGAGCCCGAAGTTTTCCCCACATTTGTTTGCAGTGCCTATAGCCGCATCTGACGCCCTATCCATTGAAATCTATGGGGTTTTTTATTCATGAAGCAGGAATGGACTTGATTCTGGACTTTTTTAGAGGGTATCAAGAGCACACAAAGTACACCTCCAATCCACGCTATTGGGTTCTACCCGTAGCCAATCGAACGAACGATCATCAAGCTGGCGGTGGCAATTGCGCAGGATTAACAGAAGATGAGTCCCCAGCGAAAAGATGTCCCGACCTCCCCCACTCACCAGTCAACTCACAACCGACGAATATCGGCCACCGCAGCATCCAACGACGGTATTTTTCTCGACTACGACATTAGGCAAGCGTCAGGAACAACGCCGACGTCCAGACCCGGGACTGATCCCGCTGACGTGCACAGATGAACAAAGGATGCTCACGGCCCGGTTGCAGATTGAGTTGCGCCAGGTCGATCTTCCCTTGCAGCTCGCGAGGCAGCGGCGCGGCGGTGGTTCGTTCAAGGGAAACTTTCAGCTCAGCCCCCGGCAACTCTTCGATCACTTGGGATTGCGCCAGCAGTTCTTCGCCGGACAGTTGCATCAGCACCGTCGGCGCATGCACGTAGGGCTGCGGTTCGGACGGGTCGCCGACCTTGATGTAGTTGTCGATGCGGCTGCGGACCTGCAACGTCGCGCCGGCCAGTTGCGACAGGTCGATTTCGATACTGTCGGTGTCGCCGTTGGTGTCGGTGCGAAAGGCCAGGGTCGTGGCGTCCTTGCGCCATACGGTTTGCTCCGGGTGATCGAGGCCCAAGGCGCGAAAACCATTGATCACCGCCCCGGTCACTCGAATCTCGCCGGTCCAATAGGCGCCGCGATAACGATCCTTGATCCGCGCGCCGCCCAGGCGCAGGCGAATATGTTGGGTGGAAAAGCCCAGTTCCTGATGCAGGTTGCGCGACCAGATCAGCGTCTCGCCATCGAACAGATCGACCTGCTCCCACCCCGCCTCGCCCAGCAATCGATAATCCAGCGTGGCGTTCGAATCCGCGGTGAACACCTCGCCCATAAAATGCCGGCCCTGACGCAGGCTGGCGAATGAACGCTCGCCGGTGGTGGCAAAGGTTCGACGGGCACGCAGCGCCTTGCCGACACTCGCGCGGTCGAAGCCTTCGGCGACGACACCGGTCAACCCGCCGCGAGAACCGAACACCGCCGTGGCCGGCACCCCGCCACCGCAACGACCCTGGTGTTCATCGCTGTTCGCCGCGGCGCCCACCCGATAGCCGCGCTGAAGAGCTTCGGCGTAGACCCAATGGAACTGGCCCCAGGCCGACCCCACTTCGATCAAGCGTTCCAGCTCCGGGTGATGCCAGTCGAGGTTGCACCGGCGCCCGCCGACATGGGGCATCATCAGGTGACCTTCCGGGTCTTTCGCATAGGCGGCGTACAACTCGTCCACCGGCCAGGCGCCCGGCTTGATGGTGCCGGCGGTGAACTCGTTCCACTCGAAGGAGCGCACCAGCCGCCCTTGGTTGTCGAACGGAAACTCGGGCTTGCGATCATGCAGGAACACCACATTGCGGTCACCACCGGCGCAGGAGTTGCCGCACCACTCGGTGCCGGGGTAGCAGACGAAGCGGCCCGGCTCGTTGAGTTCATGAATCAGCTTCACCGCCTGATCCCAGCGTTGCTCGGTGATATTGAAGTCGTTGGCGGTGTAGCCGAGGACATCGAGGCCAGCGACATCGCGACCGTAACTGAGGTTGTAGAGCGTATCATTGGTGCCCACGGTGTCATCGGAGTGCACATGCAGGTCGGCGTACAACGGACGCAATGCCGTGCCCGCCGGGTCGACGGTGACGAAAGCCTGGGCACCGCGCACGCCAGGCGTCTGCACCTCGGCGGACAATCGCCACTCGCCCACGGCCCCAAGATCAAAACCCTCGAGCCGCGCCGTCGCCCAGCCTTCATTCGCCAAAGTAAACGGCTGTTGGCGCTCGCCGCCTTCGGGATCAACGAGGATCAGGACACCACCGAGCGGCAAGTTGCGGCAGGTGTTGCCCCAGGCATCGTCCACCCGCAGCAAAACGTCGAACGCCTCACCAGCGCTGACCAGACGCGGCACAATGACCTGCACGCTTTGCGCCGGTCCCGGCACGATGTTCAACAATGGATCGCCTGGCACCTCGGCAAATTTCGAGCTGCCCAACGGGTCGATAAACAGCCGGAAACGGAAGTCTTTCTCGACGAAACTCTGCACCCGCGTCCCCGCGCCGCCCTGGCGACGGTCGCCCAGGCGAATGGAGATTTTGTCGCCCGGATTCAGGTAGCCGTCGATGATGTCGATGATGATCGCTTTCTGGAACGGCCGTTCGTGGCCCTTCTGGTCGAAACGCACTTTCAGGTGCTGCACGGTGGCCTGGCTCTGGCCGGGCGCCAGTTCGCCCGCCTGATATTCGGCGCTGACGTAGTTGGGACCGGCCGGATTCGAAGTCTGGAACAGTGCCCAGTCGGAGTAGAACTTGAAGGCCAGTTTCAACCACGCGCCATCCGCCAGACCACTGCCGCCAACCTCATAGACGAGGGTGATTTCATCCCATTGCCCGGCAATCAACGTGTCTCGGTCACAGTCGATGCTGCCCAGGAACGGGCGTTTTTTGTTGCGTTCGTAGAGGCCTTGTGGGGCGATGTAATGCCCGGCTTCGCGGGGATCGAAAACGTTACTCACATGACACCTCGTGCAGTGGTCAACTGAAGGTTTGAAAGGGATCGAAGACAAAGGACGATGCTTACTGCACGCGCCATTTCTGGTAGTGACGCTCGATGCGCCGGAACACGAAACTCTCCATCAGCCACGCAATCAGGCCGATCAGCACGATGCCGAGCAACACCTGACTGCTGTTACCAATCTGTCCGCCCGTGGACACCATCCAGCCAATGCCTTGGGACGCACCGATCATTTCCGCCGCGACCAATGCCCGCCAGCCCTGGCTGAAACCGATGCGTAAGGCCGCCGTCACGAAAGGTAATGACGCCGGCAGGTAAACGTGGGCCAGCAGTTGCCAGGGGTTGGCGCCCAAGGTACGAGCTGCACGGACTTCACCGCCGCGAATGCTCTGCACACCCTCCTGGATTGTCACTGCCATGGGGAACACCGCGGCAATGAAAATCACCAGCACAATCGAGACATACCCCAGGCCGAAAATGATCATGATCAGCGGCGCCCAGGCGATCGGCGGGATCGCCATGAACAGGCTATTGAGCGGCGAGATGAAATCGCGAAAGCGCGACGACAGGCCACCGGCCGTGCCCAACAAAATCGCAATAATCACTGCGGCGCAGAAGCCGCCGACCTCTTCAAGGACACTCGCCCTGAAGTGCTGCCACAGCGAACTGTCGCCCAGCCAGCGCACAGCCTCGCGGACGACATCCCATGGCTGCGGCAGGATGTAAGTGGGAAAGCGGCTGGCCAGGGCGATCCATATCAACAACAGAAATGGCAGCGAAGCCCATCCCCAATTCGGTTTTGGCAAGGACATGACTGACTCAGCGCGAGGCTTTTTCCAGGTAGGAGGTATCCACGATCTGTTCGGTCTTGAGCGTGGTGTCGATAAAGCCGAGGTCGTGGGAGTAATTCATCAAGCGTTGGATGAATTGAATGTCCGTAGCCTGCAAGTCCGCCGACCAACCCAGTCGGGTCCGCGCCTGGGCGACGATGGTTTCTGGCGCGATGGTCTTGCCGTCAGCGCCTTGCACCGCTTCAAGCTTGAACGCCTCGGCGATGATGCGATTCGACTCGTCGGGATGCTCATTGAGGAACGCTATGGCTTTGCGGTGCGCGCGCAGCAACTTGACCACATCGTCCGGGCGCTCCTGCAAGGTTTTGGGTAGCGCGATCACCACGTACCACGGGTAATTCGGCAGCACCTGGTTGACGTCGAGCAAAATCCGGCTCGCCCCCCGCAGCAACGACTGGCTGACAAAGGGTTCCCAGGAAAACGCCGCGTCGACAATGCCCCGCTCCAGTGCCGCGTTCATGTTGCCGGGGGGCATGTCGATGATGTCCAGGTCCTTGTCGGGATTAAGCCCGGCCTTTTCTTTCAGCACATAACCGCGCAGCAGCACGTCCATGCCACTGCCCTTCTTGACCCCGGCGAGTTTTTTGCCCTTGAGTTGATCCAAGCTGGCAATCGGACTCTTGGCATCGACAATCACCGCCGCCTGGCCGTAATTGACCTTGGCCAGAATCCGGCTTTGCAGCCCTCGGGAGAACCATTGGTAAACCGGTGGCGTGCCGACATAGGCCACGTCCAGTTCACCGGCAGCCAACGCCTGCTGGATGACCGGGCCGTCGCCCAATGCCTTGAGATCGACATTCAAGCCTTCCTCGCGGTAGTAACCTTGTTTGTCGGCGATCAGCGCCGGGGCATTGGCCATGGCGAAGACATAACCCACACGCAGGGGCTTTTCCTCGGTGGCCACGGCAAATGTGCTGCTTGCCAGTGCGGCAACAGACAATGAAAGGGCAAGCAGCGAACGTTTGATCATGCGGTTAACTCGGGTTGTCGGGTGGTGTGGGGAGTAGCTGCGGACACTTCCATGACATGGGAAATGCGCTCCATCAGCTCATTGCGGTAATCGAGAAAGGCCGGCAAGCGGCGGGTGTTCAGGTTGGAGCGAGGGCGCGGCAGATTGATCTTCAGCTCACTATGGATTCCGCCCGGAGCGATGTTGAGCACGATCACCCTATCCGCCAGAAACACCGCTTCGTCGATGTCGTGGGTAATGAACAACACCGTCTGACCCAGCTCGGCCCAGATACGCAAGGTTTCTTCATTCATGCTGTTGCGACTGATGGCATCCAGCGCGGCGAAGGGCTCGTCCATCAGCAGCACGCTGGGCTCAAGGGCCAGCGTCCTGGCCAGGGAAGTGCGTTGCTGCATTCCACCTGAGAGCTGATGTGGCAATCGATGGGCCGCATCCTCCAGACCGACCAGGCGCAGGTATTGCAGCGCTTGGGCACGCTGTTGCGCCTCGCTGAGTTGCGCCGTCATCCGCAAACCAAAGCGGACGTTTTCCAGCGCGCTCAACCAGGGAAACAACTGCGGCGCCTGAAACACATAACCCAGCTCCGAACGCTCCGGCTTCACCGCTGTCTGGTTGATGCTGATCTGACCGCTCTGGGGTTGCTGAAAACCGGATAACAAGTTCAACAAGGTGGTTTTCCCGCAGCCCGATGGCCCCAGAATCGCAACGAATTCGCCAGGCCGGGCGTTCAGGCTGAAAGCAGAAAACACGCGATGCCCGTTGGGGTAGCTGAAGCTCATGTCATCGACCGTCAGCGCGTCGGCTTGCTGCTGCAGGTAGGCGTTGGTTTTGAGCATGGCAAGTGTCGTCAGGTCGTTTACAATGGGAATGCCTGACATAATACGTATTAATACAAGTTATCCCAATAACCTATTTTTATAACCTTAGAAGTGACGGCGTACCGCCCCACTCCAAGGACCATGGAAGCCGACCGTGTCCACGTCCATTCTGCGCGACAGCACCACCTCGCTCTACGAACAGATCGCCCATCGATTGCTGGAAGAAATTCAGCGCGGTGACTTTGAACCCACCGGTAAATTGCCGTCGGAAGCAGAGCTGGGCCAACGCTTTGGGGTAAGCCGCGTCACGGTGCGCCTGGCGGTGGGCAAGCTCAGCGATGACGGCGTGGTGGAGCGCAAGCAAGGCAAAGGCACGTTCGTGGCGGCCAAGCAGGTTCGCCACGGCCTGGATGCATTGCGCAGCTTTCACGAAGCCTTGTTGCTGCAAGGTCTAAAACCGAGCATGCGGGTCATCAGCCATGCACTGCAGCCAGTCCCGGAGGCATTGCGTGGATTGTTTGAAGCAGCGGACGATTGCCTGCTGCTGGAGCGACTGCACTTTGTCGATGACGAACCCATCGCACTCGGGCGCAGCTATTTACCGGTGGAGCTGGCCAGCGTGGTGTGGACTGATGTCGAGCACCAACCGATCTACTCCATTCTGGAGTCGATCACCGGCATGGCGGTCACCCGTGCCGATCTGGCGATCCGCGCTCAAGAAGCAGACAAAAGCCTGGCCAGTGCCTTGCACATCAAACGCGGCGCGGCGCTGTTGGTCATGGAACGCACATCGTACTTCGCTGACGGCCACTGCTGCGACCGCACGACATTTTTCATCCGACCTGAACGCTATGCCTTCGTCCTCAGCGGTGTATTCAAATCCACAAGCGGCCGTTAGAACGACCGTTTGTGCACGGAGATCAATTATGCCTTCCCGACTGAATGGTCACCGGACGCATAAGCCGTAGTTCTACCGCCCTAGAGGTCACTGTCGAAACGGAACGACGCGCCATAAGCTGACGCTGGTAAATGGCTCGAACCGTCACCCCGCAACCGCGAACGAAAGGTACCGTTTTGCGGTTGGGTGCGGTATAGGCCACGTTTTTGCAGTTCAGGGATAACCAGCTCGACGAAGTCTTCAAGACTGCCAGGGCTGATCAACGGATTGAGCATGTAGCCGCTGGTGCCTGAAATGCGTGCGTGCTCTTCGATGCGCTCGGCCACCTGTTGTGGGGTGCCTACGAGGATTAGATCGCTCCCTCGGGTAACGTTGGCAAAGCGCTGTTTGACATCGCCCGCGGTCAACGGTTTGCCACTGCCATCGGGACGCATCACATAAGAGGTCATGCCTTCCGTGTGGGTTGAAAGCGCGTCGCTGTCGGCGTAGCGGCTGATATCTATGCCGGTGTCGCCGGCGTAGCTTACCAATTGCGCCTGCAAGTGATAGTTGCTTTGCAGCTCATCATATTTGCGCTGAGCTTCGATCTCGGTCCTGGCCGTGACGATACGCAGCACTGTTAAAGACTTCACATCCTCGGGTTGACGACCACGAGCCTGAGCCTGGGCCCAGATTTCTTCCAGCCCCTGACGAATTTCCAGTGGGTTGGATTTGGCGATGAAGATAAGCTCTGCGTGCTTGGCCGCGAACTCCCGGCCACGCCCTGACCAGCCGGCCTGGATCAGTAAAGGTGTGCGCTGGGGCGATGGCGAGGTCAAGTGCGGCCCGGCCACCCGGTAATGCTCACCCACGTGGTTGATTGGCCGTACACGATCACCCCGCGCGTAGAGCTGGCGAGCCTTGTCCGCGACCACGGCGTCGCCGGCCCAACTGCCTTCCCAGAGTTTGTAGACCACATCGAGGAACTCTTCAGCGCGCTCGTAGCGATCATCGTGCTTGATCATCTGTTCCAGCCCGAAGTTGCGGGCGGCACTGGACAGGTATGAGGTGACGATGTTCCAGCCCACCCGGCCATTGGTGAGGTGATCCAGCGTGCTGAAGCGTCGGGCATGGGTAAAAGGATGTTCGTAGCTGGTGGTCACGGTGACGCCAAAGGCCAGGTTTTCCGTCACGGCCGCCAATGCAGGAATGATCATAAGCGGGTCATTGGCGGGTGCTTCCACGGCCCATTTCATCGCCGCATCGGCGTTGCCACCAAATACGTCGTAGAAACCCAGGACATCACCAAAAAAAAGCATGTCGAGGTGAGCCTGGTCGGCAATGCGCGCCAGGTTCGACCAATAGCCCAAAGAATTGATGGCCAGTCGTTCGTCAGCCGGGTGCGTCCAAAGGCTTGGCGCACCGCCACAGCCCACACTGGCTTGCTCATAGAGCGCAAACAAAAGAGGTTTTGGATCGGACATCGTGGCTCCTGTAAATAAAGTCATTAAACGGGGTGGATCACCGCTGAGGGCAAAGCCCCTTGTTCGAAAAAACTGACGGAAAAAAAACGCCACAGAATCGAGTCAGTGGCGCTTGTATTGTTCAACCCGGAAACGCTGTTGCCTGTTCAAAGAGAGCAGGCACTGCCACCGTGCTTTTCAAGGTATCGCTGCTGAGTTTCATCCGCCTTTTGGAATTCACCCAAGGGAAGAATGACCGTCGCCACCGGTCTTTTCAGCTGACCGGAAGCGTCCAGGCGCTGTTTGGCGACCAGCGCCAACTGGGCCTGTTGAGCGGAGCTGAAAAACAATGCTGAACGGTATTTCTCCCCGACATCCGCGCCCTGACGGTCGATGGACGTCGGATCATGCAGCGTCCAGAAGTGCTCGATCAGGCGGCTATAAGTAATCACCCGCGCATCGAAGTCGACCTGCACCACTTCGATCAGTGTCGCCTCCCCTTTGGCCGACCGTGCAAAACCGACCCTACTGTCGAGTACGCCCGGCAACTCCCTGAATGACGCTTCTGCGCCCCAAAAACAGCCGGCGCCAAACGTTGCCTGCTCAACCAGGGCTTCTCGCTGAAAATCAGTCATGCGCTGACCACCTCTTTGTAGGGCAGCAGATGCAGGTGCAACTGCGCAATATGTTCAGGACCAATGCCACAACATCCGCCGACGATGCTGGCGCCCGCGGCAACCCACGACCTCGACCAGTAAAGGTAGGACTCGGGGCCCAGATCGCGACGAATCTCCAACAACGTGCTATTGGCCTCGGCCTGTGCGCTGACGGGCGGGAAGGCGTTGGCGTAAACCCCCAGTTCAATGGCTTGGCCGAGGTTCTGGATAACATCCCGGGCCTCGGCCAATGCCGCTGCCATCACTTCCGGCTGGCTGCAATTGAAGAGCACCACTGTCGCGCCCAACTCCGCCGCCACGCGCACCGCATCGGCGACTGGCTCGGATGAACGCAATCGCGACGCCTGCCCAACTTCATCCAGAAGCGTAAACGACAGCCAAAGCGGCTTGGGTTGTGCACCCAGCGCCTCGGCTACCGCCCGAACTTCAGCGATGGAACTCTGGGTTTCCGCCAACCAGACGTCGACATGGGTCTGCAGTCCGGCGATCAGTTCCCGATGAATCGCCACTGAGCGTTGGTGATCAAACAGGTCCGGTCGATATGACCCCAGAGCGGGAGGCAAAGAACCCGCCACCGTGACCGGCTCAGTGCTCTCGGACGCCGCCTGGTGCGCGAGCCGACCAGCGCGCTCGGCCAGCGTTCGCCCCTGTTCGGCAAAGCGCTCATCACCAATATGAAAAGGCACCACCGCGTAGCTGTTGGTCGTGATGATCCGCGCGCCAGCAGCAATGAACGCTTTATGCGCCTGAAGCACAAACTCAGGCGCCTCGATCAACGCAAGCGCTGACCATTCCGGCTGACGAAACGGTGCGCCTATACGCTGCAACTCGCGGCCCATACCGCCATCGAGCAAACGCAAGGAAGCATGGCTCATTGGGCCGAACTCACTTTTGGCGCCGACGCTGCCAGCCATTGATCAACCGTGGCGCTGTTCGCCTGTACCCATGCTTTGGCCGCGACCTCCGCCGGCTGTTTTTCCTTTTCGATCTTCAGGATCAGCTCATTGAGTTGCGCCGGATCGATAGCGACATTGCGCAAGAACTCGGCAATTTTCGGTGCGCGTTTCTGCAAGGCAGCGGAGGCCAGGACATGAACCTTGGCATCCGGGAAGGCGCAGGTAATCTGGCTCTTGTTCAGCCAGTCCGGGTCGACCGTCGGGCTGATGAATTTCCAGCAACCATCGGCCTTATACAACGGGTCATCTTTTTTGTTGTCCTGGGCGTAGCCGTCGAACGCCGGTTCCTCCAGGCGACGCAAGTCGAAGGCCGAAAAGATCCAGTCCGGGGTGTAGGCATAGAACACCACGCCACGTTGTGCCTTGTAAGCAGAGGCCAGTTTGGCGTAGGTCACCGAGGCTTCCGTGGACACCGACTCGAACTTATCGGCAAACCCGTAATCCTTGGCCTTGATCTGGCCGATGTAAGTCGACTCCCAGCCCGCCGGCCCCACCAGCAACTCAGCCTTGCCGCCGCCCAGTGGTTCGAAGAGCTTGGCCACTTCCGGTTTTTTCAGGTCATAGATGGATTTGACCCCGTACTTGTCCTGCAAATAGCCGGGAATGTAAAACCCTTGTTCGCCCGCATACGGATGCGTGTTCGGCACCAATGACCGGGTCCCGCCAGTGACGTACTTGGCCCAAGCGGCCGATTGATTGGGCAACCAGATGTCGGTCAGCACATCCACCGAGCCATCGCCTTTCGCCGCGGCACTGAACAGTACCGGGACATCCCCTGCCAGATACGACACATCGCCATCCAGGCGACTTTTGATCACTTCGCCAAGGATGTGCTGGATGGCGATAGCCCCCGTCCAGTTCTGCTCGCCAATGACTATTTTGTCCTTGGCCCAGACAGTGGCAGGAAGGATCAGGGAGGTCAGCAGTGCGGCGGCGCCCAGGTTGCGCAATACGTGTGTCTTCACAATAAGTCTCACTGTTCAGTTGTGCAGATGATCTTGCTTGCGCAAGCTCGATTGAATGATTCGATCAGGGATCAGCGCGCACAGGACGATCGCCACACCAGCCAGAACACCCTCGCCTCCCTTGATGTTGCGCAACGCCGTCATGACGTCATAACCCAGGCCGCCAGCACCGATCAGGGCGGCCACGACGACCATCGACAGGCTCATGACGATGGTTTGATTGATGCCCAGCAACAGCGAGCGGCGAGCCAGGGGCAGTTGCACCTTGATCAGGGTTTGCCAAGGGCTGGCCCCGTGGGCGACCGCCGCTTCGACGGCATCCTTCGGGACTTCCTGGATACCCAGCGACGTCAGGCGAATCATTGGCGCCAGGGCGAAGATCACGGTCGCGATCACCGCGGGAGTCTTGCCGACAGAGAAGAACGCCACCGCAGGAATCAGGTACACGAACGTTGGCAGGGTTTGCATGACATCCAGCAAGGGTGTGATCAGGCGCCGTACAAGCGGGCGCTTCGCCAGCAGAATGCCGGTTGGTACACCGATGGCCAGGGCAATCAATACCGACGAGCCGACCAGCGCCAGCGTGGCAATAGTCCTCTCCCAAAAGCCGAACAGGCCGATGTACAACAAGGCTGCGCTACTGGTCAGCGCCAGCGTCAGGCCCGCCGAACGCCACGCCAGCAACACCAGCGCCAACGCCGAAACCGGCCATGGCAACCAGCCCAGCAGGTTTTCGATGCCTTCGATGACAGTGCGAACGGCCACGATCACGCCGACGAAAGCGCTCTCGAACGTGACCTGCGACCAGCCGATGAATTCATCAATGCTCTGCGCCGCCAGCAGCAGCGCCTGGCGATTGGCCGGGAACTGCAGCAGCACGTGAGTGGTGTCAGGCGTAAACACGCGCCAGATCACCAACGCCTGACTGACCAGCAGCACAGCCAAAGGCAGCCCCCAACCCGATACGTTGCGCCGCACAGGCTGGCGGCTTAACGAGAACACTGTGAAGCGACTGGCCGCGAACACAATCACAGCCGCCAGAATCGCCAACCATGACGAATTGGCAATGCCTTGGCCCACTGCCGCCAGCGCTGCGAGCTCAGCAGCGAACCCGAGCCAGAAGAAACCGCCCTTGCCTCGCGCGGCCAGCGCTGCAGGCCCCAGCAACAGTGCTTGCCACCCGCGCAAGCCGGGGTGGGAGGGTTGCTCGCGCGGAGCCGTTTCGGGAGCCTGGAAGTGACCGCTGTCGACGCTGCGCAGCGGTGATAGGGTTGGGGTGCAATCCCGGAAAAAGTCCGCAACTTCGGCGTCAACCGGATGCTCAAGCAACTGTTTGGGTGTGCCCAACTGCACCAGGCGGCCGCGGCGCAGCACAGCAATACGGTCAGCAAGACGTATTGCCTCCGTCGGGTCGTGAGTAACCAGCAATGTGCTGATACCGCGCTCACGCACCAAGGCCAGAAAATGGCTTTGCAGATCGCGCCTGATGGTCGGATCCAGCGCACTGAACGGCTCGTCCATCAACAGGATCTCCGGATCAGTCACCAATGCCCGTGCCAGGCCGACTCGTTGTTGCATGCCGCCAGACAGTTCATGGGGATAATGCTCGCCCCAACCTTCCAGGCCTACCGCCTGCAACTGCAGGATTGCCGCCGCATGACGAATCGACTCGGATTCGCCACGCAGCTCGAGGGGCAACGCGACGTTGTCCAGCACCGTGCGATGAGGCAACAGGCCAAAATGTTGGAACACCATCCCGATGCGTCGCGATCTCAGATCGCGCAAGGCTGTGTGACTCAAACCGCTGATGGCCTGCCCTTCGATCAATACCTCGCCACTCGAGGGTTCGATCAAGCGATTGATATGCCGCAGCAACGTGGACTTGCCGCTTCCGGATGTCCCCATCAGGCACAGAACTTCCCCGCGACGCACCTTCAAGCTGACATTGCTGACGGCCGGCAGCACCGACGAACCTTTGCGCAGATAGGCTTTGGTGACGTCTCGCAGCTCAAGCACATCGTCGCCCTCATTTGTGTGGTCGCTGGAGGGTTGCGCAAGCCGTTGAGAGGAGTCGATCCGGGCAGTCGGCAAAGAGGTTTGAATAAGTGTCACAGGAGCTCCGGGCAAGCGACCCCTGGATGCGGGCAACGCGCTCGCCCCAGAGTAGGAAAATTGGCTGAGCCTCAGGCCATGACCCGAATACGGTTAGCCTGAAGCAAAAAAGCGCCGCGTGTGGACCGCAGCACTTCCTTAAGACATAAAGCTAATCGATCTTAAAAAACAGAAATAAATATCTTTTTGGAATTAGCTTAGGCCTTCTTTTCCGAAGGAATCGGTGGCCGCGTTTCTCGAATATCGGGCCTTGGAAGGCGTGGCCGTGCTGTCGGCGAGCCAGAGCTAACGCCTGCTCAGCGCCAACGGTGCGTTTATCAGCCGCGCGCAGTTCCCCTTCGACGCGGCGCACCAATCGGAACTCTATGAACTACGCCTGAGCGCGCTGGGTGAGGATCAGTCCGAAGGAAAAACCATATCAACGTCGATGGGCCAAGGAACGCACCAGCCGATCGCCGAGGCTTTGCACGCTCTGGACCAGAATCACCAGCACCACCACCGTGGCGACCATCACTTGGTTGTTGAAACGCTGATAGCCATAGCGAATCGCCAAGTCCCCCAGCCCGCCGCCACCAATGACGCCGGCCATGGAGGAAAATCCGATCAGCATCACCAAGGTCAACGTGATACCCGCCAACAACGCGGGCAGCGCTTCGGGCAGCAGAACCTTGAAAATCACATGCCAAATATCACCGCCCATGGCGAGGATGGCTTCGATCCGGCCCTTGTCGACTTCGTCCAGGGCGTTCTCGACGATTCGGGCAAAGAACGGAAAGGCGCCGATGGTGATCGGCACCACGGCGGCGGTGCTGCCCAGAGTCGTGCCGACCACCAGCCGGGTCAGCGGAATCAGGGCAATCAGCATCACGACAAATGGCAGCGAGCGGCCAAGATTGACCAACCCACCCAGGCCTTTGTTGAGCCGGGGCATCGGATACAAACCACCGCTGCGACTGATGAACAGCAACACGCCCAATGGCAAGCCTATCAGCAGGGTAAAGAACCCCGCCAGCACAACCATATACAGAGTTTCACCGGTGGCATTGAGCACCAGCTGAAAGATCTCGTTCCAGTCGATCACACGGTTCATGAGCGCTCCACCCTGACGCCACGCTGTTTGAGAAACGCCACCACCCGCGTCAATTTCAGCTCATCGCCAGACTGCCAAAAAGCCACGCGCAAACGCCCGACCCGGCGCCCACCGATGGACTCGACCCCACTGGCCAACAAGTTCACCTCCACGCCCTGCTGCACCACTAATTCGTTGAGCACCGGAGTGGCCAGAAGGTTGTCGAAAAAGCTCAGCTCCAACGTCCGGGTATCGTTGCCCAAAGGCGTGCTGTAACCGGGTAGCAGCGAACGGCCAAGGATCGAATCCGGATTGGCCAACAACTGTGCAATCGGCCCCGCCTCGACCAACCGTCCATGGGCCAGTGAAGCGGCGTGATCACAAATGGACTTGACCACGTCCAGCTCATGGGTGATCAGCACGATGGTCAGTCCCAACTGGCGATTGATGTCGCGCAGCAGTTCAAGAATCGAGTGGGTGGTTTCAGGATCGAGGGCGCTGGTGGCTTCGTCCGAGAGCAGATAGGCCGGTCGCGCCGCCAATGCCCGGGCAATGCCCACCCGTTGTTTCTGCCCGCCGGAGAGTTGAGAGGGAAACGCCTGAGCCTTATCGCTCAGGCCTACCAGATCCAGCAGTTCTCGTACCCGTGAATAACGTTGCGTTTTAGTGACACGCGCTATCTCCAGCGGCACGGCGATGTTGTCGAAGACGTTGCGCGAGTGCAGTAAGTTGAAGCCCTGAAAGATCATGCCGATACGTTGGCGTTGCTGGCGCAGCTCGATGTCGGACAAGGCTGTGAGGTCCTTGCCATCCAGCAGAATGCGCCCCGAGCTGGGGCGTTCGAGCAGATTGAGGCAACGCAGCAGCGTCGATTTACCCGCACCGCTGCGCCCCAGAATCCCGTAGATCGCGCCATCGGGAATACTCAGGGACACCTGATCCAGTGCAGGTGCCTGCTCAGGCGCGTAGGTTTTGCTCAACTGCTCGACGATGATCATGGCTTGCTGGCCGCCACAGTCACCGGGACCACCGGGATCACCGAACCCGAGAAGTTGTCGGTGATGAACTTGGCCACTTCAGGCGACCTCAGGTCTTTGGCCAATTGCTTGATCCGTGGGTCGTCCTGCAATTTTGGCGTGGTCACCAGGATGTTGGCGTAGGGATTGTGCTCGGCCTTCTCCAGACCCAACGCATCCTTGGCCGGGACCAGACCGGCTTCCAGCGCATAGTTGCCATTGATCACCGCAAGGTCCACGTCATCCAGGGAGCGGGGAATCTGTGGCGACTCGATTTCGAGGATCTTCAGCTGTTTCGGGTTCTCGGCGATGTCCTTCGGTGTTGCCTGATCGGTCGCCGGGTCGTTGAAACCGGCCTTGAGTTTGATCAGGCCGTTGTCCTGCAACAGGTACAGGGCGCGACTCAGGTTAGTGACATTGTTGGGAACGGCCACCGTGCCTTTTTGCGGCACTTGGGCGAAGGTCTTGTGCCGGTGGGAGTAGATCCCCAGCGGCTCGATATGTACCGTTGCCGCCACTGCAAGTTTTTCTCCGAGGGCTTGTTCTTGGGACTTCAGATACGGCAAGTGCTGGAAGTAATTGGCATCGACGTCGCCGTGTACCAGCAGCTCATTGGAGTTCACGCCGTTGGGGATTTCAATGACTTTGAGGTTCAGCTGCGGGTCGAGTTTCTGCACGTACGCCAGAATCTGCGCATGGGGCACAGGGTCCGCTGCCACGCGTAACGGCTCCAGGGCCAGTGTATTGAAAGAAGCCACCAGAGCGCCCAGCACGGCCAGGGTCAATCCTGTTTTTTTCAACATGTTCGTAGTCCTTGATGGGTTCAGGCGCTCAGCGCCTTGGGGATCAGTGCATCGGCGTAAAAACGTTGGGCTACATCGGGATGGGAACGCAGGCGACCTTTGAGGTAGTTCCAGCCCACGTCACGAAACAACGGATTGTCCGGATCACTGGCCGGGCCCCGCGCTTCCTGCAGCAGCGCCGTGGGCAAGGGATACAGCGGCACCACCGCGTCCAGTTGCGCGCCGAGGAAAAACGCAATCGACAGGCGCTCGCTGCCCTTGGGCGGCGACAGCACCCGATGCACCGTGGCGCGCAGATAACCGTTGGTGGCGAGCTCCAGCAATTCACCGATGTTCACCACCAGGGTGTTGTCCCGAGGCAGCGCATCGATCCAACGCCCTTCCTCGATCTCGACTTGCAGGCCGGCCTGCTGGTCCTGCAGCAGGAAGCTCAGGAACCCCGAATCCTTGTGTGCACCGACGCCTTGATTACTGGTATCGGGTGCCTGCCCCGGATAACGCATCAATTTGATGTGCTCATTGGGCTTGTCGCCGTACAACTGATCGAAAGCGTCCTGCGGCAGTGACAGCGCTTGAGCGAAGGCCCGCAGCAGACGCAGCGACATACGGGTCATGGCTTGCTGCCAATCCAGCAGCAAAGGCTTGAGTTGAGGCAGCGCCGCCGGCCATTGATTGGGGCCTTGAAGACGAGACCAGTACGGGCTGTGCTCATCCTGCGGCAACACGTCCCGCTCGGCCCCCAGATCGAACTGTTCGCGCAGGTCGGGCTTGCCGCGTGTGATCTCTGAAGCCGCGCGGTTGTAGCCGCGAAAGTGCGGTGAGTTGATCATGCCGACCGCTGCCTTTTCGCTGTCCGGCAAGGCAAAGAATTGGCGGGCGTGGTCTTGCACCTGTTTCAACAAACCACCGTCGATGCCATGGCCTGTCAGGTAGAAAAAACCCACATCCCGTGCGGCGTGACGCAAAGCGTCAAGAAACCCCTGACGCTGTGCCGCCGTGCCCTCAAGCAGTGACAGGTCCAATGTCGGCAAGGTCGTGATGTCCTGTGTGTGCGCCATGTTTCACTCCATGTGTCTTAACTGAATCTGTAAGCCTTGCTTGAAGCTAAACGATCTTAAAAAACAGTAATAAATATCTTTTTCGCATTAGCTTAGGCTCGCCTCAAGCGAGTAGCGAGGCTGTGTTTTTGACTGGATAGGTATTGAGGGGCCGTCACGAATGTTGTTCGTGAACCCTTCTGTCATCGCTGGGCAGCAAACTAATCTGCGAACTTCGAGTTGTTCATGAACATAACTCCCATGAACTTATGGAGCGCACCATCCCATGTGAATCGGTACTTACACGGTCATCACAATAATTAATCCGATCTATCGTTATCGTCCAAAATTCTAATCCGCGATGTAAATAGGAAGTTACAGTAAGTGCCCTCTCGCCCTTTAAGGATCGCGCCATGTCGTCAACCGCAGAAGTTGTCTGGATAAACGGGGTCGGCGCTGTCGAAGGATTAGGCGCGGCGCTGGCACGACGGTTCGCCAAAGGTGGCTATACCGTCGCGGTGAGTGGTCGCAGCCCCGACAAGCTCAAGGCCGTCGTCGAGAGCATCCAGGCACAGGACGGCAATGCGGTGGCGTTGCCAGCGGACGCAGGCAGCGAAGCTGACATCCTGGCTGCGATTAAAGTTGTCAGGGAGTTTGGTCAGCTGCGCGTGGCGATCTTCAATGTGGGTAACTCGGTCTCATCCCCCAGCCTTGAACTCAGCGCCGACCTCTTCGAACAAACCTGGCGAGCTTCGACCCTCGGCGGGTTCTTGTTTGCCAGAGAATCGACCCGTGCGTTGCTTGAAAGCGGTGGCGGCACGTTGCTGTTCACTGGGGCCACGGCCTCTTTGAGGGGCAAGCCACCGTTCGCGGCGTTTGCGGCGGCGAAGGCCGGGCTGCGCTCGTTGAGTCAGTCCTTCGCCCGTGAGTTCGGTCCGCAAAATGTTCACGTCGCGCACGTGGTGATCGATGGCCGCATCAACGGCGAACGCGTACGCAGCCATGCTCCGCAGCGCCTTGAGCAGCTAGGCGCTGAGGGCGCATTACAGCTTGAGGATATCGCCGAAGCGTATTGGTATCTGCATTCACAACCGCGCAGCGCGTGGACTCAGGAACTGGATTTGCGGCCATTCAAGGAATCATTCTGAAACGCTCGTATCGACTCGAGGAATTTTTATGGGGCCCCATCAGCAAAACATCGCACCTGTATCCGTGATCGGTGAGCTCAACTACCTGTTGGACAATGGCATCCGTCCGGTCAATTACGCATTCGCGCAGCCCGAAGGCCAACCGCAACGCACGGGAATCCTGCAGCCGACCCGGGTGAGTATTCATAACGCACGCTTTCTCACCACTTCCGCCACTCTCGATGTGCAAGGCTTCGAGCAGGTCGAGCACCCCAGCACAGTGCCTGATCTGGAAGACGAAACGCAGGTTCGCCTGCTCTACTACCCTGAGGCTGACGCACTGATTCGCGAGCAAACCGGCGCCATCAAGACCGTTATCTTTGATCACACTATTCGTGTTGATCAGCCAGGCAGAGAGGCCTCTGGACTGCGCGAACCGGTGCGTTATGTCCATAACGACCAGACCGAGCGTTCAGCCGTACGCCGTGTGCGCGATCACTTGCCCCCGGAGGAAGCGGAGCAGCGGTTGCTCAAACGTTTCGCAATCATCAATCTGTGGCGCCCCATCGGGGGGCCGGTCTTTACCTCACCGTTAGCGCTGTGCGATGCCAGCACCATCGATCCTGCCGACTTCCTGCCCAGCGACCTGGTGTATCGCGACAAGATCGGGGAAACCTTCTCCGTCCGCGCCAACCCGACTCATCGCTGGTATTACTACCCCCAGTTACGACCTGAAGAAGCGCTGCTGCTCAAAATATTCGATTCCCGCACCGACGGTGTGGCAAGAGCGGGCGCGCACACCGCTTTCGATGACCCTTCTACGCGACGTGATGCCCCCCCACGGCGCAGTATCGAATTGCGCGCGTTGGTATTCTTCGCCGACTAGTACATGGCCGTAGTACTTCATCCCTTCGATCCGCCTTCACTGGCGCCCGCCTTGCACCACGAGCACCTACGCCCTCGGCCGGCTCTGATCTCTCTCTGCTTCTTCCGGCCTCCCCTCGCCCCGATCGCCTGGCCGGGTATTAGCGCAATGAGCGCCCCCCCCTGAGCGACATGATCAAACCCTCAAAACTTACGACCCCTGGCGAAGCCACGATCTGCGTGGCTTTGCTCACGCGTCGAACATTCCAGGTATATCCATAGCAATAAAGGATATTGGTATATACCAGATTGCCCCGTTATAAATCGCCGCAATCAAACACAGGTGCCTGACGTCCATACACGACGTTGGCTGGAGTCGATAGCGATGGTTTCTGTAAGGGTAATGCTGGAGTACTTTCATCCCTGGCCGAATTCGGCGGGTTTGTATCTGGCCCGCGAACGTGGCTGGTACCAGGAGGCCGGGCTGGATGTCGAGTTGGTGGTGCATGACCCCTGGCGCGGCGACACCCTGGATCATTTACTGTCCGGGGCTGTGCATTTCGGCGTGTTCCCCAGCAACCGACTGCTCGTACGCCGCGGCCTGGGGCAACCGTTGCGGGGAGTAGCAGCGATCAACCACCGTGGCCTGGAGTCGATCCAGACCCTTACCGATTCGGGCATCCAGCGGCCACGGGACCTGGCCGGTCGGCGCCTGGCGCTGAACCCCACCCCTCGCGGCCTGGCCATGGTCCGGCATTTGGTGCGGGTTGATGGTGGTGATCCCGATGCGCTGATCCTGGTGGACAGTGGCACCCGCGAACTGCGACCCGAGCAACTGGCCGCCGGTATCGCCGATGCGAGTTTTGGTGGCTACTGGGCCTGGGAAGCGCTCATGACCAGCCCGGTCGAAGCCGAGCGGCGCGTGGTCTGGCCGGTCGATGACCTCGGAGCACCGGCGTATCACAGTTACCTGCTGGGCGCCCATGAGCAGACCCTGGAAACGCAACCCGAACTGACCCGCGCCTTTCTCGCCGCCACCGCCCGTGGGTACCTGGCCGCCGCTGCCGATCCCGCGAGCGCCTTGCAAGCCTATGAGACTGTCACCCCTTATTTCCCCCGCGAACTGCTGGCGGAATCGCTGCAAAAGATCGCGCCGACCTGGTTACACGAAGGCGCCTGGGGGCGGCAACGGGATGAGTTGCTCAAGCCTTACGCTCACTGGCTGCAAGACAACGGTGTGCTCGACGATGCCGAAGCATGGCGTCAGGCAACCAGTAACGCCTACTTGCCGGAGTCGGTCTGATGGCGCACGGTTTGAGCCTCGAACCGGTGGCTGCGGACTGGCCGCCGCTGGATACCCGCGACGTCGAACAGCTGCTGCTCGGCTACCCGCAACTCGGGGCGCCGCTCAGCCTCAATTGGCATAGCCCACGACCATTTTCGGCGGCCAGCCTGGTACAGACCCGCGCCGCAACGGTGTTCATTAAACGCCACCATCAGCGAGTTCGGACACCCGCCTGGCTGAGCGAGGAGCATCGGTTCATGGCGCATTTGCATCAGCGTGGTGTGCCGGTGAGTCAGGTGTTGGCCGACCGCAACGGCGAAACGGCGGTCGCCCAGGGCGAATGGACGTATGAGGTGCATACCCTGGCCGAAGGTCAGGATCTGTATCGAGAGTCGCTGTCGTGGACACCGTTTTTCACTCAGCAGCAAGCCTGGTCCGCCGGCGCGTCCCTGGCCCGATTGCACCTCGCCGCCGAGGACTATCAGGCCGCACCACGCCACACCCCGGTGCTTCTGGCGAACTTCAAGCTCTGCACCCATCAGGACCTGGGTGCCAGTTTGCAAACGGCCATACGCCTGGACCCCGCACTGACCGACTACATGAGTCAGCACGACTGGCGCGGGGAATTGCTGCCGTTGCTACTGCCGTGGCATCGCCAGTTGCAACCGCTGCTTGGTCAGCAGCCCGGTTTATGGACCCACAACGACTGGCACGGCTCCAATCTGCTCTGGAGTTCAAGGGCTGCCGATGCGGGGGTGAGTTATGTGCTGGACTTCGGCCTGGCGGACCGCACATTCGCCCTCTTCGACCTGGCCACAGCCATCGAGCGCAATGGCATTCCCTGGCTGGAGCTGGATAGCGGCGGCAGTGCCCGGGCGGCGCTAGATGACATCGATGCCTTGCTGGATGGCTATGCCAGCGTAAAACCCTTGTCCTCGGCCGACCTGCTGACACTGGCCGCCCTGCTGCCATTGGTGCATGTAGATTTCGCCCTGTCCGAAATTACCTATTTCCAGGGCGTGGTGGGTTCCACCGCCAGTGCCGACGTGGCGTACCACGCCTACTTGCTCGGTCACACGCGCTGGTTTTCCACTGACCCGGGCCAGTGCCTGCTCGACCATTTACGGCGCCTTGCCTCAACCCGGAGTTCTGGATCATGACCGCCACCATAAACGCCATCCTGATCAGCCCCGAAGCGCTGGCCAAACGCTTGGCCGATCCGGATCTACGGATCCTCGATGCCAGCGTCGAACTGCCGGCGCCGCGCTTCGACCAGGACTATCGCGTGGCCAGTGGCCGTGAGGTCTGGTTCCACAACCATATACCCGGTGCGCTGCATACCGATCTACTGGAGGATCTGGCCCAGCCCCAAGCCCCATTCAGCTTTGCCCTGCCCCGCGCCGATCAGTTCGCCAGCGCATTGGCCAGACTGGGCATCGGTGCCGACAGCCACATCGTGATTTATGACCGCGCCGACGGCTTCTGGGCCGCACGTCTGTGGTGGATGCTACGCAGCGTGGGCATTGCGGCTCAGGTGTTGGACGGCGGTTTCAATGCCTGGTGTGCTGCCGGTTTGCCGCAACGTCAGGGTGAAGAATCCTCCGTACCCGTGGCCCCACTGCCGTTGCAGCAACGCCCCGGATTCTGGATCGACCGTGAGGGCGTGCAGGCAGTGCTGGCCGGCGAGCGTCCGGGTTTATTGGTCTGCGCCTTATCCTCTGCCTTGTTCAGCGGCGCCGCCCCAAGCCGCTACGCCCGACGCGGGCATATTCCCGGCAGCCTAAATCTGCCGGCCCGTAACCTGCTGGACCCGCAGGGCAAATACCTGCCGAGCACGCAACTGAAAAACCAACTGGGTGACGAACTGCTCAAGACGCCAGCACCTCTGGTGCTCTATTGCGGCGGCGGCATTTCAGCCGCCGCAGTGGCCCTGGCGCTGACATTGGTCGGACGCGACAACGTCCTCTTGTATGATGGCTCGCTTCAAGAGTGGGCCGCGGATTCAAACTTGCCAATGACCACCGGAGCAACTCCGGCCTGACGCCCTCAGGGCACACATCGCTTTTTCCTGTCTTAACAGCACGGCTCTTTCCCGGAGCGCGCCTGGGTACCTGTGCCCGGTGTTCGCCTGGCCAGGGATCGCAATCGTCGAGGAGTATTCATGGATATGCTTTACCGGACGTCCCGCGAGGGAATGTCCGCCCCACGGTTCACGCTCAATCTTCTGACCCTGGGCCTGCTGCTGGCCAACACGGTGCATACAGCGCAGGCCGCCGACACCGAACTTCCGGTGGTGACCGTGACAGGCGAAGACACCTCTGGCTATCAGGCCCGCAGCGCTTCGGTCGGCGGTTTCGAGGCGGCGCCATTGCTCGATACGCCGGCATCGATTTCGGTGATCAACGAGGCCTTGATCAAGGATCAGCAGGCTCGTCTGCTCAGCGAAGTTCTGAAGAACGATGCCTCGGTAGGTGAAAGCTACGCGCCGGTCGGCTATTACGAAAACTTCGTCGTGCGCGGCTTCTCTTTGAACTCCGCCAGCAGCTACAAGATCAATGGCCGGACCATCACCGGCGAGCAAAACGTCGGGCTGGAAAACAAGCAAACGGTGGAATTGCTCAAGGGGCTTTCCGGTTTGCAGAGCGGCGTCTCGGAGCCAGGCGGAATGGTCAACTACGTGACCAAGCGGCCGACCGACGTGCGCTCGGTTACCGTCTCTACTGACGATCGCGGCAGCGGTTACCTGGCCACGGACGTGGGAGGATTCTTCGGCAGCGAACAACAGTTCGGACTGCGCGCCAACGTGGCTCATGAGGATTTGCATTCCTACGTAGAACACACCAATGGCCAGCGCGATTTCGCCTCCCTGGCCTTCGACTGGAACATCAGCCCCGATGCCCTGCTGCAACTGGATGTCGAGTACCAGACCAAGGAACAGCGCTCGGCACCGGGTTATCAATTACTCGGTGGCACCCGCCTGCCGCACCACGCCTCGCCGAAAAAACTGCTGGCACATCAGAGTGGTTCGAAACCCGTCACCACCGACGCACTGAACCTCAACGGCAACTTTGAATATCGCTTCAGCGACTCCTGGAAAGGCAACATCAGCGCATCGCGCAGCCGGGTAGTCACCGATGACTACAGCTCGTTCGCCTGGGGTTGCTATGGCTCCGCCAGTTGCGCCAGCGCGGCGATACCCAACTACTTCAGCCCCGAAGGCGACTATGACATTTACGACTTCCGCAGCCCTGACGATACCCGCCGCAATGACGAGGTACAGGCAGCCTTCACTGGCGCCTTCGACACCGGTCGCCTCGGTCACGAACTGAGTGTAGGAAGCAGTGCGTTTCGCCGCGTGGTCGATAAACGCGACGCCATCAACGTGATGATCGGCAGCGCCAATATCAATAGCGAACCAGCCGATTTTGCACGCTACGACGGCCCACTCAACGACTCCTACCGACGCCTGGACAGCCGCCAATACGGGCTGTTCTTCAATGACCGGATCAGCTTCAACGAGCAATGGCAAACCGTGCTCGGCGGGCGCGAAGTGCGTCTGGATGAGGAGACCTTCGACAGCCAGGGCGACACCACCCGACACACCCAGCGCTATGTGTTCCTGCCCCAGGCCGCGCTGATCTACAAGCCAGTGGAAAACCTGTCGCTGTACACCCGTTACAGCAAGGGCCTGTCACTGGGCGGAGAAGCGGCGTGGTTCACCACCAACGCCTATGAAATCCTCGCGCCCACCGTGTCCCGGCAGATCGAGGCGGGCATCAAGTATGACTGGCAACGTATCAGCCTGGCCGTAGCACTGTTTCAGATCCGCCAGGCGTACCAGTACTCCCGGCCGAATGACGACGGCACATTCACCTTCACCCAGCAGGGTGAACAGAAAAACACCGGACTGGAACTCTCGGCCAATGGCTGGGCCAGCCAGCGCTTGCAGATTTCGGCCAGTGTCGCAGCGATCCGTGCACGGGTCAGTGACAGCGGTACGCCGGCCTATGAAGGTCATCAGGCGATCAACGTGCCGACACTGCGTGCCAGTCTCTACGGCGACTATGCCCTGCCCTGGATCGACGGCCTGGCCCTGCTCGGTGGCGTGCAATACAGCGGCAGCAAATACGCCAATCGTCAGGGCGAGGTGCAGACCGGCGCCTACGCCATCTTCAACGTCGGCAGCCGCTACAGCACCCGTATTGACGGTTACGACACCGTGTTTCGACTGACCGTGGACAACGTATTCGATAAGCGCTACTGGCGGGACGCCGGTGAATACATGGGCGATGGTTACCTGTTCCAGGGTGCACCACTGACCGCCCGCTTGAGTGCCTCGATCAACTTCTGATAGCTCCCCTTATCGTTTCAGTTGAGGAACACGTCATGTCCGATCTTGAAATCATCGCCGTCCTGCTCAACATCCTCGGCGTCTGGCTGACCGCCCGGCGCATCCGCTGGTGCTGGCCGGTCAGTGTGCTGGCGGTGTTGCTATATGCCTGGATTTTTTATCAGGCCAAGCTCTACTCCGACACGTTGTTGCAGGGCATCTTCGCACTGCTGCAAGGCTACGGCTGGTGGCGCTGGAGCCAGGGCGGCCTGAGCCATGGCAAGGTCCGGGTGGCCAGGCTGCCCTTGCGCGAGGGACTACTCGGCCTGCTTTTCGGCACGATCGGTGCCGTATTGCTCGGAGCCCTGATGTACGGCTTCACCGACGCCGCAGTGCCCTGGTTCGACGCGCTGCTGACCGCCTTCAGCCTTGTCGCCAGTGTCTGGGCGGCACGCAAGTACGTGGTCAGTTGGTGGCTGTGGATCGTCCTCGATTGCCTGTATGTCGGCCTGTTTCTGTTCAAGGACCTGCGCCTGACGGCCGCGCTGTATGCAGGCTTTGTGCTGCTGGCGGTGTATGGTCTGCGGGCCTGGCAACAGGATCTGGCGCACCAAGAACAGCAGCCGGCCACCGATATCGACGCGTTCGCAGACGGCTCGACGGCCGGCGATCCGATTCGTTAGTGTAAGCAACCAATCGATGGCGTCCGCGGGCGCCATCACCCTCCTCGATCCGCCAACAGGCGCCATACTGAATGCCTTTCGATCCTCTTTCACCGCACTACCAGCGGATCCGCGAGCAGATCGCCAACGACATCGCTACAGGTACGCCCCAGGCCGATGAAAAATTCCCCTCCGAGCGGGAAATGATCGAACGCTTCGGCTGCACCCGGGTCACGCTGCGCCAAGCGCTGCAACAACTGGAAGCCGAAGGCCTGGTGTACCGGGAAAACCGTCGCGGCTGGTTCGTCAGCCCGCAGCGAATCCGATACGACCCCACGCGGATCAGCGGCTTCATGGACTACGTCAGTGCCCAGGGACGTACACCGCGAACCGAATGTCTGCAGGCCGAACTGCGCCCTGCCGGCGCCTGGCTGGCCAGGCGCATGAGCCTGAGTTCGGAAGATGAGCCGGTATTTTTCCTCCAGCGTCGACGCTGGATTGATCGGCGCCCAGTGCTGCTGGAGTTCAACGCACTGCTGGCGAGCTGGTGTCCGGGCTTGCTCGACGCTGACTTGAACACCTCCCTGACTCGGGTCCTGCGCGAGCGCTTTTCGCGGGTGCAATCGCGCTGCGAGCTGGAGATGCACATCGGCACCGTCAACGAGGATCAAGCAGAACTGCTGCAGCTTTCCCCAGGCTCGACCAGCGTCTACCTGGAGCGCCTGAACTTCGGCGAAGAGGACCAGGCCGTGGAGTTCGACCAGGAATTCTGGCGCCCCGACGCGCTGTCAATCGTGATGGAAACCCGTTATCCAGGGAGGACCTGACTCAACAGGCAAACCTACGCAATCGGCCACCGACTTTGGGGTGCGCACCAGTATCCAGCTCCTGTGCTTGTAACTGACAGCCACTTCCTTGCAAATGTCCTTCCACTGCATAAGGCCTCCCTCAGTGGCTGCCGATGAAGACAGGGATGGCATTGTTCAACGAAAACCCCACCAGGAAGACAGCCAGCCCCATGTCGATCTGGCGCGTGTATTTCAAAAACAGCGCCTTGACCCGACCTTGTCCGAACAGCAAGGCCACCGTTGAATACCAGATCAACTCCAGCGTCGAACACAACAGCACCACCAGAACCTTATCGGTGGAGGTACGAGGCGAAGACAGGAAACCGGCATAGATACTGACCATGAAGGCAATGGTTTTCATGTTGCTGATATTGGTGATTACCCCCACTTTGTAACCTTCGAAGAATCCCCCGATTGCCTGAGGCGTGCCGCTGTTGCCGCCCGCGCCCTTGTGAAGCACGCTCTTGATAATCACATAGGCGATGTACAGCAAATACGCGGAACCGCACAGTGTGGCGACATCGGAAAAACCGGGATATTGCGCCAGCAGCGCGGCAAGTCCCAGCAGCGACAGGGTTGAAAACATTACCCCCACAGTGCAGATCCCCAATGTAGCGCCGAAACCGGCGGTCACCGAGTTGAGTGATGAAAAACGGCTGACAATAATGAAGTTCGGGCCGGGGCTGATGACCGCCATGAGGTAAATCAGTGTCGCTGTAAACATGAATCCTCCTGATTCTAAAAAAGCAGCCTGCACTTGACGTTGCACGCCGGTGAGGAAGGGGTCCCACGTGACCCAGGCGTCGACCTTGTTGTTCTCGAATGCAGCTCGGCCATCGGCAGGCGACAGGTAGGCAGGTTGTATGTCGGAAAGCTCCAGTCCGGCTTTTTTCAGTGCGGCGATCAGACGTCGATATCTGGAAACCGTAAGGCAGTCTCCGACGAAAAAAGAGCGAGGCCATCGTAGCCGGGGAGTATGTAGTCCTTGGCACAGGGTTTGGCGTGCCGGACTGCAGTATCGGTGAGGGCTATCGTACAATCTCCGTCTCGTATGGCTGAGGAAATTTGTACGGTTTCCAGTGAGGCGAGTACCACGAAAAAGCGATCTACCAAGCGCCGGATTAATGTACTAAAAAATGTACTAAAAAAACGTGGATGGCAGTGCTTTCGAGTGGAACTTACAGAAACGAAAAAAGAGGCCGAAGCCTCTTTTTTCAATTTCTACAGACTTCAATGGAAGCCTGTAGAGCAATAATTGGAGCGGGAAACGAGATTCGCATCCGGTATCCGACTCATTGAAATATAAGGGGTTTCTTTTATTCCTGAAGCAGGAATGGACTCAATTCTGGACTTGTTTTCAGGGTGTATCAAGAGCAAAAAAAGATGACTCCAAGCCATGCTAGCGAGCTCTACCTACAGCCACTCGGAAGAGCAGTCGTCCGGCCGACGGTATCAATTGCGTAGGACCAATTCGAGACGAGTCCTAAAGCGAGTACGAAGCGGCAGGCCGGAAGACTCCGCATTCAGGCTCTGCCTGTAGTGAGTGGCGTTAACTACTGTGCAGTGTGTTTGAGGTACCAGTGCTGTGTCGCATCCAAAGAAGCCGCAAAAACTCCAAGGATTTCATTGATATCCTTCTCCGTTGAGATTAACGGAGGACAGAATGCCAATGCATCTCCCATGACTCGGTTGATCATTCCACGCTCCTGGGTCTGAGAGGACAGATACCGCCCGAGTCTGCCAACAGCCTCAAAAGGCTCTTTTGTGTGCCGGTCGGCTACCAACTCAACGGCAGCAATCAACCCCACACCACGAACCTCGCCAACCATTGGATGATCAGCAAACTGCTGAAGCCCTTTGCGAAGGATAATCCCCATTTCAGCAGCATGCTGAACCAGGCCCTCCTCTTCGATAATTTTAAGATTCTCCAGGGCGACTGCAGTAGCTACCGGGTGCCCGCTACCAGTGAAGCCATGACCTAAGGTGCCAATCGAATGGCTCTGATCGGCAATACCTTGGTAAACGGCATCGTTAATCAATATGGCTGCAATGGGCTGATAGGAGGACGACAGCTGTTTGGATACCACCATGACGTCTGGTTTGATATCAAAGGTTTCGCAACCGAACATATTGCCGGTTCGACCGAAACCGCAGATGACCTCGTCCGCGACAATCAAGACGTCATGCTTGCGGCACACCTTCTGGATCTTTTCCCAGTAGGTTTTCGGCGGAACGATCACACCCCCCGCTCCCATCAGCGGTTCGCCATAAAACGCTGCGACCGTCTCAGGGCCTTCCTTTATGATCAGATCATCCAGTTCTCGGGCGAGGCGATCGGCGAACTGTTCTTCTGTTTCACCCGCTCGACCATATCGGTAAAAGTGCGGGCAGCTGACATGCAGGAAGCCCGGCAGGGGAACGTCAAAACCGCGCTGATTTGCCGGCAGCCCAGTGAGGCTCGCACTTACGGTAGTGGTACCGTGATATGCGTTCTGCCGACTGATGAACTTTTTCTTGGCGGGCTTCCCCAGAGCATTGTTCCGGTACCACAAAAGCTTAACTACCGTGTCGTTTGCCTCAGAGCCGGAGTTGGTGAAAAACACCTTGCTCATCGGCACCGGAGCCATCTCCACCAATTTTTCGGCGAGCTCAATGCTGGGGCGGTGTGCCTTGCTGGAAAACACATGATAGAACGGTAGTGTACGTAGTTGCTTTTCGGCAGCCTCGATCAGCCGTTGGTTGCTGAAACCAAGCGCTACACTCCATAGCCCTGACATCGCCTCGATGTATCGCTTATTCTGGTTGTCATATACATGAACTCCTTCTCCACGCTCGATAATGAGGGGGCCATCCGCTTCATGAAGTCGAGCATCCGTATAAGGATGGAGGTGATTTTCAACATCTTTTTGTGCAAGCAAATCCGTCATGATTTTGCCTCGAAGTGAGAGAGGATTCGTTAAACCAAGGGCCGTGTAGAACCCAAATTAAATACCCAGGCAACCGCACCAGGCTCCACAGCTACAACAACTACCTGTCGCCAATAGCCATGGAGTAAAAAGCGGCATAAACACCGTAATCGGTGTCCGGACTTACTTGACCAGTTCAGGCTCGTCCACAGGTTATGCGCTAAACCTGTGGGCGAGCCCGCTCGCGAAGAGGACTTTAGGGCTGTTGCCAAAAAATCCGGATCAGAAGTAATAACCGATGTTCATGTACAACTGGTTTTCCCACTGATTACTACCACCAGCCCCCAGACTCTGGGTGAGGCTGCCGCCACCGATGACCGGATCATTCTTGCCGTACAACCATTCCGTGGCGATCCACAGTTTGCTGAGGGAGAACGAGGTGCCGAAAATCATCCGTTGCGAGGTCTTGAAATCGTCCGCGGATTTATCGAAGGCGCTGTAGTTGGCGTACAGCTTCACACCGCTGATCTGATCGAACAGATACTTGCCGCTGACGTCATAGCTTACATCCGCCACGTACAAGTTGCCGCGACTGGCGACGTTGAAGGTGGCGTCGTAACTGCCGAAAGTCACCAGTTCATCGGTGCCGGGGTTGCGCGGGGACATCTGCTGTCGCGCGGCTTGCAGTTGCACGCCCCATGGGCCGTTCTTGCCGATGTAGTGCACCGCCATGGCATTGCGCCGGCCATCGTTGTTGGTGTCGCGGTTCTCCAGGGACGAGGTCAGGCCGGAGATCCCGACTTCGGACTTCCACGGTCCCAGGTCCAGCGCCTTGGCCACCCGAAGGACCACTGTGTTGCGTTCCTGGTTGTTGCTGCCGTCGATGACATAGCTGTCCGCTTCGGAGACCACGGTGGAGTAGGTTTCACCATTGCTAGTGCCTTTACCCTGCCAAGCGGGGCGCAGGTAGTAACCGGCCTGAATATTCCAGTCGCCGCTTTGCTGGATGTACTTGGCGCCGACTTCTTCCACGTCTTCCAGTCCCATGACGCTGCCCAGGGTTTGGTAGAACGTGCTGCCGAAGTACGGCTGCAAACCGAACGGCAGTTGGTTCAGGCCGACTTGGACCTGCTGGTCGGGGTTGAACTTGTAGCCGATCCACGCCAATTCGGCGAACTGGACGTCACCGACATGCTTTGTGTAGTTGTAAGGGTAGGCTCGACCGTAGAAACGGTACTGGGCCTCGCCGATCCAGGTGTCGGAGTTGTACTTGGCGTTGAGGATCGCGGTGTCGAAGTTGAACTTCTGGATGTCGCGATCCGGGTCATAGTCCCAACGCGCCCGGACGGCACCGCCGAGATTGAGGTTGTCGGTGACCTGGATCGCCATCGCTGGGGTGGAAAGGGCCCCCAACAGCGCCAGCGCGGTCAATGAGCGCAAGGCCCGGGTGGTGTTCAAGTTCATGGTCGCTCCGTCTCTTGTTTATTTTATTGTTGGCAACACTCATCCCGGCCACGGCAAAAGCGCGGTCTGGATGAAAGGGGTAGGGCCCACCAGAACGAAGGCTGCAAACAGCGTCCAAGTTAGGGCCGGGAGGGTCAGCCGCCGGCGGTCAGCCGGGTCTGGGTGTAGCTATGCCGAGCCTGCACATGGCACCTCTTCACCAAGGCTGGGAAGTGCCTGACAAGCCGCGGTCATTCACACTCCCGCGTCAGCTGCGTTGCAGTTCTTCAACCACAGCGGCACAAGCACGGAAGGTATTCAACGTCCACTCTGCATTGATAAAGTCCGGCCAACTGGAAAGTTTTACGATTGTCACTTCAGAAGCCGGATCCCAATAGATACTCTGCCCAAATACTCCGCGCGCCGAATAGGTACCCTGTTCACTGTCCAGCACCCAGCACTGATTGCTATAGGCGCCGTTAGGAAAGTGTTTGACATAGAAGCCATAGAGGACTTCAAAAGCCGGTGTGGAACCACGGCCGCATGCGCGCACAAATTCCTCTGGAACAATCTGTTGGCCGTTGAAACGTCCCCCCTGCAGATACATCTGGGCAAAGCGCCCCAGATCACGCAGCGTGGCGCTCATCCCGCCATCGGCCAATGCCGTTCCAACGCAATCGAGGGTGATATTCGCGTCTTGTTCTGCCCCCAGTCTTGACCAGATCTCCCGGCTCAGTAAAACGGGGAGCCGCTCGCCGCAGGCCCGCTCACAGACCCAGGCCAACACGTCGGTATCCACTGAGCGATACTCAAAGAACTGGCCATGTTCACGATCTTTACTCAGCGACTTCAACAAACCATAAATGCTGTCAGGCGACTTTAGCTCTCCCCGTTCACGCCAACCGGAGGCGATATCCAACTGGATGAATTCAGCATCCGGATCGGTGTAGTCCTCCCTGAATCTCACTCCCGTGCGCATATCCAGAAGATCCTGTACCCGGGCGTCGCCATAACCGCTTGCCGAAAGCTCGGGCACATAGTCGCTGACACGCGCTTGGGGATCGATTCTGCCCTGGCCGATCAATCTGCCGACCAGGCTACCGACGACGGTCTTGGATACCGATTGCAACAGATGCAACGTGTGCGGCTGCATACCGTTGAAATACTGCTCCGAAACCACCTTGCCTCGGTGGAGCACTAAAAAACCATCGGTGTAGCTATCGGTCAAGAAAGTCGCCAGATCGGTTTGTCCGCCGTCGACCCGCTGGAAACGTACGTCGTCCAGTGAGCGTTCGTTGCGCTCGAGTTCGGTGACCGGCCCGGGACTACGATGAATAGCGGCCACCGGAAACAACTGGCTCATGTGCTGGAACGACCAGCGGTTATAGGGCGGACTGTCCCAATTATGCAGGCCGACTTGCTTTTCCCGGGACGGCGGATAGCCCTGCATCAAACTTAGGTCCTGATAACCAATGCCGGGAGCGGTCATGTCTTTTTTATTGTACATAGGGGTTCAGCTCTCATCGTTCAGAGGGTGGTGGCAAGAAAAGCGGTGGCCGTGATCCTGGGTCTCGGCTGGCACCTCTCGGCGACAACGTTCAGTGGCCCGCGGGCAACGGGGCGCGAAGTGGCACCCGGCAGGCCGATTCAAGGGGCTGGGGATCTCGCCACTCAGGATTTGCAACTGGTCACGGCGCTCCGGGTCGATGGAGGGCACTGAATTGAGCAGCGCACGCGTGTAGGGATGACGCGGTCGGCCGAACACCTGCTCCACCGGCCCGGCCTCGACGATGCGCCCCAAGTACATCACCAGCACCTGCTGCGCCAGATACTCGACCGTCGCAAGGTCGTGGCTGATAAACAGGTAGCTCAGGCCATTGTCGGTCTGCAGCGTCTTGAGCAGTTGCAGCACCTGGGCCTGGACCGACACGTCGAGCGCCGCCGTAGGCTCATCGAGGATCAGCAGTTTTGACTCCAGCGCCAGGGCCCGGGCGATAGCGATACGCTGCAACTGGCCACCGGAGAATTCATGGGGGTAGCGCTCCATGTGCTCCTCGCCCATCCCTACATTTCCCAGCAGCGCGAGAATGCGCGCGTGCAAGGCGCTACCGCGCAAACCAAAGGCAACCTTCAGCGGCTCGGCAACAATCGCCTTGATCGTCATTTTCGGGTTCAGCGAGGCGTACGGGTTCTGGAACACCATACTCAAGCTCCTGCCCCGCGCCCTGGCATCAGTGGGCAGCGGCCGACCTTCGACCAGAATTTGCCCACTATCGGCTGGCAGCAGACCGAGCAAGGTCGCGGCCACCGTACTTTTGCCACAACCGGATTCCCCCACCAGCGCGACCGTCTCACCGACCTGCACCTCCAGGCTGATGTGGTCAATGGCCGTCACCAGGCCATCGCGGCTGGCGTAGGTCTTGTGCAACTGATTGACGCTCAACAATGCGGGCTGTTTGTTGTTATTCATAGCCGTTTACCTTTCAAAGAAGCCTCACACCTTGACCAATATGTTGTGGCAAGCTGCCCAGTGCTCCTTGCCGATGACAACCCTCGGCGCAGCGTGATTGCAGCGTCCGGTGGCGCGTTCACAACGTGGGTTGAAGGCACAGCCAGCCGGGGGATCCGCCATGTTCGGCACCTGCCCCGGGATGAAGCCCAGGGCTTGGGGTCCCTGCCCCAACTTGGGCACGGTGCCCATCAACTTCAGGGTGTAGGGGTGTGCAGGTCGCTTGAACACCTCGCCCACCGGACCGCTCTCCACCACTTCGCCGGCATACATCACCGCCACCCGGTCACAGAGCGAAGCCACTACCCCCAGGTTGTGGGTGATAAACAGAATCGCCAGGTCCTGCTCCCGTGCCAGCTTGCGCAGCAGAGCGATGATCTGCGCCTGCACGGTGACGTCCAGCGCCGTGGTCGGCTCATCGGCGATCAGCAGTTTCGGCCGACAGGCCAGCGCCATGGCAATCACCACTCGCTGCAACTGACCGCCAGACATCTGGTGCGGGTACTTGGCTAGCGCCAGAGGGGGGTCGGGCATGCTCACCGCTTCCAGCGAGCTCAGCGCCTCGGCGCGGATTTGTGCCTTACTCAGTTGCCGATGGCAGCCGATGACATCGAACATCTGCCGCCCGATGGTGAAGAACGGGTTGAGCGCCTTCATCGGATTCTGGAAGATCATCGCCGCGCCACCGCCACGCAAAACCGCCAGCTGCGACGCCGATGCGCCGTTGACCTGCTGTCCGGCGACCCTGACACTGCCTCCCAGCCGAGCGGCCTCAGGCATCAATCCAAGGCAGGACATGGCCGTCATAGACTTGCCCGAGCCCGACTCCCCCACCAACCCGAGGATCTCGCCGCGCCTTACCTTAAGGTCGATGCCGCGTACGGCCTTTACGGTCTTGAACAAACCAGGGAAGGACACCGTCAGCCCTTCCACTTCCAGCACCAGGTCTTGAGCTGCGTCGTTATTCGAAGCGGCGAGACTCTCGATAGCAGAATATTGCAAGGATTCGTCGATCATCAGCGCGTCCCCTTCTTTGGATCAAGCACATCGCGCAGCCCGTCACCTACTAGGTTTACGGCCAGCACCAGGACAAAAATCGCCACTCCGGGAAACAGCACCGTCCAGGGATTCTCGAGTAACTGCGAGCGCGACGCTGCGGCCATCAGCCCCCATTCGATCATGGGCGGCTTGGCCCCCAGCCCGATAAAGCTCAGCGAGGCAGCGGCGAGAATGGTGTAACCAAAGTCCATGGAGCCCTGCACGATCACAGGCGTGGTGGCATTGGGCAGTACATGGCGAAGCAAGATACGGCCGTGACTGACGCCCATGGAACGGGCGGCATGGATATAGGTTTCTGAACGAACCCGCACTACCGCACCGCGCATGATCCTCGCGTACCAGGGAAACCAAGAGACAGCGAGCGCTAACATGGCGTTGGCCAATCCCGATCCCAGCGCAGCGGTGATAGCGATCGGCAACAACAGCGGCGGAAAGGCCAGAAACACATCTGAGAAACGCATCAGCAGCGTATCAACTCGACCACCGAAGTAACCGGAAACAAGCCCAATCGGAATCCCGATCAGCATCGCAATCAGAGTCACGCTCACTCCGATGATCAGCGAGGTGCGTGCGCCATAAAGCACCCGTGAAAGAATGTCGCGACCAAACTCGTCGGTGCCCATCCAGTGTGCCCAGTTGGGTGCCAGCAATTTCTGGGAAAAGACAATCTTGTTCGGCTCATAAGGTGCAAGCCAGGGGGCGAAGACTGCCGCCAGGATGATCAGCAGCAATAACAGCGCGCCGAATACAAACAACTTGTTATCGCTGGCAAACGCCAGGGCCTTGATACGCCATGATGGGGCTCGCGGGGGCATGGACAGGGATACGTCTTGGATACTCATTGGACTCGCAACCTCGGATCAACAAGGTGATACAAGAGATCAACGATCAGGTTGATCGACAGATACGTCGTGGCCAGCACCAGGGTGGCTCCCATCACAGCGGGGAAATCATTCTGGGCAATCGAAAACACCACAAAGCCGCCCAGGCCAGGCCAATCGAAAATGAACTCAACGACTACCGCACCACCGAGCAGGTAACCGAAGGTCAGGCCCACCACTGTCAGGAGCGGAATCATTGTCGCCTTCAGGGCATAGGCGTAATGGATACGCCACTTGGGTACACCGTAAGAAACGGCGGTACGGATGTACTCCTCGGATAGCACCTCCACCATCATGTTTCGGGTGATCCGGGTGACAGTGGCCAAGGTCACGATGACCAGGGTGAGCACGGGTAGCGTCAGGTGTTTGATGGCGCTCCACAGTGCTACGAAATTACCGGCCAGCAGAGTGTCAATCAGGTAAAAGCCTGTCACACGCTCAAAAGGGCTATCGAGAAGAATGGAAGCATCGATACGTCCTTGCAGGGGCAGCCAGTTGAGCTTGCCGTAGAACACCAACTGCAAGCCCATGGCCAGGATGAACACTGGAAACGCCGTCCCGGCGATAGACCCCGCTCGTGCCACATTGTCGACCACAGAGTTCTGCCGCGCCGCTGAGATGACACCGATCGGCACCCCCAGCACCACCACCCAGAACATCGCCAGGAATGTCAGTTCAAAAGTCGCGCCAACCCGCCTGACCACTTCCTCCACCACCGGCCGCCCGGTGCGCAGACTAGTGCCAAAATCACCTCGGAGAAGATCGCCGATGTAATTGAAGTATTGGATCGGCAGAGGCTTATCCAACCCCAGATTTTCCCGTGCGACGGCAATCTGCTCCACCGTGGGGTGATTCCCCAGCATCATTTCTACCGGGGAACCCGGAAGAGCTCGGCTCAGAACGAAGGTGATGGTCAACACTCCCAAAAGAATGAAGAACATCACTATCAATCGCTGAGCTATATACTTCGCCATTTGGAATACCCCTTGTGGCTAAAAAACTTGACCCTGACTTCTTACGCCCAACATAAAAATCCCAAAAGCGGGTTAACCCTTGAGGGAATAACCAGGCAAATTAACTAACTGCCCGGTTATCGATTTACATGGCAAATCAGGCGTTACAGGTACAATTTCATCAAGGACGACTCAGCATTCAGCGATTCAAGTTGTAATAGAGAATCGCCTCATAAGCAGGATTCAGGCTCTTTTCCATACCCTTAATGTCTTTGCGGGAGACGCGTATCTGCTGCACGTCGGCGTACCAGATCGCAGGAGCGTCCTTGGCCAGTAGCTGCTGGGCCTGCACGTACTTTTCAGTGGATTTGGCCCGATCACTGCCTTCTAGCGCCGCCGCCTCTTCGATCAACTGATCAAAGCTTGGGTTGCTGTAGTGAGACAGATTGAATAGCGTGGTTTTCTCTGTATGGAACTCACTGAAAAGCCAATCGCTGGGTGTCGGATACGTCGGCCACCAAGCCATAGATTGCATGTTGGGAGCGGTATCCAGCTTCTTTGCCTTATCCCAGATCACACCCCACTCGCCGGGGAGTAACTCCACCTCAACGCCAACCTGAGACGCCGTCGCCTGGAATAGTTCTGCAGCGTTTGCATAGATGCCACTGATGTACTGCATCGAGACCTTCCAGTCCTGCTTAGGTACACCGGAGGCTTCCAACAATTGCCGGGCTTTATCCAGATCGTAAGAGGCCATAGGCACGCTGGCATGCCCCCAGATACTGGTGGGCAAAGGCCCCTTGGGAACACTGCCGTAGCCATGCAAAATATCTTTGGTGACACTTTCATAGTCCCAGAGGTATTGCAGCGCCTGACGAAATGCCAGGTTGTTCGTAGGGTACTTCTGGGTATTGATCAAAAATTGGAAGTTCTTCCACGAAGGCGCGGTGCTCACCTTGATGGAGGGGTCCTCTCCCAACACCTTGAGTTGATCAAGAGGGATATCCCAGGCGACACCGGCCTCGCCATTTTTGATCATCTGAGTACGGGTGGAGGCTTCGGACACGACCTTCACGATGACCCGATCAAATTGCCCTTCTTTCCAACCTCCCCAGTAGCCATCGAATCGCTCAAGCACCACTTGCTGGCCCTGTTCGACCTGCCCAAGCTTATAGGGACCGGTACCGATGGCGTTGGGAGCCATCATCCAGTCATGCCCTTTCTCCACCGCCGCCGGGGCAATGATGTAAGCGGCATACTGGCCTGCCGCGATCAGATTGGCTGGAGTGGGACTCTTAAACTTGAGCACTACCGTATCGTCAGCGAGGGCCTCGACGGTATCCAGACCGTTCCATACAAATGCAGCGCCCTGTTTCAGCTGCTTGACGTAATCAATGGACTTTTTGACCGCTGCAGCATTAAAGGCCGAACCGTCATGAAATTTAACGCCGTGCCGCAGCTTGAAGGTCCAGGTCTTGCCGTTGTCGCTGCTTTCCCAGGACGTGGCGAGCCTGGGGGAAAACTCCTCAGCACTGCCTGGCGCGTTGTATACCACTAGTGTCTCGTAGATATTGCCCAGTACCCGCACTTCCTCCGAAAAAGCCGAGGCAGGATCCCAATCCTTGAAAGAGGCTCGATCAGCGACAACCAAGGTATTGTTTGCCGCATACACCAAACCACTGGTCAACGGCGCGGTAACGGACAACGCCATCAACCCCGCCATTAATGTTCTTTTTAACTTCATCGGTGTTCCTCTTATTTTTATGGTGGGCGCAGCGGATCACTTGTAGAAACAGGCACTCATTCAACCGGAACGAATGATGTGATTGGCCGTTAACGAAACTGACTTTTAAGTGGTGTATGGCATTATTGATCTGACGCGCAGCCAGCTCAATTTCGCGAGCACGAATAAAAAAACGCCAGGTGACGCCCTGAAGCGTCACCTAGCGTCTATTTTAAAAAAAGACTAAAACAGCGGAGGGACAAGGTTGAACTCACCTTCTGGTGGATGTACCAGCAGCCGCGCCCTCACTTCGACGGGAATCTCAGGGGCATCAATCGGAAAACAGCTGCAACTGGTGAGAGCGTTACGCAGGTCGATCGACTCGCCTAGGTGCTCAAATACAATATGGGCACCAAAAGGACGGCGGAAATTGTCACCCGAAACGCCGAGTACCAAACCGTTGAGAAAACGGAAACGACTGCGGTAGGAGGGATAAATCGCGGACCAGATATAGCCCCGAGACGAGAGGTACTCTCGCTCGACGATGTAAATCAGATCCGATGAGGCAAAGCAGAACCCACGATATTTATTGATGCCGAAACTCTTCAACTGATCATCGCCCAACCTCATCCGCTCGTAGGTTTTACTCAGGATCTTTTCGCCGGAGCGGGTCAAGCGGGTAATCGACTTGATCACCTCCCCCGGCGCAGAAGGCGACATCAAATAGACAAAGTAGTAACCCTGGTACTTCGACAACTCCTGCGCGGAGCTCGGAAAAAAATCGGCCGGTACTGCACTGTCCGACTCTCGCGCCGTGCGTTGCCTGTTGAGCAGAGCGCGGAAGGATTCATGCTCGGAGAATATTTCCTCCTCATCCACCCCAAAAAAAGTGCAGATCTTGCGCAGGGTAAAGGACGAGGGAGTCGCTTGCGCCCCCAAGTATTTGTTGAACTGCTGGCGGTTGATATCAAGGGAGCGGCACACCTTCGCCACCGACTTATAATATCCGCAGAGAAGGCGCAAGTTTTGACTGAAGTCTTGCATCGACTGGGATGAACTGGAACTGGCCATAAAGAGTATTCCTAACGCCACAATTGACAACATGCTGAACTAATCGTCGCTTAGGGTCACGGCTTCAAAAGCTCAGTGCAAGACAGTGCCTGAAAGTGGCGCAGAAGCTCGGCATTGCCAACCCGTGATCGAAGCGAGCATTGAGCCCGACCATAGCGACTATGGTGAGGAAATATTCAATAAATACACAAGCTTATCCAGCGATTCCTGGCGCCTCGGTAGAACTACCATCGGCTGCATATTTGTAAATCGCGACTATGGCTACCCAAGAGCCGACTGCTCACTTGAACATCGCGTGAGCTCTTGGTCACGATATCCTCCCTGTAACCTGATGAATCGATGTGGTCGAGGCGGCACGAACGCGAAACAAGCACGCTACCTCAATGCTGCTATATCAGTTTGCTATGCGCCACTCCCGGCCATCCGCAGAGCAATGCCCTTCCAGGCGCCACAGTCGTTGACTAACGAACAGGTATACGCTGTCACCGGCTACATCCTGTACATGAACAAACTGATTGAAGCCAATACGACCGTCAATGCATCGACATTGGCAGCCGTAAAAATGCCGAATCGAGACGGTTTTTTTATCGATGATAGACCCGACAGCAAAGCGGTCGCCTGCATGATTAACTGCTTGAAGGTCCCCAGATAGAATCCTACCTGACCGGGCTGAGTCTGCTAATCGATGGCGGTTCGATTCGCTCAAGTCAGTCGGCCCGACGCTGTGCATCGCTCTTCGAGCAAACGCACGAACATGGTCAGGCTTTGCGACACCGTCCCCCGGCGCCACACCAGCCAGGTTCGCAAATAGCGAAAGGACTCCGACAACGGCCACACACTCACCGTGGTGCAGCCCGGCATGCTTTCGAGCATGCTGCGCGGCATCAGCGCCAGGCCAGCACCGGAGCTGACACAGGCCAGCATGCCGTGATAGGACTCCATTTCGAAAATCTTGCCGGGCACCGCAGCATCCTTGGCGAACCACCTTTCAAAGTGATGTCGGTAAGAGCAATTAGAGTGAAAGGCGTAGATGTTTTCGCCGTTCACATCCTGCGCACGGTGGATCGGCAAATGGTTGAGCGGCGCGATCAGCACCATTTCTTCCTCGAATGCCGGCACGCCCTCCAGTGCCGGGTGCAGCACCGGCCCGTCGACAAACGCAGCGGCCAATCGACCCGATAGCACTCCGTCGATCATCGTCCCGGAAGGACCAGTGGACAGGGCCAGTTCGACCTTGGCGTGCTTCTGGTTATAGGCGGCCAACAATTCAGGAATACGCACCGCCGCCGTGCTCTCCAGCGACCCCAGGGGAAACGATCCTTGCGGCTCTTCCCCGGCAACAGTCGCGCGCGCCTCCTGGACCAGATCGAGAATGCGTCGGGCATAGTCGAGAAAACTCCAACCGGCCGGCGACAGTCGCAGGCGGCTTTTCTCGCGGATAAACAGGTCAACGCCCAAGTCCAGTTCCAGCTGTTTGATCCGCGTCGTCAGGTTCGACGGCACACGATGGATGTGCTGAGCGGCGACGCTGATGCTGCCGTGCTCGGCGACCGCTTTGAAAATCTCCAGCTGAACCAGATCCAAGTCATTCTCCATACGTGAACGATACGATCAGCATTATTCAGTTTTAAGAAACCAAAAGCCATCGTAGTCTGAACGCATTCCCACCCCGCAGGACGATGCCATGACCAACATTTCCAGCCTCACTCATGCCATTTCGATCAATCCCGTCAACGGCGAGCAGATCGGTAACTACCCTTTTGAATCCGAAGCGGCGCTGCAAACCGCACTGTCACGTGCCACGGCCGGGTTCCGTGTCTGGCGCGGCACACCGGTTGCGCAACGCGCGCAACGGCTGATCGCCCTGGCCAACGTCTTGCGCAACAACGCAGAAACAATGGCGAACATGATCACCCTGGAAATGGGGAAGCCGATCACTCAAGCACGTGGCGAAATCGAAAAGTGTGCGCAGCTCTGCGACTGGTACGCGGAACACGGCCCGGCCATGCTCAACGCTGAAACGACATTGGTTGAGGGCGGAAAAGCACGCATTGAATACCGCCCACTCGGCCCGATTCTCGCGGTGATGCCGTGGAACTTCCCGATATGGCAGGTCCTGCGCGGCGCCGTTCCGGTATTGCTCGCCGGCAACACCTACGTGCTCAAACACGCGCCGAACGTGATGGGCAGCGCTTACCTGTTGCTGGACGCCTTCCAGCAAGCCGAATTTCCTGAAGGGGCTTTCGAAGTCATCAACGTCACGCCGGAAGGTGTTTCCACGGCGATCAAAGACTCACGCATTGCAGCCGTCACCCTCACCGGCAGCGTGCGAGCCGGCATGGCCATCGGCGCACAGGCCGGTGCAGCGTTGAAAAAATGCGTCTTGGAACTGGGCGGTTCCGACCCTTTTATCGTGCTCAACGATGCCGACCTCGACGACGCGGTGAAAGCCGCCGTGATTGGTCGCTATCAAAACACCGGGCAAGTCTGCGCGGCGGCCAAGCGTCTGATTGTCGAGCAAGGCGTTGTCGAGGAATTCACGCGCAAATTCGTTGAAGCCACGCGCAAACTGGTGGTCGGGGATCCACTGGTCGCCGCCACGTACATCGGCCCGATGGCTCGCTTTGATCTGCGTGATGAACTGGATCAGCAGGTGCGCGACACTCTGGAGGAAGGTGCTACGTTGTTACTGGGTGGCAAGAAGGCCGAGGGTAGCGGTAACTTCTACGAGCCAACGGTTTTCGCTGATGTCACCGACCAGATGACCTCGTTCAAGCAGGAACTGTTTGGCCCGGTCGCTTCGATCATCACTGCACGCGATGCCACCCACGCCATGGCACTGGCAAATGACAGTGAGTTCGGCCTCGCCGCAACGATTTATACAGGCGATGTGGAACGTGCCCAACAGATGGCCGGTGAACTAGAAACCGGTGGTGTATTTATCAATGGTTACTGCGCCTCCGATCCGCGTGTCACCTTCGGCGGTGTGAAGAAGAGCGGTTTTGGTCGCGAGCTTTCGCACTTCGGGGTACGCGAATTCTGCAACGCGCAGACGGTGTGGCTGGATCGGCATTAAGCGCATGGACGAAGACCGAGTGCGTTGGAAACCACGTTTTCTAAAGAGCTCATTGCAGCTTACAAAAATAATACCCCGACTAAAAATCGCGAAATATTTCGTGAAGTAGGTGGATACGGCAAGGTAAGCGAAAGTGACTTGTTCCGATCCTCAGACCACTGCGTGGTTCTGACATCCGAAGAAGAGATAGAAAGGGACTCTACCCAATTCTTCGAATACCGTTGCCTGCCTCGTTCCTCCGGTCAGCTCTCGCTACGCGTGAGCTGACCGTGACGTTGGCCTATTCACCAGCTGTGCGAACGACTCGACGCGTGGTTGACCAACATTGCTCTGAGTAGGTTTGCCGAGGCCGAAGGGTATTCGTTAAGAAGCCGACCGGCTAAATGAGTTACGAAAGGGGCAGAGAAGCTGGTGCCGCTGATCTCTTTGAAGATTCTGTGACCTTGGAACTGATTGTTGAATGTGAGCACACCGAGGCTACGCATATCGGGCTTCCACTGCCCACGGTCTTGTCGCATTGGACAGGCCAAATTACTACCAGGAGCCACGAGCTCTGCCTTAAGAACTCCTCTGACTGTTGGACCATGCCGGGTAAACGGCGATGGTTGGTTAGCTGATGCTGGCGTCAGCTGGGATATTTCTGGGTATTTTTGGCTATCGAGGTGGCGTTGTGGCGGGCGATACTTCCTACCGTAAGAACATTCAGCGGTGGGACTGGATCGATGATTGCGCTCTGCTCGTGCAAGAGGTACTTAGGATACTCCTCTCGCCAACTGTTGACGGGTACCGCGGGATCCTCAGACCCTCTGAAATTCCCAGTAAAGACGATGAACAAGACGTTGTGCTTTCTGGCCAGCACATCGAGGATGTACGCCCCCCCCCCGAATGTGAGTACCGTCGTAAGGAGCGTTGGTGTTGCCCAACGACAGGTTGAAGATCCTGCGAGAGTGTCAGACTGAGCGACTCAGGCCTGTCAGTCAGCCATAGCCTCTTCTGTTACCCGCTTAGTAGCCGTGGGCGACTCAGCACCGTTGGCTGGCCTTTGTATGCGCCGCCTTCAGATACTTGGCAAATGTCCCATCCACCTCGCCCTTGAAGAAATTTTTGCCGTAGATCAGCAAACACAACACAACGCCAATCCCGAATGCCCTGCTCGCCCCCTTGATCGCCAGTACCGCGCGATCACGCCCGCGATACCCAAGTCACGCTGGCAACGAGCTTCAAGGATGCCCAGACGCACACTCGCATAACCCTGGATCAGCAACGTCAGCGACGGAGCAACACCGAGAATCGGCGGCTTTTTCACTTATGCTGAGGCAGGAGTAAACCTGCCCCAGCAAAAATGACTATTTGATCACTACCGGATTGACTGGTGATCCGGCAGCGCGATGTACTTTTAGCGGGGCTGCCACATAAAGGAAAGTATACTGCCTGTCTTTAGCGCAACTTTCAGCTAGCTTTTCCAGATCGCAGATCTCCGTAAAGGCGATACCAAGATTACGCATCAAAGCGCAGTGTAGTGGCAGAGCCACACCTGATACTGGGTCTGTCGTGACCTCATTGGCGATGGTATCGGTGACAAGGTTTGGAATTTCCTTCTCATGGAACCATCGAACAAGCTCCTCCGAATATGTAAGGCCTGGCTCGCAAAATCCGTCGTAAAACGCCTCGCCCTGCTCATAGAAAGCTTGAAGGAAGTTAGTCCTGATAATCAGGATATCGTGGGGCTCGATCGTATGGCCCTGAGCCTCTGCGCACGCCACAAGATCTAAGTGAGTGAATGTCTCACCTTTATCCAGCATGCGCTTGCCACGATGCCGTGCCATATCCAGTAATACGCCGCGCCCGACCACTCCTCGCTCGCCGATAGGTGCGACACTGGCCTTGTCGAGGCCACCCACAGTTGTTCGCGCGTCGTAGCCGTTCCATATCTTCCCGCCGTACCAGAGGTGGCCAAGCGCATCATATTGCGTGGAGCCTTGCAGGAACGCGTCGATCTTGTCATCAGCGTAGTGCAACCCGCCGGGATAACATGGGCCATGATCATTGTCCCAGCTTGACTCATCGAGAACCATAGTACGTTCCGCCGGGGTACGGCCTGGCCAAACCGGATCGCCTGCGGGATCACCGATCATACGCTGTAAAGTAAATACGCTTCCCGTCTTAATATGCGCAACCCCGCGCATGACTTCTTGCGCGGTCAGGTAATTCAGAGAGCCAACTTCGTCTTCCGCTCCCCACTTGCCCCAGTTAGAAGGAGCGTCCTTCAAAAAATCATCCATCTTAGGAACTGCAGTAGTCATGATGTTTTCCTTTTCAGTCACGGTGGTTATTGAAGCGCACGACTAATGCGCCTTGCGTCCTTACCGCTCAGGACATACAAAACATTGAAATGAAAGTGCTCGCTTAATGACAAACGAGCGGCGGCTACAAAAGTCTGTAGCCGCTGGCGTAGCGTGCGATCTGTTTAGAGGTGTTAAAGCGCCGAGAAGGGGTAGCTGATAATCAGACGGTTCTCGTCGAACTCCAGGCTGCTGTAATCGCGACGCAGGGTGCTGTTGCGCCATTTCAGCGACAGGTTTTTCAGGCTGCCACTCTGGATCACATAGGCCAACTCACTCTCCCGGCCCCACTCCTTGCCGTCACTCACAGTCGCCGTGTGTACGTCTTCACCGCTGATATAGCGGTTCATCAGGGTCAACCCGGGAATGCCGACACCAACGAAGTTGAAGTCGTGACGCAACTGCCAGGACCGCTCCTTGGCATTGTCGTAACTGGAGTTGTAGCTGTCGTTGGCCAGGGTGCCGCCGCTGGTGCCATTGACGCGCATCCAGGCGTTGTCGCCGCTGACTTTCTGCAAGCCCAGGTAAAAGGTGCTGCTGCCGTACTTGGCCGAGAACATGGCGGAGGCGGTTTTGTTGTCCAACTCGCCTGCCCGCTCGCTGCCGCTTTCCTTGCCGATGAAGTAGCCAAGATTGGCGCCCAATACCCAGCTCCCCACTGTTTGACTGTGCACCAGGTTGATGAACTGCTGGTTGTAGATGTCCTTGAGCTCGGCATTCCACAGGCCAATCATGGTTTGCTTGCTGTTGAAGCTGTACTCGCCCCCGGCAAAGTTGAAGCGATCGGAGGTAACCCCGCCCCTCCCGGTCATCGACATATCGTCCATGCTCGCGTCGTTGCGTGGACTGTTGCCGCGGAACTGCCCGCCGTACAGGGTCAAACCGTCGATATCCTGGGAAGTCACCTGGCCACCGCGGAAGGTTTGCGGCAGGGCGCGGCCGTCATCGGAACGTAGGATCGGCAGTACCGGCATCCATTCGCCGACCTTCAGTTCAGTTTTTGACAGCCGAGCCTTCAACGCCACGCCCAATCGCCCAAAATCATCGGCAGGACGGCCATCGTCATGCACCGGTAACAATTGGGTGTTGGTGGTGCCGCGACCACCATCGAGCTTGAGCGCATACAGCCCCAGCACGTCGACACCGAAACCCACCGTCCCCTGGGTAAAGCCGGACTTGGCGTCGAGGATAAAGCTCTGGGTCCACTCCTCAGCCTTGCTCTGCGGATAAGCCGGATTGGTGAAGTTGCGGTTGATGTAGAAGTTGCGCGCCGTCAGGCTCGCCTTGGCGTCCTCGAAGAAACCCTCGGCCAGGGCCGGAAAGGCAAACACGGCCAGCGCCAGTCCGAGAGCATGGGTGCTCACGACAGGTGTAAGCATGCGGATAGTTTTACTGCTGCAGTTCATTATTTTTATTCTCATGGTTAAAAAGCGCACAAAACCCTCCCCTCTGCGTTGACAGACGAGGTGAAAAAAGGGAGGGCAAGCTGATACGGCCCCTCAAATTAGGGTGCGTACCCCTTCAGTACACCGCCTGTTAGCAGGCGATGCGCGTCAGTCGGTTAGAAGATGCTGCGGTAGAGGGCTTCTACGTCCTGCTCGGTCATGTCCTTGGGATTGCTGTCGATCAGGCGACGCAGGTTCAGCACCACCGAGTTGGCCATTTCGGTGAGGGCGGGTTCGTCAACTCCCAGTTTCGACAGCCGGGTTTCCAGGCCGCTGTCGGCCACCAGCGCTTCAATTGCCTGAACAAAGGCTTCGGCAGCCTCGGCTTCGTGCTCGAAATGGCGGCCCGGCAACAGGTACGTCGCCAGCTCCGCGTATTGGTGTTGCGCCGCGCTCAGGTTGAAGCGCAGCACCGGCGCCATCACCAAGGCATTGGCGTGGCCGTGGGGAATGTGAAAGCGTGCCCCTAGCGGATAGGCCAACCCATGGATCGCCGCCACCGAGGCGTTGACGAAGGCCATGCCCGCCATCAGCGAGCCTTGCAGCATCGCCGTGCGCGCCGCCACGTCCTGACCGTTGGCCAATACTTTACGCAGGTTGGCGCTCAGCAATCCCAAGGCGGCGGCGGCCAAGCCATCGGCAATCGGGTTCTTGCGTGTGCGACTAGTGTAGGCCTCGATTGCATGCACCATGGCATCCAAACCGGTGGCGGCGGTGACCCTGGCCGGCAGTCCGAGTGTCAGTTGCGGGTCCAGCACCGCCACGTCCGGCATCATTTGCGACGAATACACCGCTTGCTTGCGCTGTTGCTCGTCAGTGATGACGGAGACCCAGGTCACTTCCGAGCCGGTGCCTGCCGTGGTCGGCACCAACACCAGCGGTATCCGCTGCCCCAGGGCGTTGTCGGTTCCATACAACGCCTCCAGGGGCTGTTCGCTGTTGATCAGCAACGCCACCAGTTTGGCGGCGTCCAAGGAACTGCCGCCGCCGAGGCCCAGCACGCCATCGGCCTTGAATTGTCGGGCCTGCTCGGCGGCCTCTTTGACCACGGCGGATGAAGGGTCGGGAACCACTTGGTCGAACACTGTGACTGCGCAGCCAGCCACCTCAAGCGAGGCCTGGGCCATAACTGCAAAACCCAGGCTGACAATGCCGGGATCGCACACCAGCATCACCCGTTGCGCACCGAGATCTCTGAGCACCTTGCCCACGCTATGCAACGCGCCCGCTTCGCAGACTATGCGCGGCACGCTTCTGAATTCATAACTCATCAGTCAGTCCTTTTTGTTTACAGCACCGAGGCATAGATGGCGCGGGCATCTTGGCGGGTTACCGGGCGCGGATTGTTGATAAGCAGGCGTTCGACCTTCATCGCGTCATCGGTCAGGCGATCCAGGTCATCGGCAGTCACGCCCACGTCCCGTAGCCGCTGGGCAAACGGCATGCGTTCCACCAACCGGGTCATGAACTCAATAAAGGCATCGCAGGCCAACGCCTCGCTGGCAAAGCGCTGCCCTGGCAGCACCGCCGCCGCCAGTTGCGCGTAAAGCGCCTCGGCTGCAGGACGATTGAAGTTCAGCACCGGCACTAGCACCAAGGCGTTGCTCAAGCCGTGGGGCACATGGAAGTGGCCGCCTAACGGGTACGCCAGGGCATGCACCGCCGCCACCGGCGAGTTGGCAAAGGCCATGCCCGCAAGCATCGAGCCGAGAAGCATGTCGGAACGGGCCGGTAAATCCCCGGGCGTCGCCAGGACCCGATCCAGATTGCCCGCCAGCAGGCGCAACGCCTGCATTGCCAGGCCATCGGACAGCACATTCTTCTTGTGCACGCTGGTGTAGGCCTCGATGGCATGGACCATGGCATCGATACCGGTCATGGCGCTGACGGCTGCAGGCAAGCCGACGGTCAGTCGGGCATCCAGCAGCGCGATATCCGGATACAGCAATGGGCTGACAACGCCCTTTTTCTCATGGCTGCGGGTGGTGACAATCGCCACCGCCGTTACTTCCGAGCCCGTACCCGCCGTGGTCGGCACCTGGATCAATGGCAAACGCGGGCCTTGGGCCAGGTTGATACCGTAGATCGACTCCAGCGCCTGCTCGCGGCCACAGAGCAAGGCTACCAACTTCGCGGTGTCCAGGGAGCTACCGCCGCCCAGGCCGATCACTGCTTGGGCGCGGCAGTTACGGGCGGCATCCACCGCGTGCTGCACCGATTCTGACGGCGGATCGGCCTGCACATCGCTGTACAGTGTCGCGTCGACCCCGGCTTCGTGCAGGGCTCGCAAGGGTGCATCCAGCAAACCGGCGCGCAACAACCCCGGATCGCTGACTAGCAATACCCGCTCGGCCTTTAGCTCGCGGCATAAGGTGCCCAGGCGCAACGCGCCATCGATCTCACAGATCACACGTGGTGTGGTTTCAAAGTTAAACGTCGACATACATCTGCCCTACCCTGCTGTCACGCTGCCGCGCTCGATGCGAAACAACGCATCGACCAGGTCGGCAGAATGTGTGTCATCGGATTCGGAGATCAACACGCACAGGCCTTCCTGGCCCAGCTTGGCAATCACCTCGCTTAAACGCCGGGACAGGACCGGCGCTACGCCCTCGAAAGGTTCGTCCAGAATCAACAGTTGGTTGCCCGGCATCAGTGCCCGGGCCATGGCCACCAGCTTCTGCTGGCCACCGGACAACTGCATCGCCTTGCGGTCACGGAATTGGGCGATCTCTGGAATCAGGCTGTAGACCCAGTCCAAACGCTGTGTGCTGTCGGCCAGTTTGTTGGCCCACACTGGCAGCATGATGTTCTCTTCCACGGTCAGCGACGGAATCAGGCGCCTGTCTTCGGGCAAGTAGCTGATACCCGCTGCGGCGCGGGTAAAAGCCAGCTGCGCGCGCAGGTCATGTCCGCCAAAAAACATCTCGCCGCGGTCCGTGGGCAACAAACCCATGATGGCGCGGATCAAGGTGGTCTTACCCGCGCCGTTGTGGCCGATCAGACCGACCATTTGCCCGGGACCGATGGACAGCGATACGTCATTGAGGATCGGTATGCCTTCAATCGATACATTGAGATTGCGAATTTCCAGGCTCATTTCACGGCACTCCTTTGTGCCTTGTCGTGGGCCTTGGCGCCGCCAGTGACAAACTCCTGCACCTGCGCATTGGCCAAGACTTTTTCCGGGGCGCCGTCGGCCAGGACTTCACCGCTGTAGAACGCGAGAATGCGCGACACATAGCGGCGTACCACGTCCATGTCATGCTCGACGAACAGCACGGTTACTTGATGCTCGGCAACGACGCGCATCACTGTGTCCATCAGCGCGGTTTTCTCTTCGGCGCTAACGCCGCTGGTGGGTTCGTCGAGCAGCAACATCTGCGGATCACCAATCAAGGCCATGGCAATGTCGATCAGTTTGCGCACCCCTTGCGGCACCGCAGTGACCAGAGTGTCACGCCACTGCGGTATGCCGAACTCGACAAGAATGGCGTCGGCACGGGCAATCCGTGAGGCGCTGCGCATAGGCACCAGCAGCGCGGGAAACGGGCTTTCGGCCGCCGCCACCGCAATCAGCAGGTTGTCTAGCACGCTCAATTGCGCAAACAGTTGGGCGACCTGGAACGAGCGGGCCATGCCCGAGCGGGTAATCGCTCGAGGTGTACGACCAATGATCGACTGGTTATTGAACAGGATCTCGCCCCGACTCGGCTTCAAGTAACCTGTGACCATATTGATGAAAGTGGTCTTGCCGGCGCCATTGGAGCCGATCACACCGACCACTTCCCCTTTGTTGATCCGCACATTGACGTCCTTGGCTGCAGTGACTGCGCCGAACTCCTTGCACAGACCTTGGGTTTCGAGAATGCAGGTCATGCTTTAGCCCTCTTAACGTTACCGGTAAACAGGCTCCACAAGCCCTTGGGCAGGAACACGATGATCGCCAGTAAGGTGAAGCCCAGAATCATCTGCCAGCTATGGGGCACCAGTTCGATGGCGTAAGTGCGCACCACGGCAAACACGATGGCGGCGATAAAGGGTGCCGCCACGTGGGCGGTGCCGCCGAGCAAGGCGATGAACACGAACTCACCGGAGGTGATCCAATAGGCCATTTCCGGGTCGATATGCCCGGCGGACAAGGCCATGAAACCACCTCCCAATGCCGAAACGGCCGCGGCGGCTACGTAGTTCATGTACAGCACCCAGCGTGGGGACTGCCCGAGGTATTCGACACGCACTTCGTTTTCACGAATTGCTTCACACATCATCCCGGCATTGCTGCGGCTGTAGCGATGCAGCAACACCGCCAGCACCGCCGAACTGGCAACGATGATCATGAACAATACCAGCGGTCCCTGCCCGGCTGCCGGTGACCAGCCAAACAGGGTCCAGGCCTTGACGTTGAAGCCGTCAGTACTGCCCAGGGCCGAGCTTTTCACCAGCACGCCATAGAGGATCATCGAGAACGCCAACGACAGCATGGCGAAGAAAATCTCCCGATAGCGGGTCATCAGCAGGCCTAGAATCATCGCCAATAAAACCGCGACGCCAACGCCGATCACTAGCAACACGGCCAGGTCGGTGATATTTAGGAAATGCCCACTCATGCCCACGGCATAGCCGCCAACGCAGAAGAACAAGCCCTGGCCAAAGGTCACCAGACCGGCGCGCATCTGCATCACCACGCCTTGCACTACCATGGCCTTGGCCAACGCCATGGTCAGCAAAAACACCAGCCATTGCGGAGCAATCCAGCCACCGGTGGCCAGCAGCGCTGCAACTGCCAGCAGAATCAGTTCTGTTTTATCCATGCGCATCAGATTTTCCTCGCTAACACGCGGCCGAACAGGCCTTGCGGACGTACCGCCAGAACCAGCGCCATGACGCCGTAAATCACAAAGAGTTCGAATTCCGGCGCATAGTGCACCGCCGCCGCACGGCTCAGCCCTACTAGCAAGGCGCCTACCGCTGCTCCTTCGATACTGCCCATGCCACCGATCACCACCACGGCGAAGGCCAGGACGATAATCTCCACGCCGATGCCCGGCGCTACGGAAATTGCCGGAGCGGTCAAGGCACCGGCCAAGGTGCCGAGAATGGTGCCCAACACAAAGACCAGGGTGAACATACGCTTGACGTTGACACCCATGGCCATAGCCACTTCACGGTCGTGGATCACAGCCCGCAGGACCTTGCCCTGGTTGGTGCGTTCCAGCCACAGGTACAAGCCCAGTCCAAGCACCAGCGACACGCCTACCAGCATCAGGTCGTAATTGGAAACCTTGAGCCCGGCCAAGGCGCTACGGCCCATTTCGGCATAGGGTTGATAGGCAAAATAGGGGTTCACGCCCCAGATCATTTTCATGGTGTCTTCCAACACCAGCAGCAGCGCGTAGGTGATGATCACCATCAGCACTTCGTCTCGGCCGTACATAAACTTGAGCAGCCCGCGCTCGATAATCAGGCCAACGATCAGCCCAGCCACCAGGGCACAGCCAAGCATCAGTAGGTAACCGGCCCAGACCGGGCCGATACCATTATTGAAATACCAGCCCACCAGCGAAGCTGCGGTGTAGGCGCCAATGGCATAAAAACTGCCATGGGCCATGTTCAGGATCCGCATGACCCCGTAGATCACCGTCAACCCTGCCGCGACCAAAAACAGCCACGAGGCATAGATGGTGCCGTCAATCAGCACCGCGAAAAGACTCATCATAGAGGTCCTACCTTGGCATAAAGGTGGCGACGCCGAACGGGCCGCCACTTCGGAACAATCAATCGAGATTGATCAGTTGCACTGGGCACCGGGGAAGCCAGCCTTGATCCATTCCAGGGCGGGAGTGCCGTCTGGTGGTGTCACGCATTCGCCGGAGAAGGCGATGACGTTTTGCACGCTGCCTTTCTTGCTCGTCTTGTCGTATTGGTACTCGCCATAGGAAATGCCCTGCATCGCCTGATGCCCCCCGGCGCGAGCCATTTGCACAGTGCCGGACACCGACTCAAAGGTCGCGCCCTTGAACGCCTTGGCGATTTCCTGCGGCGCGGGGATCTTGCCCGGTTCAACCTTGGCGTTTTCCGCTGCGTGCTTGAGGCCGAGAATGGCTTGGGCCATTTTGCTCGCCGGGTAAGTTGGGGCGGTGCTGTAAGCGGCTTGGTACTTGTCCTTGAACCAGCGATTGAGTTCGTTATCCGGGGCGAACGCACCAAACGGGCCACGGCCACCTATGACCATGCCGTTGGGAGCCTGGTCCTTGTAGCGGTCCAGGGCGGACTCGCCGCAGGTCAGGACTGCGGTGGCGTCTTCCAACAAACCACGGGCATTGGCTTGCAACACAAGGGCCTCCATGTCGCCGCCCCAGAAGCTGGAGTGAATGATGTCCGGGCGCTTGACCGACAGCGCAGAAATCTCGGCGCCGTATTGGCCCTGGAAGACCTTAGGCATCTGCGACTCGACCACCTTGGCCTTGGGCATCAAATGCTCCATGGAGTGGGTGAAGTCTTTCCAGCTGTCCTGTCCAAAGGCGTAGTTCTGCTGAATGCCGGCAACTTTCTGCGCGTCGGGGCGGGTCTTGGTCAGGTAACGGGCGGCGCCGATATTGTCCACGGCCGCATCAAGGCCGGTGCGGAACACAAACTGCGGGGTCTTGTCTTCGTTGAACAGCTGAGAAGTGCCGCAATCGTAAAACACGGTCATGGCACCCAGCTCTTCGGCCACAGGCGCAATGGCCAGGCAGTCGCCGGAGGAAATGTAGCCCACCACCGCATCGACCTTCTGGCGCTGCACCAGATTGCGGAACTCTTCGACCTGTTTAGCCGCGCCGCCCGCTTCGTCGATGATCACCACCTCGATTTCGGCACCGTTGATACCAATGGTGTTGTAAGGCGCCGGGAGCTTGCCTTGGTTTAGCCCTTCCACCAGCACTTTGGCGGCGTTCGCGGACGGCTCACCGAACGGCCCCGCTGCTGGGCCCGATAGGAAAGTCACCACGCCGATACGAAACTTACCGTTCTCGGCAGCCATGGCCGAGGAGCCCATGGACAGGGCCACGCCAGCGGTAATGACGAGGGTCAAACGGTGCTTCAGTATGTTTTTCTTATAATTGTTCATCTGTGCTTCCACTTTCGATTGATGAATTGACTAGGGACTCTCGGGACGACTCTTTTTCGAGTCAGGGCTTTCAGCGCTCATTCGACGCTTGATGGTTGCGCTGTTCTGCTGCAGTTCCTGGGCGGAATACACCACCCAATTACCCAGCATCACCTTGGCGGGCGGGTAATCGTTGTTGAGCACCGGAGTGCCAATTGCCTGGGTCTGCTGGATTTGGTGGGTTAGCGGATCGATCCTTGAGACGAACCCGGGCGGATCTTCTGGCAAGGCAATTTCCAAGCCTTCCAAGGCACGTATCAACGCCTGGGAGTCGACACTGCCCAGCGCTTTTTCATAGGCTTTGGCTAACACCATGACACCGGTGTAGGCACCTTCGGCGGCGTAGGTCGGGTAGCGACCGTTGATGGCCTGGAAGCGCTCGACAAAGGAGCGATTGCGCGGCGTATCCGGCCAGTTGTTATGGTGCCGTGCCGAGAGGATCAGCCCCGGCAGAGCTTGGTCGCCTAGGGACACCAGGAAATCGTAGTTACCACCGGTGTCGAAGTTGGCCAGGCGCGAGGTGGCGAACAACTGCGTGCTTGCTGCCTGCTTGACGAAGGCTTGGAAGTCACCGCCCCACAGGGCCGAGACAATGATGTCGGGTTTAGCTTGTTCCAGAGCGGCGATATAGGCGGAGTAGTCAGGCTCATACAGGCGTGGCCAGAGTTCGGTGACGTCCTCGAACTTGACACCCAGTTGGGCAAAGGCCTCGTGCAAGTCATCGCGGGACACGTGGCCGTATTCGTAATCCGGGCCTATGAACGCCAGGCGTTTCCATCCGGTTTGTTGTTGCAGGGCCTGCAGATAGCGGGCACCAGCGGCCATCGAGGTCCAAGTGTCATTGGTGACGCGGAAATAGTACGGGTGGCCGTTTTCCAGGTTCATGCGCGAGGACGCATGGTCGGTGCCGATCATCAGTACTTTCTCGCGCTTGGCCAACTGACTGACGGCCAGCCCCACGCCGGACGAGACCATACCGCACAGCACTTGCACACCGTCCTGGTGGATGAAGTTTTTCGCCAGGCCCACGCCATAGGAAGCCTTGGACTGATCGTCATCGATGATCACGCGCAGACGTGGCACTTGCTGGCCGGCCTCGCGCTGAGCCTGCAACTCGCCTAGGGCAATCTGGATCCCGGCGATACTGTCTTGGCCGTAGATCGCTGCGCGCTCGGTCATCGGGTAAAGGCAGCCCATCGTCAGGTCCGCCTGAGAGGCGGCAGCGCCCAACTCCACGCGGCCGACCTGAGCTGAAGCAACAACGCTCAGCAGAAGACTGCACACTGTGAGCGAGCAATAAAACCATGGACGTGGCAGAGACATAATTATCCTTTAGGGCGTTGGCAACGCCTCTTGTTAGTTCGCCAGAGGGATAGAGCAAAGGGTGTGCCAGAAAGGCTGAAAGCTTGTAGGAGTTGCCTAGGCAAGTGGCTGCGATCGGACGCATAGCGGCCGCCAGCTTGGCAATGCAGTCTGCCAGGCATACCTGGACGCCCGGGGTGAGCGCGCTTGAAATTGATCGCAGCCACTTGCCTCGGCAGCGGCTACTGAGATTTACGACGATTGCATTGAGCGCTTGGCGCTCAACCTGCGCGCATTGTTGAGCGGTTACCGCTCGGTCGAGCGATCCAGTCCCAGGCGATGCAGACGGCGCTTGAGCGCGTGCCGGGAAATCCCCAGCAGGCTTGCTGCCAGGCCCTTATGGCCCGATGCGCGGCTCAGAGCATCGGTGACCAGATCACGCTCGGCGAGCTCGAGCTGCTCACCCAGTACCAGTGGCTCGATCTGCAGGCCTTGCAACGCTGAAGGCAACATCGCCACGCTGATCGCCTGCCCCGGTGACAGTATGGTCAAGCGCTCTACCAGGTTTTTAAGCTCGCGCACATTCCCCGGCCAGCGGTGACGGACCAATGCCTGGGCGCTGTCCGGCAGGAAGCGGATCGGTTCGACCCCTTCCTCCACAGCCTGGCGCCGAGCGAAATGCTGGGCCAGCAACAGCACGTCTTCACCGCGCTCGCGCAGTGAAGGAATATCCAGTGTGATCACGTTCAGGCGATAGAACAGGTCCTCTCGAAACCGTCCCGATTGCACGTCATCGGCCAGATCCCGATTGGTCGCCGCCACCACCCGCACATCCGCGCTGCTCGCGGCACTGGCGCCCACGGCTCGGTAGCTGCCGTTCTCAAGAAAATGCAGGAGCTTGGCTTGAAGCGCCAGCGGCAATTCGCCGATCTCATCGAGAAACAGCGTGCCGCCATTTGCCTGACTGACCAGCCCGGCACGCTTTTGGTGAGCGCCGGTATACGCGCCTTTTTCCGAACCAAACAACTCTGCCTCAATCAACTGCTCCGGCAATGCCGCACAGTTGACCTCGATAAACGGTTGCCCGCCCCGCCCGCTATGGTTGTGCAGGGCTTGGGCGACCAAAGTCTTCCCCGTGCCGGATTCTCCAAGCAACAAAATCCGCGTCGCGGAACTACGGGCAATGCGCCCCACCGCTGCGTGCAAGGTGCTCATCGCCGGGCTATGGCCGAGCAGGCCAGCGGCCAGTTCATCACTCACCGCCACTGCGGGTTCTTCGCATCTGGCCAATGACAAGGTGCTAGTGATGGTCGCCAGCAGGTCGTCGAGTTCAAAAGGTTTTGTAAGGTAGTCAGTGGCGCCGCTCTTCACTGCCTGTACGGCGGCGCGGGTGTCACCGTGAGCGGAAATCATGATCACCGGAAGTCGTGCGTGAAGCTGGCGTATACCGTCCAACGTGGCCAGGCCATCGATGCCCGGTAAACCGAGGTCGAGCAGCACGATATCGATGCCGGTGGTCTCCCCCGCCAACAGCTCCAGCGCTGTCTCACCACTGCCGGCCGTGCTGATGCGCATTCCTTCACCGCGCAGGGCATAGCTGAGGGAGCGCACCAGCGCCTCTTCGTCATCTACTATCAAAACGTGAATGTCAGACATCGGTGGTTTACTTCGCCTCGTTCCCTGGGGGCGCGGGAAAGCCCAGGATCACCTGAGTCCCTACGCCAAGCGTACTGATAATGTCCATGCGCGCACCGTTGGCATCCAGCAGTTGCTGACTGATGCTCAGCCCCAGCCCGGTACCCCGCGCCTTGGAGGTAAAAAACGGTTGGCGGATGCGCTGCAAGTCCGCCTCGGAGATACCGCAGCCCTGGTCAATGACCATGACTCGCACCTGCCCGCCCCATACTTGGGCGCACAGGCGCACGGGGCTCTGGTTGTTGCAGGCCTGGAAAGCATTCAAACAAAGGTTGACCAGGATCTGCCGGATCTGGTCCGGGTCGACGTAAAGCTGCAAGCCTGGTTCTGCTTCGCACAGCAATTGCGGGTCGTCCGGCCCTGCCAGCCGGACGATCTGCTCGAACAACGACGCGACGGCAACCACCTCGGGTTGAGCCGGGTGAGGCCTCCCATATTCCAACAGATCGCTGGTGACATGGGATAAGCGGTCGATTTCCTTGCCCAGGTCGGTCAGCAAGTGGCGTCGTTCGAGTTCTTCTTCTCGGCGCAGCAAGGCTTGCACTGTAGTTTTCATGGTTGTTAGGGGATTGCGTACCTCATGGGCCACGCCCGTGGCAAAGGCCCCCAGTACCGCGAGATTTTCTGTCCGCACAGTGTTTTCCAACACATCCGCTAAGCGTGCGGCCATTACATTGAACGCCCGCGCTACATGGTTGATTTCGTCGTCACGGGGCTGTTCAGCCAGGCGATAACTCAGGTCGCCCATGGACAACTGATGAGCGCCCTGTAACAAGGTGCTGACCCGCGAGCGCAACTGTCGGGACAGAGTAAAAAACACTATGAGGATAAACACGATAAAACCAGCAGCTATCCAGTACAACCACCAGCGTGCATCGTTCAACGGCTTGAGGATGGCCCCAGGCTGTACACTGAACACCAGTTGCCAACCGGGAATTATCTGCGGTCCGTCACGCCATTGATTCGGCGCCTCAACCGCGCGCCCGGTGGGGTCGACAAAGGCACCGCCTGGCACCCGCAGCAACGGCGAAACCACCCCGCTCATCCCGGCGCTGACGAGCAACTCGGTGAGCGATGCAAGGCGCAGGTGCAAGGCGATGCGCACGCGGTGATCGGTGCGACCATTGCGGATGGTCTTGCGGATCAAGAAGCCACCCGAGCGCCCGGGTTCGGCCAGCAATGGCCCGATCACCTCAATATCACCGACCCACTGGATCGGCAGCCCAGCGATAGACCAATGGTTGTTGGTCCAATAGGGCTCACCAGAGGCGGCTTGCCCCGGCAGCACGTTGACCAAATGATCCTGTTCATCGAAAAACAACACGCCATACAGGAACGGCAAATCCGCTTCGATCTTGAGCAAAGACTCCACGTCACTGCCGGGGGCGGACTGATCGGCAATAAATCCCGGCATGTTCGGATGATTGGACAATGCCGAGACCTGGTAAAAGCGATCATCGAGAAATGAAGACAAGCGGTTCGCCGTGGACAAGGCCTGGGCGTCCAGACGTTCACCAGTCAAGCGATTGAGCAAATCTTTGGCCAATTGCTCATAGAGCACTGCCAGCATAATGAGGGCGATGCTCATCACAAAGACGGACAGCAAGGTATAGCGTGCCACCAGGCTGCCGTGCGGCCGGGCGAGCCACTTGCGTAGCAAGCAGAAGTAAGCAGTACGGTTCATGGCTTTTTTTGATTGTTTTTATAAAGTCGCTGCCAGCATAGAGACGACAGCTTGTATCTGTCTATTCGTCTCGGTGGAAGTACGACTGCGAATTGTCGGAGATACCCTCCTCCCCGCATATTCTGCGACACACTTGACGCTAACAGCGTCACGATCGCAGAAACCCGACCACCATCGCTAACCTGGAAGGTATCCCTCGCATGGCGAAGGCAAGGCGAACTTTCTTTCGTGGCTAAGGCGTGGCTGGAGTTAGCCCGTGGCTCCTCCCACAAATGGATTAGTGTTGATCACAGAGGGCGTGATCAATACAAAACCTGTGAGAGGAAGCTCACCGCAATAGTGTCAGACTGAGCGATTCAGACCTGTCAGTCAGCCATAGACTCTTCTGCTACCCGCTTAGTAGCCGTGGGCGACTCAGCACCTTTGGCTGGCTTGGTATCCGCCGCCCTCAGATCCTTGGCAAATGTCCCATCCACCTCGCCTTTGAAGAAGTTTTTGCCGTAGATCAGCAAACACAACACAACGCCAATCCCGAATGCCCAGCTCGCACCCTTGATCGCCAGTACCGCGCCGATCACGCCCGCGATACCCAAGTCGCGCTGGCTACGAGCTTCAAGGATGCCCAGACGCACACTCACATAACCCTGGATCAGCAACGTCAGCGACAGGGCAACACCGAGAATCGGCTGTACCAGAGTCACTACCGGCAACAACAGCAGACCGGTGTTGGTCCCCCAACGGAACGACCCGACACCGCCGATGATCGATTTCATCGCCTTTGGCCCACCTTTAAAACGCTCGATCACCACAACCAGCATCGCCGCCCATTTTGGACCGCACATGGCGACATCCGGGCCAAAGATACTCATGAACGCATTACGCGCGCCGAAGATCAGGTGAGAGCGATCGGCGTTGTAGTCGACGACTTCATCAGTGCGGACAGTTTCTGCCTCATCGAGGAGCGATTTCGCACTAAGCACATCGCCGAAGACAATTATGTACACCGCCAGCATGGTCGGCAGCGCGGAGATGAACATAGACAGTGGCGGCATGCCCAGACCGAACACGGTGTAGTTGCTCCACAGCCCGGCGAAATCCGGTTTGCTGATGCCCCACTGAATGGTTGGCCAAGGCGCCTCACCGAACAGCGGCGCAATCACCACCGCCAACAGAATGATCGGCAAGATCCCAAGTTTGGCGAAGTTCCACCAGAAGCGGTTACGCTGCTTCAGTTCGTTGAAGTGCAGGGAGAAGATCAGATAGAAGGCGATGCCGACCGCAATGGAAATCGTCCAGGGCAGCACATTGAATTTACCGCCAACCTGGAACACCGCGATCACCGCACTCAAGCCGGCACCGACGATAATCCCGGATTTGATCGCCGAGGGCACATACTCCACAACCTTCTTCGCCATCCCGGTCGCCCCTAGGGCAATTGAAAAAATCCCCAACATCAACTGGAAGGCAATCAAGGCGTGGACACGCTCCGGGCCCACTGGAAATTGAGCACAGTAAGCCATCAACAGGGGTACCGCCGGGGTGATCCAGCCAGGTACGGTCGGGTCACCGAGCAAATGGTGCACGAGGTAAAGCAAGCCGTTGAGCATCACGACGGCCAGCGCGACCTCAAATGGCATGCCGAGCAGTTCGGTCATCAGCGGAATGGCGGCCAGATCCACGGCACACATCAGCAAGCCTTGAAGGTAGTCCGGAAGCTCGATTTTGTAGTGAACAAACGGCAACCGAACCTTGAAAGGACCCAGCGGGATGTATGGGCTTTCGCTCCGCTGCGCAGGAGTGTTGGACATTGGGTGTACCTGTTTTATTGGTCTTGTAATGGCAGACGCCCGAACCGGCAGGCCGGGCGTCGTGGCTGTTCGGGATCAGTAGGCTGCGCGGTAGATTTTCTCGATATCGGCAGCGGTCAGCTTGCGCGGGTTGTTGCGCATCAAGCGGTCGATCTTGCTGGCCTCTTCGGCCATCGCCGGGATGGCATCCTCTGGCACGTTGAAGCTGCGCATTCCCGACGGAATATCCACCGCGGCGCACAGATCCGCCATGGCTTTGACCGCCTGATCCGCCGCATCCTTGTCGTTCAGGTCGGCGACACGCACGCCCATGGCTTCGGCGATGTCACGGAAGCGCTCGACGCAGGCCATCTTGTTCCACTCCATCACGTACGGCAGCAGCAAGGCGTTGCTGACACCGTGGGCGATGTTGAAACGTCCGCCCAATGGATACGCCAGCGCATGCACTGCGCCTACCCCGGCGTTGCCGAAGGCCATGCCGGCCATCAGGCTGGCGGTGGCCATGTCTTCCCGGGCCTGGAGGTTGGACGGATTGGCATAAGTCTTGGGCAGCGCCTTGGCGATCAGCTTGATCGCACCCAGCGCGATGGCATCAGTGATGGGCGAAGCATTCACCGAAAGATAGGACTCGACCGCATGCACCAGCGCGTCGACACCGCTGGCCGCCGTCACACTGCGTGGACAAGTCAGGGTCATGATCGGGCTGACCAGCGCTACGTCAGGCAGCAGGTAGTCGCTGACAATGCCTTTCTTCAGCTTCGCTTGCTTGTCAGAAAAGATGGCCACGTTGGTCACTTCCGAACCGGTGCCAGCGGTCGTCGGAATGGCAATCAGCACGGGGCCTTTGCGTTTCACCAGATCGACACCGAACAGTTCGGCCAGCGGGCCTTCATGTCCGGCAAACACCGCGACGCCCTTGGCGATGTCGATTGCACTGCCGCCACCCACAGCAATCAACCCGTCGTGGTTGCCCTCGCGATACGCGCGAGTACAGTCCTCAACGATGGCAATTTCAGGCTCCGGTTTGACCTGATCGAAAATGCCGTAACAGCGACCACCCAACTGTGCCAGTGCCAAGTCCACAGTGCCGGACTGGACCAGAACGGCGTCTGTCACGATCAGCGGGTTTTTGACATTGAGGCGGGTCAGTTCAGCCGAAAGCTGCTCGATAGCGCCTTGTCCAGTGATCAATTTGTTCGCGATTTTAAAAGCAGAGATGTTCATAGTGCTCGTCCAGTGGATGTTGTTTTATTGGAAGACGTGCCATATGAGATAGCGAAAGACGTGCCAATACCCGCAAAGCCCGGTGGCGTGGGCCTTTGCGCGATTCACACGAAAATAAGAGGGGTTTTTAGCGGTCAGTCCCGATTAGTTTTCTGATCGGTTTATTCGGGGCTGATTAAAATCCTAATCAGAATGTTCCCAGCGTTTCATTTTCTGCACCACGGTCGCCTGACTCACGCCTAACGCCTTGGCCGCCAGGCGCGTGGTCTTGTGCACACGCAGCGCGGCACGAATCGCACTGCGCTCGGCGTTTTCCAACACCTTGCGCAGCGGTAAGCGGCTGTCATCGGTATTCAGTGGGTTGAGGTTGAGGATCTCCTCAGGCATGTCCAGCGCCTCGATGGTTCCGGTCTGGTTGGTCACCACCAGGCGCTCGACGATGTTGATCAACTCGCGGATGTTGCCGGGCCAGGCGTACTCGCACATCAGATCGAGGGCCTCGAGGCTCCATTGCACCTGGCGTTGATAACGGACATTAAAGCTGTCGAGGTAGTAATGCAGCAGCGGCGGGATTTCCTCACTGCGCTCGCGCAGCGCCGGAATGTTGATCGGCACCACGTTGAGCCGGTAATACAGGTCGGCGCGAAAACGTCCTTCAGTCACTAACTGTTTGAGGTCGTGGTGGGTGGCGCTGATGATGCGTACATCGACCTCCTTCAGTTCCAGACCACCGACCGGGATGAAGCGATTTTCTTCGACCACCTTGAGTAACTTGACCTGCACCGGCAGTGGCAAATCACCAATTTCGTCGAGAAACAATGTTCCGTGATGCGCCAATTCCAACAGGCCACGCTTGCCTTTGGGGCCTGCGCCTGTGAACGCTCCAGGCGCATAGCCAAACAGCTCGGCTTCAATCAGATTCTCGGGCAGTGCACCGCAGTTGAGCGCGAGAAATGGTTCACTGGCACGCGGACTGGCGTTGTGGATGAATTGCGCTACGAGGGTCTTTCCGACGCCGGTTTCTCCCTGAAGCAAAACCTTCACCGAGCTACTGGCAACCTGCCGGGCCAGCGAGAAGACGCGGCCGGAAACCTCCTGATCGGCCATAAGCGGAGAACGCAAGAGGTTGTCTCGTTGGCCAGCATGAAGTTTGGCGGTGCTGTTGCGCAGTTGTTTAAGCTGTTGCAACTCATCGCGCTCGTGTTTCATGCGCAGCAGTTCAGTCATGTCGCGTACGGTACTGACAACATATGAAATCCGGTTTTCAGCGTCGAGAATCGGAGTGGCGCTGACTAACAATTTCTTGCCCTGACTCAGGCTCTGCATCACCGACACCGGCCGACCTTCATGCAATACACGCAGTGTGGCCGATTGCGAGAGGACGCCCTCCTTCACCAGCTCCTGCATGGATCGGCCGATGAGATCAGCACCACTGAGCCCGGTCTGGCGCTCATAGGCTTGATTGACCTTCAGCGTCTTGCCGTCGCCATCAGTGATGTAGACGCCGTCATGCAAAGCGTTGAGCAGTTCTTCGAAACTGGCGTCGTTGACGTTCACCGGGGAGGTTCCTTCGAGGGTGCGGAGCAGTTAAGTGTAAACGTTGTGCTGAGGGATGGAGAGTGACGGGAAGACAAGAGAGCAATGGAAACCTTCAAGTGGTCCCATGCAGCCAAGAGCATGGGACCTAACCCAATAGAAGCGTGTGACTCCGGCGTTGATTCAAGGGCTGGCTGGAAAAGGTCGCCGTCCGACAAGTGAATAGAGTCGCCTATGCGCACTGGTACCAAGATCGCGTTGGATCGCTGGAATCTAGCACGTGTAGGTCGATGCGGCGGTGATTGGCCGATCAGGTCTGACGTCGTCTACCGACGCGTCGACTCGAAGAGGTCGGCATGCTGCGTCAATGCATTCTGTTACTCAGGACGGCTTCAATCCATCTTCAGAGTGAGCGTATCGAGGTGCTGATTGCGCGGGCACACTTTATAACCGCTGGAGCTATCCGTCGCTCCGCCTCCTCTAAAGTCCATCGGCTGGTCGGCGCAACCACATGCACCGAGGCCACTGGTTTATGCTGACTGTTGATGATATGCGCCGCAATGGTCATATCCCCGAGGTAAAGCTCCTCCAGGTTAACGGCATAGCCTTTGTCTCTGATCGTCTGAATCTCGCTGACTATCTCGTCCACACTTGTCAGGGTGTGCTGGGTATGACGCTTCAGATCACTGGCTGCCAGCACCTCACTAACCCCCTCATCACTCAAGGCACTTAGGTAAGCCCTGCCAGATGCCGTGCAGTACATCGGTATACGACTGCCGATAGGCAGGTGGATCGGAATGAACTTAGGAGCTACGAAACGAGCCACGTAGATCATTTCCAGGCCGACCGGTTCGGTGAGGTTCGTGGATTCCCCTGTGAGCTGAGCCAATTCGGCGAGAAAGGGGTTGGCGACATCCACCAGCGTATCTGCTGCCAGATAGTTGTATCCAATTTCCATGACGCGGGGAGTGAGCTGGAAACGCTTGGATTGAGGGTTTTTACACACGTACCCCAACGCCTCCAAGGTGAAAATCATGCGCTGTGCAGAGCTCTTGTTGATGCCTGCTGCCTCGGCAATTTCCGCCAGATTCATTGTCCGCTGGCGTGCGTTGAATGCACGCAGCACTGCTAACCCCTTTTCTAGAGACTGATTGAAGAGGCTGTTTTCGTTCTCACTCATGGCTCCATCTCTCTTGCTTATTCTGATATAAATATCGATATGCGATATTAATAAACCTCTTTACGATTTTTGTAAATCGTATATATTCAATTCAAGTGCGAAATTTGATACGAATAGGCTGTCCGTCAAACACAACTACAAAAAACCGCGTCAAATTGGAGTGTTCAACATGTATCCTCGCCTTCGTGTGTTCACCTGTGCCATTGCTCTGGTCGCTGGCTGTACCGCTTCGCTTGTTGCTCAAGCTGAAACGTTCAAGGTTGGTGCCACCGCCACCGGAGTCCCCTTCACCTTCCTGGATGTGAAAAGCAACAGCATCCAGGGCATGATGGTCGACACCGTCGAAGCCGTCGCAAAGGCTGCAGGCTTCGAGGTGGATATCGCGCAAACCACCTTCGCCTCGCTTATCCCGTCCCTGACAGCCAGCAAAATTGACATGATCTCCGCGGCGATGGTGCGTACACCGGAGCGCGAGAAAGTCGTGCAGTTTTCCGATCCGGTGTTCGAGTACGGCGAGGGCTTGGTAGTGCGGGCTGACGACAATACGCCGTACACCGGCATGGATGACTTCAAGGGTGAGGTGGTGGGTGCCCAGGTCGGCACCATCTTCCTCGATGCGCTCAATAAGCGCGGCATCTTCAAGGAAGTACGTGGCTATGACTCGATCGCGGACCTCACCCGCGACCTGTCCCTGGGGCGGATCAAGGCCGGTTTTGCCGACCGCCCCATCCTGGCGTACCAGATGTCTCTAGGCACCCTGCAGAAGGTGCGGCTGGTTGACACCTATCAGCCTCGGATCAAAGGTGAGGTATGCCTGATTCTGCGCAAGGGCGATGAGCAGACGCTCGCTGAAGTAAATAAGGGCATCGCCACTATCAAGGCAGATGGCACCCTCGTAAGCATTGTCGAGAAGTGGAAGCTTAACTAAGCGCCTTTGTTGGCCTGGTACCTCACCAGGCCTTGGTTGAACTCGCCTCATGGATAATCCTATGTTTCTCCAGAATGCTCTGGACTTCCTTCCCATTCTTTTGAGCGGGGCGGTGGTCACTTTGCAGGTTACGGTTGCATCCTTCCTGCTCAGTTCGGTCATCGGCCTGCTTTTGGCCTTGATGATGGTGTCCAAGGTTCGCTCCATTTCGTTGTTCGCTATCACCGTGGTCAACTTAATTCGCGGTCTTCCAATCATCGTTCAACTGTTCTACATCTATTTCGTGCTACCTGAATTCGGCATTCAACTGACAGCTATGCAGGCCGGCATTATCGGACTCGGTATCGCCTACTCAGCCTACCAGGCTGAAAACTTCAGGGCCGGCATACAGGCCATTCAGCAAGGGCAAATCGAGGCCGCGGAATCGCTAGGTATGCGCAGTTTCATGGTGATGCGCCGAGTTGTACTTCCGCAGGCGTTCCGTATCGCTTTGCCACCCTACGGCAACACCTTGGTAATGATGCTTAAGGACTCGTCGCTGGTGTCCACCATAACCGTTGTGGAGATGACCCGAGCAGGTCAACTGATTGCTTCATCCACATTCGAAAACATGACGGTCTATACCCTGGTAGCTCTGCTCTACCTCGCTTTGAGCCTGCCGCTGTCCTTCGCGTTACGCCGCCTTGAGAAACGGCTTGGAATGAGGAAAACGTCATGATCGAGATCAAAGCTCTGCGCAAGAGCTACGGCAACACCTGCGTGCTCGAAGGTATCGACTTACAAGTTAATAGCGGTGAAGTGGTTTGCCTGATCGGCCCGTCAGGCTCTGGTAAATCCACGCTACTTCGGTGCATCAATGGCTTGGAGACATACGAGGGCGGGGACATCTTGGTGTCCTCCGAGCGCGTTGATCGTCACGCGAAAAGCATCCACGAGATCCGTACTCAGGTTGCCATGGTTTTCCAGCGTTTCAATCTGTTCCCTCATCGCACCGCCCTGGAGAACGTGATGGAGGGCCCAATTTATGTGAAAAAGGAAAACCCTCAAGAAGCTCGCGAGCATGCTCGCCAGCTATTGGAGAAGGTTGGCCTTTCGCATCGTATCGATGCCTTCCCGGACGAGCTTTCGGGTGGTCAGCAGCAGCGGGTAGCGATCGCGCGCGCATTGGCTATGCGCCCAAAGGCCATCCTTTTCGATGAACCGACCTCTGCGCTCGACCCTGAATTGGTGGGTGAAGTATTGGCGGTAATGCGCAAACTAGCCGACGAAGGCATGACCATGGTGGTGGTGACTCATGAGATGGGATTTGCTCGTGAGGTTGCTGATAAGGTCTGCTTCCTTTATGGCGGTCGTATCGTGGAAGAAGGTCCTGCCCATGAAGTTCTGGGTGCACCCAAGCATGCGCGAACTCAAGATTTTTTGCGCCGTCTGCTCAACACCGATGAGGTGTCGGCATGACTGAACAGCAGTTGGCATTACCTCCTTCTCTCTGGGCATCTACGGCCGCTAACGGTCCGGCGACACCGCAGCTTTGTGAAAATAAGCAGGTAGACGTTGCTATCGTCGGGGCTGGCTATACCGGCCTGGTAACGGCCCTGCACCTGGCTGCAGGTGGCGCGAAGGTATGCGTTCTGGACGCAGCCGAGCCTGGCTGGGGAGCGTCAGGACGCAATGGGGGCCAGGTAATTCCGGGGCTTAAGCACGATCCGGACGATTTGCTAAGGATGTTTGGTAGTGAGCGCGCCGAGGCCCTGATCGATGTGGTAGGCAAAGCCGCTGATGAGGTGTTCGAACTAATCGATCGCTTCGGTATTGATTGCGATGCCACCCGTAAAGGTTGGATACAACCAGCTGTATCCGCTATGGCAATGCGAAATATCGAGAGCCGGGCCGAGCAATGGCAACGACGTGGCGTGCCCGTGGAGATGCTTGATAAAGCTAGCGTGACCAAGCGAATTGGCAGTCATGATTACTTGGGTGCCTGGGTCGATCCACGTGCCGGTAGCGTGCACCCATTGAACTATGCCCGTGGACTGGCTCGCATCGCTCTCAACTACGGTGCTGAAATTTATGGTCACAGCCCGGTCGTTAAGCTGGAGTCCAAGGACGGCCACTGGAATTTGACGACAGGCCAAGGTTGCAAGGTCCGAGCTCAGCATGTGGTACTAGCGACTAATGGGTACACCGACACCCTCTGGCCAGGTTTGCGGCAGACGGTTCTTGCCGCCAACAGCTTCATTATCGCGACCCGGCCTCTGCCCGAAAACCTTAGGCAAACGGTATTACCTGGTGGCGAAATCTGCTCCGACGCCCGTCGGCTGCTGACGTATTTTAAACAAGATGCTCAAGGTCGAGTTTTGTTTGGTGGGCGTGGGCCATTTTCTGAACCAACGTCGAACAGTGACTGGGCTCATCTAGAGCGATCATTGATAGGTGTCTTCCCACAACTGGAAGGCGTGCCTTTGGAATATCGCTGGAGCGGTCGCGTAGCACTGACGAAGGATTTTCTGCCTCATGTCCATCAGCCAAAGCCGGGCTTGAGCATGCTACTAGGCTACAACGGACGCGGTATTGCACTTTCAACAAGCCTGGGCCGCCATTTAGCCATGAACATTCTCGGTAACGGGCAGAAATTCCCTTTCCCGATCACCGGCATCAAGCCGATTCCGTTTCATGGCCTGCAGCGAGTTTATGTCGGTCTGGGTATCGCTTGGTACCGTCTGCTCGACGCGTTGACCTGACGACCTGCTGGCGCCCCAACTTACTCAACACCTTGAGGGGAAGGGGCTCCTGTTGGCGCCGACGCCGAATTGACCCAGTTGCCGAGATGCCACTGACCCAGCCTGAATCCTTGTGAACTATTATCTGTGCTGGATTTGTGCCGATTGGAGGTGGGTCAGTCTTGTGTCGGCACATGGGGCAACTCGGCGTCAGCGTCAACAACAAGGCCTGTGATGTAGCCAGCTTGCTGGGTGAGCACGATATTTTGCGCGGAGCAGGTGCGGACGTCAAAGCCCGCCCTACAGCGGGCTAGTGGGGTATTACCGGTCAGATAAAGCTTTGTTTCAGTGATGCTTGACTGTGGCAAGGCTGATATTCAGTTCTTTTGTGTAGTAACGATCTGTTTTGCTGCGCCTCTAACACTGCGCCTATCACTTGATAGTCGATCACGCTCGTGCTTTTGGTGGAGGGCGAGATACTCGTCCACATCTTCCTGCGTGCGATGCTCCCGCCCCAAAAGCGACTCACTCAAGCAATTGAACCGCATTGATTCCTCGAGCGTCAGGCCAGCAAATACTTCGTTGCCCTGAAGGTCCGTGCTAAGGGCTCGTATTTTTTTGAGGTATGCGCGCTGCATGTCCGTAAGTACAAGCATTTAGACCTCCTGTTAATTGGCACTGCAAAGGTGTGCTGCAATGCGTAGGGCCGAATAGATTTTGGCGATAAATATCATCCAGTTGCCCCCTAGTGATAACTCAAGCTGAGTGCAGAGCTGAACACGTATTCCAGCCGGTCAAATTAAAGTGATCGCTGGTAGCGCGGGGCACAGTTCTTATTGTTCAACGCCAGATCTTGGGCTGCCGTCATTCAAACTCGGCCAGGAATGCAAATGTATCAAATTGAGGCGGGCAAGATCAGCATGGCTGACGTTACTGCCTCCAGGCTAAGCCTGGCCGGACACTTATAACCCAAGAACATTGAACGAGCTAAACATCAGGATCGACTAATGGACTAAAGACGAAATACGATGCCTTGAACCTGCCCGCAAATCAGAGACCCAACGTGCCTCAGATGTAATCTCTTTAAACATACGCAGCTACGCGAACACCGCCGAACGCTTACCCCCCTTAAAAGGTAGCCATTACCTGTGTATTCACCAAAGTCGACGAACGCAGCTTAGCCACAAACGGACTGTGGGATTGCGCTCCTAGATTGCCGTGAATCAAGGCTCCGGGAACGGCAATGGCACATCGGTGCCGCGGCGCACCGCAAACACGTTCAGGGTCATTGCCACCAATGCGTAGTAACCCAACTCCCCGATCAACTCGACGACCGCTGGCTCGTTAAAGGTTTCGATGGCCTGCGCGTACAGCGCATCATTCACACGACGATCCTGATACAGCGCTTTGGCGACGCGGTAGACCACACGTTCGTCTTCCCGCTTAAAATCAGGCTCGGCCTACTGTCGTAGTGCTTCAACGCCCGCGAAAGTGTTGCCCTACTCGCTCGAAAGCTTGGTATAGCTAGGACAACCGTGACCTTAAGAATAGCCCAATTGGAGAAAACGAAAGTAATTACGAGGTACGGTGTACGCCTAGGCCAGCAGCTGATAGATGGTGGTATCCAGGCTTATGTAGGTATAACCGTACAATCACGCGCAGGTGGAAATGAACATCTTCGCCAACAGGAATAAGCAGATCGTACCGGACACTCTTTGATCATCAGATGAACATGGTCAAACTCCCCATTCATCGTACATCTGGTATAAATCGCGCCACTAAATGCAAGTATGGATCGCTATTATCGACAGCACCCTGCCCAGGGTGACCTCACTGCGTAGGCAGGCCTCCCCTGACACTGCAAACTGTAATAACCCGTTACCAGCCCAGTTGCTTGTTAAAACCGAGGGCGTCGTAGTAGTCATGCTGCGTGAGAATTTTGCCGTTCTTGAGATGTATGAAACTAACACCCTTAAAGCTGAGGGGGCGCTGAGTGGCTGGGGTCTCCGCACTCCAGGGGCCGGTATTAGTGCCCTTGAACTCCCATTCAAAGGCAATGTTCTCTCCATTGACAATCGGTTCGCCGAACATTTTCCATTGCAGATCCGGCACCGCCTGCATGAACACCTGAATTACTTGGGACTTGGCGTTTTCGCGGCCAACCTGAGGTGTGCCCACCGAGGCGTCGAGAAACTCAACGTTATCAGAAAAGTACTCGGCCGCCGCATCCGCATTGTGGGCATTCCAAGCCTTCATATAGTCATGGATTACGCTGAGGGTATCGTTTTGGCCTGCCGCAAAACTTGCATGACTGGCCAGAACCAGAAACAGCCCGAACAGTAGTGAGTGGATTCGAGACGTCATAGCCTTCAACCTTATTGTTAGAAGATCAGTTTGCCTGCCGCGCTGAGCGGCAGGCATTGATGTCGATTAGCGGTTTTTCCAGGCATCCGAAGCTGGGGCCTTGCCCTTTTCATAGGGACGAAACAGGCTCATGTATAGGACACCAACAAGGATGACGATGGCACCGACAAGTGCGATGCCGTAGTTTACATACCAAGGCGCATCCGGGGTACGCGGCCAGGACATATTGATGATCGCGAACATGCCGTAGCAGAGGGCAGCGATGTTCACTATCCAACCCCAACGCCCCATGGTGAACTGGCCCTTGGGTTTCCACCCACGGATACGGGCGTACAGTGCACCGCCAACAATCATCTGGAACGCCAGGTAGATACCGATGGCGGCAAAGCTCACCACCAGCGCAATAGCGTTCTGAAGATAGAAGCCGACACACACAATGATCGCGGGCAGCACGCCACACACCACCAGGGCTGCGGTCGGGACGTGTGTCGTAGGCGAGAGTTTTTTCAGCACATTACTGCCCATGAGCATTTCGTCTCGAGCATAGGCATAGAGCAGACGACTGGCGGATGCCTGCAAACTCAGCACGCAGGAAACGAACGAAACCGTAATGACCGCCATGACTACCCGAGAACCCACAGGACCGAACGCGCTGCCGAATATGGTCGACATAGGGTCTTTGTCTTGCCCGGAAATGACCGCAGCCATATCTGGAACTGCAAGGATCAACGCCAGGGCCGCAAAGATCGAGGCGGCGCCGCCGATCCAGATTGTCATCCGCATCGCCTTTGGAACTTGGCGGCTAGGATTTGGGGTTTCCTCGGCAACATCGCCGCAAGCTTCAAAGCCGTAGTAGAGAAACATCCCCGCCAATGAGGCCGTGAGAAACGCAGGCCAATAGGCCCCATCAATGGAAATATCAAAAGTATTAAACAATACGCTCAAAGGCTGGTGGCGCTCGAAGATCAGCAGGTATCCACCGATCAACAAAGCCCCGACTAGTTCGCAGAGAAAACCGAACATCGCCACCCGCGCCAATAGCTTGGTACCACTGAGATTCAAGACCGTCGCCGTCGCCGTCAAAAATAGCGCGACCAACGTGTTAGTTACCGGCGACGACTCGAAACCTAGGAGGTTTGCGATGTAGGGGCCAGCCCCCAACGCGACGGCGGCAATGGTGACACATAGGGAGATGGCATAAATCCACCCGACCATCCATGCCCACTTCTTGCCAACCAGACGACGGGCCCAAGGATAGACGCCGCCGGAAATCGGGTATTGAGATACCACTTCGCAAAAAATCAGACACACCAGCATCTGGCCGAACCCCACCAGCAGGTAGGACCAGAACATTGGTGGCCCGCCGGCGGCCAAGCACAGGCCGAACAAGGTGTAGACCCCTACTACCGGGGACAGATAGGTGAATCCAAGGGCAAAGTTCTGCCACAGACTCATACTACGTTCGAAATTTGAGGTGTACCCAAGAGCACGGAGTTGCTCCGCATCCTGGTCCACAGCCACATTAGGACTTATTGAGCTGTTCATTGCAACATCCTTCAAAAAGGAATTTGTTTTAATAGGCGTTGATCGGACTGTGCCATCCCATCCGTTACGCGATTAACCAGAGTTGACTCAGAGTTGTATCCAGGTGGCCTTAATCTCCGTGTACTTATCAAAGGCATGCAGAGATTTGTCACGGCCATTGCCGGACTGTTTAAAGCCGCCGAACGGCGCCATCATGTCACCGCCGTCATAGAGGTTGACCCAAACACTGCCAGCACGAAGTGCGCGCGCCATGTTGTGGGCTCGAGATAGGTCAGACGTCCAGACGGCTGCTGCCAGCCCGTAAGGGGTGTCATTGGCGATGCGTACCGCATCCTCCGCTTCGTCGAATTCGATGACTGACAGTACGGGACCGAAGATCTCTTCCCGGGCGATTTTCATCGAGTTGCTGACGTTGTCGAACAGGGTTGGCTCGACATAACTGCCGCCGGTTTCTACCAGTGCCGCGCGCCCCCCCAGCAGTAGCCGCGCACCTTGTACCTGCCCCTCTTCGATGTACTGCAACACCCCTTCCAAATGGCGGCCGTCCACCAGTGCACCGACGTTGGTATCAGGATTGAGTGGATGCCCTGGCTTCCAGCCCTTCATGGCCTCGACAACCATCGGCACAAAACGCTCCTTGATTGACGCCTGCACCAGCAAACGTGAACCGGCGGTGCAAACCTCGCCCTGGTTGAAGACGATGGCTGCCGCTGCCGCTTCGGCCGCCACCTGAAGATCAGGGGCATCGGCAAATACAATGTTGGGACTCTTACCGCCGGCCTCGAGCCAGACCCGTTTCATGTTTGACTCACCCGCATAAACCAGTAATTGCTTGGCCACTTGGGTAGACCCGGTAAACGCCAAGGTATCAACGTCACCGTGCAAGGCCAACGCCTTACCCACGGTGTTGCCATAGCCCGGCAGAACATTGAGGACACCTGCTGGCAGACCCGCTTCCAGAGCAATCTGTGCAATGCGGATAGCGGTCAGCGGAGAGCGCTCCGAGGGTTTGAGGATCACCGAGTTACCGGCAGCCAGCGCCGGCCCCAACTTCCAGGACGCCATCATCAGTGGGAAATTCCACGGCACGATAGTAGCGACCACCCCAACCGGCTCCCGGGTAACCAGCCCGAGCTGATCGACCGAGGTCGCTGCGACCTCATCGTAGATCTTGTCGATTGCTTCACCGCACCAGCGAATACTGTCAATGGTCCCCGGGAGGTCGACGGACAGCGCATCGGAAATCGGCTTGCCCATGTCCAATGTTTCCAGCAGAGCTAGCTCTTCGGCATGGGCCTGCAACAATTCGGAAAAACGCACCATCACTGCCTTGCGCATTACAGGTGCTTGGCATGACCAGACGCCGGACTCGAACGCCGATCGGGCGCTGGCTACCGCCAAATCGGCATCTGCCGCATCGCAACTCGCGACCAGGGCAAGCACACGCCCATCGATAGGACTTATGCACTCGAAGGTTGCACCTGAACTGGCCGACACATATTTGCCGTTGATAAAGGCTCGCCCTTCGATGCTCAGCGCCTTGGCTCTGGCTTCCCACTCTGATCGGGTCAACTGACTCATGGTTAAAAGTGCTCCTGGGTTCGGATGGATGCGATCTCAAATCGCCTTAAACCTATGGAACCATATCTTTTAATCCATGAGAACCCCAAAAAAGCGAATGGTAGGTGATTTTTTTGACTTTTTATGCGTTAAAACTCTAGAATCACCACACGAACACGCACAAAAACAATATTAAATATGAAATAGAATTTTAAAAGAAACACACATCCGGACGCGCTTGACGCTACGTCGGACTATTGCCACAGGCGTAAAACGGCGCCGCCCATGAATGAATCAACCATGAGCCCTACTTCAAGCCTCATACGCCTTAACCAGGAAGGTAAAACGGAGTCTGTTACCCGTCGCCTGATAGAAATGATCGATCTGGGTTTGTTCACAGAAGGCGAACAGCTCCCCAATGAAAGTGTCCTGGCCACCCAACTCGGCGTTGCCACGGTCACCCTGCGGGACGCTCTGGCGGTCTTGCGAGAGCGCGGCATTATTGAAACCCGGCGCGGACGCAGCGGCGGGAGCTTCATCTGCGCCGCGCCGCAAACCTCAGATCAGTCCCTGTTCGATCAACTACGTGAAATCAGCACGCTTGAACTGCGCGACCTCGCCGATGAACACGCTGCCATTTCAGGCGCCGCCGCCCGACTGGCGGCTCAGCGCGCCGGGCCTGAGCAACATGCAAGACTGAGCAGCTTTGTCGACGCTCTGGCCAACGCTCAAGAGCGGCGAGAGCGCCGACGAGCCGACGCCAGATTCCATATCGAAATAGCCGTGGCAGCGCAGTCTGTGCGCCTGACTCACAGCGAAGCGCGCTTGCAGGCGGAACTTGGGGAACTGTTATGGCTGCCGTTTGCCGGTCAACCGGATCCACAGACCGTCGAACGGGAACATAGAGCTATCCTGGAAGCCATCGTAGCGAACGACGCCAATCTGGCCGGCGCACTGGCAGAAGCACATGTAACACGAGGCGTTCGCCGCCTAAGCACCCTACGACTACAACAAATGGCAGAAGGCGACTTATGAATGGAACGAAACTTGCTGAAATACTCGCTCGCTATGCAGCTTGGCGTCGCATGCCTCGTCGACTGCAGGCACCGCATTGTCTTCTCTGAGTCATGAGGTAGAGCCATGGCTAACGAAATGTCAGCAAACGAGTTGTCCCAATGTGCCACGTTGATCAACGCTTCCATTAGTAACGTATTCAAGGGGCTCAACGATATGAGCGCCCAAGTATTGAGCATTTGGGAACATCAGTGTTGCAAAACGAAGCGCCCCAGCCAAGGCGACCTCAAGCCATTGCTGCCGATAATCCGGCAAATCCTGAACTCAGAGAGCCTCAAGTTTCATGGTGCCGGAGTTGTCTTCGCTCCTGGTGAGCTGGAAGATCGCGAGATGCATCTGGAGTGGTGGTGCCGAACCCAAAAAGAAGAGATCCAGCCTCTGACACTGAATTTTAATAGTCGTAGCGACCGTTTTTACGATTACCTGCACATGCCTTGGTACACCCGCCCCCAGCAAACCCGGCAGCCCTCCATAGACGGCCCGTTCGTAGATTTGTACGGCACGGAGCAGTACATCGTTGCCTTCTCGGTTCCTATTTTTTTCGCAGAACGCTTCATTGGTGTAGCTGCTGCCGATATTTCTCTGCACTCCTTGGAACCCTTGCTCGTGCGCAGCCTTATGCGGGTCAGTAACGAGGCGTTGTTACTCAACGCCGAAGGTAGAGTGCTGGCGGCTAACACACCGAGTTGGCTGGCCGGTGATTTGATCCGAGGCCCCCTGAGCCTGGACAAAGAACAGGGACGCGTCCTGAGCCTTATCGACACATCGTCATATTGGAGCGTCGTGGAGCGGCCTGTACCAAGGTTTTGATCAAAACTCCATCTTGGTTTGAAGAACCAAATCTCAACCCATGCGCTTCATAGAGAATCCCGTCGAATGAAAGCTCCTGCCATGGATGGCTGGAGGTCGCCATGCACTCCGCTACCGAAAGCCCCCCATTGCAGGCCCACTTTAATGCGTTGAAAATCGCCCCTCCATCCAACTGCCTTTCCCGTCAGGCTATTGCACAAGAACCAACTCAACCGACCTGGCAAGGCTGTGCTCGCTCGCCGCAGCACTGGAAGAACACCACCACTAGAAGGACTGCCATTGCCGTAGCCGCAGGTGGTCGCGCAGCCACTGAGGTTCTTCACGAAGCCCGGGAACGACAGAAACAAGAACTTTGACGCTTCATGCCACACGTTTCCTGCTTGTCGAACCTGTCTAAAACCCGCGCCGCGGTCAGATCATTTTTCAAAGAATGGAGCCCGAGGGTTGTGCTCAAATCGAGGCCGCTGCGGTGGACATGAATACAGCTTTTGACCTTGAGATTAGCCAGCATTGCCTGAAAGCACGGTCGGCCTACAACCTTTTCTACGTGGTCATCAAATATGGCCGAGCAGTGATCAATCTGGTGCAAGCCGACGAGACCAATCGACTGCATCACAACAAACCAGCCGTATTAGGTTATCAAGCAAACCCGCTGTTTACTGCTGCGCAATCCAGAAACCTGAAGAAGCCGGAACAACAGGTTTATCTAGAGGCATTGAGAGCCGGGTTCGTTGGTCAATGCACACCGGTCAATTGAAAGGAATAAATCATGGTCATCAAACGGATGGTGTACGGCTACCGGGACAGCGAACTCTTTTTCATGAAGATAAAGAGCATCTTTCCCGGCAATCCGTGAAGTATCATTTTTTTACTCACGAAACGATGGTCGTGGCGCGACCAGTACCCTGCGCCGCGCCGATGCCCGATACGACTTTATGACGCCGAGTAACGCTATCAGGAGTTGTGCGTGTAGCCCTCCCACTGATGCCACAGGCTTTGGTTGGCTCCCAGTCCAAACCAGCGGTCTGTGTCGTCGAGTGCACGGCTGAAAATATCAACCACGAGCTGTATTTCTTCTTTCGTGGAAATCAACGGCGGGCAGAATGCGATCGAGTCTCCCATCGCCCTTGTGATCATGCCGTACTCCTGCGCACGTCCCGCCAGGTAGCGCCCCAGCTTCCCAACCGTATCCATCGGCTCCTTTGTCCGACGATCCGCAACGAGCTCCACAGCAGCGATCAATCCACAGCCCCTAACCTCCCCTACCAACGGATGATCAGCAAATTGAGCCAGTCCGGCCTGAAGTTGTTCGCCCAACTCGCAGGCGCGCTCGACAAGCCGATCTTCCTGGATGATCTTTATGTTTTCCAGCGCAACTGCAGTCGCAACCGGGTGGCCGCTGCCGGTGAAGCCATGGCCCAGAGTACCGAAGGTGTGGCTCTGATCGGCGATCCCCTCGAAGACCTTATCGTTGATCAGGACTGCCGCGATCGGTTGATAGGAAGAAGATAGTTGCTTGGAAACCACCATGACATCCGGCTTGATGCCGAAGGTTTCGCAGCCAAACATTTTACCGGTACGACCAAAGCCGCAAATCACTTCATCCGCAACGACCAGTACGTCATATTTGCGGCACACCGCTTGAACCTTGTCCCAATATGTGCGCGGAGGCACGATCACGCCGCCCGCCCCCATCAGCGGTTCGCCGTAAAAAGCGGCTACGGTATCAGGGCCCTCTCGGAGGATGACATTTTCCAGTTCGGTTGCCAGGCGATCAGCAAATTGTTCATCGGTCTCGCCAGGCTTGGCATTGCGATAGTGGTGCGGACAGGCGACGTGAAAGAAGCCGGGCAGCGGCACATCAAAGCCACGCTGGTTCACCTGCAGCCCGGTCAGACTGGCGCTGACAGCAGTAATGCCGTGATACGCATTGTGACGGCTGATGAACTTCTTTTTGCCAGGCTTGCCGATGGCATTGTTGCGATACCAGATCATCTTGACGACGGTGTCGTTGGCTTCAGAGCCTGAGTTAGTGAAGAAGACCTTGCTCATCGGCACCGGGGCGAGTTCGATCAGCTTCTCAGCCAATTCGATACTGGGCGTGTGAGCCTTGTGACTGAAGAGGTGATAAAAGGGCAGTTTACGTAGCTGTTGCTCTGCCGCCTTGATCAGGCGCTCATTACTGAAACCGAGCGCCACACTCCAAAGACCCGACATCGCTTCTAGATAACGCTTGCCCTGGTTGTCATAGACGTAAATGCCCTCGCCACGCTCAATGATCAGCGGGCCTACTTCCTGGTGCAGACGCGCATCCGTGTAGGGGTGCAGTTGATGCTGAACATCCTTTTCGGCGAGAGAAAGATACGAGTGATTCATGTTAAGGAACTCCGGGGAATGGCGGCCATATGGCGTTGTTACAGGCTTTGGTGGGGGTTCATTTCCACCCCTCTTGACGCTTGATGAATGTCCGCCGTGATCACACGCCGATACAGAGGTATTTGATTTCCAAGTAGTCCTCAATGCCGTACTTGGAGCCTTCACGCCCCAGACCCGAGGCCTTGATGCCACCGAACGGCGCCACTTCGTTGGAGATGATCCCGGTGTTGATGCCGACAATGCCGTATTCCAGCGCTTCGCCCACACGAAACACACGGCTCAGGTCGCGGGCATAGAAGTAGGACGCCAGGCCGAATTCGGTATCGTTGGCCAAGTGCACAGCCTCGGCTTCATCCTTGAAGCGGAACAGCGGTGCCAGCGGGCCGAAAGTTTCTTCCTTGGCAACGGCGGCGTTGCGCGGTACATCAACCAGCACAGTCGGCTCGAAGAAGGTCCCGCCCAAGGCATGCGGCTTGCCGCCGGCAACCACGCGAGCGCCTTTGCTCACGGCATCGTCGATGTGCTCCTGGACCTTGGCCATGGCTTTGGCGTCGATCAGGGGGCCGGTGGTGATGCCGTGTTCCAGGCCATTACCAATGTTCAACTTGGCCACGGCCGCGGTGAGTTTTTCGGCGAAGGCATCGTAGACACCATCCTGGATATAAAGGCGATTGGCACAGACGCAGGTCTGGCCATTGTTACGGTACTTGGAGACCAGCGCGCCCTCGACGGCGGCGTCCAGGTCGGCGTCATCGAACACAATGAAGGGGGCATTGCCACCCAGTTCCAACGAGACCTTCTTGATGTCCTTGGCGCACTCGACCATCAACTGACGGCCGATTTCGGTGGAACCGGTGAAGGTCAGCTTGCGCACGAGCGGGTTACCGGTCAGCTCGCTGCCGACTTCGCCGGCACTGCCGGTGACCACGCTGAACACACCTTTCGGAATACCGGCGCGCTCGGCCAGCTCCGCCAAGGCCAGGGCCGAGTAAGGCGTTTGCGAGGCCGGCTTGAGGACCATGGTGCAGCCGGCGGCCAGGGCCGGACCGGCCTTTCGGGTGATCATCGCCGAAGGGAAGTTCCACGGAGTGATGGCGGCAGTAACACCGATCGGCTGCTTGAGCACCATCAGGCGCTTGTCGACCTGGTGACCGGGGATCATGTCGCCATACACGCGCTTGGCCTCTTCGCCGAACCACTCCAGAAAGGAGGCGGCGTAAGCGATTTCGCCACGGGACTCGGTCAGTGGCTTGCCTTGCTCCAGGGTCATCAGGCGGGCCAGGTCTTCCTGGTTGGCCATCATCAGGTCGAACCACTTGCGCAGTTTGTTGGCGCGATCCTTGGCGGTCAGGGCACGCCAGGCCGGTAGCGCCTTGTCGGCGGCTTCAATGGCACGACGGGTTTCGGTCGCGCCCATCTTCGGCACGCTGCCGATGATTTCACCGGTGGCCGGGTTGTTGACCTTAAGCGTCTGGCCATTGTCGGCGTCTGCCCAGGCACCGTCGATATAGGCTTGCTGGCGGAACAGTTTCGGATCGTTGAGTTGCACGCGAAATTCCTCGTTAGCGGGTTGCGACGGAGGCCGCCATCGGGGCGGTCCGAGTGGAGTTGTCGGGTGTGACAAAACTGACGCCGGTGCTGGCGAGCTGCTCGCGGACCTTGTCGACGATGTATGCACCGATCGGGATCGCGGAAGTCGCGGCGGGCGACGGGGCGTTGCAGACGCTGACGCTACGGGCGGTGTTGACGAACAGGAAGTCGTCGATCAACTTGCCGTCGAGCGAGACCGCCTGGGCGCGAACACCGGCCGGGTAGGCGGTGAGATCGCTCTTGTTGATGCTCGGGCAGTACTTCTGCACCTGCTTGAGATAGCCAGCCTTGAACAGCGAGTTTTTCATCTCGATCAGGCCGGGGCGCAGGTTCTTCACCAATACTTTGAGAATGCCCGGGGTGGTCAGGGTTTCGAACATGTCCGACAGCGAGAAATCGGTCTTGAGATAGCCTTCGCGCTTCATGGCCAACACCGCGTTGGGGCCGACGGTGACGGTGCCGTCGATCATGCGGGTCAGGTGCACGCCGAGGAACGGCATGGACGGATCCGGGATCGGGTAGATCAGGTGGTTGACGATCTGGTTGTGCTGCTTGGGCAACAGATAGTACTCGCCACGGAATGGGCAGATGATGAAGTTGGGCTTGATCCCAAGCATGCGCACCACACGGTCGGCCATCAGGCCCGAGCAGGTGATCAGGAAACGCCCGTGGTGCTCCAGGCTGCCGGTGCGGACGACCACCTCATCGGGACTCTCGTCGATGGCGACCACTTCACTGTTGTAGCGGATCTCGCCGCCGGCGGCTTCGAATTCACGAGCCATGGCCGCGGTGACCTGGGCATAGTTCACGATGCCGCTCGAAGGCACGTAGATACCGCCCAGGCCGATGATGTTCGGCTCGCGCTCGTGCAACTCGGCCGCAGACAGCCATCCACGCCTCAGACCGTTAGCTTCGGTGCGATCCCAAAGCGCACTCATGCGCTGCATTTCCAGCTCGTTGGTGGCCACCAGCAGCTTGCCGCACTCGTCGTAATGGATGCTGTGCTTGTTGCAGAAGGCCTTAGTGGCCTTGTTCCCTTCCAGGCAGAAACGTGCCTTCAGACTGCCGGGGGTGTAGTAAACGCCGGCATGGATCACGCCACTGTTGTGGCCGGTCTGGTGCTGGGCCGGGCCGGACTCTTTCTCCAGCAGGAGGATTTTTGCGTCCGGGTAAACCTGGATCAGTTGCATGGCCGTGGACATACCCACAATGCCGCCACCGATGATGATGAAGTCGTACGCAGCCATTAGCTTGCACCCACCTGAGTTACGTTTTTGTTGGAAGCACGACAAGGGCCGTACGTGCTGGCCCTCGTCATTTCAGCTCTTGGCAAACTTTATTGGCCGCGTTGGTACAGGGTTTTCTGGTAGCTGATGTAGCCGCGCTGGCGCATCAGCTCACGACGCAGGCCCGGGTGGGCGGTGAAACGGTCACGGCCGTGCAGCCAGAACATGTTGTTGACCAGCACGAAGCTGCCGACCGGCACTGGTATCGAAACCTTCTTCTGGCTGCCTTCCAGGGATTCGCTCATGGCAGTCAGCCAGATGCCTTCCTCGAAATCCTTGGGCTGCACGAACTGGTCGATGTAGCGCATGGTCGGGCGGCCTTCGGCGTCGTTGTCGAACACGGCGTGGAACACGTCTTCACGCACGTTCTTACTCGGTGGCGCAGTGAAGCGCATTTCACGGCGGGCCAGCGGGTGCGTGTAGTAGTGGTTCAGGTCTTCCCAGTCGTCCAGGTGCAGCAGCAGGGTGTTGCCGCCTTCCATGTTCTGCTCGTCGATCTTCATCATCAGCACGTAGTCGGTACGCTCCTGAACAAAGGTGCCGTCGTTGTGCAGTTCCATGACCCGGTGTGGCTGGCGCAGGTAACTGTCGGAATTGTCGGTGTTGACCACTGCGAAGCGCGCGTAGAACTGTCCGCTCATGGCATCGAAGTTGGACCGACCGATCAGGTGTGCGACGGCCGAGGAGAACTTGACCATTTCATCGGCTTGGGTCACGTCATTCAAACCTTCAGGCGTGATCAGCATGCCGCCGGTGGCGCGGTCCAGAATGGTGTTGACCAATACCGGGCGCAGAGTGCCTTCGCACAGTTCGTCAAGGATCTGACCGACCCGGAAACGCAGGAACGACTTGTACTCCAGGGCCTGGACCGGCCATTGGGCCACCGCCTTGACAAATGCGTCGACGGTTTCCTTGGTGAATTTCAGCTCAAGCAGCCGCGGCGACTGGCTGGAAGGGGTAAGGATGAACCCCTTAGTCTCCGATGGGAGTGGCATCACAAGGTCCTGAATCTGAGTAAAGGCGTTCATGGCAGTTCCTGGGCAGAGGTAGGGATTAGCCCTTCCAGCATTGATCTGGATCAGGCGCAGAGCAAAAATATCGCCATAAATTTAAAATGTCTACATTTTTATATATGATCTACAAAATAGCATTCCGTCTTATATTTTTCGTATGACAGATGTTTAGGTATGATTGGACCTTGTCGATATCAGGAGCAGTACCTTTGGATAGCCTCACCCCCAAGCAGAACTCTGCATTCAGCGGGTATGAGCGACTCAAACAGGACATCATTCGCGGGGTCTTCAAGCCCGGAGAGAAGCTCCTCATGAGCGGGCTCAAGGAGCGTTATGACTTGGGGGTTGGCCCGCTGCGAGAGGCGCTTTCGCAGTTGGTGGCCGAGCATCTGGTAGTGGTGATCAGCCAGAAGGGCTACCGGGTCGCGCCCATGTCGTTGCAGGAAATGCAGGACATCTACGATGCCCGCGCCAACCTCGAGGCGATGATCGTGGGTCTTGCCATCGAGCGCGGCGACGATGCCTGGGAAGCGCAGATCCTGGCCCAGTCCCATACCCTCTCGAAAGTCATGGACGTGAAAACCCGGGAGCAGGTCCTGGATGTGTGGGACGAACGGCACAAGGCCTTCCACACGGCTATCGCCGCCGGTTGTGGCTCAAAACACCTGTTACAGGCGCGCAGTTATCTGTTTGACCAGGCCGAACGCTACCGTCACCTTTGGTTGACCCGGACGGTCTTCTCCGAAGAAGCTCTGGCGCTGAAACGCAAGGAACATGCCGCGCTGGTTGAAGCTATTCTGGCGCGCGATGCGCCACGGGCCAGCACCATGATGCGCACTCACCTGATGACGCCGGTGCCGATCATCACCGAGATCATGCTGGCGCAAGGTATGAGCAGCGCCGCATAAATTTGAGATTCAACGGGTCGGCCGAAGCGAGCATACCCGCCCTCTTTAGCTGAAGCATCGACGACGCCTGCAAGCACTTACTTCGCACAGCCCCCTGCAGGTTTCCCCTTACGCATGTTCCTGGGAGGACAGCACTGCGTGGCTATCAATGCCGTAACACAACGCAGTGCTGTAACCGTATAACCAGAGCGCATTGCCTGGATCGTAAGATGATGATATTTAAGTGAAAAACAAATTTCTGTTAAAATGAAACGTTTTATAGCAACTCATTGATTTATCGGTTTCTCAGATTTCAGGTTCAACGAAAATCCATGAACAAGCGCGAAAATGCGCAAATGTTTTCGTCGCAGCAAAGCGTGTCAGGCCACTTCAGGAGCCTGTTCCGGTTCCGGAAAAATATGACCGCCTTCCATGGCCCATGAAGCGGGAATGTCGACCACGGCCACGACCACTGCATTCGCATCGGCCCCGGTGACGGCCATGTAAACGTCGGTGATTGCGCGCAGGATGGCGTGGCGCGTCGCCTGTGATCGTCCTGCACGTATCTGGCCGCGAATTATCGCGGGGGTCGCGACTTGGCCGGCGGTGAATGCGCTTCCCGCTTCAAGCTCCTTGAACAGCACGTGCACATAACTGGCCGGCGCGCCCGTCTCCTGGGTGTGAATGGAGGTGATGGACTCGGCCAGCGATTGGCGTTGACGCTCGCTGAGCG
>Ga0207713_1000195_pt1 | contig 84490 bp, 70 predicted proteins | sample KBSS64metaG_FD_184404 | JGI IMG/M metagenome (GOLD analysis project Ga0207713, IMG submission 184404) | Switchgrass rhizosphere microbial communities from Kellogg Biological Station, Michigan, USA - KBS S6-4 metaG (SPAdes) (version 2) | ecosystem: Host-associated > Plants > Roots > Rhizosphere >...
GGCCGCTCGGGAACCCCACCGGACTTGATGGTGCCGACTACCGGAATCGAACTGGTGACCTACTGATTACAAGTCAGTTGCTCTACCTACTGAGCTAAGTCGGCATCAAGTAGCGCGCATTCTATGGGGACACGCGCAGTCATGCAACTAAAAAATTGCATAAAATGTTCTTTCGCTCACATTTCATGCGAATTGTGTTCCAGTCGCTGTAAAAACAGTCATTCGAGGTTAAAAAACCAACATTGCTGCATGGTTTGGGCACTCTATACCGTAGCGTGATAGCGCCCGCGTAACGTATGGCTTTCCATATTTTTTCTTATTATTCCTGTCATCTGGTGTTAACCTCCTGCCCATTGTCCAAAATTAACTATGTGATGAGCCATGGCGGGCTGTTTTGTCGATGGTTCACTGAAGCATGCTTATGAGCAAAAAAGAGCAAACGTTAATGACGCCTTATCTTCAGTTTAACCGCAGCCAATGGGCTGCCCTGCGTGATTCCGTCCCTATGACACTAACAGAGGGTGAAATCGCACGGTTAAAAGGGATAAACGAAGATCTCTCACTGGAAGAAGTGGCAGAAATCTATCTCCCCCTTTCTCGCTTGCTTAACTTCTATATTAGCTCCAACCTGCGTCGTCAGGCGGTGCTGGAGCAATTCCTGGGAACGAACGGCCAACGCATTCCTTATATCATCAGTATTGCGGGGAGCGTGGCGGTAGGTAAAAGCACGACTGCGCGCGTACTGCAGGCGCTGCTAAGCCGCTGGCCAGAGCACCGCAGCGTTGAGCTGATCACTACCGACGGCTTCCTGCATCCGAATGAAGTATTAAAAGAACGCGGTTTAATGAAGAAGAAAGGCTTCCCGCTCTCTTATGATATGCATCGGTTGGTGAAATTTGTCTCAGATCTAAAGTCAGGCGCGCCTAACGTCACCGCACCGGTCTATTCCCATCTTATTTATGACCGCATTCCGGACGGTGACAAAACGGTTGTGCAGCCGGACATCCTGATTCTGGAAGGGTTAAACGTGCTGCAAAGCGGGATGGATTATCCTCACGACCCTCATCACGTGTTTGTTTCCGACTTTGTCGATTTCTCTATTTATGTCGATGCGCCGGAAGATTTGCTGCAAAGCTGGTATATCAACCGCTTCCTCAAGTTCCGCGAAGGTGCGTTCACCGATCCTGACTCCTACTTCCACAACTACGCCCAGCTTTCTAAAGAAGAGGCAATTAACGTCGCCACGGGGCTGTGGAATGAGATCAACTACGTGAACCTGAAAGAGAACATTCTGCCGACGCGCGAGCGTGCCAGCCTGATCCTCACCAAGAGTGAGAAACACGCGGTCGACCAGATCCGTTTACGGAAATAATCACACAGACATAAAAAAACCGGCTCATCGCCGGTTTTTTTCTTTATACATGCGGCTTTTCGCCGTTTTCATCCTGATCGACTGCAAAGCAGGCAACCAGTTGTCCACCGTAATCTTTTAGCTGCGGCTGCAGCTGGGTGCAAGGTCCAAAGCGACGACGGCAGCGGGCGTTGAACGCACATCCCGGAGGCGGGTTAAGCGGGCTTGGCAGCTCACCGGTTAGTTTAATGCGCTCACGACGATCGTCCGGATTCAGACGCGGCGTCGCAGAAAGCAGCGCCTGGGTGTACGGGTGACGAGGGTTATTAAAGATCTGGTCTTTCGTCCCCTTCTCCACACAACGCCCTAAGTACATCACCATCACTTCATCCGCAATGTGCTCGACCACCGACAGGTCGTGTGAAATAAACACGTACGACAGCCCCAGCTCCTGCTGAAGATCCATCATCAGGTTCAATACCTGCGCACGCACGGAGACGTCGAGTGCAGAGACCGGTTCATCAGCAATCACCACATCCGGATCCAGCATCAGACCGCGAGCGATGGCAATGCGCTGACGCTGCCCACCGGAGAACATATGCGGATAGCGATCGTAATGTTCGGTTTTAAGACCGACCTTCGCCATCATCGCCAGCGCTTTTTCACGACGCTGCTCTTTGTTCAAGCTGGTGTTAATCAGCAGCGGCTCTTCCAGTATCTGCCCCACTTTCTTACGCGGGTTCAAGGAACCGTAAGGGTTCTGAAACACAATCTGGATTTTCTGACGACGCAGTTTCTGCGCATGCGGATCGTGCTTGAGCAGATCCTGGCCCTGGTAATAAAGCTCACCGCCGGTAGGCGTTTCGATCATCGTGAGCAGACGGCCGAGCGTGGACTTGCCACAGCCCGACTCCCCTACCACCGCCAGCGTTTTACCGCGCTCAAGGGTAAACGAGACGCCGTCCAGCGCTTTAACCAAACGTTCCGGGGAAAACATCCCCTTCTTCACCGGGTAGTGTTTTTTCAGGTCGATAGCCTGCAACAGCAGTTGCTGCGTGGTGGCCTGTTGCGTACTCATAGTGTTGGCCTCCCGGCATCATCGAGTGGATAGTGGCATTTCGACTGACGACCGTCAGCCAGCAGGTTCAGCACGGGCTCCTCTGCACGGCATTTATCCGTTGCGTACGGGCAGCGCGGGTTAAGCAGACAGCCCTGTGGACGGTCATATTTACCCGGCACCACTCCCGGCAGCGAGGCCAGGCGCGCCTTGTCCTGAGCAAATTCAGGCAGCGCACGCAGCAGAGCCTGCGTATACGGGTGACGCGGCGCGCGGAAGATATCATGCGAACTTCCGGTTTCGACCACCTGTCCTGCATACATCACGATGATTTTATGTGCCGCTTCAGCCACCAGCGCCAGGTCATGCGTAATCAGCACCAGCGCCATATTCTCTTTCTGCTGCAGCTCCAGCAGCAGCTCGATGATTTGTGCCTGGATGGTCACATCCAACGCGGTTGTCGGTTCATCGGCAATCAGCAGTTTTGGCCGACAGGCAATCGCCATGGCGATCATCACGCGCTGGCTCATCCCGCCCGACAGCTGGTGCGGGTAGACGTCCAGACGCGACGCGGGATCAGGGATACCCACCTGCGTCAGCAGATCGATAGCACGCTGACGACGGGTTTTCTTGTTACCACCCTGGTGCACCTTGATCGCTTCCATAATCTGGAAGCCAACGGTGTAGCACGGGTTCAGGCTGGTCATCGGGTCCTGGAAGATCATTGCCACTTCCGCGCCAACCAGCTGGCGGCGCTGCTTTTCGGAAATACGCTTCAGATCCTGACCGTTAAACTCCAGACTTTCCGCCATTACGCGGCCCGGATAGTCAATCAGCCCCATAATCGCCAGCGAGCTGACCGACTTACCGGAACCGGATTCCCCTACGATACCGACCACTTCGCCCTGATTTACGCTATAGCTAATGCGGTCAACGGCACGAAACTCAGTGCCCACGTCGCCGAAGTGCACCGATAATTTATCTACATTTAATAACGCCATCTCGTGCCTCTTACTGCTTCAGTTTGGGATCAAGTGCATCACGCAGACCATCACCCATCAGGTTAAATGCCAGCACCGTCAGCAGGATTGCCAGACCCGGGAAGGTGACAACCCACCAGGCACTTTGTGCGAACTGCAACACGTCGGAGAGCATGGTGCCCCACTCCGGCGTTGGCGGCTGCGCACCCATGCCCAGGAAGCCAAGAGCGGCCATATCGAGAATGGCGTTAGAGAAACCGAGCGACGCCTGAACAATCAGCGGCGCAAGACAGTTCGGGAAAATATTCACGAACATTTGACGCATCGCACCGGCACCCGCCACGCGAGACGCCGTGACGTAATCACGGTTAACTTCTACCAGCACCGCCGCGCGGGTTAATCGCACGTAGTGAGGGAGTGCCACGAAGGTCAGCGCCAGTGCGGCGTTACCGATCGACGGGCCGAAGATGGCAACCAGTACCAGCGCAAGCAGCAGGCTTGGCAGCGCCAGCATGATGTCGACAATACGCATGATGATGTTATCGACGATGCCGCCGAAGTAACCGGCAACCAGACCGAGCACAACACCCATGACCAGTGACAGCACCACAACCAGACAGCCGACCAGCAGAGACAGCCGCGCACCGTACATCAGACGCGAGAGCACATCACGGCCCACGTCGTCAGTACCCAACAGGTGCGTCAACGTACCGCCATCCTGCCAGGCAGGAGGAGCAAGCAGCGTATCGCGGAATTGATCCGCAGGGTTAAACGGTGCAAGCACGTTAGCAAACACCGCAATCAGGATCATGACGGTGACATAGACCAACCCGACAACAGCGCCTTTATTGCGCTTGAAGTAGTGCCAGAATTCCTGCAGCGGGGTCATTGGAACCGGTGCAGCGACAACTTTTTTTTCAGAAACCTGTGACATGATGGCCCCTTACTTCTTATGACGAATACGCGGGTTCACCACGCCGTACAGCAAATCGACCAGCAGGTTGACGAGGATAATCATCGTCGCAACCAGCAGCACACCGCCCTGCACCACCGGATAGTCACGGCGTTGCAGCGCATCAATCAGCCAACGCCCAAGCCCCGGCCAGGAGAAGATGGTTTCGGTCAGGATCGCCCCTGCCAGCAATGTTCCCACCTGCAAGCCGATAACCGTCACCACCGGCAGCATCGCGTTACGCAGCGCGTGAACGATGATGACACGCATACGGGTCAACCCTTTTGCGCGCGCGGTACGGATATAGTCTTCACCCAGCACTTCCAGCATTGAAGAGCGCGTCATACGCACGATCACCGCCAGAGGAATGGTGCCCAGCACCATTGCAGGCAGGATCATATGCGCGACCGCGTCAATGAAGTTGCCCGACTCGCCCCAGATAGCCGTGTCAATCAGCATAAAACCGGTCAACGGGTTGGAGTCATCAAGGAAGACCATATCGCTGACGCGCCCGGAGACGGGCGTCAGGTTCCATTGCACCGATACCAGCATAATCAGCATCATGCCCCACCAGAAGATAGGCATGGAGTAGCCCGTCAGTGCCAGGCCAACAGCAGTATGGTCGAAGATAGAGCCACGCTTAACGGCTGCCAGCACCCCAACAGGAATGCCCACCGCAGTGGCGAAAATCATGGCGCAGACACCGAGTTCCAGCGTTGCTTTAAAACGCGGTACGAACTCGTCCCACACCGGAAGACGGCTTTTCAGCGAAATACCTAAGTCGCCGTGCATGACACCCCAAATATAATGGAGGTACTGCTGCCACATCGGCTTATCGAGGCCGAGTTCGGCCAGCAGCTGTGCATGGCGCTCTGGGGAAATACCACGCTCGCCCGCCATAATCATTACCGGGTCGCCGGGGATCATATGAACGAAGGCAAAAGTGAGAAGGGTGATACCGATAAACGTGGGGATAACAAGTCCCAGACGTCGGAGGATGAACTGCAACATAACCCGGATTCTCTCTGATGACGCACGACCAATGGCGTAACGTCTGTATTGCTCACAAATGTAAATTCCCTCTCCCGTCAGGAGAGGTTAAGGGTGAAGGGATGCATGCACGCCCTTCACCCCTGCCCTCTCCCAAAAGGAGAGGGAGAACACCCTACTTATTATTCAACAGAGACGTTTTCGAAGTGGTGTTTGCCCAGTGGATCAACCACGTAGCCCTTCACTTCTTTACGCACTGGCTCATACACGGTGGAGTGAGCAACAATCAGCGCCGGAGCCTGATCGTGCATGACGACCTGAGCCTGCTTGTACAGTTCAATACGTTTGTTGTGATCGTCGGTCGCACGCGCCGGCTGAATCAGGTCTTCAAACGGCTTGTAGCACCAGCGAGAGTAGTTAGAGCCATCTTTCGCAGCCGCGCAGCTGAACAGGGTGGCGAAGAAGTTGTCCGGATCCCCATTGTCACCGGTCCAGCCCATCATCACAGCCTGGTGCTCACCTGCTTTGGCGCGCTTCAGATACTCGCCCCACTCGTAGGTCACAATCTTGGCCTGAACGCCAACTTTGGCCCAGTCAGCCTGAACCATTTCGGCCATACGGCGTGCGTTCGGGTTGTATGGACGCTGAACAGGCATCGCCCACAGCTCAACGGTAAAGCCTTTCTCGTGACCGGCTTCTTTCAGCAGCGCTTTCGCTTTCTCAGGATCGTAGGTGTAGTCCTTAATATCATCGTTGTAGCCCCACATTGTTGGTGGGATCAGGTTCTTCGCGGCAACGCCAGCACCCTGATAAACCGCTTTGATGATCGCATCTTTGTTCACCGCATACGTCAGCGCCTGACGCACTTTCACGTCATCAAACGGTTTCTTCTCGGTGTTGAAGGAGAGATAGCCCACGTTCAGACCAGCCTGCTCCAGCAGGTTGATATTTTTATCCTGCTTCATGCGCGCGATATCAGCCGGATTCGGGTATGGCATAACCTGGCATTCGTTTTTCTGCAGTTTTGCATAACGTACAGACGCATCTGGGGTGATGGAGAAGACCAGACGGTCGATCTGCGGCTTGGTGCCCCAGTAGCCTTCAAAGGCTTTGTACAGAATACGGGAGTCTTTCTGGTACTGCATCAGCTGGAATGGGCCGGTACCGATTGGGTTCAGGTCCACTTTTTCCGGCGTGCCGGCTTTCAGCATGTTGTCCGCATACTCTTTAGACAGAATAGAAGCGAAGTCCATGGCCAGGTCAGCCAGGAATGGTGCTTCCGGGCGAGTCAGCACGAACTGAACGGTGTTGTCGTCCACTTTTTTCACTTCAGAGATCAGCTCTGGCAGACCCATTCCTTCGAAGTACTCGTAGCTACCGCCAGAGACTTTGTGGTACGGGTTCTGAGCGTTTTTCTGACGATCAAAAGAGAACACAACGTCGTCGGCGTTAAAGTCGCGCGTTGGTTTGAATTCTTTGCTGTCCTGCCACTTCACGCCAGAACGCAGGTGGAAGGTATAGGTTTTACCGTCTTCGCTGACGTCCCACTTCTCAGCCAGACCCGGAATAACTTCCGTGGTGCCGGTTTTGAATTCAACCAGACGGTTATAGATCGGTACAGAGCTTGCGTCGTACGTCGTACCAGAGGTAAAGAGCTGTGGGTTAAAGCCTTCCGGCGAGCCTTCAGAACAGTAAACCAGGGTTTTTGCCTGTACGCTTGCTGCCACGGTCAGAGCCACCAGGCTCAGACCAAGCTTCAGCATCCCTGACTTCTTCAAGGAAATACTCATTATTCTGCTCCAATGTGATGTTTTTGCTTTGTTGTGTTACGCCGCCTGACCTTTATTTATTTTTTACCCGGTCCGGTCGGTGATGCCCGAAGGCGTTAAAGGGATGGAGAATCCTTTCAGAAGAGCGTTTGAGTTGCAGCGCAGATCCTCCCTGAAATGCCCCTCGTGCCCTACAATCTGTCAACAGAATGTGAAAACGTCAATACAGGTGACGGGGATTTACGCGGAGTGTGAGAAACCGCAAACAAAGATTAAAAAAACTTTAGACGCTGGTTTTCAGCAGGGAAATTTATGCTACTCGCTATGATGCAGCACAATTATCTTCATATTTCGCAACATTCAGTGATTAACTTTTATTCAGATAGGGTAAATTTTCTTGCAGAATGGTGATTATCTGAGCACTAAATTCCACGAACGTTAAAACGCACAGCGAAAAATGCTGGGGTTATCCATAAGCAACGCGAAAAAAGATCAATCTATATATAAAAAAATACAATGGATTATGTCACAAAATCGTTAGCAGGCAGGTTGAAGCGAGGATAAGGGGCGTTTTAGACAATCGGAGTGAATAACCCGCTAATGCAAAAAGGGCTAACCTTGCGGTTAGCCCTTTTTTAAATGTGGTCGGCGAGAGAGGATTCGAACCTCCGACCCACTGGTCCCAAACCAGTTGCGCTACCAAGCTGCGCTACTCGCCGAATGCGGAGCGCATCGTACTGCTAAGGTGCGCCTCCGTCAATCCCTTAAATTAAAAAAGCCATTCAACTGGCGATAAACTCGCCAGACTCGCTACTGCGCGGCTTTCGCGGTGCTATCAGGGAGCTTGCACCAGTTGTTATTTTCGTTAATACCGCCGTCTGGTGAGGTATAACCCAGACAGCCTAAAATGGTGTCGTACAGCTCTACGTGACGGCGCGGCACCTTCATATCAGCCTCTGTTTTCAGGTGCGCAAACATCTTCGCTTTTTCTGGATCTTCCAGATACTTATCGGACATCCACACCATCATTGGCACACGGAACTGTTCCGGCGGTGCCATCTTACGCGGCGTACCGTGAAGGTGCTCGAACTCATTAATCGACTCGCCGTGGTCAGCAGCATAGAACACGATGGCTTTCTTATCGCGAACCTGGTCAATCACCGTGTCGATAAAGTGGTCAACATAGGTCACCGAGTTATCGTAGGAGTTAATAAGCTGCTCTTTGGTGCAGTCTTTATCCACACCGACACACTCCGGCGTCCATTTGGCGAAACTGCGGGGATAACGCTGGGTGTAGTTAAAGTGCGACCCTTTGGTGTGCAGAATGATCATGTGCTTCCCGCTCGGGTTACCATTCAGGGAGTTTTTCATCTCATCGATCAGCAGCATGTCATCGACGGCCTTACCACGGTTACGTGGCTCCGCACCAATTTGCTCGCGATAGGCAATGTTCTGCGCCATGGTGTTGCTGTAGAACCACATCTCGCTCTGCATAGCGTACAGGTCGGAGCTAAAGCCAAGCTGGTGCAGTACCGAGAAGACGTTCTGTTCCTTCAGCGTACGCTGCGGGTTATCGCTCGCCCCACCTTCACGCACGAACATGCAGCGTAAAGAGAGCTTGGTCGCGGTATCGCAAGAATAACCCCGGTAAGCGATCAGGTTTTTCTCCTGCGCCAGCTTCGGCGTGGTATCGCGGTCATAGCCCAGAATGCCCATATGATCCCAGCGGGTGGTTTCACCGATGATAAAGATGACGTAGGTATCGTCGATATCTTTAGGCGCGTCATAGGTGAACTTTTTCGCAGGGTTCATCAGCGATTTATTATCTGAGGATTCATCCACCTGCGCCCATGCATACAGCCCCAGCGCGGAGATCCAGTTCGACGGCAGATACGAGTTTGCCACCACACCGCCATAGCTTGGCATATCAACACCAGAGGTACGCTCATCGTGCTTCTGTTTGACATCCAACAGACGAATCGGCCCCCAGACCATCAGCCCGGCCAGCAGCACAACGGCCACGCTCCTGAACCGTTTGCCAGGCGTGCGGATTTGATGCACCAGGGTATAGCGGCAACGGTTACTCCAGATGAGCAGCAGCGGCAAGGCGCTGACGGCAACCAGCCAAAGAATAAAGTGCAGACCAACGACCTCTTTCGAGAGATCGATGTCTGTCGTCATGACCGAGGCAATAATGCCGTAGCCGATGACCACGTTCATAAAGGTCATGTAATAACTGGCACCCGCCGAGCACAGGACGACAAACGTCGCCAGCACCCGCCATGCGCGCCGGCCAAACAGAGAGAGAATACGAAACAAGAAAAAGGTAATCAGTACCGCTGCGACCAGTTCGACAACCGCTGCAATTCCTTTCCAGACGGTAAAATCTTGCGCGTAACCGTCAAACCGACGGAAAAATACTGCGCCATTCATAAACAGGCCGATGTACAACGCCAGCAAAAAGCAGAGCTTTTGTTGCGCCATCGATTTAATGTATTTCATGCAAGCAACCCGGAAAAAGGGACAGTATCTCCATTCACAAGCGACGTAATAATGAACGGAGTAAATATGCGCTCAGGGGATCGTTAGTGGAAACGTCTACAAGCGTGGTAAGTAGACCACAGGGAAAGGAAAAAGTGGCAGCAGAGAGTGTGATCGGTAGAGTTTTTTACAAAAAAGCAAATCTGAAAGCGGAATATTTGGTCTAAGTGCGCGTTTTCCAGAGAATAAAAAGGCCGTAAACCGGCCTTTTTGCTGAATGTTTAGGCGTGCGCTTCGGTGAAGACTTCACGCTGCGGCACGCGAATGGTTGTCGAGAGCGCCAGTGAAATAATCAACAAGGCAAATATCACGCAGAATGTCACATAGAATCCGCCGAACAACGAGGCAATTAACGAACCGCAAATACTGCCGATACCAAAGCCCAGGTAGATGACACCGTAGTTTTTCGCCAGATTATTCAGGCCAAAGAACTCACTCACCAGTGACGGGAATACCGTAATGGTACCGCCGAAGTTAAAGGCCACACAGGCAATCGCGGCAAAGAAAGTGGCTTCATTGAGAGGTGCAAACAACAGCGCCGCCATGCCGACCAGTGAAACAACCTGCCCCAGTGTAATAACCCGGATACGGGCGATTTTGTCTGACAGAATACCCAGTACCAGACGACCCGACAGGTTGGCGATGGAAATCACGGTCACCGCATTGGCCGCCGTTGCCGCATCCAGCTTCACCATACCTTGCGCGATATCTTTCGCCACGCCAATGACATACAAACCGCTCATGCAGGCCGTCAGGAACATCACCGCCAGCATCCAGTACTGCGGTTTACGCATGGATTGGGCCAGGGTGAAATCATTTTCCACCACGCCATTAACGGTTTTCACTTCCTGCTGCGGCGCATCTGTCATCAGGGTTGCGCCAAACAGAATCATCACCAGCACAATAACGCCCCAGATCATGAACGTTTTCTCAAGCCCTACGGACGCCAGGAGATGAGAGTCGATAAATTTAAAACCGAGGCTACCCAGACCATACGAACCGATGGCAAAGGCAGAGATTAACCCTTTACGCTCCGGGAACCACTTCACACAGTTGGAAAGCGTCAGCAAATAACCTGCCCCATCTGCCAGACCCACCAGCACCCCGGCGCTAAGCCACAGCATCATCAGGTTGTTTGAATGCGCCGTCAGGAAAAAGCCGACGCCCAGCAGGATCCCGGAAGCCATCGTGACGCGCTTCACGCCAAAACGTTCCTGTAATTTACCTGCGACTGAGGAGGAAATGGCTAACCCCAGGCTCAGCAAGCCAAAGGAGAAGGCTACCTGGCTGACTGGCGCACCGAGTTTATCGGAGAGCGCGCTGTTGAAAAGACTCCAGGTGTAAACCGAACCCAGCGCAAACTGGGTAACGATGGTGCCAAACAAGGTCAGCCAGCGCGTGCGATTATAGGTAGATGTGTTCATGGCAGTTGTCCTGCAAGAGAAATTAAGGAATTCGCTAGGGACAACGATACTCAAAACCTTAATACGCCAGGGGTAAAACGGCATGAAATGCAGGAGAAGCGGAATGAAGTGCCTGAAATCAGGAATGAATGACCTTGCCAGGGAATGAAGCGATTATTTGTTAGTGCCTGCTATCGCTGCAATCCCCGCCATCATTGTGTTCGATATGTTATCGCAACGTTTAAAAAAGTCGCAAGATTTAAAATTTAGCACTCACGCCCAGGGTGTACATAAATTCCTCACCGGCCATGGAGTTTTCTCCCTGAGCCAGGGACGCATAGGCTGCCATATGCGTATTAAATGGGATATCCGTTCCGACGGTCACATCCATCCAGCTCCCGTTTTGTGCAGGCGCGGGGGTCTGCGGCATCCCATACTGGGATTTCCACTGGTTCTCACCAAATTGCTGGTTAAAGCTTATCTGCGCCCAGGGGCGGAGATCGCCATATTGCGTATCCACACGCCAGCCTAGCGAGCTCACGCTGGCATGCCAGAGCGGGTCGGTGAGCGCTTGTGTTGTCACGCTATCACCAAACTCATTAATCATCATCGGAGCCGTGCCGTCGTAACGCCAGGCCATTACCGGGCCCGTGCTGATATGGCCAGAAACTGGAAAATTCCAGCCCACGCTCATCGCACCATCCACCGTTGAGCTGGAGGGTTGATTCAGAGTAAACCCTGGCGCATTTTGTGATGTCTGAATGCGCTCGGCGAGAATATCCTCATAACGCGGTTGGTGATCCGCATCCCATGAATAACGTTCAGCCGTACTACTTTGTACGTCTGAAACGATATATTCCAGTTGCCAGGCAGATGCAGTAGAACAAAAAAACAGACAGGCTGAAATCCCCACCAGGCCAGAAACAGCATGGCGACCACTGATTTTTTTTATCATCATCAAAGCGACTCCGAAAGAGCCGAATTCGGCGATATATTTGTCATTGTTTAGGAAGAGGTTAGCGGGCAAATAGCCCTGTATTAACTATTGTCTCTTTAGCAGACACGTCAAGCCGGACAGATTGAAAATTTTGCGATTACAGCATCAATAAGGGAGATAACCTATGCAACGTTGCGGTTGGGTCAGCCAGGATCAGCTCTATATCGACTATCACGATCGGGAATGGGGCGTACCTGAAACGGAGGGCAAAAAACTCTTTGAGATGATTTGCCTTGAGGGTCAGCAGGCGGGGTTGTCATGGATTACGGTGCTGAAAAAACGGGAAAACTATCGCAATGCTTTCCACCAGTTCGACCCTGCCACGGTCGCGGCCATGACCGACGAGGATGTCGAAAGGCTGGTGCTGGACGCCGGCATCATCCGCCATCGCGGGAAAATTCAGGCCATCATTGGTAACGCGCGCGCGTATCTTGCGATGGAACAAAACGGTGAGCCGTTTTCGGCATTTGTCTGGTCCTTTGTGGATAACGACCCAAAAGTCACGCAGGCCGCCACGCTTGCGGAAATCCCCACCTCCACAGCCGCCTCTGACGCACTTTCTAAGGCGCTGAAAAAACGTGGCTTTAAATTCGTGGGCACCACCATCTGTTATTCCTTTATGCAGGCCTGCGGGCTGGTCAATGACCACGTTACGGGCTGCTTCTGCCATCCGGGAGGCCACCATGATCCGCAAATGGCAAAGTGATAATATCGAACCGCTGCTGAGCCTGTGGCTTGAAAGCACTACGGAAGCCCATCCGTTTATCGATGCCAGTTACTGGAAAGAGAACGAGGTTATGGTGCGGGAAGTTTATCTGCCCGCCGCCGAAACCTGGGTCTGGGAAGACGAGGGGCTTCCACGCGGGTTTATCAGCGTCATGCAGTCGCAGTTTGTGGGTGCGCTCTTTGTCGCCCCTGCGTTCATCGGGAAAGGAGTCGGGCGTGCGCTGCTGAACCATGTTCAGCAACGCTTCCCGTATTTAAGCCTGGAGGTATACCAGAAGAATGTGCGGGCGGTGAATTTCTACCACGCGCAGGGCTTTCGTATTGAAGACAGCGCCTGGCAGGATGATACCCAACACCCGACCTGGATCATGAGCTGGCAGGAGGATCAAACGCCGTTAATTTAAGCTCCGGTCCCTGATACTTCTCGACCCAAGCCAGCGCCGTATTCCCTGCACAACCATTCCCCAGCTTCGAGCTGGGGAGATCTTTGGTCAACACGTTAACCGCCCCGTTTTTGCAAATCCCCCCTTCGCTGAGGTCGAGATCCGGCCATGCCCCCTGATGAATGCAGAGAACGCCCGGTCGGATACCGTTACTCACGACCGCGCCCGCCAGCACCTGTCCGCGCTGGTTCCAGACCCGCACCACGTCGCCGTTCACGATACCGCGCGCTTTGGCATCATCGCTATGCAGGGTGATCGGTTCACGCCCGCCGACGGCATACTGGTCACGCAGAGACGTATAGTTAAGCTGGCTGTGCAGACGGTGCGCGGGATGAGCAGACAATATCTGAAGCTGCTCCGGCTGCGCATTACCGTGCCATTCATCCGGCTCTAGCCACTTCGGGTGCGGCGGGCAATCGGCATACTCAAAGCTGGCAATGCGCTGGCTGTAAATCTCGATCTTGCCGCTCTCGGTTTTCAGCGGGTGGTTTTCCGGGTCGCGGCGGAAATCAGCAAAACGAACAAACTGCGCGTTCTGTTCGCTCTCTGGCATTTCGAAGATCTGGTTCGCTTCCCAGAATTCAGCGAATGGCGGCAACGTCACCCCCTGCGAGGCACCACGCTGTCCGGCGATCTGATAGAAAGTTTCCAGCCATTGCAGATCGTTTTTTCCCTCGGTGAAACGTTCGCGACCACCCGCTTCCCAGCGTTCGCTCAGTTCGGCAAAGACGTCTAAATCATCACGCGCTTCATCGCGAGGGGGCACGACGCGCTTCATCGGCACCATATGCTGGTTGCTATAGTCACCGGTCATGGTGAGATCGTTACGCTCGAACGACGTCGTGGCAGGGAGAACGATATCCGCATGCTTGGCCGAAGCCGTCCAGAAGCACTCCGAAATAACCACCAGCTCCGGCTTCTGCCAGGCGCGGATCAGGCGGTTAGTATCCTGATGGTGGGTAAAGTTAGCTCCACCCGCCCACCAGACGAAGCGGATATCCGGGAAGTGGCGATCCAACCCATTGTGCTGGTAAAACCCGCCCGGGTTTTCCAACGCCTCAACGATACGCGCCACGGGAATTTTATCGACAGCATCAATCCCCGCCTGCACCGTGCCTTGCATAGAGGCCAGCACGGCAGCCTTGCGGGTTGGATTACCGCCGTTGGCGAAGTGATAAGAAAGACCAAATCCACCGCCGGGTGTGCCAATTTGCCCGAGCATCGCGGCAAGCGTCACCAGCATCCAGTGCTTCTGCTCGCCAAACTGCTGGCGCTGCATTCCCCAGCCGGACATCAACATCGTGGTGTTTTTATTGAATAACGCGGCCAGTTCGCGGATTTTTTCCGCATTTATGCCACAAATTTCGGCAGCCCAGTCGGCCGTTTTGGCCACGCCATCCGTGCTGCCTGTCAGGTAGTCGGCAAATTTGTCAAAACCCGTGGTGCAACGCGCGAGGAAATCGCTATCGTGCCAGCCATTCTCAACCAGCGTATGCGCGATACCCAGCATCATCGCCACATCGGTCCCCATATGCGGGGCAATCCACTCGGCGCTGTCACCGAGGAACTCCATGGTTTCGGAACGCATCGGATCAATGCAGAGGATGCGCTTGCCGCTTTTACGCAGCGCGTCGAAATAGGAAATCCCCTGCTCGTCAGAGGCATTCCAGGCAATTTTCAAGGTATTGAGCGGGTTGGCGCTCCACAGCACCACCACATCAGTATGCTCCAGCACCAGCGGCCAGCTGGTCTGCTGCTGGTAAACCTCATTGCCGCCGACGACATACGGCATAATTGCCTGCGCCGCCCCGGTAGAGTAGTCCCCCAGGTGACCGGTATAGCCGCCGGCAAGACTCATATAGCGCTGCAACAACGTGGCAGCTTTATGCAGCACGCCGTTAGAGCGCCAGCCGTATGAACCGGCAAAAATGGACGAAGGGCCATAGCTTTCGCGGATACGTTTATGCTGCGCGTGGATAAGCGCCAGCGCGTCATCCCAGCTCACGCGAACAAACTCATCCTGACCACGAATACCCTGCGGTTTATCCGGCGAGGCCAGAAATCCTTTTCGCACCATCGGCCAGCGCACGCGCGTCTTGCTATGCACCTGATCGCGTACGACGGTCTGTAACGAGTTGGGATGTTTCGTCGGCAACGCCCCGCGGGATGACAGCACATTTTCGCCATCGGTTTCGACCAGCATGGGTCCCCAGTGGGCGGCGGTCAGAATGGTTTTCGTTGAGGTGCTCAAGCGTGCGCTCCTGATAACGTGCAGGTTTTACGGCCTTCTTAATTGAGGCTGTTTATGGTTAGTCACAAATTTCAGAGTTATACACTGAATTTTCTCCGTATCTGGACGTCATAATCCACTGCCACGCGCGCTGTGGCAAAGAATAAAAAGGATTAAGGAAAGAAGATGAATAAACGCGTACTCGTCATTGCCGCTCTGGTGAGCGGTGCTCTGGCTGTTTCTGGCTGCACAACTAACCCTTACACCGGCGAAAGCCAGGCGGGTAAATCCGGTATCGGTGCGGGCATTGGCTCGTTGGTTGGGGCGGGCGTCGGAGCCCTCTCCTCGTCCAAGAAAGATCGCGGCAAAGGCGCTCTGATTGGCGCCGCGGCAGGTGCAGCATTGGGCGGTGGCGTCGGCTATTACATGGATGTGCAGGAAGCTAAGCTGCGCGACAAAATGAAAGGAACCGGCGTGAGCGTCACGCGTAGTGGCGACAATATCATTCTGAATATGCCAAACAACGTGACCTTCGACAGCAGCAGCGCAACGCTGAAACCCGCAGGGGCAAACACGTTGACCGGCGTGGCGATGGTACTGAAAGAGTACAACAAGACCGCCGTGAATGTAATTGGCTATACCGACAGTACCGGCAGCCAGGATCTGAACATGCGTCTGTCCCAGCAGCGCGCGGATTCCGTTGCCAGCTCGCTTATCACCCAGGGCGTTGAAGCGAACCGTATTCGCACCAGCGGTATGGGGCCAGCTAACCCTATCGCCAGCAACAGCACGGCGGAAGGCAAAGCGCAGAACCGTCGCGTCGAGATCACCTTAAGCCCGGTGCAATAGGTAGAAGTCAAACGGCAACATTCGTTGCCGTTTTAGCGTTTGCCCCCTCTCTCGCGGGAGAAGGTCAAGGTGAGAGCATCAAGCCGCACCTTCCAGCATGAACCGCTTGCCATCGTTGATTTTCTCGCTAAGGTGTTCTCACTCAATTCAGGGAAATTAGCGATGAGCAAATCAACACGGGCCACCATCAGCGACGTGGCGAAGGCCGCAAAAACCGGTAAAACCAGCATTTCGCGCTATCTTAATGGCGAAAAACATTTGCTGTCCGATGCGCTGCTGGCTCGTATTGAACACGCCATTGCCGAGCTAGACTATCGCCCCAGCATTATGGCGCGCGGGCTCAAGCGCGGCAGAACCCGCCTTATCGGGCTTATCATTGCCGATATCACCAACCCCTACTCTGTGAACGTGTTAAGCGGTATTGAAGCCGCCTGCCGCGAGAAGGGTTTTACCCCGCTGGTCTGTAACACCAACAACGAAGTCGATCAGGAACAGCATTACCTGGATCTGCTGCGCAGTTACCAGGTGGAGGGTATCGTGGTGAATGCGGTGGGTATGCGCGAAGAGGGGCTGAACAGACTGCAGCAATCCTCCCTGCCGATGGTGCTTATTGACCGTAAAATCCCGGAATTCGCCTGCGATGTCGTAGGGCTGGATAACACCCAGGCCGCCACCACCGCCACCGAGCATCTTATCGAACAAGGCTTCGAGGCGATCCTCTTCCTCAGCGAACCCCTCGGCATGGTGAACACCCGCCGCGATCGGTTGAGTGCATTTCGCGCCACGCTTGAGCGCTACCCGGGCACGATCGCCGAAAATGTCGAAACGCCGCTGCACGAGGCCGATCAGCTCGATAATACCCTTCGTCAGTTCCACTCCCGCCATCGTGGGATGCGCAAAGCGGTTATCTCCGCCAACGGGGCGCTGACGCTGCAGGTCGCCCGTTCGCTCAAGCGCATTGGCTTACACTGGGGCAGCGATATTGGCTTGCTGGGATTTGATGAACTCGAATGGGCAGAGCTGGCAGGCGTGGGGATTACCACACTCAAGCAGCCTACCTGGCAGATCGGCTATGCCGCCGTAGAGCAGGTGGTTCGCCGCATTGAAGGCACCCAGATTGCGGTGCGCGAGCAGGTTTTCTCCGGCGAGCTGATCGTGCGCGGCTCCACTGCACGATAATCTTCCCTTCGTGATGCCGATCATAAATTCAACATCCCGATCTTTTCTTTGGAACCGGTTCCATCTAGCGTAATGCTATCGATATACGGGATGGAGTTCGGTCATGAGCAGGAAAATAATGGTGGTCACCGCCGCGTATGGCGCGGAACATGTGCGGCAGGCAGGCGGTCAACGGGCCATGCTGCCCGTGATTGCAGGTGCAGGAGCTGACGGCGTCGAGATCCGCCGCGAGCTGTTCACCCCCGAAGAATTACTGGCTTTGCCTGCGCTGGGTGAATCCATCGAACTGCTGAGTCTACTGGCATGCTACTCCGCGCCCGCCGCCCTGTTTATGCCCAACGGCACCCTCAACCCGGATCTCCCACGCTATCTTTCCGAAGCCAGCACCCTGAATGCCCTGTGGCTTAAGGTTTCACTCGGTCATTTTAGCGACAAGCAATCTCTTGAAGCCTTACGTGCCCTGCTGGATAACAGCGGTATGGCGCTGGTGGTTGAAAACGATCAGACCGACTGCGGCCAGCTCGCGCCAATGCAGCGCTTCAAAGCGGCCTGTCGGGTGATGGCTCTGCCCGTCACGCTAACCTTCGACATGGGCAACTGGCTGTGGGTCGGTGATTCACCCGAAGAAGCCGCCCGCCATCTGGCACCGGCCGTGAGCTATATCCACGTTAAAGCCGCCGTACCGCATAAAGCCCAGTACCGCGCCGTTGCGCCGGACCACGCCGACGCGCGCTGGCTGGACCTGCTTAATCAGCTGCCCGCTGATGCCCCGCGCGGTATCGAATTCCCGCTGGAGGGGGGGGATTTAACCGCCGTTACCCGCCATTACGTCAACCTGCTGCGCGAGGAGTAAACCATGCACAAAACGCTGGATGTCATCACCATCGGCGAAGCCATGGCGATGTTTGTCGCCACTGAAACGGGCGAGCTGAGTGCGGTAGAGCACTTTATCAAACGCGTGGCAGGCGCAGAGCTGAACGTGGCAACCGGCCTGGCGCGTCTCGGCCTGAATGTCGGCTGGGTGAGCCGCGTTGGGGACGACAGCTTTGGTCATTTTGTCCTCGATTCGCTGAAAAAAGAGCGCATTGATGCCACGGGCGTGACGCTCGACGGACGCTTTGCAACCGGCTTTCAGCTGAAATCTAAAGTCGAAAATGGAACCGATCCCATTGTGGAGTATTTCCGTAAAGGGTCAGCGGCAAGCCATCTTTCTGTGGAAGATTACCACGCCCACTATTTTTCCTCCGCGCGCCACCTGCACCTCAGCGGCGTAGCGGCGGCGCTTTCCGCCAGTTCGTATGAACTGTTGGATCATGCCGCAAGCACCATGAAGGCTCTGGGGAAAACCATTTCGTTCGATCCCAACCTGCGCCCCGTGCTGTGGAAAAGTGAAGCTGAGATGGTTGAGAAACTGAACCATCTGGCGTTCCAGGCTGACTGGGTGCTTCCAGGCGTGAAGGAGGGGATGATCCTAACGGGTGAAACCTCGCCGGAAGGTATTGCCGACTTCTACCTGAACAACGGGGTGAAAGCAGTAGTGCTGAAAACCGGCGCCGACGGTGCATGGTTTAAAACCGCTGAAGGGGAACAAGGCGCCGTTGCTGCCGTGAGGGTCGAAAACGTGGTTGATACCGTTGGCGCAGGCGATGGGTTTGCCGTGGGCGTCATTAGTGCACTGCTGGAAGGCAAACCGCTGCCGCAGGCCGTCGAACGCGGCAACAAAATTGGTTCGCTGGCGATCCAGGTGCAGGGCGACAGCGAAGGATTACCGACACGCGCAGAGCTTAACGAATAAACATCCCCCTCACCCCGGCCCCTTTGGGGAGAGGGTTAGGGTGAGGGGAACAAATCGCACTCAAAAAACAAGCCACCGTGTACCCTACATACAACGGCGGTACAAACCTCAACAACAGAGGCAAGCCTATGAACAGTTCGACCAATGCAGTAAAACGCTGGTGGTACATCATGCCAATCGTGTTTATCACGTACAGCCTGGCGTATCTTGATCGTGCCAACTTCAGTTTCGCGTCCGCCGCAGGGATCACCGAAGACCTCGGGATCACCAAAGGTGTCTCCTCCTTACTCGGCGCCCTTTTCTTCCTGGGCTACTTCTTCTTCCAGATACCCGGCGCGATCTACGCGGAACGCCGCAGCGTCCGCAAACTGATTTTCATCTGCCTGATCCTGTGGGGCGGCTGCGCATCACTCACCGGCGTAGTGAACAATATTCCTGCACTCGCCGCCATTCGCTTTATTCTGGGCGTGGTTGAGGCAGCGGTGATGCCAGCCATGCTCATCTATATCAGCAACTGGTTCACCAAATCCGAGCGTTCCCGCGCTAACACCTTCCTGATCCTCGGTAATCCCGTCACCGTGCTGTGGATGTCCGTGGTGTCCGGTTACTTGATCCAGTCTTTCGGCTGGCGTGAAATGTTCATTTTCGAAGGGATACCGGCCGTCATCTGGGCGTTCTGCTGGTGGGTGCTGGTCAAGGATAAACCTGCTCAGGCGAAGTGGCTCTCTGAAGATGAAAAAGCCGCGCTGCAGGCGCAGCTGGATAAAGAACAACAGGGGCTAAAGGCGGTACGTAATTACGGAGAAGCATTCCGCTCCCGTAACGTCATTCTGCTGTGCGCGCAGTATTTTACCTGGAGTATTGGCGTATACGGCTTCGTGCTGTGGCTGCCTTCGATTATCCGCAGCGGCGGTGAAAACCTCGGCATGGTGGAAGTGGGTTGGCTGTCGTCGGTCCCGTATCTGGCAGCGACTATCGCCATGATTATCGCCTCCTGGGCATCGGACAAACTGCAAAACCGTAAATTGTTTGTCTGGCCGCTGCTGCTGATTGCCGCCTTTGCCTTTATTGGTTCCTGGGCGGTGGGAGCGAACCACTTCTGGGCCTCTTATACCCTGCTGGTCATCGCTGGCGCAGCAATGTACGCCCCGTATGGCCCCTTCTTTGCCATCATTCCGGAGATGCTGCCGCGCAACGTGGCGGGCGGTGCAATGGCGCTGATCAACAGTATGGGCGCGCTGGGCTCGTTCTGTGGCTCCTGGTTTGTCGGCTACCTGAACGGTGCAACCGGCAGCCCGGCAGCGTCGTACATATTTATGGGGGTAGCACTTTTCGCCTCGGTGTGGCTTACTTTGATTGTTAAGCCTGCTAATAATCAACAACACCCAGTCGGCGCACGCCACGCCTGAACCTTTAAAAATCAACGGAGATTAGCATGAAGCCGTCCGTCATTTTGTATAAAGCACTGCCTGAAGATCTGCAAAAACGCCTGGAAGACCATTTCACCGTGACGCAGGTGAAGAACCTTAGCCCGGAGACGGTGGCACAGCACGCTGATGCCTTCGCCCGCGCCGAAGGCCTGCTGGGTTCAAGCGAAAAAGTAGATGCCGCATTGCTGGAGAAAATGCCGAAGCTTCGTGCTACCTCAACCATTTCTGTGGGCTATGACAATTTTGATGTCGCGGCCCTTAGCGATCGCAAAATCGTGCTGATGCATACGCCCTATGCCCTGACGGAAACCGTGGCCGACACGCTGATGGCGCTGGTGCTCAGCACGGCACGTCGCGTAGTGGAGGTGGCCGAGCGCGTCAAAGCGGGCGAATGGACAAAGAGCATTGGTCCGGACTGGTTTGGCGTGGATGTTCACGGTAAAACGCTGGGCATCGTCGGTATGGGACGTATCGGCCTGGCGCTGGCACAGCGCGCGCACTTCGGCTTTAACATGCCGATTCTGTACAACGCACGTCGCCATCACAGTGAAGCAGAGGAACGTTTCAACGCGCGCTACTGTGAGCTGGACACGCTGTTGCAGGAAGCCGATTACGTCTGCCTGATCCTGCCGCTGACGGACGAAACGCATCATTTGATTGGCAAAACGGCATTTGAAAAAATGAAGAAGTCAGCCATTTTCATCAATGTGGGTCGTGGCCCTGTCGTGGATGAAAAAGCGCTGATTGAGGCACTGCAAAACGGTGAGATCCACGCCGCGGGTCTGGACGTGTTTGAGCAAGAACCGCTGCCGGTAGAGTCTCCGCTGTTAACGCTGCCCAATGTCGTCGCCCTGCCTCATATTGGCTCGGCCACGCACGAAACGCGCTACAACATGGCGGCTACCGCAGTGGATAACCTGATTGCCGCCCTGGGCGGGAAAGTTGAGAAAAACTGCGTCAACCCGCAGGTACAACAGTAGAAATGAAAAAACCCGCCAGAAGGCGGGTTTTTAAATTCTTTGCTACTGGGTTGGAAGCTTACAGGCTTACAACGTTACCAGCTGCTGGGCCTTTAGCGCCGCTTTCGATGGTGAAGGAAACTTTCTGACCTTCGTCCAAAGATTTGTAGCCATCGTTCTGGATAGCAGAGAAGTGTACGAACACGTCTTTTGAGCCATCGTCAGGAGTGATGAAGCCGAAACCTTTATCAGCGTTGAACCATTTTACCAGACCAGTCATTTTACCAGACATAGAAATTACCTTATTAAAAATTTGTTTTGCCTTCCGGCATGATGGTTGCGTTACAGATTTTTAAGCGATGAAGGAAGGGTCACTACGAAGGGTATCTATGGATAACAATCTGGACTGCTTTACTAAACTGCTTTAGGTCTGTGTAACAAACCGACGGGGATAGTTATACCGATGTGGTAGATGAATAACAAGCTTTATTTTCATTAAGCATAAAAAAAGCCCCGCGACTCGCAGGGCTATTCGTATCATTCGGTGGCAGAGACTGCCGTACTCCACGCCTGGCTAAAGGCCTGGTGCTGGGAGGCCAGCGGCCCAATCAGGGTATTGTACTGGCTCGCCTGCTGGGAGGTAGGGAACTGGATCCCGTTAGAGACAAAGCTCACCTGTGTACCTTGCTCGGAGATAAAATCGCCGACCTGTACCAGCTGCTGCGTGAAGATTTGCGCCGCCGGGATCAGCGGTTGCATGGCGTCAGACGGTTTAGTCACGACTTTCTCAAACACCTTGTCAAAGACCGGTTTAAGATCATCACCCTGCTTCAACGCGGAACGAGAAGCATCAGCCTGCATTTTCGCATTCTGCAACTGCTGGCTGAGCACACCCAACGCACCGTTGGATTGACGCAGCGGTTCGCGCTGGGTCATATAATCCTGTGGTACACGGATGGCGTTCACGCTATCCAGCACCGGGCGCAGGCCTGAATCCATCGCCTGACTCACCTGCTGGGAATACCCATACAGAATGGCGTAATCGGACACGAAAGGACCAAATTGTTTTTTCTGATCCGCAGTCAGCGTTGGCAAACGCTCGCCGCTGCGCATCACTGTATTCTGAAGAAAATCGATAAACGCTTTGCGCTGATCGCCTTCTTTATCAAAACACCCACTCAGGCTAACAACCATCAACAACGCCGCAATAGGCGCAAACCAGCGAGAGCAGGACTTTCCTGTCGCCATTTTATTACTCCTTTCACCCTAAAAAGCGCACACCGGCACATGCGTGCCCAACGCTGACAAGGATAGTCCAGGTCAGCCCTCCAAGATACTCTTTTCATGCAAAACGGGCATTCCCGCTTTTCTGCTTACTATTTACAAAAAAATACCAGCCGAAGCCGACATATGGTTAATCAGTGAATTAGCATAACTATCCATAATGCTGAAACGGATAAAGCGATCGTTACCGCACGATTAATCACAGACGTCACGATCCTCCGTTCGTATTAGGGACTATTCTTAACTGGCTCTCTGATGTTCACGATCCCGCAGTGTGATTTAAGAGGAGTTCTCAATGGAATACAAAGATCCTGAGTTTGAGCTGCTGAGCAGCCTGGAACAGATTATTTTTAAAGATGTGCCGCAGGCCATTACCCTGCAACAAAAGCCCAATCCCTTTACAGAATTTGAGCAATTGCGCAAAGGGACAGGGTTGAAAACGGATGAATTCGCCAGAGCAATGGGTGTCAGCGTAGCGATGGTGCTGGAGTGGGAATCAAAACGTGAAAAACCCACGCAGACCGAGTTAACGCTAATGCGCCTGATTCAGGCTAACCCTGCACTCAGCAAGCAGATAGCGTAATAGATGTTTGAATGCCCCCGCATCGGCGGGGGTTTGTGTTTTAGCAGGTTTGACAACGCCACCCTGAACCTTCCCATATCAGCTCATGCGTCAATTTTAATCCTTTCAAAAACGCTTCATCGTGTGACACCACCAGCAGCGCACCGGGAAAATCCGCCAGTGCCGCTTCAATCGCCTGAACCGATGCCAGGTCCAGATGGTTGGTCGGTTCATCAAGAAGCAGTAGCTGCGCCGCCTCTTCACGCCACAGCACGCAGGCCAGAGCCGCTTTCAAACGTTCACCCCCGCTCAGTTCCGCCATCGGCAGCGTGACTTTATCCGCGCCTATCTGGAGCTGAGCTAGACGCGAGCGCAAAACGCCCTCCTCCAGCGGTGTGTTGTCCATATTGAGGTGCGTCATCACCGACTGCGACAGATCCAGCTGCGAAAGGTGCTGATCGAGCCAGGCGCAGGTCACTGATACCTTACAGGTTCCTGAACGTGGTGCCGTTGCACCGAGGATCGTCTTTAGCAGCGTCGATTTACCGCAACCGTTAGGCCCCTTTAGCGCCACACGCATCGGCCCGTCCATACGCCAGTGAATGGGTGGGATATCCACATGCGGCAATACCAGGTTCTCCAGTACCAGCACCTGCTTCCCTTCTGCAATCTGGCTTCCCGGCAGGGTGAACATCACCGCGTGATCCTCTTCAACCCGCTCACGCGCCTTATTCACCGCCGCGTTTAGGGCATCATTTTGATCGTTATGCTGTTTTTTCCAGGAACCAATACGCTCTTTGGCCGCCATTTTGTATTTGATCCGCTCAAATGAGGCGATGTTGAGGGAATCGACCGTACGCAGCGTTTTTGCAGAACGCCTCTGGCTGTCGTCATGCTCTTTTTGCATACGCGCGCGGGTACGCTTGCGCGCTAAGGCAGCATGCTCCAGCGCTGCACGGGCAGCGTGTTGTTCCGCATCCCGCTGGGTCTGGTAATCCGTGTAATTTCCGCCGTAGTGACGCAGCCCTGCGGCACTCAGTTCAAGAATGCGTGGAACGCGCGCCAGCAACTCGCGATCGTGTGAGGCCACCAGCACACCACCGTGATAACGAGCGAGTTGCTCGTAAAACCATTCGCGGCCCTGTTGATCCAGGTGGTTGGTGGGTTCATCCAGCAGCAGATAATCCACACCCGCCGCAAATACACCGCACAGCAGAGCACGAATGCGCTCGCCGCCGCTCAGCGAGATAGCCGGTTTATCAGGATCAAACGGCGGGAGTTTTGCCTCGCTAAACGCGTCACTCAGGCGTTGCGCGATATCCCAAAATCCGTCGAGCGTGTCCAGGTCGTCAGGCAGATAATCACCGCTGTCGATGCGCTGGCGCGCCGCGAAAACCGTGCCATAGCCAAGCCATTCTGCAAGGGTGGTCTGCGCGGGGATATCCTGTTGCTGCGCCACATAAGCATGCGTACCAAAACGCTCAATATGACCGCTGGCGGGCTCATCAAGACCGGCCAGCAGGCGCAACAGACGCGTTTTCCCACTGCCGTTACGGCCCACCAGCGCACAAAGCCTGGGCTCCAGTGACACGTTCAGCGGACCAAATAGGGTTTCGCCCGTCGCAAACTGACAGGTGATTTGATGCAATATAAAAGAAGGGGGCTGCGCAAAATGAGCCATAAGCACTCCTGAATGAAATCAAAACATCCCCTGCCGACGCGGTAGCGTTTAGCAAGGCTCGAAATTCATCAGTCGTGTTTGTTCATTTTCGGGATGCGCTCCAGAGGAAGAAATTTAACGGTGAACAGGATAACGGTAAATTGTTGAGCGTTTCAAGGTTAATTTTTCATCTATGGGTTAATGTGGGCGCGTAACAATCCACTCGCCCGTGCGAGGCATGAAGCTGAGGAATCCCCACAAAATAATGCGAAAGGCAGCGCGCTGGCTGAAGACGAATGAAGGCACGGTCGCAATCGGCTAAACCTGCCGGATGACGCTACGCTTATCCGGCCTACAAAAAGCCATAGCTGCATCATAAAAAAACCCGCCGAAGCGGGTTTTTTTAACATTGCGAGCATTACTGCAGCAGCGATATATCCGCTACGCGCAGGAACAGTTCGCGCAGTTTTTCGAGCATAGAAAGGCGGTTAATACGCAGATCTTTATCTTCTACGTTCACCATCACTTTCTCGAAGAAAGCGTCGATCACTTCACGCAGCTCAGCCAGTTCAACCAGAGCTTCCTGGTAGCGCCCTTCCGCGAAGTAAGGCTCCAGCTTGTCGCGCAGTACCACAACCTGCATCGCAAGGGCGATCTCTTCCGGCTCTTTCAGCGTCGCGGCGTTCACACGCTCGTTCAGCGTTTCATCGGATTTCGCCAGAATGTTGGATACACGCTTGTTGGCTGCAGCCAGCGCAGATGCCGCTTCCAGCGTACGGAAGTGGGAAACCGCCTTCATACGCGCATCGAAATCTGCTGGACGAGTCGGACGACGCGCCAGTACCGCCTGGATGGTATCGACGGTGTAGCCTTCATCCTGATACCACGCGCGGAAACGACCGAGCATAAAGTCGATGACATCATCCACGACGTTCGCGTTGGTCAGCTTGTCACCGTACAGACGCACCGCTTCTTCGGTCAGGGTCTGCAGATCCAGGTTCAGGTTCTTCTCAACGATGATACGCAGCACACCGAGCGCAGCACGGCGCAGGGCGAACGGGTCTTTATCACCTTTAGGATGCTGACCAATACCGAAGATACCGGCCAGGGTGTCCATCTTGTCGGCAATCGCAACGGCGCAGGCAACCGGGTTAGACGGCAAGTCGTCACCCGCAAAGCGCGGCTGATACTGCTCGTTCAGGGCCACAGCCACATCTTCCGCTTCACCATCATGACGCGCGTAGTGCATGCCCATGACGCCCTGGGTGTCGGTAAATTCGAACACCATGTTGGTCATCAGGTCACACTTGGACAGCAGACCTGCGCGGGTCGCGTGGTTCACGTCCGCACCGATCTCACGAGCAATCCACCCGGACAGCTCTGCAATACGGTCAGTCTTGTCGCGCAGCGTACCCAGCTGTTGCTGGAACAGTACGGTTTGCAGGCGCGGCAGGTTGTCTTCCAGACGCTTTTTACGGTCGGTGTTGAAGAAGAACTCCGCATCCGCCAGACGCGGGCGAACCACTTTCTCGTTACCCGAGATAATCTGGATCGGATCTTTGGATTCGATATTGGCAACAAAGATGAAGTTTGGCAGCAGTTTGCCGTCGTTGGCGTAAACCGGGAAGTACTTCTGGTCACCCTTCATGGTGTACACCAGCGCTTCAGCCGGAACGGCCAGGAATTTCTCTTCGAATTTAGCGGTCAGCACAACGGGCCACTCGACCAGAGAGGTCACTTCTTCCAGCAGGCTTTCGCTCAAATCAGCGTTGCCGCCAATCTCGCGCGCCGCGGCTTCCGCGTCAGCTTTGATTTTAGCTTTACGCAGTTCGTAGTCAGCAATGACTTTACCGCGTTCCAGCAGGATCGCTGGATATTGATCGGCATTGTCGATGGTGAACTCCGGCTCGCCCATAAAGCGGTGGCCGCGGATCACGCGATCGGACGCCACGCCCAAAATGGTCGCTGGGATCACGGTGTCGCCCAGCAGCAGAGTCACGGTGTGAACCGGACGCACAAAGTGCACGTCAGACGCACCCCAGCGCATCAGTTTCGGGATTGGCAGTTTAGCCAGTGAGGTCGCAACCATGTTTGGCAGCAGCGCTTCTGCGCTTTCGCCTTTCACGTGGGCGCGATACAGCAGCCATTCGCCTTTGTCAGTGGCCAGACGCTCGGCCTGGTCAACGGTGATACCGCAACCACGTGCCCAACCTTCTGCCGCTTTGCTCGGCTTGCCTTCAGCGTCGAACGCCTGAGCAATGGCCGGGCCGCGTTTTTCGACTTCACGATCCGGCTGTGATGCCGCCAGGTTTGCCACTTTCAACGCCAGACGGCGCGGCGCGGCAAACCATTCAATTTTACCGTGCGCCAGGCCAGCGTTATCCAGCTCAGCGGTCACGTTCGCAGCAAAAGACTCAGCCAGGCTGCGCAGGGCTTTTGGTGGCAGCTCTTCGGTGCCGATTTCCACCAGGAAAGTTTTCTCAGACATGGCCGCCTCTTATTTGTTTCGGTTGCACATCGGGAAGCCAAGGGCTTCACGGGACGCGTAGTAAGCTTCTGCAACGGCTTTGGTCAGGGTACGAATACGCAGAATGTAGCGCTGACGTTCAGTCACGGAGATGGCTTTGCGGGCGTCCAGCAGGTTGAAGCTGTGGGCGGCCTTCAGAATACGCTCGTAAGCAGGCAGCGGCAGCGGAGTTTCCAGCGCCAGCAGCTGCTGCGCTTCTTTCTCGTACTGCTCGAAGCAGGTGAACAGGAAGTCCACATCCGCGTATTCGAAGTTATAGGTGGATTGCTCCACTTCGTTCTGATGGAACACGTCGCCGTAGGTGGTTTTACCCAGCGGGCCGTCGCTCCAGACCAGGTCGTAAACGCTGTCTACGCCCTGAATGTACATGGCCAGACGCTCCAGACCATAGGTGATTTCACCGGTGATCGGCTTACATTCCAGACCGCCAACCTGCTGGAAGTAGGTGAACTGCGTCACTTCCATACCGTTCAGCCACACTTCCCAGCCCAGACCCCAGGCACCCAGCGTCGGGTTTTCCCAGTTATCTTCCACGAAACGAATATCGTGAATGGTTGGATCCATACCCAGCTCTTTCAGTGACCCGAGGTACAGTTCCTGAATGTTGTCAGGGGATGGCTTAATAACCACCTGGAACTGATAGTAGTGCTGCAGACGGTTCGGGTTTTCGCCGTAACGACCATCGGTCGGACGACGGGATGGCTGCACATAAGCGGTCGCCATTGGCTCCGGCCCCAACGCGCGTAAGCTGGTCATTGGGTGTGAGGTGCCTGCGCCCACTTCCATGTCCAAAGGTTGAACAATGGTGCAGCCCTGACGAGCCCAGTAATCCTGTAAGGTCAGGATCAGGCCCTGGAAGGTCTTGGTATCAAACTTTTGCATAGTATTTCGTGCTGGATACGTGTGGTTTTAAATGGAAGGGATCAGTATACCCGCTGACTGCAAGATATACAGTACGAAACGGGGTTGTTTAGGGAAAATTGGGAAATAAGCCTTTTGGCATGAACGCCGAAGGCGTCTGGCAGCTGATTATGCGCGCACCTTAGCGCATTGAGAGGTGTAAAAACTGGCCGTCCGCATCAAACGAGCAGACAAAGCCCTCTTTACGAGACGTATGGCCCCGTAATTCATAGCTGCCCTGGAAGCGTTCGAACCCGGTGACGTCAATTTTCTGCACTTCAGAGTTATAGCGGCGTGCAGCCTGACCTTTACAGAGTTGCTCCATATTCAGGGAGCGCTCCGGGCTCATTTTACCCTGCTGCGCTCTTTGCACAGGAGCATCTTGTTGAGTACTGCAGCCTGCAAGGATAAGCAGCAGAAAAAGTGACCCCACACGCGTCATCATCATTTTTATTACCGGCCTGTTCTGTGGCTGTTATTTTTAGTATCAAAGCTTTTATAGATTATGGTCTGGCATTCTGCGAATCTCGCGGCCTTCATACAAGAAAGTTGAATAAAACTCGGATTTTTCCAAGGGAAGACTTTTGCACATTGGCAGTCACACTCTATTTACAAGGACAAAAGAGGTACTGATGCAGTCAAAAATTAACTGGATTGATAATCTGCGAGGAATAGCGTGTCTGATGGTGGTGATGATCCACACGACCACCTGGTATGTCACAAACGCACACAGTATCAGCCCCGTTAACTGGGATATCGCCAATATCCTCAACTCCGCGTCGCGCGTAAGCGTGCCGCTGTTTTTTATGATTTCCGGCTTTCTCTTTTTTGGCGAGCGTAGCGCGCAACCGAGGCATTTCATTCGCATCGCGTCGTGTCTGGGGTTCTATAGCGCCGTCGCACTGCTCTATATCACGCTGTTCACCTCGATTAATGCCGAACTCTCGCTCAAATATCTGCTCCAAAAACCGGTGTTCTACCATCTGTGGTTTTTCTTCGCCATCATCGTTATTTACCTGGTTTCACCGCTGATTCAGGTTAAAAACGTTAGCGGAAAGATGCTTCTGGCATTGATGATGGTGATTGGCGTGATAGCCAATCCGAACACGCTCTCGCAGAAAATTAACGGTTTTGAATGGTTGCCCGTCAATCTCTACATCAATGGCGATACTTTTTACTACGTCTTGTACGGCATGCTGGGGCGCGCCATCGGCATGATGGATACCCAGAAAAAGGGGATAAACTGGCTTTGTGCGGCGTTGTTTATTCTCGGCGTCGGTGTCATTTCGCGCGGTACGCTGTATGAGTTGCAGTGGCGTGGCAATTTCGCCGATACCTGGTATTTATACTGCGGCCCAATGGTCTTTATCTGTGCGGTGTCCCTACTCACACTTGTCAAACACACCCTGAACAATCGCCCCCTTCCCATTCTGGGGTTTATCTCGCGCCACTCGCTAGGCATTTACGGTTTTCACGCGCTAGTGATCCACACGCTGCGCACGCGAGGTATTGAGCTGAAAAGCTGGCCGTTGCTGGATATTGTCTGGGTTTTTGCCGCCACGTTAACCGTGAGTTTGCTGCTATCGATGCTGCTGCAAAAAATCGATACGCGCAGGTTTGTCAGCTAAATGCGAATGGATGCCGGGTAGCGCTGCCGCCACCCGGTAATGTTTATGACATCAGCGATAAGAGCTGTTGGTAGATTTTACGGAAGGTTTCACGTCGCTCAGCGTAGTGGGCATGCTTGTTTGCATCAGGAAGATGCCGAGCTTCAAGCGGCAGCTGTGGCAAAAGTTCAGTCAATGATTTTTCAGGGTTCGCCGCAATCTGCGCAAGTCGGGCCGCGCCAAGCGCAGGCCCGACATCACCGCCGGTGCGGTAGTCCAACTGCAACCCGCTGATATCAGAAAGCATCTGTCGCCAATAGCTGCTACGCGCCCCGCCGCCAATCAGGGTAATGCTCTCTGGCGTCAAGCCGCAGTCATGCACCACGTCCATCCCGTCCGCCAGGGCATATCCCACGCCCTCCAGCACCGCGCGCGCCAGTTCAGCCGGGCCATGCTGATGGGTGAACCCAAAGAACACGCCTTTTGCTTCCGGGTTATTGTGCGGCGTGCGCTCGCCAGAAAGGTACGGTAAAAACCAGACGGCACCCGCGTTCTCATCCGCCTGCTGCGCCGCCGCGATAAGCGCCGGAACATCGTTCATTCCGGTCAATTTTGCAGCCCAGTCGAGGCAAGATGCCGCACTAAGCATCACTGACATCAGGTGCCATTTACCTGGAAGGGCATGACAGAAACTGTGTACGGCGCTCTCCGGGTTGCTGCGATAACCGTCACTGACCGCAAAATAGACGCCTGAGGTTCCCAGCGAGAGCATGGCCTGCCCCGCTTCAACCATCCCCACTCCCACGGCACCTGCCGCGTTATCGCCACCACCGGCAACGACCGGCACAGCGGGCATGTTCCAGCGTTGTGCTAAAGAAGGTTGTAGCGTACCCGTAATTTCACTGCCTTCGAACAGCGCAGGCATATGATCGCGCGTCAGGTGGCAGGCATCGAGCATGGCCTCACTCCAGTCACGCTTCGCCACGTCGAGCCACATCGTGCCCGCAGCGTCAGACATGTCGCTGGCGAAATCCCCCGTCATGCGAAAGCGCAGATAGTCTTTCGGTAACAACACCTTCGCCACCTGGCGGAAAATCTCCGGCTCATGGCGCTGTACCCACAGTAATTTTGGTGCGGTGAAACCGGGCATCATCAGGTTACCGGTGATGTCCCGGGAGCCTGGAACACGTTCTTCGAGGATCGCGCATTCTTCCGCACAGCGGCCATCGTTCCACAGAATTGCCGGACGCAATACGCGATGCTGGTTATCCAGCAACGTCGCGCCGTGCATTTGCCCTGCGATACCCAGCGCCCTAAGGTCGCGCAGGCTGTGCTGTTCACCCAGCGCTTTAATCGCGCGATCCGTCGCCAGCCACCACTGTTCCGGGTCCTGCTCCGACCATAGCGGATGTGGGCGTGAAACCTGCAGTTTTTCTGTCTGCGTTGCTAACACGTCGCCCTGCTCGCTTAACAGGATGGCTTTCACACCCGATGTGCCAAGATCAATCCCGATATACATATAGTGGGTTCCTTAACTGAAAATGCCCGGGGCGCTGTGCTTACCGGGCCTACATTGTTCTCAACGCGCTTTTACTTATCAAACAGGTAGTGATTAACCAGGTTCTCCAGCAGTTCCTGGTGCCCGCTCTGATGCTGCGGCGCCAGGTGATGTTGTTCAGCGTACTTCGCGATTTCCGCAAGCGATAACTGACCTTTCAAAATTTGCTGACCCAGCTCACTGTTCCAGCCGCTATAACGCTTCGCGACGCGCTTATCCAGTTCACCGTCTTCAATCATACGAGCCGCCACTTTCAGCGACAGAGCCATCGTGTCCATCGCCCCAATATGGCCGTAGAACAGATCGTATTTGTCCGTGCTCTGACGACGAACTTTGGCATCAAAGTTCAGGCCGCCCGTAGTAAAGCCGCCCGCTTTGATGATTTCGTACATCACCAGCGCATTCTCTTCCACGCTGACAGGGAACTGATCGGTATCCCAGCCCAGCTGCGGGTCACCGCGGTTGGCATCCACAGAGCCAAAGATGCCCAGCGCAATGGCAGAGGCAATTTCATGGTGGAAAGAGTGGCCCGCCAGCGTCGCGTGGTTTGCCTCAATGTTCACTTTGATCTCTTTTTCCAGACCAAACTGCTTCAGGAAGCCGTATACGGTAGCCACGTCGTAATCGTACTGGTGTTTGGTTGGCTCTTGAGGTTTCGGCTCAATCAGCAGCGTGCCGCGGAAACCAATTTTGTGTTTATGGTCAACCACCATCTGCATAAAGCGGCCAATCTGCTCACGTTCCTGACGCAGGTCGGTGTTCAACAGCGTTTCATAACCTTCACGGCCACCCCACAGAACATAGTTCTCGCCGCCCAACTTGTGCGTCGCGTTCATGGCGGTGACAACCTGTGTTGCTGCCCAGCTAAATACTTCCGGGTCCGGGTTTGTCGCCGCACCTGCGCCATAGCGCGGATTGGTGAAGCAGTTCGCGGTGCCCCAGAGCAGCTTCACGCCGCTTTGCTGCTGTTTTGCAGCCAGCACGTCCACCATTTGTGCGAAGTTGTTCAGATATTCTTTCAGAGACGCGCCTTCTGGCGAGACATCGACATCATGGAAGCAGTAATACGGCACGTTCAGCTTGTGGAAGAATTCGAAAGCGACATCCGCTTTACGCTTCGCCAGCTCAATGGCCTCACCCGGCTGTTGCCAAGGACGGTCAAATGAACCCACCCCGAACATGTCGGCCCCGTTCCAGCAGAAGGTGTGCCAGTAACAGGCAGCAAAGCGCAGATGATCTTCCATGCGCTTACCCAGCACCAGCTCATCCGGGTTGTAGTGACGAAATGCTAAAGGATTGGTCGATTTCGGGCCTTCGTAACGAACGCGATCGAGTTGATCGAAATAAGCTTGCATATTGAGCTCCATAATCAGGGTATGCGGCGATGTGTTGCTTCTGGAGTAATAGTGAATACACATTCCGGCTTGCTCAATTACGTTATTTCACACTGCTATTGAGAGAATGCACAACTGTGCGCTGGCTCGCAAAATAATGTGCAGACGAACTATTTTTCGGCGCAAATTCCAGATTCAAATGTAATTAAGACGTTACGTATTTTAAAACCCGATCGCGGTCATAAATTCAGAAATAAACCAAATATCATAATGAGAAGATAAAAATCTGTAATTGCCAGAAGGCCTTTCCACGTTAAAAATTTGCTGCGTCTTAGCAGTGAACGTTTCTTTTATCTCAGCTACACATACCCCTACATAAAGGCCTAATAATTATGAAGATAAAGAACCTGTCCCTTACTCTCTGCACTACTCTCCTGCTTGCAAGCTTCGCCGGGCACGCGAAAGAGGTCAAAATCGGAATGGCGATTGACGACCTGCGTCTGGAACGCTGGCAAAAAGATCGCGATATTTTTGTGAAAAAAGCGGAATCACTTGGCGCGAGCGTGTTTGTTCAGTCGGCTAACGGCAACGAAGAAACGCAAATGTCGCAAATTGAGAATATGATCAACCGCGGTGTCGATGTCCTGGTCATTATCCCGTACAACGGTCAGGTATTAAGTAACGTCGTGAAAGAAGCCAAACAAGAAGGCATAAAAGTGTTGGCCTATGACCGTATGATTAATAATGCGGACATTGATTATTATATTTCTTTCGACAATGAAAAAGTCGGTGAATTACAGGCGAAAAGCCTGGTCGATAAAGTGCCTCAAGGGAATTATTTCTTGATGGGCGGTTCGCCGGTTGATAACAACGCCAAACTGTTCCGCGAAGGGCAAATGAAAGTCCTCAAGCCATATATTGACGACGGGAAGATTAAAGTCGTCGGGGATCAATGGGCGGATGGCTGGCTGCCAGAAAATGCGCTGAAAATTATGGAAAATGCGTTAACCGCCAACAACAACAAAATTGATGCCGTTGTTGCCTCCAATGATGCCACTGCAGGCGGCGCTATTCAGGCGCTCAGCGCTCAGGGTCTGGCCGGTAAAGTCGCTATTTCAGGTCAGGATGCCGATCTCGCCGGGGTAAAACGCATTATTGCCGGCACACAGACTATGACGGTGTACAAACCGATTACCGAACTGGCGAATACGGCCGCGGAAATTGCGGTAGAGCTGGGCAATGGGCAGCAGCCTAAAGCAGACGCATCCCTGAACAACGGGCTGAAAGATGTTCCGTCCCGCCTACTCACACCCATTGAAGTCAATAAAGAGAACATTGACGCCACCGTAGTGAAAGATGGTTTCCACAAAAAGAGCGAGCTGTAATCCAGCGTTGCCCCCGTGCTGCGGGGGCGCACCGACTTGCCCTGTTCTTCCCTCGGGTCATGTGGAGCCGTTATGTCTTATTTACTTGAAATGAAAAGCATCACCAAAGCCTTTGGCGCGGTAAAGGCCGTCGATAACGTCAGTCTGCGGTTAAACCCCGGCGAAGTGGTTTCGCTCTGCGGTGAAAACGGCTCCGGCAAGTCGACGCTGATGAAAGTGCTTTGCGGGATTTATCCACACGGCAGCTATGAAGGTGAAATCGTCTTCGCCGGTGAGGTTATCCAGGCCAGCCATATTCGCGATACGGAGCGTAAAGGCATCGCGATCATCCACCAGGAGCTCGCCCTGGTGAAGCACCTCACCGTGCTGGAGAATATTTTCCTCGGTGCCGAAATTTCGCGCCACGGCGTGTTGGATTACGACACCATGACGCTGCGCTGTGAAAAACTGCTGGCGCAGGTGAGCCTCGCGATTTCACCGAACACGCGCGTGGGCGATCTGGGCCTTGGGCAGCAGCAGCTGGTTGAAATCGCTAAAGCACTGAACAAACAGGTGAGGCTGCTGATCCTCGATGAGCCAACGGCCTCGCTCACCGAACAGGAAACCGCGGTCCTGCTCAATATTATTCGTGACCTGCAAAACCACGGTATTGCCTGCATTTACATTTCTCACAAACTCAATGAAGTCAAAGCCATCTCTGACACCATCTGCGTGATCCGCGACGGACAACACATTGGAACACGTGAAGCGCAGGGCATGAGTGAAGATGACATCATTACCATGATGGTAGGACGTGAACTCACGGCACTCTACCCGAACGAGCCTCACGACCTGGGTGAAGAAGTGTTGCGCGTGGAGAACCTGACCGCCTGGCACCCGGTGAACCGCCACATCAAGCGTGTGAACAACGTCTCCTTCTCGCTGCGTCGGGGGGAGATCCTCGGCATTGCGGGCTTAGTCGGTGCCGGTCGAACCGAAGCCGTGCAGTGCCTGTTTGGCGTATGGCCCGGCCGCTGGGAGGGCAATATTTACATCGACGGCCAGCCGGTGAAAATCAACAACTGCCAGCAGGCCATTGCCCGCGGGATCGCCATGGTGCCAGAAGACCGTAAAAAAGACGGTATCGTGCCGGTGATGGCCGTCGGTAAAAACATCACGCTGGCAGCACTCAGCCAATTTTCCGGCGCGTTGACGAGCCTGGACGATGCCGCAGAGCAGCAGTGCATTCTCCAGTCGCTAGCCCGCCTCAAGGTCAAAACATCCTCCCCGGAACTGGCTATTGGACGCCTGAGCGGAGGCAATCAGCAAAAGGCAATTCTGGCGCGATGCCTGTTGCTTAATCCACGTATTTTGATCCTCGATGAACCCACCCGCGGAATCGACATCGGCGCGAAATATGAAATCTACAAATTGATTAATCAGCTTGTGCAGCAAGGGATTGCCGTCATTGTCATCTCATCTGAATTACCCGAAGTGCTGGGCCTAAGCGACCGCGTGCTGGTCATGCACGAAGGAAAACTGAAAGCCAACCTGATTAACCAGAACCTGACGCAGGAGCAGGTGATGGAAGCCGCTTTAAGGAGCGAACGTCATGTCGAAAAGCAATCCGTCTGAAATCAAAGTCGCTGTTCCGACGCCTGGCGCATTCACGGGGTTAAAAGCGTTGAATCTGCAGGTTTTCGTGATGATCGCGGCAATTATCGCCATCATGTTGTTCTTTACCTGGATGACCGATGGCTCTTACCTCAGCGCGCGTAACGTCTCTAACCTGCTGCGTCAAACCGCCATTACGGGCATTTTGGCCGTGGGGATGGTGTTCGTCATCATTTCTGCGGAAATTGACCTGTCGGTGGGCTCCATGATGGGCCTGCTCGGGGGCGTCGCGGCAATTTTCGACGTCTGGCTCGGCTGGCCGCTACCGCTGACAATTGCAGTTACCCTGGTGCTGGGTCTGGTCCTTGGCGCATGGAATGGCTGGTGGGTTGCCTACCGTAAAGTCCCGTCGTTCATCGTTACCCTGGCGGGGATGCTGGCGTTTCGGGGAATATTGATTGGCATCACCAACGGTACAACCGTCTCCCCTACCAGCGCGGCCATGTCGCAGATTGGGCAAAGCTACCTCTCGGATAGCGTGGGCTTTACGATTGGCGTGGTGGGTCTGCTGGCGTTTGTGGGCTGGCAGTGGCGAGGACGCCAGCGCCGCCAGGCTCTCGGTCTTTCTTCACCCGCGTCCACATCCGTCGTCGGACGTCAGGCGCTCACCGCCGTCATTGTCCTGGGTGCCATCTGGCTCCTGAATGACTATCGCGGTGTTCCTACCCCCGTCCTGCTGCTGGCACTTTTGCTGTTAGGCGGCATGTTTATGGCCACGCGTACGGCATTTGGCCGCCGTATTTACGCCATCGGTGGCAACCTTGAGGCCGCCCGCCTTTCAGGCATCAACGTGGAGCGTACTAAACTCGCCGTCTTTGCCATCAACGGCCTGATGGTCGCCATCGCGGGGTTGATCCTCAGTTCACGTCTGGGTGCAGGTTCGCCGTCTGCAGGGAACATCGCCGAGCTGGATGCCATCGCCGCCTGTGTCATCGGTGGCACCAGCCTTGCCGGGGGTGTCGGCAGCGTGGCAGGGGCAGTGATGGGCGCATTTATCATGGCTTCGCTGGATAACGGGATGAGTATGATGGACGTCCCGACGTTTTGGCAGTATATCGTGAAGGGAGCCATTCTTCTGCTGGCAGTGTGGATGGACTCGGCGACCAAGCGACGAGCATGAGAACAGTATTGTTACTTATTTGGGAAAGTTAGCCATGTTTGAAAAGCGTCACCGCATTACGTTGTTATTCAATGCCAACAAAGCCTATGACCGCCAGGTGGTTGAAGGGGTTGGTGAATATTTGCAGGCGTCGCAATCCGAGTGGGATATCTTTATTGAAGAAGATTTCCGCACCCGTCTGGAGAACATCAAAGACTGGCTGGGCGATGGCGTCATCGCTGACTATGACGATCCTGTCATTGAGCAATTGCTGACTGACGTCGACGTCCCCATTGTGGGCGTCGGCGGCTCCTACCATTCCCCTGAGCATTATCCCCCGGTTCACTACATCGCCACGGATAACCATGCGCTGGTCGAAAGCGCCTTCCTGCATTTAAAGGAGAAAGGCGTTCATCGTTTCGCCTTCTACGGCTTACCCACCAGCAGCGGCAAACGCTGGGCGATGGAGCGCGAGTACGCGTTTTGCCAGTTGGTCGCACAGGAGAAGTACCGCGGAGTGGTCTATCAGGGGCTGGAAACCGCGCCAGAAAACTGGCAGCACGCACAAAACCGTCTGGCTGACTGGCTGCAAACGCTACCGCCCCAAACCGGGATTATTGCGGTTACCGACGCCCGTGCTCGCCACGTGCTTCAGGTCTGCGAGCATCTGCATATCCCGGTGCCTGAAAAGCTGTGCGTCATTGGTATCGATAACGAAGAGCTTACCCGCTACCTTTCGCGCGTAGCGCTCTCGTCGGTGGCGCAGGGGACACGCCAGATGGGCTACCAGGCCGCGAAGCTACTGCATCGCCTGCTGGATAACGAATCCCTTCAGCTTCAACGCCTGCTGGTTCCGCCCGTGCGGGTAATTGAACGCCGCTCAACCGATTACCGCTCGTTAAGCGACCCGGCCGTTATTCAGGCCATGCACTACATTCGCAACCACGCCTGTAAAGGTATTAAGGTCGATCAGGTGCTGGATTCCGTCGGCATTTCCCGTTCGAATCTGGAAAAACGCTTTAAAGAAGAAGTGGGTGAAACCATTCATGCCGTGATTCATGCGGAAAAACTGGAGAAAGCGCGCAGCCTGCTGATCTCCACCTCGCTGTCGATCAACGAAATCTCTCAGATGTGCGGCTACCCGTCACTGCAGTATTTTTACTCGGTGTTCAGGAAGGAATATGACACCACGCCAAAAGAGTATCGGGAACGTCACAGTGAGGTGCTGCTGTAGAAAAGAAAACGCCTTCCAGTGGAAGGCGTCTTTTTGTGATTACATGTGCGCGGCGATTAATCGCTGGTTATCCTGGTACATAGCAAACAGATAGTTATTATAGCTACGTCCCTGGGTGGAATACCCTTTCAGCTTGTGGATCATCGTGCTGGCGGTCACTTCCTGATCCGCCCTGCGCAGCTGAGCGCGTGACTTACGGAACGACGAGTAGGCCGGGTGCGTATTCAGATTCACCACGTAGGCATTCACGGAATCTTTCACTGACTCAAACTGTGAATAACCTTTCACTTTGCCTGGCGCATTGTTACAACGCCCTTTTGCACATTTCATGCCGAAGAGATTGTTGTTGCTGCGCGCCAGCTTCGAGGTACCCCAACCGCTTTCGGCTGCAGCCATCGTCGCAACCATGCTGCCTGGAATAATATCCACACGCTCAAGAAGCGCGTTCCACGGCACATGACGCGTGTTACCGTTCCAGCTCACCTTATAGCGTTTTGAAATTTCTTTCAGGCGCGTGCGCTCTGACGGCGACCAGCGGCTATCGTACTGTTTTGAGATCATCCAGTTACGATCCGCAGTGATCGCTGCATTTTGACTCGTAATGTAAGGCATTACCGTCCGGAGAAACGCTTTTTTCCTTGGTGTCCCGGAAGGGTATTTTCGCAAATCAGGAAGTGAACTACTCTTTGCACTATTGCGAGAATACTCTTGTTTACTGCTAACCTTACTACTTGTCGTCTTTATGACGTGGGCTTTCTTACTCGTTGTATCCGTGTGCGTCTTCGCAAGCACCTCACCCGAAAATGCCGTGGTGAGTAACATGAGTATCGCGGCCCCATATCGTCGAATGGGAGTCGATATCATTAGGTCTCCTGGTCGGATATAAACATTCCAACACCTTATTTTTTTCACAAAATTGAGAGCGGAATCTCAAATCATATCAAAAATAGACTTCAAGAGCACGTATAGAAATAGTCCAATTCCGAAACCATGTCACCTGAAACCTGTTCACTTAAGCACCAATTCTGAAAAAATGTGTGCGGTATCGCAGATAACTGCCTAATTTTGCGCGAGATCACTCATCCTTTCGCGTCCTCCTGGCAGAAAGCGCTGGGGGATGAGTTTTTCCTCCACACCCAATGGCACACTGGTTAAAAATGCCGCGACAGGAAAATGGAATGAAACGCAACGCATTAGCTTTACTGATGCTACCCGCCCTGGCCCATGCAGACTGGTCTTCCCCGGGATTTAGCGCCTTTAGCGCTGAAGGTACCGGCGTCTTTACCAGCCAGACAAAGCTTGCGAAGGGTACGCGTCCTCTGACACTGCGTTTTGACAACACGTGCTGGCAGCCCACAGGTGCGATAAAACTCAATGAGATGCTGTCGCTAGAGCATTGCAACGGCACAGCACCACAATGGCGTCTGTTCCGCGACGGTGAGTATCACATGCGTGTCGATACCCGCTCCGGCACACCGACCCTGATGCTGACGATCCAGAGCGCGGCGGAACAACCTGTCGCAAACGTCATCCGCCAGTGTCCGAAGTGGGACGGTAAACCGCTCACGATAGACGTCAGCAATACTTTCCCAGAAGGTACCGTGGTGCGTGATTTCTACAGCAAGCAAACCGCGACGGTGCAAAGTGGAAAAGTCACGTTTCTGCCAGCCGCTAACAGTAACGGCCTGTTGCTTCTTGAACGCGCCGAAACCGACAAAACCGCCCCCTTCAGCTGGCAAAATGCCACCGTCTATTTCGTGCTGACCGATCGCTTTGTGAACGGTGACCCAGCCAATGACAACAGCTATGGCCGGCATAAAGACGGTATGCAGGAAATTGGCACCTTCCACGGCGGCGATCTCAAAGGGCTCGCCAGCAAACTCGACTATTTGCAGCAGCTGGGCGTGAATGCGTTATGGATAAGCTCCCCGCTGGAGCAGATACACGGCTGGGTCGGGGGTGGCACCAAAGGTGATTTTCCCCATTACGCGTACCACGGCTACTACACGCAGGACTGGACAACCCTTGATGCCAATATGGGCACCGAGGAGGATTTACGCCACCTTGTCGACGAAGCGCACAAGCGCGGGATTCGGATCCTTTTCGACATTGTTATGAACCACACGGGCTACGCCACTCTCGCCGACATGCAGGAGTACCAGTTCGGCGCATTATACCTACAGGGCGATGAGCTGAAAAAAACGCTGGGTGAACGCTGGACTGACTGGAAGCCAGGTGCGGGCCAAAGCTGGCACAGCTTTAACGATTACATCAACTTTAGTGACAAAGCCGCCTGGGAAAAATGGTGGGGCAAAAAGTGGATCCGCACCGACATTGGTGATTACGACAACCCCGGATTCGATGACTTAACCATGTCGCTGGCGTTTTTACCGGACCTTAAAACGGAATCCACGATACCTTCCGGGTTACCGAACTTTTATCAACACAAGCCCGACACCCGTGCGAAAGCGATCCCAGGCTACACCCCGCGCGATTATCTGACCCACTGGCTTAGCCAGTGGGTACGTGACTATGGCATCGACGGTTTCCGCGTTGATACCGCCAAACACGTTGAGCTTGCGGCATGGCAGCAGTTGAAAGATCGGGCAAGCCAGGCGCTGGCAGCGTGGAAAGCCGCGAACCCGGATAAAAAACTCGATAATGCGCCATTCTGGATGACCGGAGAGTCCTGGGGACACGGCGTGATGCAAAGCGATTACTACCGCCACGGGTTTGACGCCATGATCAACTTCGACTACCAGGAGCAGGCGGCGAAAGCGGTAAATTGCCTGGCCGATATGGATATGACCTGGCAACAGATGGCGGAAAAACTGCAAAGCTTTAACGTCCTAAGCTATCTCTCTTCGCACGATACCCGCCTGTTCCGCGAAGGGGGCCAGCGCGCAGCAGAGTTGTTGCTGTTAGCGCCGGGAAGCGTACAAATCTATTACGGAGATGAATCAGAGCGTCCGTTCGGCCCCACCGGTTCAGACCCGCTGCAAGGCACCCGTTCGGATATGAACTGGCAGGACGTCACGGGCAAAGAGGCGTTAACCGTCGCCCACTGGCAAACTCTCGGGCAGTTCCGCGCCCGCCACCCGGCAATTGGCGAAGGTAAGCAAACCACGCTCTCTCTGAACGAAGGGTACGGTTTTGTGCGTGAGCACAATGGCGATAAAGTGATGGTGATGTGGGCGGGTAATCAGTAGCCTTCGCCCCACAGAGGAAAGGCAGCTCCGTGCGGTTCCCTCTCCCCTATGGGGAGAGGGTGAGGGGAAAGCTCACCAGAACAATTAACCTAACAAACAAATATCCGCCACATAAAACACCAAACCCGCCCTCACCTCTCGATTTGCACCTGCACGGTGCTAGCGTTATGGTTACCCCCTTTCATAATAAGCCCGACAGATCACCTGCTATGACGTTTTCACTTTTCGGCGACAAATTTACCCGCCATTCAGGCATTACCCGCCTGATGGAGGATCTCAACGACGGGCTGCGCACACCGGGCGCAATCATGCTCGGCGGTGGTAATCCGGCTCAGATTCCGGAGATGAATGAGTATTTCCAGACGCTGCTGGCGCAGATGCTGGAAAGCGGCAAAGCGACTGATGCACTTTGCAATTACGACGGCCCTCAGGGTAAAACCGAACTGCTGACGCTCCTCGCAGGTATGCTGCGTGAAGAGCTGGGTTGGGATATCGAACCACAGAATATTGCGCTAACAAACGGCAGCCAGAGCGCGTTTTTCTACTTGTTCAACCTGTTCGCAGGACGTCGTGCCGATGGCACCACCAAAAAAGTCCTGTTCCCGCTGGCACCAGAATACATTGGCTATGCCGATTCCGGCCTCGAAGACGATCTGTTTGTCTCCGCTCGCCCCAATATAGAGCTGCTGCCGGAAGGCCAGTTCAAATATCACGTCGATTTTGAACACCTACACATTGGGGAAGAGACGGGCATGATCTGCGTATCGCGTCCAACCAACCCAACGGGCAACGTGATCACCGACGACGAGCTGATGAAGCTGGATGCGCTGGCTCATCAGAATGGTATTCCACTGGTTATCGATAACGCCTACGGTGTACCGTTCCCGGGGATTATCTTCAGCGAAGCACGTCCGCTTTGGAACCCAAACATCGTCCTGTGCATGAGCCTCTCTAAGCTGGGCTTACCGGGCAGCCGCTGCGGTATCATCATCGCGAATGAAAAAATCATCACCGCCATTACCAACATGAACGGCATTATCAGCCTTTCTCCAGGCGGTATCGGCCCGGCAATGATGTGCGAAATGATTAAACGCAAAGACCTGCTGCGCCTGTCGAACGAAGTGATTAAGCCGTTCTACTACCAGCGCGTGCAGGAAACCATAGCGATACTTCGCCGCTATTTACCGGAAGAACGCTGCTTGATCCACAAGCCTGAAGGGGCAATTTTCCTGTGGCTATGGTTTAAAGATCTGCCGATTACGACAGAACTTCTCTATCAGCGTCTGAAAAAACGCGGCGTACTGATGGTGCCGGGCGATTACTTCTTCCCTGGGCTCGATAAACCGTGGCCACATACCCATCAGTGCATGCGCATGAACTATGTGCCGGACCCGGACAAAATCGAAGCGGGAGTGAAAATTCTCGCAGAAGAGATCGAAAACGCCTGGCACGAAGGCAATTGTTAAATAATAAGGCTCTTCAATTGAAGAGCCTTATTTTTCCGTGATCGACATCGTGGATTAAGGATATATCCGGCTTACATCCAGATTAATTTATTTAACACGCTTATTTAAGACAATTCTTGTTGTTTTATTTTCGCTGTATTAATTACGACTCAATTAAGCATAGATTAACTAATAACTAATAATAAGCTGTTGTTTTTATTAAAAATAAAAATAAATCCACATTCAAAAACACACTTGAAATATTACAAAAAACACATTTGCGCCTAATTTTAAAATACTGCATATACTCATTAATACGCCGCTCGGCGTTCTATTGCGTGGAGTATTTTTATGCTACCTAATAATGTTAGTCGCATCAGCATAATTGCTGCTGCGGTACTGCTCGCGTTCTCTCTTTCTGCCTGCAGTGGAAGCGGTGGCGGTTCACACTCAACAGCCAAAAATAATCCCACAACCGGAAGCAACAGCGGTTCGGGTGATGGAAGTGGCAGTACGGCAAACAATGGCGGTTCAGGCAGTAACGGATCGGGTTCCGGCTCCGGAAGTGGGACGGGCACAGGATCTGGCAGCGGAACGGGAGGCAGTGGTACAGGCAGTGGAGGAACCGGAGGCACAGGCGGTACAGGCGGTACAGGCGGTACAGGAAGTGGCGGCACAACCACGGCAGGTGTGAATACTGTGCTGGGTGACGCCGGTAAAACCGTCACTAGCGTCGGTTCTACGCTGGATGGACTCGGAAGCCAGCTTCCGACCGATAACCCCGTCACCTCTACCGTTTCAACCACCGTCAGCGGTGTCGGCAATGCTGTGTCTACGGTAGGAACAGGCGTCACTAGCGGTATTGGTGACTCAGGCAATGCAAATGGCGTTGGAACAACGGTTAAAGGTGTCACTACCACGGTCACGTCTCTGGGCAACACGGTTTCAACGGTAGGGACAGACCTGGCAAGCTCGACTTCCGGTACACCGGTTAGCGGCGTGACCGGCCTGACGGGCAGCGTGGTCAACAGTACCGGGCAGTTGGTAAGCAATACCGGCACGGGATTAACCAATGCGGTGAACAGCCCGGCGCTCACGCAGGTCACCACCGATACCACTACCGTGGTCAATAAAACGCTTGGAGGCGTTGAAGGGGTCACGCAGGGCGTGGGAACCACAACCGGTCTGGGTACGCCGGTCAACGGCCTGCTGACGCAAGTAGGTAACACCGTCAGCGGCGTCGGGACCAGCGTTAGTAACAGCAACAGCGGGCTTAACGGCGTAGGCCAGGTCGTTCAGAACGTCGGCCAGACGGTCACGGACACCGGAACGCTGGTTAAACCTGCATCTTCATCAACTGGAGGAAGCAGCGGCGGTACGGGTTCGCTGACTGCAGATGCCAATGTGACGGCCACGAACAACAGCCTCGGTGCAACCGTCAGTACCACCTTGAATACCCTCACTGCCGGAGTAGGGGCCAGTGCTGGCACAACATCAACCCAAAACGCGTCAACGACTAACCCGCTCAACGGACTGAACACGTTAACCACCAGCCTGCTGACGCCAAAACATTAACCGTGTTATCGCCCTAAGCGCCCCTGATAAAGGGGCGCACAGCACAGCAACATTCACCCCTTACGGGGGATTACGAACAGGGATAGCGCGATGAAACACCACTTCCTTTTTTCGCTAACGGGGCTGGTTGTACTGAGCATGGCCCGCGCCGATACACTGCCTTCGATTATCGACCCGTCTAACCCTGCGCAAGTGTCCCGCAACGTTGCGCCTGAAGCGTCCGGGCCGGTCTCCCAGCCAAAGGTCAGCATTCAAAAACCGCAGTCCACGCTCACGCCGGAAACGCCGATCGCGGTAAACCATATCCAGTTTATCGGCGGCACCCGATACCCGCTGCAGGAGTTGCTTATCCCCTTTCGTCCCTACGCGGGAAAGACCGTGCCCCTCAAGACGCTCCGGGCGTTAGTGAATGACATCACGGCACGCTACAAAGCAGATGGTTACCCGCTCTCCTACGCCTGGCTGCCGGATAACAATTTTCATCAGGGAGTAATTAAAATTGTTCTGGTCGAGGGGTATATCGCTCACAGCGATATCACCAGCAACAACCCCAATGTCGCCACGCGTTTAAAACGCCTGTCAGAAAAAATCATGGCGGAAAAGCCGCTTTCGCAAGGCACCTTCGATCGCTATAGCCAGTTGATGACCCGAACCCCTAACGTTCCAGTCACCGCAAACGCGCAGTTACCCACGAATATCTATGGCGCAGCGGCAATGACGATAACCGGGAATCAGCAGCGCAGCTGGGATATCGCCTCCACGGTCGATATCCGTAAAGGCCAGGATTTACTGATGCTGAACGGAACGCTCAGCAACCTGACAAGCTATGGCGATCAGCTTGGCGTGGCAACGCTTGTGCCGTTAGATAGCGGGACGCGAAAAAACTATGTCGGCCTGAACTGGCAACAGTTTTTGAACGATGAGGGGCTAAGTATGCAACTCAAAGGCAGCTTCTACCGTGAGGACCCAAACGACTTTACGCCCCTGCTGTATCTGCCAAATGACCTTACCGTCGATGCCAAACAAAAAACGACCCAGTACAACGGCGGCGTGAGTTTTGGTTATCCGTTGCTGCTGACGCAAAAATCACAAATCAACCTCACAAGCGGTTTTGATTATACCGACCGCCAGGATGATTATGCTCTGCAGGCCAGACTGCAGAGCAATACCTACAGGCTGGAGCCACTCAATCAGCATGCCCGTTATCCCGCAATGGAGGTGGGTATCAACGGCGCGCATCAATTCACCACGGCCAGCATCAGCGGTCGGTTCAACGTCCGCCAGGGTATTGATGCAATGGGGGCCGATATCGTTTCCTCGCCCAGGTCCGATATCAACTTTACGCTGGCAAAAAGTTCCCTGGACGCCGCCTGGCTCTTTGCCGAGAAATGGCGGTTATCCACATCCTGGGAGGGAGACTGGACGAATGACACCTTGCCAGAGCCAGAGCGCGTAAGCTTTGGCGCACAGCGCTTTGGGCGCGGATATCAGGACAGCGAAGCGAGCGGAGATTACGGCTACGGAGGGCAAGTTGAATTGCGTTACATCCACATGCGCAAAGAAAGCCCCTGGCTTACCACGGTTCAGCCCTATGTACTGACCGACACCGCGCAAACCTGGTTTAACGCCCCAGGCTTACCTCACCAGAGGCTCGGGTCGGTCGCGGCCGGTGCGATGGTCGGCGATACGCGCTACTACAGCGTAACGGTTGAAGCCGCGCGCCCCGTAGGCGATGTACCGACGGACAGCCGCAGCCGGGACTGGCGCTACAGCCTGACGTTCACCTGGAATTTCAATAAAATGCAGTAAGCCTTTCGGCGCGAAGCAGAACGGGATCAACACGGCGAAGCGCATGGGTCGGGCACGCCTCAACGCAGGCGGGCCCACCTTCGCGCTGCCTGCACAAATCACACTTCAGCGCCTGGGCACGGTTCCCCACCCGCTGAACCTGCATCGCCCCAAACGGGCACGCCACCGTACAGCTTTTGCACCCAATACAACGCGCTTGATCAACGAGCCAGACGCCTGCAGAACGGCGGATCGCCTGCGTCGGGCAGACGTTGGCGCAAGGCGCGTCTTCGCACTGGTGGCAGCCCACTGCCGTCGTCCAGGAACCGCCTTTCACCACCCGAATACGGGGAGAAAACGTCGCTGCAGAAACCACAGCGCAGCCCTGCGCCTCCTGATGCGATACCACGCAAGCCACTTCACAGGTACGGCAGCCAATACATTTTGTTGGATCCGCCACGATAAATTGGTTCATCAGCTACGCCTCGCGCACGGTAAAACCCAGTTCTTGTGAGATGGCCGCTGCCGTTTCGCGTAGGGGTTTGAGCAGGTTCTTCTCGCCAATCTGCTTCATGCGCGACGTTGAGAGCGAAATCGAGATGGCATAGGGGACGCGGCCATGAATATCGAATACCGGCACGGCAATACAGGACACACCCAGCTCGTTTTCTTCTTTATCCATCGCCATGCTGTGCTCGCGGATTTCCGCTAGCTCATCATACATCGCGCTCAGTTCGGTAATGGTATTGCGGGTTAGCGGCTGGATCTGTTCCTGATGGCTTTCCCAATAGCTCGCCACATAGTCCTGATGCCCAAACGCCATGTAGATTTTGCCCATTGCAGAACAGTAGAGCGGCATATGCTGGCCGATATATGCACGGGTACGGAGCATACCGGTTGTCGGCTCAAGCTTATAAATCAGGATCGCGTGATCGTCTTCCCGGCTGGAGAAGTTGACCGTTTCACCGGTGGCAATGTTTAACGTTTCAAGATGAGGTGCCGCCACGTGGATGATATTCAGCGACGACAATGCCTTTTGCCCGACGGCGATAAATTTGGTGGTCAGGCGATAGCTACCCGCCGCGGGTGCCGACGTCACGTAGCCGCACGACTGCAGCCCCTGCAGCAACCGGTGCACGGTGCTCTTATTCAGCCCCGCAAGTTCCGATAAATGCGCAAGCGGGCACCCGTTCGGATAGTTACTGAGGATCTCAATCAGCATCAGGCCGCGAAACAAGCTCTGACTACCTGCTGGCCTCTCTTTTTCTTGCGTCATTTCGCTCTCTTTCAGGCTCATTAAATGGCTCCTTTTTATCGCGCCCTGATGGTAGCGCAAAGTGTGGTTTAGTTCACGATCTCAACAGAAAAAACACAACACTCTGATTTTACTAGATTTTGAAATTCATGAATGTCGTTGATCTGACAAAATTTGATCGCTATATTTGAAATCAGATTTCGCATAGTGAAATTTAGCGATAAAAAAGCACACTAACTTGCCCCGAAGAAAAACAGGAGAACAGGGATGAAAGTGACCTTTGAAGAGTTAAAAGCGGCGTTCAGTCGGGTTCTGCTGGCGCGCGGCATTCACGCGGAAACCGCAGACGCCTGCGCCGAAATGTTCGCCCGTACCACCGAGTCCGGGGTCTATTCGCACGGTGTGAACCGTTTCCCCCGTTTTATTCAACAGCTTGACGCGGGCGACATTATTCCTGACGCCCTGCCAAAACGGGTGACAACATTAGGGGCCATCGAACAGTGGGATGCGCAGCGCTCTATCGGTAACCTGACGGCGAAGAAAATGATGGATCGCGCCACCGAGCTGGCGTCCGATCACGGTATTGGCCTGGTGGCTTTGCGTAATGCTAACCACTGGATGCGTGGCGGCAGCTACGGCTGGCAGGCTGCAGAGAAAGGCTATATCGGCATTTGCTGGACCAACTCTATTGCCGTGATGCCCGCGTGGGGATCAAAAGAGTGCTGCATCGGCACTAACCCGCTGATCGTGGCCATCCCCTCCAACCCAATCACCATGGTCGACATGTCAATGTCGATGTTCTCCTACGGCATGCTGGAGGTGAACCGCCTTGCCGGACGCGAATTGCCGGTAGAGGGTGGCTTTGACGACAACGGTAATCTGACCAAAGAGCCGGGCGTCATTGAGAAAAACCGCCGCATTCTGCCAATGGGCTACTGGAAAGGGTCTGGCCTATCCATCGTGCTGGATATGATCGCCACCCTGCTTTCCAATGGCGCTTCCGTGGCCGAAGTGACCCAGGACAACAGCGACGAATATGGCATATCGCAGATCTTTATCGCGATCGAAGTGGATCGCCTGATTGACGGCCCAACCCGGGACGCCAAGCTGCAGCGCATCATGGAGTTCATCACCACTGCAGAGCGGTCTGATGAAAACGTCGCCGTCCGTCTTCCAGGACATGAATTCACCCGTCTTCTGGAAGAAAACCGCCGCAACGGCATCACCGTTGACGACAGCGTGTGGGCGAAAATCCAGTCTCTGTAAGGAGTGGGCCATGATATTCGGACATATTTCCCAACCCAACCCGTGTCGCCTGCCGTTGGCGATTGAAAAAGCACTCGATTTTCTGCGCGCCACGGACTTCACCGCGCTGGAACCCGGCGTGGTGGAAATTGAAGGCCGCAGCATCTTTGCTCAGATACTCGACCTCACGACAAAGGAACCGCAGCAAAATCGCCCTGAAGTGCACCGCCGCTATCTGGATATTCAGTTCCTGGCATGGGGCGAAGAAAAAATCGGTATCGCCATTGATACCGGGAAGAATGAAATAAGCGAGTCATTACTGGAACAGCGGGATATTCTTTTTTATCACGACAGTGAAAATGAATCGTTTATCGACATGACACCTGGCAACTACGCCATATTTTTCCCGCAGGATGTTCATCGTCCTGCCTGTATTAAAAACAAGGAATCCGCAATTCGTAAAATTGTGGTGAAAGTGGCAATCAGCGAATTACCGTAATTTTCTGATAAATACAGGAACGCGAAATGACTCACACCGATTTTATTATTGGTGCGTACCCCTGCGCACCCTCGTTTCACCAGAAAGGGGAACAAGAGGAAAAGGCCTTCTGGCGGGCGCTTTCAGATACCCCACACATTCGTGGTCTGGAGCAACCTTGCCTCGAAAACCTTCATCCTTATGGTGACGAGTGGCTGTTCCGCCACACGCCGGGCGACTGGCACATCGTGGTGACGGCGGTAATGGAAACCATGCGTCGTCGCGGGACGAACGGCGCGTTTGGTCTGGCCTCCGCCGACGAGGCGCAGCGTAAGGCCTGCGTCGAATTCTACCGTCATCTGCACCAGAAAATTAACGCCGTGAATGCCCGTTTTCCCGGAAAAGCGATCGCCCTGGAGATGCAGGCGGCACCCCAGGCGGGCAACATGTCGGTTGAGCAGGCCACCGAGGCATTTTCCCGTTCCATCCGCGAAATAGCGGCCTGGGACTGGCAGTGCGATCTGGTACTGGAACATTGCGATGCCATGACCGGCCCCGCACCGCGTAAAGGTTTTCTCCCTTTAGAGAACGTGCTGGACGTGGTGACGGAGACGGATATCAGCCTCTGCATCAACTGGGCACGGTCGGCCATCGAGGGCCGCAACGCCACCCTTCCGCTTGAGCATACTCAGGCCGCAGTCAAGGCAGGAAAACTGGGCGCGCTGATGTTCTCTGGCACCACCCTCAGCGGCGAATACGGCGAGTGGCAGGATCTGCATGCACCCTTTTCTTCGTTCTGCGCCGAAAGCGTAATGACGACTGAACATGCTAGCGCATTATTTACTGCGGCGAGCGCCGCAACATTGAAATTCTCCGGTATTAAATTACTGGAAATAAATGCTAATGCTGACGTCAGCCATCGCATCGCCATTTTGCGCGACGGCATTAGTGAAATGAAAAAAGCGACGCAATAACAATAAAAACAATCCTTATTCCGGTTACATTGACTGAGATATTAAATATGAATACTTCCTCTCATGCTCTACATGCGGACATTCCGCGCCAGCGCTGGCTAAGAATCATTCCACCGATTCTCATCGCCTGCATTATTTCATATATGGACCGCGTGAATATCGCGTTTGCGATGCCTGGCGGTATGGACGAAGAATTAGGTATTTCTGCCACCATGGCGGGGCTGGCGGGAGGCATCTTCTTTATTGGCTATCTGTTCCTGCAGGTACCCGGCGGCAAGATTGCCGTTCACGGCAGCGGTAAGAAATTTATCGGCTGGTCGCTGGTCGCCTGGGCGGTGATCTCCGTACTGACGGGGCTTGTCACCAATCAGTATCAACTACTTGTGCTGCGTTTCTTACTCGGCGTGGCGGAAGGCGGGATGCTGCCTGTTGTGCTCACCATGATCAGCAACTGGTTCCCGGATGCAGAACGCGGCCGCGCCAACGCCATTGTGATCATGTTCGTGCCTATCGCCGGGATTATCACCGCGCCGCTGTCGGGCTGGATTATCACCGCGCTCGACTGGCGCTGGCTGTTCATCATTGAAGGGTTGCTGTCCGTCGTAGTGCTGGTGCTGTGGTCCTTCACCGTATACGACCGCCCACAGGAAGCACGCTGGATTTCAGACGCCGAGAAAAACTATCTGGTGCAAACGCTGGCGGCAGAGCAGCGAGCCATTGCCGGTAAAGAGGTGAAGAACGCGTCGCTACGCGCCGTGCTGTCTGATAAAACCATGTGGCAATTGATTGCCCTGAACTTCTTCTATCAGACCGGGATTTACGGTTACACCCTCTGGCTGCCTACCATCCTGAAAGAGCTGACGCATACCAGCATTGGTCAGGTGGGGATGCTCGCCATCCTGCCTTACATCGGTGCCATCGCCGGCATGTTCTTGTTCTCCTCCCTTTCTGACCGCACCGGCAAGCGCAAGCTGTTTGTCTCCCTGCCGCTGATTGGTTTTGCGCTGTGCATGTTCCTCTCCGTGGCGCTGAAAGAGAGCACCTGGCTGGCCTACGCGGCGCTGGTGGGATGCGGCTTCTTCCTGCAGTCCGCTGCGGGGGTGTTCTGGACGATTCCCTCTCGTCTGTTCAGTGCAGAGATGGCGGGCGGCGCGCGCGGGGTGATTAACGCCCTCGGCAACCTCGGCGGCTTCTGTGGACCGTACGCAGTAGGCGTATTGATCACCCTGTACAGCAAAGATGCAGGGGTTTACTGCCTAGCCGTTTCTCTGGCGTTGGCCTCACTGCTGGCCCTGCTGTTACCGGCAAAATGCGATGCCGGAGCTGAGCCGAATCCCACGATGAACCCGCATAAACGTGCGGCCTGATGCCCTCACCCCAGCCCTCTCCCACAGGGAGAGGGCGCAAGAAGAGAGAATCAAAGATGAGTGAAAAAGAACCCTTCTGGCTGGGTATCGATTGCGGCGGTACTTATCTGAAAGCCGGTTTATATAACAACCAGGGCAAAGAAGTGTGTATCGAGCGTCGCTCAGTCGCCACGCTCAGTCCGCGAGCAGGCTATGCCGAACGGGACATGCACCAGCTGTGGCAGCATTGCCACGCGACCGTCGCCCTGCTGCTCCAGCATGCCCAGGTGAGCGGCGAGCAGATCAAAGGTGTCGGCATCTCCGCGCAGGGTAAGGGGCTTTTCCTTCTCGATAAACACGATCAACCGCTGGGGAATGCCATGCTCTCTTCCGACCGTCGTGCGCTGGAGATTGTGCAACGCTGGCAGCAGGACGGCATTCCGGAACAACTTTATCCACATACGCGTCAGACGCTGTGGACAGGGCATCCTGCATCCCTCCTGCGCTGGGTCAAGGAGAACGAGCCGCAGCGCTACCAACGCATTGGCTGCGTGATGATGGCGCACGACTACCTTCGCTGGTGTCTCACCGGCGTAAAAGGCTGCGAAGAGAGCAATATCTCGGAATCCAACCTCTACAACATGAATACCGGCCGCTATGACCCACAGCTCACGCGCTGGCTCGGTATTAGCGAAATTGACGGCGCGTTGCCGCCCATTATCGGCTCAGCAGAAATTTGCGGGGAAATCACCGCTCAGGCAGCCGCACTGACCGGTCTCGCGGCGGGTACGCCCGTCGTTGGTGGACTGTTTGATGTGGTTTCCACCGCGATCTGCGCCGGTCTACACGATGAACACACGCTCAATGCTGTGATGGGCACCTGGGCCGTGACCAGCGGTATCGCCAAAGGTATGCGCGACAACGATCCCTTCTCATACGTGTATGGCCGCTACGTTCATCAGCAGCAATACATCGTGCATGAAGCCAGCCCTACCTCTTCCGGCAACCTGGAATGGCTGACCGCACAATGGGGGAACATGCCGTTCAGCGAGATCAACCAGGCCGTCGCCAGCCTGCCGAAAGCAGAAAACGACGTATTTTTCCTGCCCTTCCTCTATGGCAGCAACGCCGGCCTGGAGATGACCAGCGGTTTCTACGGCATGCAGGCGCTGCACACGCGTGCGCACCTGCTGCAAGCGGTTTACGAGGGCGTGGTGTTTAGCCATATGACCCATCTCAACCGCATGCTCGAACGCTTTACCCAGGTGCACGCCTTGCGCGTCACAGGCGGCCCAACGCATTCAGACGTGTGGATGCAAATGCTCGCCGACGTCAGCGGCTTGGCGATTGAACTGCCGCAGGTTGAAGAAACCGGCTGTTCCGGCGCAGCGCTGGCTGCGCTGGTTGGCACCGGCATTTATCCCGATTTTTACGCGGCGCAGCGTGCACTTAAGCATGACGTCCGGGTCATTGAACCAGATATGCACGCCCATGCGGCCTACCAGCGCAAATATCACCGCTATCAACTACTGATTTCAGCATTACAGGGCTATCACGCCCGCGTTAAGGAGTACGACCTATGAGCCGTCCATTACTGCAGCTGGCGCTCGACCATACCTCTCTTCAGGCCGCGCAGCGCGACGTTGCGTTGCTTACCGATAGCGTCGATATCATCGAGGCGGGCACCATTTTGTGCCTGACGGAAGGGTTGAACGCCGTGCGCGCACTGCGCGAACAATGTCCTGACCAAATACTCGTGGCGGACTGGAAAGTCGCAGATGCTGGCGAAACGCTGGCAGAACAGGCGTTTGGTGCGGGCGCAAACTGGATGACCATTATCTGCGCAGCACCGCTGGCTACGGTTGAGAAGGGTCACGACGTGGCGTTGCGCTGCGGGGGCGAAATCCAGATGGAGCTGTTTGGTCACTGGACGCTGGACGATGCCCGCGCATGGCACCGTCTCGGCGTGAAGCAGGCCATTTACCACCGTGGACGCGATGCACAGGCCAGCGGCCAGCAGTGGGGTGAAGCGGATCTCGCGAAAATGAAAGCCCTCTCTGACATCGGTTTACAGCTCTCCATCACCGGCGGCATCACCCCTGCCGATTTACCGCTGTTTAAGCAGATCAACGTGAAAGCCTTTATTGCCGGACGCGCGCTGGCAGGCGCCGCTCATCCTGCGCAGGTGGCACAGGCATTCCACTCGCAAATTCGCGACATCTGGGGAGAGTAACCATGCGTCAGCATCCGTTAGGTATTTACGAAAAAGCCCTGTCGAAGGATCTCTCCTGGCCGGAGCGGCTGGTTCTGGCGAAAAGCTGCGGGTTTGATTTTGTGGAGATGTCCGTCGACGAGACTGACGAACGTTTATCGCGTCTGGAGTGGAGCACCACGCAACGCGCATCGCTGGTTGAAGCGATGCTGGAAACCGGCGTGGCGATCCCATCCATGTGTTTATCTGCCCACCGTCGTTTCCCGTTTGGCGCACGCGATGAAACCGTCCGCGAACGCGCCCGAGAGATCATGACCAAGGCCATTAAACTGGCGCGTGATTTGGGCATCCGCACCATCCAGCTTGCAGGCTACGACGTCTACTACGAAGAACATGACGAGGGCACGCAGCAGCGCTTCGCCGAAGGGCTAGCGTGGGCCGTGGAGCAAGCCGCCGCCGCACAGGTGATGCTGGCGGTGGAGATCATGGACACCGCATTTATGAACTCCATCAGCAAGTGGAAAAAGTGGGACGACATGCTCGCCTCGCCGTGGTTCAGCGTTTACCCGGACGTGGGCAACCTTAGCGCGTGGGGCAATGATGTGACCGCCGAGCTGACGCTGGGCATTGACCGCATTGCCGCAATCCACCTGAAGGATACGCAACCCGTGACCGAACAAAGCCCCGGACAGTTCCGCGATGTGCCGTTCGGCGAAGGCTGCGTTGATTTCGTTGGCGTATTTAACACTCTGAATCAGCTCAATTATCGCGGCGCATTTTTGATTGAAATGTGGACCGAAAAAGCAAAAGAGCCGGTGCTAGAAATTATCCAGGCACGCCGCTGGATTGAAGCCCGCATGCAGGAAGGAGGCATGGCATGTTAGAACAACTTAAAGCCGAGGTGCTGGCGGCAAACCTGGCACTTCCCGCCCACCAGCTGGTGACATTTACCTGGGGCAACGTCAGCGCGGTTGACCGCGAAAGGGGCCTGATGGTGATCAAACCTTCAGGCGTGGAATACGACGTGATGACCGCAGAGGATATGGTGGTGGTGAACATTGCCACAGGTCAGGTTATCGAGGGCAGTAAAAAACCCTCTTCAGATACGCCCACTCACCTCGCGCTGTACCGCCGTTACCCGGAGATTGGCGGCATCGTGCATACCCATTCCCGTCATGCCACCATCTGGTCGCAAGCAGGGCAGGATCTCCCCGCTTGGGGCACGACACACGCTGACTACTTCTACGGCGCGATCCCCTGCACGCGGCTGATGACCACGGCCGAGATTGCAGGAGACTATGAGTACCAGACGGGAGAGGTGATCATCAACACCTTTGAGGAGCGCGACTTAAGCCCGATGCAGGTCCCGGCGGTGCTGGTGCATTCCCACGGCCCGTTTGCCTGGGGCAAAGATGCCGCCGACGCGGTGCACAACGCCGTGGTGCTGGAGGAGTGTGCCTATATGGGTCTGTTCTCGCGCCAGCTAGCCCCGCAGCTGCCGGTTATGCAGCAGGAATTGCTGGATAAGCATTATCTGCGCAAACACGGGGCGAATGCCTACTACGGGCAGTGATCAGCCAGAATTGATGTGTTCTTTGCAGTACCGCCGTTTCCAGACGGCGGGCGTTAACCCCGTGTGCTTTAAAAATATCTGCCTGAAATACCCGACGTCGTTGAAACCGCACCGGGTTGCCACTTCGGTTAATGATACCGAGTCGTTCAGTAGCAGCTTTTCTGCCGCCCTGACGCGCTGGCGATGGATTGCCTCCGTCAGGGTTAAATGGAAAGTACGGCGAAAAACGCGACCGAGGTAATCGGCATTACAGTGCAGTTCTTTTGCCAGCTGCGACGTCGAGAGTGGCAAATGAAATTGGGTACGAATAAGCTGCTTTGCCTTCCACGCCATTGCCGCGCTGGCCTCATCGGCTTTCTCTTCATACCCTGGAGAGAGGGATAACTGCTGTAAAATCAGCAATAAGATCATTTCCAGCGCCACGCTTCGCTGTAATTTCTCCTGCTCGCTCAGAAATTGTCGAAAAAGGGCAATCACATATTGGGCATCCCTCACCCGGCACTGTTGCTCTATTGCTAGCGGAGAAGCATGGGGTAAATGCGACGACGTGCGCTCAACCTCAAAATGCAGCCAGTAGAACCGCAGCTCGGCGGGAAAATCTTCCGTCCCGACATGCCGACGTTCCGGCCAGAGCAATAAACTTTCTCCCGCGTTGACCTCAAAAACGGTGTTCTCTTCCTGGATCGTTAATGTCCCCTTTTCGACAAAAATAACCTCCCACGACATTAATTTCCGCGCAGGATGGCGCCCCACGCCCCGAGAAATAAATAACCCGCCGTTTTGTACCTTAATCGGAAGCGCTATGGATAATTCAAGCATCGATATTCATTTTCCCGCTTTAAATGTCGCCAATATTGAATTTACCCACTGATTATTAATAAATAATGGAATATCTGCCCGATCGAAATCACAAATTTACCATCAGGTCGGAATCGTCACCTTTTTATACTTTTCCCTTCCCTTGTTGGCCTTTGCGTTCAGTGCAGAATGAATGGGGTACCTTGCACAAATACGATAATAAATTCGATTACCGAGGAGTTACCCGATGACTTCCACACCGATTACAGAGTCTGACGTTGTACAGCGGGCGATAGATGACCGTTTGTCCGTCCGCGAAAAAATTGGCTACGGCCTGGGCGACGCGGGCGGCACGGTGATTACCTGCCTGATCATGAATTTCCTGACCTTTTTCTATACCGATGTCTTTGGCCTGACCCCAGCCCTTGTCGGCACACTGTTTATTGCTTTGCGCGTATTCGATGCCATTTCCGATCCGGTAATGGGCGTTATTGCCGACCGTACGCAGAGCCGCTGGGGACGTTTTCGCCCCTGGCAGCTGTGGGTCGCGTTCCCGATCGGGATTATTGGCGTAATGACGTTTACCGTGCCGGAAGCCAGCATGGGGGTGAAAATCGCCTGGGCGTTTGGTACCTATCTGCTGCTGTCAGTGGGTTATACCGCCATCAATGTGCCCTACTGCGCGCTGATTAATACCATGACCACCCGTCACAACGAGGTCATCGCCTGTCAGTCCTGGCGTTTTGTCCTCTGCGGCGTGGCGGGCTTTTTGGTTTCTGTCGGCCTGCCGTGGCTGGTAGCCGAGCTGGGTCAGGGGGACGCCGCGAAGGGATATCAGCTTGGCGTTGGCGTGCTGTGTGCGATTGCCGTGGTGATGTTCCTGTGCTGTTTCTTTTGGGTACGCGAGCGCGTTCCACTGGCGCTGATGGGGAAATTCACGCTGCGCGAGCACCTAGCCGGGCTGCGTAAAAATGACCAACTGCTGCTAATGCTGGTGATGTCATTCCTGCTGATCAACGTCTTTAATATTCGCGGCGGCGGATACATGTACTTCATCACCTACGTGCTACAGGGAAGCACCGCCTATACGTCGTTGTTTTTCACCATGGTGACGTTTGCGGCCATCCTGGGCGCGGTGATTGTTAGCCCGCTCACGCGCCGTATTGATACCGTCAAACTCTACTACTACACCAACCTTGTGCTGGCGGTGCTCGCGGCGGGCATGTGGTTCCTGCCGAGCGGGCCCGCGTACCAAACCATTTGGCTGGCTGTCATTCTGAGCAACGGCGTGATCCTCGGTTTTACCCTGCCGCTGCACTTCTCGCTTATGGCCTTCGCCGACGACTACGGTGAATGGAAAACCGGCGTGCGCTCGTCGGGCATGAACTTTGCCTTCAACCTGTTTTTTATCAAGCTCGCGTGGGCATCCAGCGCCGGGATCATCAGCCTGGTATTTATCGCCGTGGCCTACCAGCCGGGCGCAGGTAACCAGACCCCTGCCTCGCTGCAGGGCATCACCGCCATGGAGACGCTGCTCCCCGCCCTTTTCCACCTGCTGCTGGCTGTTTCTATCCGCTGGTGCAGACTCAACAATCCAATGATGTCGCGCATTGCCACCGATCTGCACCAGCGTCACGTACCGTCCTGAGGAGAACCCTATGTCCATAATGGAAGCCGACCTGCATAAACTGAAAATTATCGATCCGTTTCTCGGCCAGTATCAACGGCTCGTGCGCGATGTCGTTATCCCCTATCAGTGGGATGCCCTGAACGACCGCGTAACGGAGGCCGAACCAAGCCACGCCATCACCAACTTCCGCATTGCGGCAGGTTTAGAGCACGGTGAATTCTACGGCATGGTGTTTCAGGACAGCGACGTGGCGAAATGGCTGGAGGCCGTGGCGTGGTCACTGTGCCAAAAGCCCGATGCAGAGCTGGAGAAAACCGCCGATGAGGTTATTGAACTGGTCGCCGCGGCGCAATGTGACGATGGCTATCTCAACACCTACTTCACGGTGAAAGCCCCCAATGAGCGCTGGACGAATCTGGCCGAATGCCACGAGCTGTACTGTGCCGGGCATATGATTGAAGCGGGCGTGGCGTATTTCCAGGGGACTGGAAAGCGTCACCTGCTGGACGTCGTCTGTAAGCTGGCAGACCATATCGACAGCGTGTTTGGCCCCGGAGAGAATCAGCTACACGGCTACCCCGGTCACCCGGAAATTGAGCTGGCACTGATGCGGCTTTATGACGTCACACAGGAGCCGCGCTACCAGAACCTGGTGAAATACTTCATCGAAGAACGCGGCGCGCAGCCTCACTTCTACGATATCGAATACGAAAAGCGTGGCAAAACATCGCACTGGAATAGCTATGGCCCGGCGTGGATGGTCAAAGACAAGGCGTATAGCCAGGCGCATCAACCCCTTGCAGAACAACAAACGGCCATCGGCCACGCCGTCCGTTTTGTCTACCTGATGGCGGGCATGGCGCACCTGGCACGTCTAAGCAATGATGAAGGCAAACGGCAGGACTGCTTGCGCCTGTGGAAAAATATGGCGCAACGCCAGCTCTACATTACCGGAGGGATTGGCTCGCAAAGCAGCGGTGAAGCGTTCAGCAGTGATTACGATCTGCCCAATGATACGGTGTATGCCGAAAGCTGCGCCTCAATTGGCCTGATGATGTTTGCCCGCAGGATGCTGGAGATGGAGGCGGACAGCCAGTATGCCGACGTGATGGAACGAGCCTTATACAACACGGTGCTGGGCGGTATGGCGCTGGATGGAAAGCATTTCTTCTATGTGAATCCGCTGGAAGTGCATCCGAAATCGCTGGCGTTTAACCACATTTACGACCACGTAAAACCGGTTCGCCAGCGCTGGTTCGGCTGCGCCTGCTGTCCACCGAATATCGCCCGCGTGCTGACGTCGCTGGGCCATTACATCTATACCGTTCGTCCGGATGCGCTTTTTATCAACCTGTACGTGGGGAACGATGTCGCTATCCCGGTTGGCGATCGGTCACTCCAGCTGCGTATCAGCGGCAATTATCCGTGGCATGAACAGGTGAAAATCGACGTAACCTCTCCTGTTCCGGTTAGGCATACGCTGGCCCTGCGGCTGCCGGACTGGTGCGCAAAACCTGAAATTACATTGAACGGAGAACGCATCACGGGTGAAGTCTCACGAGGATACCTCTATCTCACCCGCAGCTGGCAGGAGGGCGATACCATCACGCTCACCTTACCGATGCCGGTTCGCCGCGTGTATGGCAACCCGCAGGTACGCCAGCAGGCAGGCAAAGTGGCGCTGCAGCGCGGTCCGCTGGTTTATTGCCTGGAAGAGGCCGACAACGGTGCGAACTTGCATAATCTGTCCCTGCCGGAAGAGAGTGAGTTCCGGGTCTTCGAAGGGAAAGGCATTTTCGCCCATAAGATGCTGATTCAGGCGGAAGGGGTTGGTCGTCATGCAGAGAATTCAGATGCGCTGTGGCAATACGATCGCGCGCCGTCGCAGCGTCAGTCCCAGACATTGACCTTTATCCCGTGGTTTAGCTGGGCTAATCGGGGAGAAGGGGAAATGCGGATTTGGGTGGATGAAAACTAATTAACTGCGGCCTTTACCCTCTCCCACGGGAGAGGGTAACTATTCCAGGCCGCTTTAGATCATCAGAAACGCCAGCTCAGGCCGGTCATCAGTGTAAAGCTGTCGTCACGGTCGATCATCGGGCTATTTTTCACGTCATCAGGTAAAACGGTATATACCGCGCTGGCGTTGAGGAACAGGTTTTGGGTCAGTTGGTATTTCGCCACAAGCCCAACGTACGGCGTCCAGCTATCCCCCGCCGTGTATTCATCCAGGCCAGAGCGACGAGACTCGCTGCCGGATACGCCGTAGTAGTAGTCGTTATAGCTTTCGTCGCTATAAAAAATGCCCACCGAAGGGGTCAGCGTCAGGCGTTCCATCCGAATGGGGTGGAAATAGGAAATCTCACCCACCACGCCGCCGCTTTCATCCATCGCATCGCCGGAGACGGCCACCTTCAGAGAACCCCAACGTTCATGGCGGTAGTATGCTCCCCCCAGAAACGCAGATGCTTTACGCTCATCCAGGTGCTTCATCTGCTGGTCGTCGTTGTCATCAGGATCAAAATGCAATGGCATCCACGACGCAGTGAGGCTTAGCTCATTTTTTTCGTCTTTCCACAGGATCCAACCTCCTGTTGTCTGACGCACGTAGAACCGATCGCCTTCGTAGCTAATTAACGGCACTGCCGTGGCATTTTCGTTATAACCTTTGTAAGGCGACTCGTTAAATACTGCACCCGCCCCAAGTGAAAAGTCACCGGCCATTGCGGATGATGAAGTAAATAACGTGGCAGCAATAAGTAAATTCTTTTTAATAGTCATTCCATGCAATCCATTTAAACGCCGAACAAGCGAGGCGAATAATAATGGTTACAAATTTGCCAATGCAACGCCGTCGTTTATATAATATTATATATAAAATCATATAGATGAGTGCGCATGATGAATAACCTGCAATTGAAACCGCGTGAGTTAAAAATCATTTCCGTCATTGCCGCAACGCGCAGCATCGGTGACGCTGCGGCCCTTCTAGGGATGGCGCAGGCGAACGTGAGCAAATATTTATCTGATTTTGAAACGCGCGTTGGACTCAAAGTGTTTGAGCGCACCACTCGCCAGCTGGCACTCACCCAGTTCGGGGAAGCCTTACTACCCTATATTGACGCCTCGCTGGATAAAAACAGCCAACTTATTAATTTCATTGCAGATTACAAGCATGAAAAACGCGGAAAAGTGACGATATATGCTCCAACGGGTATCGTGACCTATCTGGCGCGCCACGTGATCCACAAGGTTGAAGAGATCGGGGATATTCGCCTCTCACTGAAAACCTATAACCTTGATCGGAACGAATTTGCAGAAGGCGTCTCCTTCCCTGACGACTGCGATATTTTAATTACTTATGCACAGCCCAAAGATGAAAATTTAGTGGCAAGCGTGCTCACAAAATATTCCGTCACGGCATTTGCGACAAAAGAATACTTAAGCCTGCACCCGATATACGGCCCTGACGATCTAATTAACCACTCTTGCATATTAATAGATTCGATGCTGGTTGATGATGCTAATATCTGGCGTTTTCGTGTTCACGGCAGCAATGATGCCCGTGATTACAAAGTGACGGGAAATTATATTTGTGACAATACCCAAACGGCGCTGGAGCTGGCAAAGAATAACCTTGGGATTGTTTTCGCGCCAAAAGAGAGCCTGAAGAAAGAATTAACGCACGGTATGTTAGTCCCCTGCTTCCCGCATCAGGAAGAGTGGTGGCTCGATCTCACCGCCATATTCCGTAAACGCGAATATCAGCCCTGGCGAGTGCAATATGTTCTGGACAGCGTGCTGAACTGCCTGCGTAAGCAAGTGACTCTGGCCGTCCACGGACGGCCAGATTTAGGCGATTAGAACAGCCCCATCGGTTTATCGGAATAGCTCACCAGCAGGCACTTCGTCTGCTGGTAGTGCTCAAGCATCATCTTGTGGGTTTCTCGCCCAATACCCGACTGCTTATATCCCCCAAATGCCGCATGCGCCGGATAAGCATGGTAGCAGTTGGTCCAGACGCGCCCGGCCTGAATACCGCGCCCCATTTTGTAGGCCAGGTTACCGTTGCGGCTCCAGACACCCGCGCCTAAGCCATACTGCGTATCGTTGGCAATCTCCAGCGCTTCCTCCATTGTTTTGAAGGTCGTTACGGCCAGCACCGGGCCAAAGATCTCTTCCTGGAAGACGCGCATGTTGTTTTTGCCGAACAGGATGGTCGGTTCGAGGTAGTACCCTTCCTGCAGGTCGCCTCCCAATGCCTTGCGTCGACCACCCGTCAGCACATCCGCGCCCTCTTTTTTGCCGATATCAATGTAATTCAGGATGGTTTCCAGCTGCCCATGCGATACCTGCGCCCCCATCTGCGTGACGGTATCCAGCGGGTTGCCGCTGCGAATAGACTCGACGCGACGTATGGCACGCTCCATAAAGCGCTCATAAATAGACTCCTGCACCAGCGCACGGCTTGGACAGGTACAGACTTCCCCCTGGTTGAAGGCAAACAGCGCAAATCCCTCCAGGGCTTTGTCGAAGAAGGCATCCTCTTCGTTCATGACATCTTCGAAGAAAATGTTGGGTGATTTGCCGCCCAGCTCCAGGGTCACCGGAATGATGTTCTGGGTCGCATACTGCATGATCTGCTGGCCCACTTCCGTCGACCCGGTAAAAGCGACTTTGGCGATGCGCTTTGAGGTCGCAAGGTATTCGCCAATCTCCCCTCCGGCCCCGTTGACCACGTTAATCACGCCAGGAGGCAGCAGGTCACCAATCACTTCCATCAACAGCAGCACCGACAGCGGCGTTAGACGCGCTGGTTTCAGCACCACGCAGTTGCCTGCCGCCAGCGCAGGCGCCATTTTCCAGCTCGCCATCAGCAGCGGGAAGTTCCACGGAATAATTTGCCCCACCACGCCCAGCGGTTCATGGAAGTGGTACGCCACGGTATCGCTGTCGACTTCGCTTATCCCGCCCTCTTGGGCACGAATGCAGGAGGCGAAATAGCGGAAATGGTCAATCGCCAACGGCACATCTGCCGCCATCGTTTCACGGATCGGTTTGCCGTTGTCCCAGGTTTCTGCGGTCGTTAACAGCTCCAGATTTTGCTCCATCCGGTCAGCAATCTTGAACAAAATGGCGGCTCTGTCCTGAACGGAGGTCTTGCCCCACTGTTCTTTCACGCTGTGCGCCGCATCCAGCGCCAAATCAATATCGCGTTTACCGGAGCTGGCTATTTCACACAGCGGCTGGCCGGTAACGGGCGTCAGGTTGGAATAGTATTCGCCGTCGACGGGAGCCACCCAGTCGCCGCCAATAAAGTTGTCATAACGGGGTTTTAGCTTGAGAGGAAAACCATACTCGCCGGGCTGAATACGCGATGAGGGAGGATTGTTTGTCATGACCGTCTCCTTGCTGTTGGTGTACAACAAGGGTAGTTCTGGCTGGCGATTTTCTCGCCAGCCAGTGACGGGTTTACGACGGCTGTCACATCGCGGCGCGGTAAATTGCCACGATCTCTTCGTGGGTCGCCTGAACCGGATTGGTGAAGCCGCAGGCATCTTTCAGCGCGTTGGTCGCCAGGAGCGGAATATCCTCCTCTTTGACGTTCAGATCGCGAAGTCCTGCCGGGATATTGACCTTTCGCGCCAGGGTGCGAATTTCAACGATGCAGGCCTGCGCACCCTGTTCGTCCGTCAGGGTGCTGACATCCACGCCCATCGCTTTGGCGCAGTCACGCAGGCGTGCCGCTGCCACCTTGCTGTTGAATATCTGCACATGCGGCAGCAGTACTGCGTTGCACACGCCGTGCGGCAGATCGTAAAAGCCCCCCAGTTGGTGCGCCATGGCATGCACATAGCCTAAGGAGGCATTGTTAAAGGCCATTCCCGCGATGAACTGCGCATAGGCCATCGCTTCGCGCGCCTGCGCGTGGCTGCCATCTTCTACGGCATGCACAAGATTTTCGCTAATCATCGCGACGGCTTTCAGCGCGCAGGCATCCGTTATCGGCGTCGCAGCCACCGAAACATAGGCCTCAATGGCATGCGTCAGGGCGTCCATTCCGGTTGCGGCCGTCAGTGATTTCGGCATTCCGCTCATCAGCGTGGCATCGTTAACCGAAAGCACCGGCGTAACGTGCTTATCCACAATGGCCATTTTTATATGGCGCGCTTCATCGGTAATAATACAAAAGCGCGTCATTTCAGAGGCAGTACCGGCGGTTGTATTAATGGCGATCATCGGTAATTGTGGTTTTGCCGAGCGATCGACACCTTCATAATCACGAATATCGCCACCGTTCGCAGCCACCAGCGCAATACCTTTTGCACAATCGTGTGGTGAACCGCCCCCCAGCGAAATAACACAATCGCACTGGTTGGCATTGAGTATTTCCAGACCCGCCGCCACGTTTGCGGTTGTTGGATTAGGGTGCGTGCCGTCATACACAACGCTGCTAATACCCCGTTCCTTCAGAGCATTTTGGATATCAGCTGCCATCCCCAGCTTGCTTAACATGACGTCTGTGACAATCAATGCACGACGCCAGCCATAATCACGCACGGTATCCATTGCGCAGGATAATGAATCTGAACCAATAATATTCACGGAAGGAATATAAAATACGGATGCGGCCATGATATTTCCTCGAAGAGATAAAAACTATCGGCAGCATACGGAAAAGTTTAATGAGAAAATATGATCAAAAACCTGTTTTTGCGTACCCCCTCGCAGGGTTTAAATAATTAAACCCTGCGAGGATGTTTATTAATATATAAATCTACTTCAATCTATTCTGATTCTTTATTAATTCCCGTTTTTGTTTCAGGAAATAATAACGAATCACGTAATAAATGATCGTTACCCCGACGACGGGTAAAACCGATACGATTAAAATATTCCAGGATTTGAATCGCCAGCTTACGCCCAACGTTAAGACGATCGCGGAAATCGGCGGCGCAGGTGGAGCCCTTCTCTTGATCCAGTTCGCGGATCAGGTTCGCAAACGCCACAATCCGATCGTTACGGTAATACCGATCTTTAACGATCGCCACAATGAGCCCCTGCTGCGCGGCATGGCGCAATACCTGACGCATCGCCTGCTCGTCGGTATCGGTTTCACGCGCCAGATCGCGAACCCACCAGGGTTCATCACCAAACAGCTGTGCCACCTTTTGCCAGACCGCCTCTTGCTCTGCGGTAAAGCCCGCTTTGTGATCCGGCAGGTGCAACCAACCGTGGTGGCTTTTAATCACGCCGCTTTCACGCATGTTTTCAATCAGCAGCAGCACCAGCGCATCGTCTTCCATCGGCAACGCCATGCGTCGCAGTCGTTCGCGCCCTGGACCGGGTTCGTCCTGATGTTGTTCATGATAGGTCGCAAGCGTGCTCAGCACCTTGCGCTGCCAGCGCGCCGCAACCGGGGCATTCAGCAGGCTGTAGCCGGCCTGAATAAAACCCGGCTCCTGGGTGAGCTCGCGCAGGCCTTCACCGCTCAGCTGACGCGCCCAGGCGAAATCGGCAAGGTTAACGGCACCTCGTTCAAGGTGTCCCTGCAATGCAGCTTTATCATCTATTGCCAGCGTCAGCGTCGCCAGCCACTGGAGATACTCCGGCTTGCGCTTGCCGCGACGCGGGGGATTGAGCGCCACCACCCGAGCCCCCGCCAGCGTTTCGCGCGCGGAGATATCGCGCAGTACCAGACGGTCATTATCCGCAAGCCAGAGCGGAGAATCAAAAACCAGTTCTGCCAGGTCGTTTTCCAGCAACGACACCCGGCCGGTAATGTGGCTGGCCGCGTGGTGAATATGCAGCGGCTGCCACTGGGTCAGCGGCGTATGAACCTGAAGCGAGACGATGACCCGCTCAGACGGTTCTGGTGGTGCATCGGCCAACAGCCAGTCGCCACGGTTAAGCTGCTCTTTTTCGGCATCACCGGCAATATTGAGGGCAATGCGTTGTCCTGCGTGAGCGCGCTCGACGGGCTGGTTTTGCGCATGCAAACCACGCACGCGCATTGGTTTGTTGACGCCCGTCAGCCATAAGGTATCCCCCACGCTGACTTCACCACTTAATGCCGTCCCCGTGACCACCAGACCCGCACCTTTCACGGTAAAGGCCCTGTCGATAGCCAGGCGAAAGCTGTGATGGCTGGCATGCTCGCGTGAGGGTAACTGCTGCAAATGGCCGCGAAGTTCTTCAATACCGCGCCCTTCTGTTGCCACGGTGACAAACAGCGGCGCATCGCCAAAACCGTATTCACGCAGCGTGGCCTGCACCGATTCACGCACCTCGTCCACGCGCGCCTCATCCACGCGGTCAGCCTTGGTCAGGGCAACGGTCAGCTGCGGGCTTCCCGTCAGCTGCAGGATAGCCAGATGCTCGCGAGTTTGCGCCATGATACCGTCATCACAGGCCACCACCAGCAGGGCATGATCAATACCCCCCACACCCGCCAGCATGTTGGACAGAAATTTTTCGTGTCCGGGGACGTCTACAAACCCCAATACACGACCATCGGGCTGCGGCCAATAGGCATAACCGAGGTCAATGGTCATGCCGCGCTTTTTCTCTTCCGGCAGACGGTCGGCATTTACGCCGGTAATGGCCTGTAATAAGGTTGTTTTTCCGTGGTCAACGTGACCGGCGGTGGCAATAATCATTTCAACAACATCTCCAGAAACCGTTCTTCATCTTCAAGGCAGCGTAAGTCCAACCACATTCGGCCGTCGTATATACGTCCGATCACAGGCGTTGGCAATGCGCGCCAGCGCGTCGATAGCGCTTCCAGCAGGCTTCCGCGCCCATCACGAGGCGTGAACGTAAGCGCGCTGCTCGCCAGACGATCGACGGGCAGCGAGCCGCTGCCAATCTGCGACTGACAAGCCTCAACGCGAACGTCAAAATCGGGATAACCTGGTGCGATCGTCGCCAGCAGCGATTCCCCCAGGGCACGGATCGCGTCGGCGTCGCGGGCGAGCAGACGCAGCGTTGGCAGGCGTTCGGCCAGCTTCTCCGGGTGGAGGTAGAGCCGCAGCGTGGCGTCCAGCGCCGCCAGGGTCATTTTATCGGCACGGAGGGCCCGTTTAAGCGGGTGCTGCTGTAGCCGGGCAATCAGTTCGCGCTTACCGACGATTATCCCCGCCTGCGGGCCGCCCAGCAGTTTGTCGCCGGAGAAACTCACCAGGCTGACGCCTGCGGCAATCATCTCCTGCACCATGGGCTCTTTTGGCAGGCCGTACTGGCGTAAATCCACCAGCGATCCGCTGCCGAGATCGGCAATCACAGGGATGTTAAGCTCGCGTCCAATCGCAGCCAGTTCTTCCTCTGAGACGGTTTTGGTAAACCCTTCAATATGGTAATTGCTGGTGTGCACCTTCATCAGCAGCGCGGTATTCTCATTCACCGCCGCACGATAATCTTTCGCGTGAGTCCGGTTGGTGGTGCCGACTTCATGCAGAGTGCAGCCCGCCTGGCGCATGACGTCCGGAATACGGAACGCACCACCAATTTCCACCAGCTCGCCGCGCGAGACCACAACCTCTTTGCTGTTTGCGGTAGCGGCGAGCATCAATAGCACCGCCGCCGCATTATTATTCACGATGCAGGCATCCTCTGCGCCGGTGATCTGGCAGAGAAGATCCGCCAGCGCCCAGTCACGGTGTCCACGTCCTGCACCGTCCAGATCGTATTCCAGCGTCACCGGCGAACGCATGGCCTGCGTCACCGCGGTAATCGCCTCTTCCGCCTGCTGCGCGCGTCCCAAATTGGTGTGCAAAACGGTCCCCGTCAGGTTAATGACCGGGCGTAACGCGCTTTGCGCATTCTCTGCCAGCCTTCTTTCTACCTCCAGCTCCCACGTCACGCACCAGTCCGGCAGCGCGTTTTCTGCCTGAATATGGCTCCGGGCCTCGTCCTGAAGCTGGCGAAGCATATCGACCGTCGCGCAATGGCCGAAGCGCTCCAGCGTGGCAAGCACGTGAGGTTCACGAAGCAAACGATCGGTTGCGGGAATTTGGCTGTACAGAGATTGCTGAGTAGTCATGAATGCGCCTGGCGAGTAAATATCTTCCCCCCTCCCGACGGGAGAGGGAGTTAACATGTGGAGGGATTGTACCGCCTCCCGTCGCGAAGTGTTATATACCTGCGTCAAGCCTTTGGCGGTTCGGTCCGGGCAAAACTTTCACGCTGGAAGAGGGTTTCCGCAAGCTTCACCAGCAGCGGGCGTTCAACGCACCAGCCCGGCGAAACGCGGCGGAAGTTAAGGTAGCCAATGGCGCAGGCGATGGCGATCGTCGCCAGATTCAGGCTGTCGGGTTGAATATTGCCTTCCCGAATAAGCTGTTCGCACATGTCCAGGCTACGGCTGATTTTTTCACGCTGGCGCAGCAGCTCTGTTTCCGATTGCTGGGCGGCGGGTCTTGCCTGTTCACGCACGGAGGCGAGAGCTGCATCCATTATGCCATCGGCCAGCGCTTCAATTTGCTTCACTGCCAGCGCCGCTTTAGGGTCTGCGGGCAACATAGGCGGTGCAACGTCCAGCAGTTCGATATATTGCGCAATAATCGGGGAATCAAACCAGTATTCTCCCTCATCCGTCACCAGCGCCGGGACTTTTCCCAATGGGTTGTACTGGGCGACGCCATTTTCAGCGTTGTAGGGCTGTTCATTCACGAATTCAAATTCAATCCCTTTCTCCAGCAGGAGAATCGAGATTTTACGCACGAAGGGACTGGTATAGCTGCCGATGAGTTTCATTGCCTGATCCTGGATGCCACAAAAAGGTCAGTATGGATCAAGCAATGAAAAAAGGCAGGTATGCACATCGCATTCCTGCCCTGTGGGGATTAATGATCGAGGTAGAGGTAATGCATCCAGCTGGTCATACGCAGCAGCACTTTGCGCATCACCGAAACGTGGGAGAAGTGGTCGGAATAGACCGCGACCTGCGCGTAAATGCCGTCTGGCAGCGCATCCACATCAGCGTTCGGCTCCAGCAAGATACTGGCAATAACGCCATCCGTACCTGGCGTAACGGTCAGCGACTGCACCGCACCCTGCGCCTGGTAAGTTCCCCCTGGCACCACGGGCTGAATACCAATCAGCTTGCCTGAAAATACCTGGCCTGGCAGCGCATTGAATACCACTTCAGCTTCATCGCCTGGCTCAAGGCGCAGTAACGAGTTCTGACGGAATTGAGCAACAATCATGCGTGCCTGTTCCGGAATAAACACCATGACCGGACGCAGAGGCAGCGCCGCAGCATAGGTCCCCGGGCGAATTAAAACCTGTGTAGCATAACCGTTACTTGGCGCACGAATGACTGTCTGCTCAAGATTGTATTTGGCTTCGGCAAGCTGCGCGCGCAGGGACGCCACCTGAGACTGCTCACCGTTAACCATACTGTCTAACTGGCTCTGGATCTGCGTCTGTTCAGCCACGGACCCTTTCACCAGCGCATCCTGTGCCAGATAGTTCTGACGCGCGTTGTCGATATCGCTTTCAGAGAACGGGTTAACCTTTGCCTGACTGCCTTTCAGGTAGCGCTGATAATCTTTATACAGACGGTCACGTTCTGCGGACACGCGTGTGGTATTGGCTACCGCTTCCGAAAGCTGCGCTTTTAAATTGTCGATGTTATGCGTGGCTGTCACCAGGTCAGCTTGCAGTCTGTCGACCCGAGCCTGATAGCGGGTTGGGTCAAGTTTAAATAACACTTCACCTTTTTTAATGAGCTGATTGCCTTTATCCGTGACCTCGGTAACCACGCCAGTAACCTGCGGCGTAATGGGAACCGAAATAACCGCTTTTTGCGCCGTAAAAGTATACGGGTGGTTATAGTTCATTAATAAGATCAGGCCCGCGACAATAAATATCCCCCCCAGCGTGGCGGTGGCAAGCGTCCACTGGTTTACCGGAATACGGAATATTTTAAAGATGACCCAGGCTAATGCTACATACGTGAGGACAATCAGCAGATCCATGATTAATGCTCCAGCGTGTTCTTGGCAGCAGAAGGCTGAGCTGCGGCCAGTTTTTGTTCTAGTTCGGCCACACGTTGGGTCAGCGCATTCATCCCCGGTACTTCGTCAGGCTTTGATATATGGTTTTGCATCCCCCATCCGCGATCTTCCCTGTACAGCGTGGCCCAAATCCACAGGAACGGCCAAATGGCATGAAGCGTGAACAGGCTGATCCAGCCCGCCGTATGGATTGCATCGGCATGGGGGTGGTTGCGCTTTTTGGCCATATTATAAGGAATATCATGGATGGCGATGATTCCATAAAAAAGAACCAGGAATACAAATACCAGTACACCCAGTGCAAAATAATTGAGAAACATAGTTTCCTCACTCACACGACATCAATACGTTAAATTAATAAAACGGTACGCAAGCTAATTAATTAAATTTAAATACGATACCAGCACTTATTTATTTCAGAGGCGAGGAGTATGGGATTTAATAATATCTCCATGCAAGTTTATAAGCGTGTCAAAATATATCCTGAATAATAATAGACTTATCCTTACATAATGAGCGTAATCCAGGTTTACGCTTTTCGCCATACCACACCTGAAAAGTGGTTTTTTGGCTTTAAGTGTGACTTGTTAGCCTTCTGACGTTGAAGTGTTAAGCAGAATGTGCCGTCGATCGCATCCGGAGAAATCTGCATAAAAATATTTTGTGAATTCAATCACAATCCAGAAACAAACACACGGCAACCAAGTGTGATTCCAGTCACAAAAACGCGGGGTTTGTGCCTGTTTTTTCTACGTTGTATTTTTTTCACACACCACATTTGTGACGAAGATCACTTCATTATTATCCACACCCCCTACATTTACGTGACTGCGATCACACAATATTTCGTTATCTGGACAGTTGAACGATTCAGTGCCAGATTTCACAGCATCAGAACAGGGTTCGGCTACCTCTGCCGCCGCACGCTAAACGATAAACCTCGGGCCGCAAGCCTAAGCGCAAACATAAGAAGGGGTGTTTTATGTCATCCGATTTCAAGATCAAAGTTCAAAGCTTTGGTCGTTTCCTCAGCAACATGGTGATGCCAAATATCGGCGCGTTTATCGCGTGGGGTATCATCACTGCATTGTTTATTCCGACAGGGTGGTTGCCTAACGAAACGCTGGCGAAACTCGTTGGCCCAATGATTACTTACCTGCTGCCGCTGCTCATCGGTTATACCGGTGGTCGTCTGGTCGGCGGTGACCGCGGCGGTGTGGTCGGTGCAATCACGACCATGGGTGTGATTGTCGGTGCAGATATGCCAATGTTCCTCGGCGCGATGATTGCTGGTCCTCTGGGCGGCTGGGCAATTAAGAAATTCGACGTCTGGGTTGATGGCAAGATCAAGTCCGGCTTCGAAATGCTGGTGAACAACTTCTCCGCGGGCATCATCGGGATGATCCTCGCGATTCTGGCGTTCATGGGTATTGGCCCTGCCGTTGAAGTGCTGTCCAAAATTCTGGCGGCGGGCGTTAACTTCATGGTTGCGCACGACATGTTGCCGCTGGCGTCTATCTTTGTTGAACCGGCGAAAATCCTGTTCCTCAACAACGCCATCAACCACGGTATCTTCTCACCGCTGGGTATTCAGCAGTCTCACGATCTCGGCAAGTCCATCTTCTTCCTGATTGAAGCGAACCCGGGTCCGGGTATGGGCGTTCTGCTGGCGTACATGTTCTTTGGTCGCGGCAGCGCGAAACAGTCTGCTGGCGGTGCGGCTATCATCCACTTCCTGGGTGGTATTCACGAAATTTACTTCCCGTACGTGCTGATGAACCCTCGTCTGATCCTGGCCGTTATCCTCGGCGGTATGACTGGCGTGTTCACCCTGAGCGTGCTGAACGGCGGTCTGGTTTCTCCAGCATCCCCAGGGTCCATCCTGGCGGTGCTGGCGATGACGCCAAAAGGCGCTTACTTCGCTAACATCGCGGCAATCTGTGCGGCAATGGCGGTCTCCTTCGTTGTCTCTGCCATCCTGCTGAAAACCAGCAAAGTGAAAGAAGACGACGATATCGAAGCGGCAACCCGTCGTATGCACGACATGAAAGCAGAATCCAAAGGTGCTGCAACGCTACTGTCTGCGGGTGATGTTTCTAACGACTTAAGCCACGTGCGTAAAATCATCGTTGCCTGTGACGCCGGTATGGGTTCCAGCGCAATGGGTGCAGGCGTGCTGCGTAAGAAAGTGCAGGATGCGGGTCTGACCAACATCTCCGTCACCAACAGCGCAATTAACAGCCTGCCGCCGGATGTTGACCTGGTCATCACCCACCGCGATCTGACCGAACGCGCCATGCGTCAGGTGCCTCAGGCGCAACACATTTCGCTGACCAACTTCCTCGACAGCGGTCTGTACACCAGCCTGACCGAGCGTCTGGTTGCGGCGCAGCGCCACGAGGATAATCAGGTTAAAGTACGTGACAGCCTGAAAGACAGTTTCGACGCAAACGACAGCCACCTGTTCCGACTGGGTGCGGAGAATATCTTCCTGGGCCGTACGGCGGCCAACAAAGAAGAAGCGATTCGCTTTGCCGGTGAGCAGCTGGTGAAAGGCGGCTACGTTCAGCCGGAATATGTTGATGCCATGCTGGAACGTGAAAAACTGACCCCAACCTACCTGGGTGAGTCCATCGCGGTTCCCCACGGCACGGTTGAAGCAAAAGACCGCGTGCTGAAAACCGGCGTCGTGTTCTGTCAGTATCCGCAGGGCGTGCGCTTCGGTGAAGAAGAAGACGATATCGCCCGTCTGGTGATTGGTATCGCCGCGCGCAACAACGAGCACATTCAGGTGATTACCAGCCTGACCAACGCCCTGGATGACGAAACCGTTATCGAGCGTCTGGCCAACACTACCAGCGTAGAAGAAGTCCTGGCGCTGCTGAACAAATAACCGTACTCCTCCCTCTCCCCTCTGGGGAGAGGGCTAGGGTGAGGGGAAAAGTTCCTCACCCCAGCCCTCTCGGGTAAAAACATTGATGAAGGTTAATACTATGAAAGCATTACATTTTGGCGCAGGTAATATCGGTCGTGGCTTTATCGGCAAACTGCTGGCAGACGCGGGCATTACGCTGACATTCGCCGATGTGAATCAGGTAGTCCTTGATGCCCTGAATGCCCGTCATAGCTATCAGGTACACGTGGTGGGAGAAAACGAGCAGGTTGAAACGGTTTCAGGCGTGAATGCAGTAAGCAGCATTGGCGACGATGTTATCGACCTGATTGCAAACGTTGACCTGGTCACTACCGCCGTAGGCCCGGTCGTGCTTGAACGCATCGCCCCTGCGGTAGCAAAAGGTCTGGCAAAACGTAAAGCGCAGGGTAACGATACCCCGCTGAACATCATTGCCTGTGAAAACATGGTACGCGGTACTACGCAGTTGAAGGGCCACGTTCTGGCTGCCGTCGCAGATAAAGACAAAGCCTGGGTTGAAGCGCACGTGGGCTTTGTGGATTCCGCCGTTGACCGTATTGTCCCGCCGTCAGAATCTGCCACCCACGATCCGCTGGAAGTAACCGTAGAGACCTTTAGCGAGTGGATCGTCGACAAAACCCAGTTTAAAGGCCCGCTGCCAATCATTCCGGGAATGGAATTAACTGATAACCTGATGGCATTTGTCGAACGTAAACTCTTCACGCTGAACACGGGTCATGCTATAACCGCGTACCTCGGAAAATTAGCCGGTCATCAGACCATCCGTGACGCAATTCTCGATGAGAAGATCCGCGCGGTGGTAAAAGGGGCAATGGAAGAGAGCGGCGCGGTGCTGATCAAACGCTATGGTTTTGATGCTGATAAACACGCAGCATACATTCAGAAAATCCTCGGTCGTTTTGAAAACCCGTATCTGAAAGATGACGTTGAACGCGTGGGTCGTCAGCCATTGCGTAAACTGAGCGCGGGCGATCGCCTGATTAAGCCGCTGTTAGGCACGCTGGAATACGGTCTGCCGCACGCCAACCTGGTCAAAGGCATTGCCGCCGCCATGCACTATCGCAGCGAGCAAGATCCGCAGGCGCAGGAGCTGGCGCAACTGATTGGTGATGAAGGCCCGCAGGCTGCGCTGGCGCAGATCTCTGGTCTGGAAGCCAACAGCAACGTGGTTTTGGAGGCGGTTAGCGCATACAACGCAACCAAATGATGCAGAATGCGGCGCAGGTTACCCTGCGCCCAAATTACAGATTGTCAGATATGCAGGCAATAATGGAACAAACCCAGGCCTTTGAAAATCGTGTGCTTGAGCGTCTGAATGCTGGCAAAACCGTACGAAGCTTCCTGATTACCGCCGTCGAGTTATTGACCGAGGCGGTCAATATTCTGGTGCTTCAGGTGTTTCGCAAAGACGACTACGCGGTAAAATATGCTGTAGAACCGTTACTGGACGGAGATGGACCGCTGGGCAATTTATCGGTGCGCCTGAAGCTGATTTATGGTCTTGGCGTGCTGAGCAGGCCAGAGTATGAAGATGCAGAGCTGTTGATGGCGCTTCGTGAAGAGTTAAATCATGACGGTAATGAATATACTTTTACCGATGATGAGATCCTGGGGCCATTTGGCGAGCTACACTGCGTTTCCGCGCTCCCACCCGCTCCCCATTTTGATCACAGCGACCCTGAACTGTACACAATGCAAAAGCTGCGTTATCAACAGGTTGTCCGTTCCACAATGGTACTTTCCCTGACTGAGCTGATTTCCCGAATCAGCTTAAAAAAAGCGTTTCAGAAGTAAGCCTGCGCACATTGGTGTATCCTTCCCTGTAAATCTCCCGTTTTTAGAGTCATTTGTCATGAAAGAAGTCGAAAAGAACGAAATTAAACGCCTGAGCGACCGTCTGGATCTGATCCGTCACCAGATGGCCGGCCTCTCCCTGGTTGATTCCGCCGAGAAGTATGCAGAGCTTGAGAAAGAGACTGCCACGCTCGAAGCTGAAATCGAGCGCCTGCGCGAAGTCAAAGGCCAGAAGCTGAGTAAAGAAGCGCAAAAGCTGATGGACATGCCGCACCGCCGCGCGATCACCAAAAAAGAACAGGCTGACATGGGCAAGCTGAAGAAAAGCGTCCGTGGTCTGGTCGTGGTGCACCCAATGACCGAGCTTGGCCGCGAAATGGGTCTGAAAGAGATGACCGGCTTTTGTAAGACGGCATTCTAACCGTTCTTCCCCTCACCCTCTCCCCAAATGGGTGAGGGGGCTGAACGTTGCGAGTATCAATCCCCCCTTAAAATTGGCCCAACCAATCTCATCACCAACTGTCCCCTGGTTCACACTTCCATTATTTCTGCTCACAAAATCATTGCTCACTCATAACATATGGTTAACCATTCGTTGTCATTAACCCTACATCACAATATTGGAAGGACCACTTTTACACAGACTGTGACGCAGAGATGAGCACAGACTCACCGCAGTACAAGCTGTGTGGTCCTCTGGAGACCTGCATGAGCCTCTGGCAACAAAACTACGATCCGGCCGGCAATATCTGGCTGTCGAGCCTGATCGCATCGCTTCCGATCCTGTTCTTTTTCTTCGCGCTGATTAAGCTCAAGCTGAAGGGCTATCTTGCCGCGACATACACCGTGGCCATCGCTCTGATGGTCGCGCTGCTGTTCTACAAAATGCCGGTCGATCGCGCGCTGGCGTCCGTCGTCTATGGTTTCTTCTATGGTCTGTGGCCGATTGCCTGGATCATCATTGCTGCCGTTTTTGTGTATAAAATCTCGGTGAAAACCGGGCAATTCGACATTATTCGCTCGTCGATTCTTTCTATCACCCCGGACCAGCGTTTGCAGATGCTGATTGTCGGCTTCTCCTTCGGCGCGTTTCTTGAAGGTGCGGCAGGATTCGGCGCACCCGTGGCGATCACCGCCGCGCTGCTGGTCGGGCTGGGCTTTAACCCGCTGTATGCCGCGGGCCTGTGCCTGATCGTGAACACTGCGCCAGTCGCCTTTGGTGCAATGGGTATTCCGATTCTGGTCGCAGGACAGGTCACCGGGCTGGACAGCTTTGAGATTGGTCAGATGGTGGGCCGTCAGTTGCCGTTCCTGACCATTATCGTGCTGTTCTGGATCATGGCGATTATGGACGGCTGGCGCGGAGTGAAGGAAACCTGGCCGGCCGTTATCGTTGCCGGCGGGTCGTTCGCCATTGCCCAGTATCTCAGCTCTAACTTCCTTGGGCCGGAGCTGCCGGACATTATCTCGTCACTCGTATCGCTGGTCTGCCTGACGCTGTTCCTGAAACGCTGGCAGCCGGTGCGCATCTTCCGCTTTGCCGATATGGGCGCTTCACAGGTTGATCAAACGCTGGCGCGCACGGGCTATACCGCAGGACAAGTTGTTCGCGCGTGGTCGCCATTCCTGTTCCTGACGGCCACCGTCACGCTGTGGAGTATCCCTCCGTTTAAAGCGCTGTTCGCGCCTGGCGGAGCGCTGTACGACATGGTGATTAATATCTCCGTGCCGTTCCTCGACAAGATGGTTGCCCGTATGCCGCCGGTGGTGCACGAAGCTACGCCGTACGCGGCAGTGTTCAAATTCGACTGGTTCTCAGCAACCGGCACGGCCATCCTGTTCGCCGCTCTCCTTTCCGTGGTGTGGCTGCGCATGAAGCCTGCCGCGGCGGTTCAGACATTTGCAGCTACCCTTAAAGAGCTGATGCTGCCGATTTACTCTATCGGGATGGTGCTGGCCTTCGCGTTTATCTCGAATTACTCCGGCCTGTCATCAACGCTGGCGCTGGCACTGGCCCACACCGGCCATGCATTTACCTTCTTCTCACCGTTCCTTGGCTGGCTGGGGGTATTCCTGACCGGTTCAGATACCTCGTCTAACGCCCTGTTTGCCGCACTTCAGGCGACGGCGGCACAGCAGATTGGCGTATCAGACGTTCTGCTCGTGGCGGCTAACACCACCGGCGGCGTGACCGGCAAGATGATCTCTCCGCAATCCATCGCCATTGCCTGTGCGGCGGTCGGTCTGGTGGGGAAAGAGTCGGATCTGTTCCGCTTTACCGTTAAACACAGCCTGATATTCACCTGCATGGTTGGGGTGATCACCACCCTGCAGGCCTATGTCTTAACCTGGATGATTCCATGATAGTGATGCCCAGACGCCTGTCCGACGAGATTGCCTCTCGCGTACGGGCGCTGATTGAAGAACAACAGCTGGAAGCGGGCATGAAATTGCCCGCCGAACGCCAGCTTGCCGCCCTGCTTGGCGTGTCGCGTAATTCACTGCGCGAAGCGCTGGTGACGCTGGTCAGTGAAGGGGTGCTGCTTAGCCGTCGCGGCGGCGGTACCTTTGTTCGCTGGCAGCACGATGACTGGTCAGAGCAAAACATTGTTCAGCCGCTCAAGACCCTGATGGAAAACGACCCGGACTACAGCTTCGACATCCTCGAAGCCCGCCACGCGATAGAAGCCAGCACCGCCTGGCATGCGGCCATGCGGGCAACCGAGGCCGACAAAGAAAAGCTTAAAGCCTGCTTCGAGGCCACGCAAAGCCGGGACCCGGATATCGCCTCGCAGGCGGACGTGCGTTTTCATCTGGCCATTGCCGAGGCCTCGCACAACGTTGTTCTGCTGCAAACCATGCGCGGTTTCTTCGACCTGCTGCAATCCTCCGTGAAGCAAAGCCGCCAGCGTATGTACCTGGTCCCGCCGGTCTTTGCTCGACTGACTGAGCAGCACGAGGCGGTGCTTAACGCCATTCTGGCCGGTGACGCCGAGGCCGCGCGCAAAGCGATGATGGCGCATCTGGGCTTCGTCCATACCACCATTAAACGCTTCGATGAAGATCAGGCCCGGCAGGCGCGTATTACCCGTCTGCCGGGCGACAACGATATTTCCAGGGAGAACAAAGCATGATTATTTCAGCCGCCAGTGACTACCGCGCCGCGGCGCAGCGCATTTTGCCGCCGTTCCTGTTTCACTATATCGACGGCGGCGCGTATGCCGAACATACCCTGCGCCGTAATGTGGAAGATTTGTCAGACGTCGCCTTGCGCCAGCGCGTGCTGAAGAATATGTCTGACTTAAGTCTTGAAACCACGCTGTTCAACGAAAAACTCGCCATGCCTGTGGCTCTCGCGCCCGTCGGCCTGTGCGGGATGTACGCCCGCCGTGGAGAAGTGCAGGCAGCCGCGGCTGCAGATGCCAAAGGCATTCCGTTTACGCTCTCCACGGTCTCGGTGTGCCCGATTGAGGAGGTTGCCCCCACGCTTAATCGCCCGATGTGGTTCCAGCTTTACGTCCTTCGCGATCGTGGTTTTATGCGCAACGCGCTGGAGCGCGCCAAAGCGGCAGGTTGCTCAACCCTGGTCTTTACCGTCGATATGCCAACGCCTGGTGCGCGCTACCGCGATGCCCACTCCGGCATGAGCGGCCCAAATGCCGCCCTGCGTCGTTACTGGCAGGCCGTCACTCACCCGCAGTGGGCGTGGGATGTGGGTCTGAACGGTCGTCCGCACGATCTGGGGAACATCTCTGCCTACCTCGGCAAACCAACGGGGCTGGAGGATTACATCGGCTGGCTGGCGAACAACTTCGATCCCTCCATTTCGTGGAAAGACCTGGAGTGGATCCGTGAATTCTGGGATGGCCCGATGGTGATCAAGGGGATCCTCGATCCTGAAGATGCTCGCGATGCCGTCCGCTTTGGCGCAGACGGGATTGTGGTATCGAACCACGGCGGACGCCAGCTCGACGGCGTGCTCTCATCCGCGCGTGCGCTGCCAGCCATTGCGGATGCGGTGAAAGGCGATATCGCAATCCTGGCTGACAGCGGGATCCGCAGTGGGCTGGATGTAGTGCGTATGATTGCTTTAGGTGCTGACAGCGTCCTGCTGGGGCGCGCGTATCTCTATGCGCTGGCAACCCACGGCCAGGCTGGCGTGGCGAATCTGCTGAACCTGATTGAGAAAGAGATGAAGGTTGCGATGACGCTGACCGGCGCGAAATCAATTACGGAAATCAGCAAAGATTCCCTGGTGCAGGAGTTGAGCAAACTGCCTGCGGCGCTGGCGCCGCTTGCCCAGGGTGATGCTGCCTAATCCCTCCCCCTTTTGCTCCCGACCCAGGCGTCCGATCTCTCAATCGGACGCTTTTTTTTGCTGAAAATAACATCCAGATAACATATTGGATAAGAAAATTTGACATACCCCTGCCTCACGCAATTGTATATACAAGCAAATACAAGAACACAAAAACAACATCACATCCAAGGGGAACATATGACGTATTCAGGTCAGGTGGATATTCAGCAGGTGATCGACGACAGTCCCTTTTCACGGTTTCACTGGGTACTCATTGTGCTGGGTTTTCTGGTGTTGGCGATCGATGGTTTCGATACCGCCGCGATGGGCTACATTGCGCCCACGCTGTCGGCAGAGTGGGGGATCCACAAGCAAGACCTGGGGCCGGTGCTGAGCGCTGCGCTGCTGGGGCTGTCGCTGGGTGCACTGATCGCAGGCCCGGTCTCTGACCGTATGGGGCGTAAGCGCGTGCTGGTCTTTTCTTGTCTGTTCTTCGGTCTTGCCAGCCTGGGGACGGCCTGGGCACAAAGCCTTAACACCCTGACCCTGTGGCGGTTTCTGACGGGCCTCGGGCTGGGTGCCGCGATGCCTAACGCTATCACGCTTATCTCCGAATTTGCCCCCCAGCGCTGTCGCGCCATGGCGATCAACACCATGTACTGTGGCTTCCCACTGGGTGCGGCGGGTGGCGGAGCGATATCCTCCTGGCTTATCCCTCACCATGGCTGGAGAAGCGTGCTGTTAACCGGTGCGGTTGCACCGCTTATCCTGACCCTGCTGCTGGCGCTGTTTTTGCCAGAGTCGGTGAAATATCTGGTACAGCGCGGGAAAGACGTGATGCAAATCCGCCGTATTGCCAGCCGCTTTACCCGCAGCACGCTGGACAACGTCTCCGGCTTTTTCCTCGCGGAAGAGCGGGCTGCGTCTAAAAAAGGCAGCGTGGCGCAGCTGTTCTCCATGCCCTGGCTGCCCGGCACCCTGATGCTGTGGGTGACCTACTTTATGGGGCTGGTCATTTACTACGTGCTGCTCAGCTGGATGCCGACGCTGATGCTGGGGATGGGGTATCCCCTGGCGGAATCCGCGTGGCTCACCTCTCTCTTCACCTTCGGCGGCACTGCGGGCATTCTTCTCGCAGGGTGGATGATGGATCGCTGGGAGGCGCATAAAGTGGTGGTGGGCGGTTTTGCCCTGACGATGGTACTGATCCTTTCGCTCGGCATTGAGCATAATCATATCGCCCTGTTTGGCGGACTGATATTCCTGATGGGGATCGCCATGAATGGCGCACAATCGGGCATGCAGACCCTGGCTGCGACCTTCTACCCGACCGAATGCCGCGCAACGGGCATCGCCTGGATGCAGGGGATTGGACGGTTTGGCGGAGTGGCGGGAACCATGACCAGCGCGCAGCTGCTTTCCATGCAGTGGCAGGCAGACAGCATTTTGATGATTCTGAGTCTGCCCGCACTGATCGCTGCGGCAGCCACCTTCTACAAAATGCAGCGTTGCCGCTCGCAGGATCTCAGCGTCGCGTAGAACGCGTCATTTCTGCTATGCTGCCCCCGCAATTTAAGGGGGCAGCATGCTTAACATCGTTTTATTCGAACCAGAAATTCCACCCAATACCGGCAATATCATCCGCCTGTGTGCAAATACCGGCTTTCGCCTGCATATCATCGAGCCAATGGGCTTTACGTGGGACGACAAACGCCTGCGTCGTGCAGGGCTGGATTACCATGAATTTACGGCGGTGCTTCGCCATCACGATTACGCCGCGTTTCTGGAAGCAGAAAAACCGCAGCGCATGTTTGCCCTGACCACCAAAGGCACGCCGGCACACAGTGCCGTTAGCTATCAGGACGGTGACTATCTGATGTTTGGCCCGGAAACGCGCGGCCTGCCGGCGAGCATTCTGGACGCTCTGCCTGCTGAACAAAAAATTCGAATTCCGATGATGCCGGACAGCCGCAGCATGAACCTGTCAAATGCGGTATCGGTGGTGGTGTATGAAGCCTGGCGCCAGCTGGGTTACCCTGGCGCCGTTCTTAGAAGCTAGATGCCGTCGCCATACTCGAAGGTATGATGGATGCCGTTGAAGTGCTGATCCATATCCATCGACGGTTTATCACTGTCTGGCTTGCCGACAATACGCGCCGGTACGCCAGCGGCAGTGGTGTGCGGTGGTACAGGCTGCAGAACAACTGAACCCGCACCAATCTTCGCCCCGCGTCCGACTTCAATGTTGCCGAGGATCTTGGCACCCGCGCCAATCATCACCCCTTCACGGATTTTCGGATGGCGATCGCCGCTGGTTTTACCCGTACCGCCCAGCGTGACGGATTGCAGAATCGAGACGTCATCTTCGATCACCGCCGTCTCGCCCACAACAATGCCGGTAGCATGGTCGAGCATGATCCCACGGCCAATTTTCGCCGCCGGGTGAATGTCCACCTGGAAGGTCACGGAAACCTGGTTTTGCAGGAAGATCGCCAGCGCGCGGCGTCCTTCATTCCATAGCCAGTGGCCGATACGGTAAGCCTGAAGCGCATGGAACCCCTTCAGATACAGCAACGGCGTAGAATACTTATCCACCGCCGGGTCACGCGTGCGCACGGCCTGAATATCACAGGCAGCAGAGGCGATCATTTCCGGGTCAGCGGCATAGGCCTCTTCTACCACTTCGCGAATGGCGATAGCGGGCATGATGGAGGAAGCCAGTTTATTGGCGAGCATATAGCTTAAGGCGCTGCCGAGGTTTTCGTGCTTGAGTAGCGTCGCGTGGTAGAAGCTGGCCAGCATAGGCTCGCAGTCGGCCAAAGCCCGGGCTTCGGCTTTAATATTGTTCCAGACGATATCCAGTTCTTCACACGGCATTGCTTACTCCAGACGATACGTTAATGACCGGCCAGTTCTTTGCTGGCCGGGTCATATAGCTAACAAGGATCCCTGCGACTAGTTGCTGCTGCGCTCGTCCTTGCGCGCACGACCTAATAAGGTCAATGCTGCCTCGCGCGCATTTTTTCCGCAATACAATACCTGATAAATTTCCTCGGTTATTGGCATTTCGACACCAAAGCGGTGCGCCAATTCGCGAACTTCTTTAGTATTGCGGTAGCCTTCAACTACCTGACCAATCTTCTCCTGCGCGCCTTTCACATCGCTGCCCTGTCCGAGCATCATACCAAAGCGGCGGTTACGCGACTGGTTATCGGTACAGGTCAGCACGAGATCACCCAGTCCCGCCATCCCCATAAAGGTGGCAGGGTCGGCACCCAGCGCGGCACCCAGGCGGGACATTTCGGTCAGCCCTCGGGTGATCAGCGCGGTACGGGCATTCGCACCAAAACCAATGCCGTCAGACATCCCGGCACCGATTGCAATCACGTTCTTCACCGCTCCGCCCAGCTGTACGCCGATAAAATCGGGGTTGCTGTAGACGCGGAAGCTCTTACCGCAGTGCAGCAGATGTTGAAGATCGTCAGAGAAGGTCTGGTCTGTGGATGCCAGTGAGATGGCCGTCGGCAGGCCCGCAGCCAACTCTTTGGCAAACGTCGGACCGGAAATCACGGCCAGAGGGATGGAATCCCCCAGCGCTTCACGCGCCACATCCTGCAGCAGGCGCCCCGTTTCCGCTTCCAGCCCTTTCGTCGCCCACACAATGCGCGCATCTGGGCGCATCAGCGGCTTAATCTGGCGCAAGACTTCACCAAACACATGGCTGGGTACGACAACCAGGATATTACGACTGGCTGCCAGTGCGGTCGCCAGGTCGCTCTCAAGGTGCAGAGAGTCAGGGAATGGAACGTCCGGGAGGAACGCGACGTTGCAGCGGTCGTGTTGCAACGTCGCGATATGTTTAGGGTCGTGGCCCCACAGGACCACGTCGTGACCATTTCTTGCCAACGTGATAGCAAGAGCGGTGCCGTAAGAGCCGGCACCGATCACAGTCATTGACGCATTAACAATGCTCATCAGGCATCCTGATGTTGTTCGGCACCTTCGCCAGACTGCTGCTGCAGATAGCTCATGAACAGCGCATCAAAGTTAACTGGCGCAAGGTTCAGTTGTGGGAATGTACCGCGGGAAACCAAGCTGGTGATGCACTCGCGAGCATACGGGAACAGGATGTTCGGGCAGTATGCACCCAGGCAGTGTGCCATCTGGTTGCCTTCGATACCGCCGATGGAGAAGATGCCGCCCTGCTGTACTTCGCACAGGAATGCAGTTTCTTCGCCCAGAGATGCGGTAACGGTCACACGCAGTACGACTTCATACACGTCATCTGCCAGTTGGGTAGATGCGGTATCAAGATCAAGTTTAACCTCTGGCTGCCAATCTTTCTGGAAAACATGCGGCGCATTTGGCGCTTCGAAAGAGACATCTTTGGTGTAGATGCGCTGGATCTGGAAAGTCATTTCGGTGTTGTTTTGTTCTGACATGGAAAAACCCTTTTTAATTGTCCTAACGTCTCTTAACTCAGCAGGGGATCGAGTCCACCACGGGCGTCGAGCGCATACAAGTCATCACAGCCGCCAATGTGCTGCGCATCAATAAAAATCTGCGGAACCGTCGTGCGACCACTACGTTGGATCATCTCTTCGCGTTTGATCGCGTCACCATCGATCGGCAGTTCCTGGAAGGTCACGCCTTTGCTGTTCAACAGTGCTTTCGCACGGTGGCAGAACGGGCAGGTTGCTTTGGTGTAGATCTCAATATTGGCCATCACTAAACCCCTTATTTACCGCGAACCAGTGGAAGATTTTCCCCGCTCCAGCCGGAAATACCTTCTTTCAGTACAGTTACGTTTTCAAAGCCTGCTTTATGCAGTGCGTTGGCAGATTCCTGCGCCTGCATGCCGGTACCGTCAACAACGATAATTGGCTGGGCTTTATGCTTTTCCAGCTCGCCAACATTGTTAGCTTTGATTTCAGCCGGCAGCAGATTAATAGAACCTGCGATATGACCTTTACGGAAATCGTCACGTTGACGCAGATCGACCACGACGGCATCTTCTTTGTTGATCAAACGCGTCGCTTCACCACGAGTGATCACCTTAATTTTAGACGTCAAACCCTTGAAGGTGGTGAACAGCACAGCGGCCAGCAGGCCAATCCACGCGATGCTCAGAACCGGGTGGCGGCTAACAAATTGCATAATTTCTTGCATGGGGGGTAACAACTCCCGACTAAGTGATTAAAAAAAACCAGGACAGGAGTATACCTGTGCGTTGTCGCAAATACAGCCAGCGAGAATAAGCTAATCTATTTTCTGCGGCCTGCCACGAAAAAAAAGCCTCAAAATGACCCGAGAACTGCCTTGCCCCTACGCATTCTTTGATCTTCTGCGGCTATTTTATCGATTCAGCTGTAGTAAAATTACGCAAATTTTTTGTCTCTTGAGCATGAGGTTGTCGCAATGTCGGTTTCTAAAAAACCTATGGTACTGGTGATTCTGGA
>Ga0207713_1000196_pt1 | contig 84000 bp, 63 predicted proteins | sample KBSS64metaG_FD_184404 | JGI IMG/M metagenome (GOLD analysis project Ga0207713, IMG submission 184404) | Switchgrass rhizosphere microbial communities from Kellogg Biological Station, Michigan, USA - KBS S6-4 metaG (SPAdes) (version 2) | ecosystem: Host-associated > Plants > Roots > Rhizosphere >...
CGCCGCTGATGAGGGCCCGTGGTCCAACGATGCGCAGAGCCTGGCGCAGTTGCTGGCGCGCCGCGCCAAGGTCGATGCGGTGTCCAGCGATGGCTGGACGGCGCTGGACCTGGCGATCTCCTATGCCGATGTCGACCTGGTGCAGGCGCTGCTCGGCGCCGGCGCCGACGTGCGCCGCGCCAATCCGGCCGGCTTCACCCCGGTGATGTTCGCGGTGGCGCGCAACGACCCGAAGATGCTCGACGCGCTGTTGGCGCACGGCGCCGCGGCCGACCGGCCCAACCGCGCCGGGATCACCCCGCTGATGCTGGCAGCCGCGGCCGGCCGCGACGAGGCCACCCGTCGCCTGCTCGCCGCCGGCGCCGACGCCCGCACCCGCGACCCGGAGGGCAAGACGCCGGCGGCGCTGGCGCAACAGCGTGGCGACGCGCCGCTGGCGCAACTGCTGACGGAGGCCGAGCACCGCCGCACGCAATGATCGCCGTCCCGCTCCACGCAGGCCGCACCCGCGGCCTTCCACAGACCGTCCCGCAAAGGTTGTTCTCCCATGCGCAATGTCGTCGTCCGTTCCGGTGTCGTTCCGAATCTGTTGCACCTGTTCCTGCTCGCGTTGACCTTGACCCTGGCCGCCTGCGGCAAGGATGCGCCGCCGTCCGCGCCCGCCGCCGCGCCGGCCCCTGCCGCACCCGCTGCGGCCGCACCCATCGCACCTACCGCACCAGCGCCAAATGCCGCCCCGGCGGCCGCGCCAGCCGCTGATGCCGCGACGCCGCCGGCGGCCGCGGTCACCCCGATCCCGAAAGGCCCGCCGGTGAAGGTGACCCCGGAGCTGGCCGCCGAAGGCAAGAAGATCTTCCTGTCCGCCGGCTGCAGCGCCTGCCACGGCGGCACCGGTGGCGGCGGCATGTGCCCGCCGCTGACCAACGATATCTGGGTCTACGGCCACGACGACGACACCCTGCGCGCGTTGATCAACGAAGGCACCGCCGGCATGGCCGCGCACGGCAAGACCCGTATCGGCCACGAAAAGGTGGTGGGACAGATGCCACCGTTCGCGCCGGTGCTCAAGGAGGGCGACACCGAGAAGCTGCTGGCCTTCATCCACTCGATCAACAAGACCGCGGGCGCCGCTCCATGAGGCCAGGCGCGCGCGACAGGCTCGGTGGTGCCGCGCTGGCGCTGGCGCTGGCCGTGGTGGGCTGCCAGCGCGCGCCTGCCCCGGCGCCGACCGACGCCGCGGACGCCAGCGCAGGCACGCAACCCAAGTCGGCCGCCGCCGCGGCGGCGCCGGCCTTGGCCTACGTGCCGAACCAGCGCAGCGGCACCATCTCGGTGATCGACACCGACAAGGACGTGGTGTTGCGCACGTTGTCCGCGCAGGGCCAGCTCGGCACGCGCCTGCAGCAGGTGCTGCCCGGGCCGAACGGGCACCTGTACGTAATCGACGCGCAGGGTCATCGGCTGCTGGAGCTGGACACGGCGCAGGATCGGATCCTGCGCAGCGTGGACATCGGCGAGAACGCCGAGGGCATCGCCGCGTCGCCGGGCGGCGACCAGTTCGCGGTGTGCGTGGAAGGGCAGAACCAGGTGATGCTGATCGATCCGGCCAGCTTCGCGATCGGCGCGCGCATCGCCACCCAGGGGCAGGCGCCGGAACACTGCGTGTACAGCCCGGACGGCGCGCTGCTGCTGACCAGCAACGAAGGCTCCGACGATCTCGACGTGATCGACCTGAAGGCGGGCAAGTCCGTCGGCGTCATCGCCACCAGCGGCCATCCGCGCGGCATGGCGTTCGCGCCGGACGGCAACACCGCCTACGTGGCGCAGGAAGGCGTCGGCGTGGTCGACGTGGTGGATCTGGTCGCGCGCCGGCGCGTGGCCAGCATCCCGGCCGGGCAACGCACCGCCGGCATCGCCATCGCGCGCGACGGCAGCCGCGTGTATGCCTCCAATGGCGGCGCCGGCACGGTCAGCGTGATCGATCCGGCCGCGCGCAGCACGCTGGCCGAGATCCCGGTCGGGCAGCGTCCCTGGAACCCGGCGCTCACCGCCGATGGCAAGAAGCTGTACGTGGCCAATGGTCGCTCCAACAGCGTGAGCGTCATCGACACGGCCACGATGAAGGAGATCAAGCAGATCGCGGTGGGCGAGTTGCCCTGGGGAGTGGTCATCGCGCAGTGACGCCGGGCGCGCATGCGGCGCGGCCGCAGGAGGGGAGGGGCGAATGAAGACGCGAGCCGCGGTCGCCTGGGCGGCGAACCAGCCGCTGGCCATCGAGGAAGTGGACCTGCAACCGCCCAAGCCCGGCGAGGTGCTGGTGCGCATGGTCGCCAGCGGTGTCTGCCACAGCGACGCCGGGACCCTGTCCGGCGCCGATCCCGATGCCGTGTTCCCGGTGATCCTGGGCCAGGAGGGCGCCGGCGTGGTCGAGGAGGTCGGGATCGGCGTGAGCAGCGTGCGGCCCGGCGACCACGTCATCCCGCTGTACATGCCCGAGTGCGGCGTGTGCAAGTTCTGCCGCTCCGGGCGCACCAACCTATGCCAGGCGATCCGCGCCAGCCAGGACCGCGGGCTGATGCCCGACGGCAGCAGCCGCTTCTCGCTGCGCGGGCGGCCGATCCTGCATTACATGGGCACCAGCACCTTCGCCGAGTACACCGTGCTGCCGGAGATCGCGGTGGCCAGGATCCATCCGGCCGCGCCGCTGGACAAGGTGTGCCTGCTCGGCTGCACGGTCACCACCGGCATCGGCGCGGTGCTCAACACCGCGCGGGTGCGCCCGGGCGACAGCGTGGCGGTGTTCGGGCTCGGCGGCATCGGCCTGTCGGTGGTGCAGGGCGCGGTGATGGCGCGCGCCGGGCGCATCATCGTGGTCGACATCAACCGCGACAAGTTCGAGCTGGCGCGCGCGCTCGGCGCCACCGATTGCCTGGACCCCAAGGACTTCGGCGCGCCGGTGCAGCAGGTGATCGTCGACCTGACCGACGGCGGCGCCGATTACAGCTTCGAATGCGTCGGCGACGTGCGCGCGATGCGCGCGGCGCTGGAGTGCTGCCACAAGGGGTGGGGCGAGAGCATCATCCTGGGCGTGGCGCCGAGCGCGCAGGAGATCAGCACGCGGCCGCTGCAGTTGGTCACCGGTCGCGCCTGGCGCGGCAGCGCGTTCGGTGGGGTCAAGGGGCGCAGCGAACTGCCGGCCTATGCCGAGCGCTACCTGGCCGGCGAAATCCACATCGACGCGCTGATCAGCGAGACGCTGCCGCTGCAGGACATCAACCTCGCCTTCGACGCGATCCGCGCGGGCCGGGGCATCAAGTCGGTCGTTCTCTACTGAGACCAAGGAGCAAGCATGGCGAGCAGCGAAGGATGCATCGTTCCGCGGACCAGCGCGCTGGTGTTGGCCATCGTCAGCGCCATGGCCCTGGCGCCGACGCAGGCCCGCGCACAGGCCAGCGTCAATGCCGACGATGCGCAGGTCACCGCATTGGACCGGGTCGAGGTCACCGCCACGCCGATCCCCGGCACCCTGATCGACGCCGACCACCTGCCGTACACGGTGCAGACCGCCAACGCCGACGACCTCGCGCGCAGCCAGGCCGGCAACCTCGCCGACTTCCTGCTGCGGCGAATGAACGGCGTGGACACCAACGAGGTGCAGGGCAGTCCGTTCCAGACCGACCTCACCTTCCGCGGCTTCCGCGCCTCGGCCCTGCCTGGCGCCTCGCAGGGCGTGTCGGTGTACCTGGACGGGGTGCGCATGAACGAGCCGTTCGCCGACATCGTCAGTTGGGACATGATGCCGGAGGCGGCGATCCGCAGCGTCGCGCTGATGCCCGGCTCCAATCCGCTGTTCGGCCCCAACACGCTCGGCGGCGCGCTGGCGTTCACCACCCAGTCGGGCCTGACCGCGCCCGGCCTGCGCGCGGATCTGTCGTTCGGCAGCGGCGCGCGCAAGCGCCTGGACGCGTCCTATGGCTATGCCGGGCGCGATGGCATGCATGCCTTCCTCGCGGTCACCGGCTTCGACGAGAACGGCTGGCGCGACGCGTCGGCAGGCCGCCTCGGCACCGTGTTCGGCAAGGTCGGGCGGCAGGGCGAGGACACCGACTGGGACGTGTCGCTGCTGCACGGGCGCAGCCGCCTGATCGGCAACGGCCTGCTGCCCAGCGGCCGCTATACCGACGAGGGCATCGCGCCGGGCCTGTACGAGGCCGATCGCAGCGCGGTCTACACCTCGCCGGACCTGACCCGCAACCGCAACACGCTGCTGACCGCGCAACTCGACCATCGGTTCGATCCCGACACCGCGCTGCATCTGCTGGCCTATTACCGCCAGGGCCGCCGCAACACGGTCAACGGCGACATCAACGAGGACTACGAGGAATTCGTCGAGAACTGCGCCGACGGCTATGCCGCCGACGGCGCGCCGCTGGACGACGACTGCGCGGTGGCGCGCGGCGACGCCGATGCGCTGCACAGCGGCGTGCTCAACACCACGCAGATGCGCCAGCATGCGGAAGGTGTCGCCTTGAACTTCAGCCGCCAGGCCGGCGCGCACGCACTGAGCCTGGGCGCCACCTACGACCACAACCGGGTGCGCTACCGGCAGTACGAGCAGGAGGCGTTCGTGGAGGACGACCGCTCGGTGGTCGCCGATCCCGACGAGGAGCGCGAATTCTTCTCCGGCGTCGGTGGACGCAGCAGCACGCTCGGCGTGTTCGTCGCCGATACCTGGGAAGCGAGCGAGGCCACCCACGTGACCGGCGCGCTGCGTTGGAACCGGGTCGAGGTGAGCAACGTGCTCTCCACCGCCGAGGACGGCGCCCTGCCACGCGAGCGTTTCGTGTTCGCCAAGGCCAATCCGTCCCTGGGTGTCACCCAGCGCCTGGGTAGCGGCTTCACCGCCTTCGCCTCGGTCTCGCAGAACAGCCGCGCGCCGACCGCGATCGAACTGGGGTGCGCCGATCCGGAGCAACCGTGCCGGTTGCCGACCGGATTGCAGGCCGACCCGCGTCTGGAGCAGATCGTCTCGCGCACCTACGAAGTGGGCCTGCGCTGGAACCCGTCGCCGGAGCAGGCGTTCAACGCCTCGCTGTACCGTGCCGACAATCGCGACGACATCCTGTTCCTGCGCGCGCCCAACACCCAGTTGGGTTACTTCGACAACGTCGACCGCACCCGCTACCAGGGCGCGGACCTGAGCTACCGCGGCAGCCGCGGCGCATGGCGCTGGTTCGCTGGCTACAGCTACCTGGATGCCACCTATCGCAGCGACGGCGAACTGCAATCGGGCGAACGCAGCATCGACCTGCATCCGGGCATGCGCATCGCCGGCTTGCCGCGCAACACGCTGAAGCTGGGTGTGGAATGGCAGGCGCTGGCGCCGCTGACGATTGGCGCGGATCTGCGCGCGTTCTCAAGGCGCGTGGCCAGCGGCAACGAGGATGGCTTGGTCGAGAATGCCGAGGACGGCGAGGAGGCCGTGCGCCACGATCTGTCCACGGGCGGCTATGCGTTGGTCGACGTGCACGGCACCTGGCAGATCGCCGAGGGCCTGTCGGTGTACCTGCGGGTCAACAACCTGTTCGACCGCCGCTACGAGACCTATGCGGCGATCGCCGAGGATCTGTTCCCCGATGGCGCGCTGGCGCGCCCGCAGGACGCCGCCGTCGAGGACGGCCCCTCGCGCTTCGTCGCCCCTGGCGCGCCGCGGCAATATCAGGTCGGCTTGCGCTGGCGGTTCTAGCCGGATGCCGCGGGCGCTCTGGAAGCGTGAGAACCCGGCGTTGGTGGCAGTCGGGACTGAAGCCCTCCCACAACAGCGATGCGGCACGGATGCATCGCGACACCGGACACCGGCTCTTGTAGGAGCGGCTTCAGCCGCGACATCGAAGCCGGCGAGCATCCGGTTGCGATGAAATACGATCGGTAATGAGGATTTCCCGGGCGATAGCGCGAATGAGCGCCGCCGCAGCGCATCAGCGCTTTCGCAAACGCCGCTGTCTGCTTTTCGAATCGATCTTGCTCTGTGAATCATGGGTTTTGCGGGCGTTCTGTCGCGGCTGAAGCCGCTCCTACAACCGCCGCTGTGCCGCTACACCGTCGCCAGGCCGTGCTTGCGCAGCTTGCGGTACAGGGTGTTGCGGCTGATGCCGAGCGCGTCGGCGGTGCGGCTGACGTTCCAGCGGTGCCGTTCCAGTTGCTGCTGCAGCACGCGGCGCTCGGCGCCGTCCAGGGCGGCGCGGCCGGGCATGTCGTCGGCGGCGACCGCGTCGCCGTTGACCAGGCACGGCCCGCTGTCGGCATCGACGATCTCCTGCGGCAGGTTGGAGATGCGGATGACGCCGTCGGCGCACAGCACCGCGGCGGTGCGCAGCACGTTGCGCAACTGCCGCAGGTTGCCTGGCCAGGCGTAGCTGAGCAGCTTGTGCAGCGCGTCCTCGCTGATCCGCACGGCGCGCTCGCCGCTCTCCTCGCGCAACAGGGTACGGATCAGTTCCGCCTTGTCGCTGCGCTCGCGCAGCGGCGGCAGATGCAGCACCACGCCGTTGAGGCGGTAGTACAGGTCCTCGCGGAATTCGCCGGCGGCCACCATCTGCGCCAGGTCGCGGTGGCTGGCGCTGATCACGTGCAGCTCCAGCGGCATCGCCCGATCGCTGCCCAGCGGGGTCACGCTCTGTTCCTCCAGCACGCGCAGCAGCCGGGTCTGCAGCGGCAGCGGCATGTCGCCGATCTCGTCCAGGAACAGGGTGCCGCCGCTGGCCTGCAGCAGCTTGCCGTGGCGCCCCTCGCGCGCGGCATCGGTGAAGGCGCCGCGCGCGTAGCCGAACAGTTCGCTCTCGATCAGCGCTTCCGGGATCGCCGCGCAGTTGACCGCCACGAACGGCCGCGCCGACCAGGGCGAGCCGCGGTGCACGGCCTTGGCGAATTCCTCCTTGCCGGTGCCGGTGGCGCCGCACAGCAGGATCGAGACGCGGTGCGCCGCCAGCTTCAGGGCGTTGTCCAGGTTGTGGCGCATGCGCGGGTCCGAGCCGACATGCTCGCGCGCGTAGGCGGCCTCGCTGTCGCTGTCGCCGGCGGCGTTGCGCGGACGCGCGTCGGCGGCATGCCGCGGCGGTTGCGCCAGGGCGAAGAAGCGGCGCCCGTGGCAGGCGCAGCGGATCGACCACAGCGTGCTGGCGTCGTTGCGCGCGCGCTGCTCCACGGTGTCGAAGTCCAGTTGCATGATCTGCGAGATGTCGCGGCCGACCAGCAGGCCGCGCTGGCCCTTGCCGAGTTGCTCCAGCGCCGCTTCGTTGACCGCCAGCACGCAGCCATCGTCGCCGATCGCCATCAGCGCCTCGTGCAGCAGGCCGGCGAATTCCGGGCGGCTGTGGAAGCGCAGGATCCACGCGTGCCGGTACTGTTCCAGGAAATACGACCGCGCGATCTGCGCCGCCGACATGCGCACCAGCGCGCTGGTATGGCGCTGCACCAGCTTGGTGTCGCGCGCATCCGGCGTGGAAGCGTCCAGCACCGCCAGCAACTCGCCGTGCGGGTCCAGGATCGGCGCGCCGCTGCACGACAGCGGCAGATGCCGGGCCAGGTAGTGTTCGCCGCGGTGCACGCCGAGCGCGCTGCGTTCCACCGCGCAGGTGCCGATGCCGTTGGTGCCCTGGTAGCGTTCGGCCCAACTGGCGCCGCAGAACAGTCCGGTCTGGCGGAACTCGCGCAGCAGCGCCGGGTCCTGCACGCTGTGCAGCACGGTCGCCTCGGCGTCGGCCACCACCACCGCGTAGCCGCCGCCGGCGATCTGCTCGTAGAGGTTCTCCATCTCCACCTTGGCCAGGCGCAGCAGGTGCTCCAGCCGCTGCTGGCGTTCGCGCAGCCCGCTGCCGTCGTGCACCATCGGCGAGGGCGTGGCGTCCGGGTTCAGCCCGTACTCGTCCAGGCAGCGCTGCCAGGAGCGCGCCAGCACCGGCGGCAGCGGTTCGATCTGGCGGAACCGGCGCATCCGCGCCAGCAAGGCGGATTCGGCCTCGGCGGCGGATGGCGCCGCGGCCGCGGCCTGCGGGAGGTTGGCTACAGTCAATTCCGACACGTGCGCCCCTCGATCCGACCCCGGATCAGGGCGCCAGTGACGCACAATCGGGTGCTGGGCTCAAACCGCAGTGCAGCAAAAGCCGGGAATGGGGAATCGGGAGTGGGGAATGGTAAGAGCGGCTTGGCTGGCGCCGATCCCGTTCCGCGCTGCGGCCAAAATGGAAAAACCGCGCGAAAGCGCGGTTCTTCATGGCCTCAGGGCGCCGGGTTCACGCTTTTACGATTTCCCACTCCCGATTCCCCATTCCCGGCTTCACAACGCATAGCCGAACTGCTGCTTGAACTGGTCGTTGAATTCGTCGAAGTCGAAGCGCTGGTTCTGGGTGCCGGGGTGCTCGACCTTCAGGGCGCCCATCAGGTTGCCCATGCGGCCGATCGTCAGCCAGTCGCAGCCGCGCTCGATGCCGAAGATCAGCCCGGCGCGGAAGGCGTCGCCGCAGCCGGTCGGGTCGACCACGCGGCGCTCGTGCGCCGGCGGGATGTCGTAGGTCTTCTCGGGGGTGTAGACCAGCGCGCCCTTCGGGCCCTGGGTGGTGATGTAGGCCTGCACCCGCGACACGATGTCCTGCTCGTTCCAGCCGGTGCGTTCCTGCAGCAGGTTGGACTCGTAGTCGTTGACCACCACGTAGTCGGCCTGCTCGATGAAGGTGCGCAGTTCCGGGCCGTTGAACAGCGGCATGGCCTGGCCGGGATCGAAGATGAACGGGATGCCGCCCGCGGCGAACTCCTCGGCGTTCTGGATCATGCCCTCGCGCCCGTCCGGGCCGACCAGGCCCAGGGTCACGCCCGGCACGTCCCGGACGTGGTTCTCGTAGCTGCGCATCATCGCGCCCGGATGGAAGGCGGTGATCTGGTTGTTGTCGTGGTCGGTGGTGATGAACGCCTGCGGGGTGAACAGGTCCTCGATCACCTTGACCCGCGACAGGTCGATGCCGAGCGTCTCGAAATGCTCGCGGTACGGTCCGAAATCCTGGCCCACCGTGCCCATCGGGATCGGGTGGCCGCCGAGCAGGTGCAGGTTGTAGGCGATGTTGCCGGCGCAGCCGCCGAACTCGCGGCGCATCCGCGGCACCAGGAACGACACGTTCAGGATGTGCACCTTGTCCGGCAGGATGTGGTTCTTGAACTGGTCCGGGAACACCATGATGGTGTCGAAAGCGAGGGAACCACAGATCAGTGCGGACATCGGGCAGGCCTTGGCGGAGGGATGAGCCCGCATTCAGGCGGGCGAGGCGCGGGGTCGCCGCGGCGCAAAGGGTAACGGCTACGGCCGCGCAGGGCCACCGGTACGATGCGCGGCGGGGTCGCACGAGGCGCGCAAGGCGCGGTTTTAGCGAGAATTTTCCTTGCCCGCACCCAGGTGGGTTGCTAGGCTAGCGGACTTCGTTTTCTGCCCATTTTTTCGCCATTCGGCGACCGCGCGCGCCCCAGGACCCAATCCCCCGATGTTCAAGAAACTCCGCGGCATGTTCTCCAACGACCTGTCCATCGATCTGGGCACGGCCAACACCCTCATCTATGTGCGTGGCCAGGGCATCGTGCTGAACGAACCGTCGGTGGTGGCGGTGCGCCAGGACCGGGCGATCGGCGGCACCCGCTCGGTGGCCGCGGTCGGCGCCGAGGCCAAGCAGATGCTCGGCCGTACCCCCGGCCACATCACCACCATCCGTCCGATGAAGGACGGCGTCATCGCCGACTTCACCTACACCGAGGCGATGCTGAAGCACTTCATCAAGAAGGTGCACAAGTCGCGCTTCCTGCGCCCCAGCCCGCGCGTGCTGGTCTGCGTGCCGGCCGGCTCCACCCAGGTGGAGCGCCGCGCGATCAAGGAATCGGCCGAGGAGGCCGGCGCCCGCGACGTGTACCTGATCGAGGAGCCGATGGCCGCGGCGATCGGCGCCGGCATGCCGGTCACCGAGGCGCGCGGCTCGATGGTCATCGACATCGGCGGCGGCACCACCGAGGTCGCGGTCATTTCGCTGAACGGCATCGTCTACTCGCAGTCGGTGCGCATCGGCGGCGACCGCTTCGACGAGTCGATCACCAACTACGTGCGCCGCAACCACGGCATGCTGATCGGCGAGGCCACCGCCGAGCGGATCAAGCTGGAGATCGGCTGCGCCTACCCGCAGTCGGAAGTGCAGGAAATGGAGATCTCCGGCCGCAACCTCGCCGAGGGCGTGCCGAAGATGATCAAGATCAACTCCAACGAGGTGCTGGAGGCGCTGCACGAGCCGCTGTCGGGCATCGTCTCGGCGGTCAAGCTGGCGCTGGAGCAGACTCCGCCGGAACTGTGCGCCGACGTCGCCGAGCGCGGCATCGTGCTGACCGGCGGCGGCGCGCTGCTGCGCGACCTGGACCGGCTGATCTCCGAGGAGACCGGCCTGCACGTGCAGGTCGCCGACGACCCGCTGACCTGCGTGGCCCGCGGCGGTGGCCGTGCGCTGGAGCTGGTGGACATGCACGGCAACGAGTTCTTCGCGCCGGAGTGAGTGCGAGGCCGGGAATGGGGAATCGGGAATGGGGAATCGCATGCCTCCTCCTCACCCGCATTGCCGGCGCCGTCTCCACCGTCTTGCCCGCGCCCCGGCCTGATCGCGCCAGGGGCGCGCTTCTGCTTTCCGATTCCCCACTCCCGATTCCCCACTCCCGGCTCTAGCCCGTGCCTCCTTACGCCGGTCCTCCCGTCACTGCCCGCCCCGGCGAAGCCGCCAGCACGCCGCGCCTGCTGGCATATCTGGCGCTGGCGGTGGTGCTGATCGTGCTCGATGCGCAGGCCGGCTGGCTGGCGCAGTTGCGCGCCCAGACCAACCTGCTGGTGCAGCCGCTGTGGGCGTTGGCCGGGCTGCCGGGCCGGCTCGGTTCGCAGGTGCAGGAGAATGCCGCCAGCCATGCGCAGCTGGTCAAGGAGAACCGCGCGCTGCGCAACGAGCTGCTGATCGCCAAGGCGCGGCTGACCCGGCTGCAGACCGCGGCGCTGGACAACGCGCAGCTGCGCGAACTGCTCGGCGTGGCCGAGCGTCGCGGGCTGGACGTGCAGTTGGCGCCGATCCTGGACATCGACCTGGACCCGACCCGGCAGCGCCTGGTGCTCGACGCCGGCAGCCGCGACGGCGTGCACGTCGGCCAGGCGGTGATCGACGCCGGCGGCCTGATGGGCCAGGTGATCGAAGTGACGCCGCTGCACTCCACCGTGCTGCTGCTGACCGACCCCGATCACGCGGTGCCGGTGACGGTGGCGCGCAACGGCGTGCGCCTGATCGTCTATGGCCGTGGCGACACCCTGCAACTGCGCGACGTCCCGCTCAGCGCCGGGGTCGAGGTGGGCGACGAGATCGTCACCTCCGGCCTGGGCGGCCGTTTCCCGGCCGGCTTCCCGGTCGGCACAATCTCGGCGCTGCGCCCGGACGACACCCATGCCTTCCTGGTCGGCGACCTGAAGCCGGCGGCGAAGCTGGATCGGGGGCGGGATGTGCTGTTGCTGCGGCCTTCGGCCTCCGCAACGGGATTGGGGATTCGGGAATCGGGATTGGTGAAAAGCGGCGCTAATGGCGTCGGTGATGGTCATGCAATGCCAGCGGCGACCACGCAGCCGGTGTCCTCCCCTCAGCAGGCGGCGCCTTCGCGGGCCACCAGCGACCAGCAGCGTCCCCGGCCTGCGGCCACGTCCGCAGCCCCCAAGCAACCAGTGCCTTCCCCAATCCCCAATCCCCAATCCCCAATCCCGGCTCCAAAGGAGCCCACCCAATGAGCCGCCTGCGCAGCAAAGGCTGGGTGCTGCCGGTCAGCGTGATCGTGGCGCTGTTGCTGGGGCTGATCCCGCTGCCGCTGCTGCTGCAGCCGCTGCGCCCGTATTTCCTGGCGCTGGTGGTGGCGTACTGGGTGATCGAGACGCCGGACAAGGTCGGGCTGGGCTTCGCCTTCGCCATCGGCGTGGTCGCCGACCTGCTGTACGGCGGGGTGCTCGGCGAACAGGCGCTGCGGCTGGTGATCTTCAGCTTCATCCTGCAGCGCTTCCGCGCGCGCATCCGCTTCTTCCCGATGTCGCAGCAGGCGCTGGCGATCGGCGGGCTGTTGCTCAACGACCGCATCGTCGCCGCGGCCGTGCATCTGGCGGTGGGCGAGCCGCCGCTGCCGTGGAACTACTGGTGGGCGCCGCTGCTGGGCATGGCGCTGTGGCCGCCGCTGTTCGTGCTGCTGGACGCGCTGCGGCTGGGCCGGCGGAGCAAGTAGCATGGCCCTGCATCCGCGCCGCGCGCAGAAGAACCCGCATGCCGAGGCCGAGCAGTTCCGGCGCCGCGCGGCGCTGGGCTTCCTCGGCGTGCTGCTCGCGCTGGTCGGCCTGGGCGGCTGGTACTTCAAGCTGCAGGTGCTGGACCACGACATCTACGCCACGCGCTCGGACGCCAACCGGATCAAGCCGCGGCCGGTGGTGCCCGGGCGCGGCATGATCTACGACCGCAACGGCCGCCTGCTGGCCGAGAACGTGCCCGCGTTCCGGCTCGACGTGACCCCGGACAAGGTCGACGACATGGACGCGCTGCTGGCCGAGCTGGGCAAGGTCATCGCGCTGTCGCCGGAGGACATCGAACGTTTCCAGGCCGCGCGCAAGGCCAGCCGCAGCTTCCGCCCGATCACGCTGAAGCTGCGCGTCAGCGAGGAGGAGCGGGCGCGCTTCGCGGTGGACCGCTGGCGTTTCCCGGGCGTGGAGCTGGAGCCGTACCTGACCCGCCACTACCCCTACGGCGACCTGTTCGCGCACATCATCGGCTATGTCGGGCGCATCGACGAGAAGGACCTGGAGACGCTGGGCGAGGGCAATGCCGCGCTGACCCACATCGGCAAGTCCGGGTTGGAGCGCTATTACGAGGAGGAACTGCGCGGCAAGGTCGGCTACGAGCAGGTCGAGACCAATGTGCAGGGCCGCGCGATCCGCACCGTCGGCCGGGTGCCGGCGCAGTCCGGCGCCGACCTGCGCCTGTCCATCGACGCCGACCTGCAGCGCGCCATGGTCGCCGCGTTCGGCGACTACCAGGGCTCGGCCATCGCCATCGATCCGCGCACCGGCGAGATCCTGGCGATGGTCAGCCTGCCGTCCTACGACCCCAACCTGTTCGTCAACGGCATCTCGCATGCCGATTTCCAGGCGCTCAACGGCGACCCGTCGCGGCCGCAGTTCAACCGCCTGGTGCTCGGCGGCGTGGCGCCCGGCTCCACCATCAAGCCGTTCATGGGCCTGGCCGGCCTGGACAGCGGCACCCGCCGCCCGGAGGACAAGATCCTCTCCACCGGCATGTTCTACCTGCCCGGGGTCAGCCGCGGCTGGGGCGACTCGCACCGCGGCGGCCACGGCTGGACCGACCTGCGCAAGTCGATCGCGCAGTCGGTCAATACGTACTACTACAAGCTGGCCATCGACATGGGCATCGGCAAGGTCGACCAGTACATGACCCGCTACGGCTTCGGCGTGCCCACCGGCATCGACCTGGTCGGCGAGAGCGGCGGCATCGTGCCGTCGCCGGCCTACAAGGCCAAGAGCCGCAAGGAAGCGTGGTACCCCGGCGATACGGTCAACATCGCCATCGGCCAGGGCGACTGGAAGGTGACGCCGCTGCAACTGGTGCGCGCGGTGGCGGGCATCGCCGACGGCCAACTGCGCACGCCGCATCTGGTGATGGCGCAGCGCGGCGCGTTCGACCAGCCGTGGACGCCGGTGCCGCTGGGGCCGAGCAAGCCGATCAGCGACAACCCCGGCAATCTGCAGGCGGTGCGCGAAGGCATGATGGACACCATGCGCCCGGGCGGCAGCGGGCATGCGATCGCGGTCAGCGCGCCGTACCAGATGGCCGGCAAGACCGGCACCGCGCAGGTGGTCAGCCGCAAGGGCATCGCCGCGGTGGATCCGCGCAGCCTGCCGATGCACCTGCGCCATCGCTCGCTGTTCGAGGGCTTCGCCCCGGCCGAGCAGCCGACCATCGCCCTGGCGATCGCGGTGGAAGGCGGCGGCTACGGCGCCAGCACCGCCGCGCCGATCGCGCGCAAGATCTTCGATGCCTGGCTGCTTGGCCGGTTGCCGCCCGGCGTGGAGCCGCTGGACAGCCTGCGCGGCGCCACCGCGTTCGGCAGCCAGCTGTACTACGCCGAGGATCCGGGCTCGCGCGCCGCGGCCGACGCGGTCGCGCTGGCCGCCGGCGAGCGCCCGGTGCTGGTCGGGCCGGTCGCGGTGGACGCGGCCAGCGCGCCGCCCGCGGATGCGCCGCCGCCGATCCCCGACGAGATCCCGGACGAACGATGAAGGACTTCCTGCGCTGGCTGGCCGATCTCGGTGGCCGCTTCACCCGCACCCTGGACTGGCCGATGTGCCTGGCCCTGGCGGCGTTGATGGCGATCGGCCTGGCGGTGCTCAAGAGCGCCGGCGGCCAGGCCGGCGGCAACCACCTGATGCTGGCGCAGGGCGTGCGCTTCGCCATCGGCGCGGCGGCGATGTGGGGCCTGTCGCGGGTCTCGGCGCTGCGCCTGCGCGCCTGGACGCCGCTGATCTACGCGCTGTCGATGCTGCCGCTGCTGGCGGTGTTCGTCCTGGGCACCGGCAAGTACGGGCGGCAGTGGCTGGACCTGAAGGTGTTCTATCTGCAGCCGGCCGAACTGCTGAAGATCAGCATGCCGATGATGGTGGCCTGGTATCTGCACCGCATGCCGCTGCCGCCGCGCATCCCCACCGTGCTGGTCAGCGCGGTGATCATCGGCATCCCGACCGCGCTGATCATGCTGCAGCCGGACTTCGGCACCGGCGTGCTGATCGCCGCCAGCGGCGCGTTCGTGCTGCTGCTGGCCGGGCTGCCGTGGTGGTGGGTGGGCATCGCGGTGGGCGGCGTCGCCGCGGCCGCGCCGGTGGCCTGGCTGTGGCTGCTGCGGCCGTACCAGAAGGACCGGATCATGATGTTCCTCAATCCGGAGAACGACGCGCTGGGCGCGGGCTGGAACATCATCCAGTCCAAGATCGCGATCGGCTCCGGCGGCCTGTACGGCAAGGGCTGGGGCCTGGGCTCGCAGTCGCACCTGAACTTCATCCCCGAGCAGACCACCGACTTCGCCTTTTCCGTGCTCAGCGAGGAATTCGGCTGGATCGGCGTGGCCACGGTGCTGACCCTGTACCTGGTGGTGATCGGGCGCTGCCTGTGGATCGCCGTGCAGGCGCGCGACACCTTCTCGCGGCTGCTGGCCGGCGCCACCGGCCTGGCGTTCTTCGTCTACGTGCTGGTCAACGGCGGCATGATCTCCGGACTGTTGCCGGTGGTCGGGGTGCCGATGCCGCTGATGAGCTACGGCGGCACCTCGGCGGTGTCGCTGCTGGCCGGGCTGGGCCTGGTGATGGCGGTCAAGTCGCATCGTCCGGTGCACGGCTACTAGCGACGCTGCGCAATTCCTGGAGCGGCTGGGGGGTGTCGACGCGTCGGGGCCAGCCAGTCCCGCGCAGCCCCCCGCGCGCGATCGATGCGAGATTGCCGCGGCGCCTCGCCGGCGGCGTCCGCGCCGCGCATCGCCAGCGCTGCCCGTCACGCTGGCTTAATGGCGAGCAAGCGCGAACGTGGCGACCGATTGCGGCGCATGCCGGCGCTGCGCACAATCCGCAACGATGCCACGCCGCGGTGCCGTTCGCGCCCCCGCAGCGAGCGCAGGATCTGTTCAGAGCGAGCCGTGCGGCGGCGACACCGCCCAGGCCGCCCGCGTCCACCAAGGGAGCCCAGCGCAGCGCAACGATCCGGGCCTGGCCCGTCCCGTGCCGCTGCGTCCGTCCGTTCTTCGGCAGTCCCTTGATTCCCTCGTCCGTGATTCCTGTCCGCCCGGCGTTGCCGGCATGGATGCGTTTTGATGAAATTCCCGCGTGTGTGGTTGCTGGCGTGCGTGTTGCTGGGTCTGGCCGGCTATGGCATCGCGCATGTCTATTTCGCGCCCGGCATCGTGCATTGCTGCGGTTATGGCCGCGTGGTGCTGACCCAGCCGGCCGGGCCGGTGCGCGGCATGGTGATCCTGCTCGCCAACGGCAGCCCGGCGCAGCGGCGCGCGGCGGCCGCGCGCATCGCCGCCACCGGCGCGCTGGTGGCCACGGTCAACGGCGATCGCTACCAGGCGCGGCTGCAACGCGCCGGCCGCGGCTGCAGCCATGCCTGGCACGACGCCGAGCAACTGAGCCGGCGCCTGCAGCGCGACCTGCACGGCGACAGCTACTTCCTGCCGCTGCTCGCCGGGAGCGGCAGCGCGGCGACGCTGGCCGAGCGCATCGTCGGCGCGGCGCCGGCGGCGACCCTGGGCGGCGCGATCGGCGTGGCGCCGCGGCCCACCGAGGTCTGCGCCGGCACCGCGCAGGCCACGGCCGCGCAGGGCTTCGTCGACATCGCGCCGGTTGCCGCCGCGGCCGCCGCGACCGACACCGCGCTGGCCGCGCGCGTGGCTGCGCACCTGAACGCACCGGCCAAGGGCGGCGCGCTCGACGACCTGCCGCTGACCGAACTGCCGGCGCGCACGCCCGGCGCGCCGCTGGCGATCGTGCTGTCCGGCGACGGCGGCTGGCGCGACATCGACAAGGGCATGGCCGAGGCCCTGCAGCAACGCGGGATCGCGGTGGTGGGCTGGGACAGCCTGCGCTACTTCTGGCATGCCAAGCCGCCGGCGCAGTCCAGCGCCGACCTGGGCCGGGTCATCGCCTATTACCAGCAGCGCTGGCATCCGCAGAAGATCCTGCTGGTCGGCTACTCCTTCGGCGCCACCGCGATGCCGTTCATGTACAACCGGCTGCCGCCGGCGCAGCGCGCGCAGGTGGGCCTGCTGGCGCTGTTCGGCATCGAGCACAAGGCCGACTTCCAGATCCGCGTGCGCAACTGGCTGAACCTGGGCGACGCCGGCGACGCCAAGCCGGTGCTGCCGGAGATCGCGCGCATCGCGCCGGCGCAGTTGCTGTGCGTGTACGGCGACAAGGAAGACGACACGGTGTGCCCGGAGCTGCGCGGCACCGGCGCGCAGATCGTCGCGCTGCATGGCGGCCACCATTTCGACAAGCACCCGGCCGGTCTGGCGACGATCGTGGACACGCGCTGGCAACAGATCGCCGAACACGCGCACCGTCCCGTCGCCGCCCTCGACGACGGCCATCCCGGCGCCGCCGCGGCGCCCGCCGCACCGCCGCAGGAAGCGGCGCACGGTATCCAGTGACGCCGGCCGGCCGCACAGCGCGGCCGGAGGCGCGTGCCATCCAGGAGCAGGGCGCCGGCGCCGAATGTGCCGGCGCCGATCGCCTGTGGGTATGGCTGCGCGGCGTGCGTTCGTGGCCCGCACGCGCACATCTGCCGCACGTCCGCTGAGCCGCCTTCGCCGCTGAGCGCGCCATGGCTCCGGCGTCGCTGGCGCGATGGATGGCGTGTGGCATGACGCCATCGCCCAGGTCGTTGCGTCGTTGCCCGACGCGACGCGGGCGCCATTCCCGATCGCATCGGGCGCGGACGACCGCGGCGTTCACGACCACCTGTCTCGCGCCCCAACGCGGCGGTCGCGATTGATTGCAATCAATGCGCGCGCCAGGCCGCGGGCGCATCGTGCCCGCAGTCCCCCCCACAGGCACCGACCCATGACGTTCACCGTCGCGGTAATGAAGGAAGAACAGGCCGGCGAGCGGCGCGTGGCGATGGTGCCCGCGCTGTTGCCGAAGCTGGCCAAACTCGGCGCGCAGCTGCGCCTGCAGGCCGGCGCGGGCAGCGGCTCGCGCCTGGACGATGCGGCCTACGCCGGCGCAACCGTCCTCGCCGATGCGCAGGAGGTCGTCGCCGGTGCCGACCTGGTGCTGGCGGTGCAGGCGCCGTCGCTGCAGACGCTGGCGGCGATGCGCCCGGGCAGCATGCTGGTCGCGATGCTGTATCCGGCCAAGGCGCCGGGCCTGCTGGATCTGCTGTGCGAACGCCGCATCACCGCGTTCGCGATGGAGACCGTGCCGCGGATCAGCCGTGCGCAGGCGCTGGACGTGCTGTCCAGCCAGGCCGCGCTGGCCGGCTACTACGCGCCGCTGCTCGGTGCGGTGCACCTGCCGCGGATCCTGCCGATGATGACCACCGCGGTCGGCTCGCTGCGCGCCGCGCGCGTGCTGGTGATGGGCCTGGGCGTGGCCGGCCTGCAGGCGCTGGCCACCGCGCACCGGCTCGGCGCGATCACCGAAGGCTACGACGTGCGTCCGGAGACGCGCGAACAGGCGCAATCGGTCGGCGCCAAGTTCGTCGACACCGGCATCGACGCGCGCGGCGAGGGCGGCTATGCGCGCGAACTCACCGCGGACGAACGCGCCAAGGCCGCCGCGGTGCTGACCCAGCACATCCAGCAGGCCGACATGATCGTCACCACCGCCAACGTGCCCGGCCGCACCGCGCCGATCCTGATCGACCGCACGCAGATCGCCGGCATGAAGCCCGGCGCGGTGATCGTGGACCTGGCCGCCGACAGCGGCGGCAACTGCGAAGGCAGCGTGCCTGGGCAGACCGTGGAGGTCGGGCCGGTGACCATCGTCGCGCCGTTCAACGTGCCCTCGGCGCTGGCCCAGCACGCCAGCGAGCTGTACGCGAAGAACCTGCTGAACCTGCTCGAGCTGCTGGTGCGCGACGGCGCGCTGGCGCCGGACTTCGACGACGAGGTCGTGGCCGGCACCCTGCTGACCCGCGATGGCCGGATCAGCCACCCCACGCCGCAGGCGGTCCCGCCTGCACCCGCCGCCAAGGAGTCCTGAGCGATGAATCTCGATCTGTCGATGAGCTGGATGATCGCGTTGTACGTGTTCATGCTCGCCGCGTTCACCGGCTACGAAGTGATCGGCAAGGTGCCGTCGATCCTGCACACGCCGTTGATGTCCGGTTCCAACTTCATCCACGGCATCGTCGTGGTCGGCGCGATGCACGCGCTGTTCAACGCCGACAGCGTCGCCGGCCAGGCGCTCGGCTTCGCCGGCGTGCTGCTCGGCGCCGGCAACGCCGCCGGCGGCTATGTGGTCACCGACCGCATGCTGGCGATGTTCAAGCCCAGCGCCAAGCCCGCCTCCCCCTCCGCCCCCCCGAAGGAATAGCGTCATGCTGCAGTTACTGGTGGAATTGAGCGGGTTCGCCGCCGCCCTGCTGTTCATCCTCGGCCTCAAGCGCATGTCCTCGCCGGTGACCGCGCTGCACGGCATCGTGCTGGCCGGCATCGGCATGCTGGTCGCGGTCGCCGCCGCGTTCGGTTATCTGGCCGACCTGCAGCCCGGCGCGCGGCCGCATGCGCTGACCAATCTCGCCCTGGCGCTGTTGGCGCTGGCGCTCGGCGGCGCCTGGGCCTGGCGCAGCGGGCGCCGCGTCGCGGTGACCGCGATGCCGCAGATGGTGGCGCTGTACAACGGCATGGGCGGCGGCGCCGCGGCGGCGGTGGCCGCGGTCGCGCTGACCTCGCGGCAACCGCAGCAAGGCGGCCTGCACCTGGCGGTGACCGTGCTCGGCGCCTTGATCGGATCGATCTCGCTGTCCGGCTCGGTGATCGCCTGGGCCAAGCTCGATGGCCGCATCAACAGCGCCTGGCGCTTCAAGGGCCAGAGCGCGTTCAACGCGAGCGTGTTCGTCGGCGCGCTGGTGCTGGGCGGATTGGTGGTCGCGCAACTCGGCGGCGGCTGGGCGGCACTGGCGTTCTTCGCCGCCGCGCTCGGCTTCGGCGTGCTGATGACGCTGCCGATCGGCGGCGCCGACATGCCGGTGGTGATCTCGCTGTACAACGCCTTCACCGGCCTGGCGGTGGGCCTGGAAGGCTTCGCGCTGCAGAACCCGGCGCTGATGATCGCCGGCATGGTGGTCGGCTCGGCCGGCACGCTGCTGACCGTGCTGATGGCCAAGGCGATGAACCGCTCGCTGGCCAACGTGCTGTTCAGCAATTTCGGCGACGGCGCGGCGGTGGCGCAGGGCGACGTGCAGGGCCGCATGACCTCGGTCGATGCCGGCGATGCGGCGGTGGCGATGCGCTACGCCTCCAGCGTGATCATCGTGCCCGGCTACGGCCTGGCGGTGGCGCAGGCGCAGACCCGGCTGTACGAGCTGGTCAAGCTGCTGCAGGCCGCCGACGTGGACGTGAAGTTCGCGATCCACCCGGTCGCCGGGCGCATGCCCGGGCACATGAACGTGCTGCTCGCCGAAGCCGGCGTGCCCTACGACCTGATCTTCGACATGGACGACATCAACGACAGCTTCGCCAGCACCGACGTGGCGCTGGTGATCGGCGCCAACGACGTGGTCAACCCGGCCGCGCGCACCGACAAGGCCTCGCCGATCTACGGCATGCCGATCCTCAACGCCGACCAGGCGCACCAGGTCTACGTGATCAAGCGCGGCCAGGGCAAGGGCTACGCCGGCGTGGAGAACCTGCTGTTCTACGGCGACAACTGCGACATGGTCTACGGCGACGCCGCCGCGGTGCTCAACCGCATGGTGCAGGCGGTCAAGGAACTGGCCGTGTGACCGAACGCTTCCCACGCCGCCGCGACGCGCCGGCGCTTCCGCACTTTCCCACGAGGGCACGACCATGGCTTATGCAACCCGCAATCCCTACACCGGCGAACTGCTCGCCAGCTTTCCCGAGGCTACCGATGCGCAGGTGCTGGCCGCGATCGGCGCGGCCGACGCCGCCTTCCAGCAGTGGAAGCACGCGTCCTTCGCCGAGCGCGCCAAGGTCATGCACGCGGCGGCGCAGTTGCTGCGCGCCGACGTGCGCGGCTACGCGCGATTGCTGACCCTGGAAATGGGCAAGCTGATCGGCGAAGCAGAAGCCGAGGTGATCCTGTCCGCCGACATCTTCGAGTACTACGCGGTCAACGCCGAGCGCCTGCTGGCGCCGGAGACGCTGCCGGTGGCCGATCCGGCCGAGGGCCAGGCGATGGTCGTGCACGATCCGCTGGGCGTGCTGCTGGCGATCGAGCCGTGGAACTTCCCGTACTACCAGATCGCGCGGATCATCGCCCCGCAGTTGTCGGCCGGCAACACGGTGCTGCTCAAGCACGCCTCCAACGTGCCGCAGTGCGCGGCGAAGTTCGAGGCGCTGATGGCCGAAGCCGGCCTGCCCGCCGGCGCGTTCGCCAATCTCTACGCGACCCGCAGCCAGGTCGAGACCATCCTCAACGATCCGCGCGTGCACGGCGTGGCGCTGACCGGCTCGGAAGGCGCCGGCGCCATCGTCGCTGCGCAGGCGGCCAAGGCGCTGAAGAAGTCGACCATGGAGCTGGGCGGCGCCGACGCGTTCGTGGTGCTGGCCGACGCCGAGCTGGACAAGACGGTGAAGTGGGCGGTGTTCGGCCGCCACTGGAACGGCGGCCAGGTGTGCGTGTCGTCCAAGCGCATGATCATCGTGCGGGAGGTGTACGACGAATTCCTGCGCCGTTACACCGACGGCGTGGCTGCGCTGAAGGCCGGCGATCCGATGGACGCGGCGACGACGCTGGCGCCGCTGTCTTCGCAGGGCGCGGCCGACGAGCTCAAGCTGCAGATCGCCGCGGCGGTCGAACATGGCGCCACCGCCACCGAGGTCGGGCCGCCGGTGCCGACGCAGGGCGCGTTCGTGCAGCCCACCCTCCTGACCAACGTGACCAAGGACAACCCGGCCTACTACCAGGAGTTCTTCGGACCGGTGTCGATGCTGTTCGAGGCCGCCGACGAAGACGACGCGGTGCGCATCGCCAACGACTCGCCGTTCGGCCTGGGCGGTTCGGTGTTCACCGCCGACACCGCGCGCGGCGTCGCGGTGGCCAGGCGCATCTCCACCGGCATGGTGTTCGTCAACCATCCGACCATGGTCAAGGCCGACCTGCCGTTCGGCGGCGTGCGCCGCTCCGGCTACGGCCGCGAACTGATCGGCCTGGGCATCAAGGAGTTCGTCAACCATAAGCTGATCGACGTGGTGGACATCGACGCGCCGTTCTGACCTCCGCCGCCATGCAGACCCGGCCGCCGGTGGGCAACCACCGGCGGCCTTGCGTTTGCGGGCGGGGGAGGGGGGCTGCCGCCGGCACTGCGGACGGTGGTCCGGCGGCAGGCGGCGGATGAATGCGCCGGTGCGCTTGACTCGGAGCAAAGTTCTTTTGTTTCATGGCGTTATTGGTGGAAATTCATCTGGACTCTGTTAACCTGCCGGCATGATTCGACGCTCGCTGATTTGCCTGATCACGCTTGGCCTGGTCGCATGCGCGACCCAGCCCAAGGCGCCGCCGTCGCCGCCGCAGGCCACGACGCTGCCGCAACCGCCACCGTCCGCGCCGCCGCCCGCCGGTACCGCGCCCGAAGCAGCGCCCGCGCCGCCGGTGGACCTGACCCCGGTCCCGTTCGAGATCGCACGCGCCAACTTCGTCCGCGACACCGCGGCCAAGTACGGGCTGGACCCGGCGCAGATCGAAGCCACGCTGGCGCAGGCGCAGTTCAAGGATCCGATCGTGGCGGCGATGTCGCGCCCGGCCGAGCGGGTCAAGCCCTGGAACGAATACCGGCCGATGTTCATCAGCCAGGCGCGCATCGACGGCGGTCGCGCGTTCCTGGCCGCGCACCGCGAGGAACTGCTGCGGGTGCAGGCGCGCACCGGCGTGCCGGCCGAGATCATCGTCGCGATCATCGGCGTGGAAACCAGCTACGGCAAGAACGCCGGCAGCTATCGCGTGCTCGATGCGCTGTACACCCTGGCATTCCGCTATCCGCGCAGCGGCGATCCGGCCAAGCTCGAGCGCGAAGTGCGCCGCGAACTGTTCTTCCGCGACGAACTGGGCCAACTGTTCGCGCTCGGCCGCGAGGAGAATCTGGACATCACCACGCTGATCGGCAGCTACGCCGGCGCGATGGGCATGGGCCAGTTCATGCCGTCCAGCTACCGCCAGTTCGCGGTCGACGGCGATGGCGACGGCAAGCGCAATCTGTTCACCGACTACGACGACGTGTTTTCCTCGATCGCCAACTACTTCGTGAAGAAGGGTGGCTGGGTGCGCGACGGACTGGTCGCGGTGCCGGCCACGCTGCGTCCCGGCGCCGAGGAGTTCAATCCGACCGACTGGACGCCGACCTACACCCTGGCCGACCTGGCCGCGCGCGGCTACCAGCCCAGCGCGCCGGTCCCGGCCGGCGCCACCGCCACGCCGATCGCGCTCGACGACGGCAGCGCCGGCAAGCAGTACTGGCTGGGCTTCCAGAACTACTACGCGATCACCCGCTACAACATTTCCAAGATGTACGCGATGGCCGTGTACCAACTGTCCCAGGCCATCGCCGGCAAGGAGCTCCCCCCGGCATGAACCCGAACGCGCTGCTCCGCATCGTCCCCGTCGTCGCCCTGCTGGCGCTGGCCGCCTGCAGCAGCGCCCCGAAGAAGACCGCCGGTGCCGGCGCCGCGCCCGGCGTCAAGGTGCAGGGCCGCGGGCCGGCGCATGTCGCCACCGGCTGCCCTTCCACCTCGCCGTATGCGCCGGCCAAGGAAGATCCGTCCAAGCGCGGCAACTACACCGCCGGCGGCCTGTACGCGCCGGGCGTGTCCGACAGCACCCCGGACTACGTGCCCAACGTCGCCTGCATTCCCGAACCGCTGGTCACCGACGAGCCGCGCTCGGCGATCGGCAACCGCTCGCCGTACACCGTGCTGGGCCGCGAATACACCGTCATCGACGACCCGCACAGCTATGTCGAGCGCGGGACCGCCTCGTACTACGGCAGCAAGTTCCATGGCCGGCTGACCTCCAATCGCGAGGTCTACGACATGTACGCGTTCACCGCCGCGCACAAGACGCTGCCGCTGCCGAGCTTCGCCCTGGTCACCAACCTGGACAACGGCGAATCGGTGGTGGTGCGGGTCAACGACCGCGGCCCGTTCCACGACGACCGGGTCATCGACCTGAGCTATGCGGCGGCGGTCAAGCTCGGCATCACCGGCAAGGGCACCGGCCGCGTCGAAGTGCGCGGGCTGACCCCGGCCGACAACGGCAACCTGCTCGCCTCCCGCCGGACCGGCAAGCAGGTCGCGGGCGGCACCGTGCTGGCCAGCGCGGGCGCGGCCAGCGCCGCGCAGACCGCGGCCGCGCGCCGCGCCACCGACATGGACAATCTGGTCAAGGCGCTGCCGGCCCGCTCGGCCACCGTCGCCACGGCCAAGACGCCCGTGCGCGGCGCGGCCGTACCCGCTGCTACCACCGCGACCGCGCCCACCGCCGCCGGTGCTGCCGCGGCCGCGGCCGCGCTGCCGGAAGGCGAACGCTGGCGCTACCGCGTGCAGGCCGATGCCGACACCGCGGCCAATGCCGACCATTTCGACGACTGGATGAAATCGCGAGGCGTGCGCGTGGCCACCGGCAAGCCGACCAAGGTCGAGCCGCCGGCCAAGGCCAAGGCGGACACGCGCGTGGCCGCCGCGCCGGAGCCGTCGCGGCGCGCGCCTGCGCCGACCGCCACGGCCGTGGCGGCCACGGCAGCCGAGCCGACGCCCTCGGCGCCGCGCGCCGCGGCGGACAGCGCGTCCTCGCGCGGCCCGCTCGGCATCCTGCTGCAGGTGGCCAGCTTCGCCAGCCGCGAGAACGCCAACCGCGCGCTGTCGCAACTGGCCTCGGCCGGCATCGTCGGCGCCAGCGTCAGCGATATCGTCTCCGGCGGGCGCACGCTGTGGCGGCTGCGGGTCGCCGCCGAGGACCACGGCCGTGCCGCCGAACTGGCCAGCCGCATCGCCAGCCTCGGCTTCGGCCGCCCGCAGATCGTCAAGGACTGAGCGCGAGGCGCGCGCCGCGTGCCTCCGGGCGCGGCGTCCGCCGCGTCCGCACATCGCTTAACGCCGGCTCCTGTCCGCGCGCTGCGCGCGCCTGGCGCGGCGCCGGCTGGCCCTACAATGCCTCGTTTACCATCGGCCCTCGGGCCCGCCAGGAGTCGTTTTAGATGAAATTCCGCTTCGCCGTCGCTGCCGCGGCCACCTTCGCCGTCGGCCTGGTTTCCGCGCAGACCCCCGGCCCGGTGCCGGCGCCGCCTGCCGCCGCCGCCGCCGCGCCTGCCGCCGTCGCGATCCCGCCGGCGCCCAAGCCGGCCGTGTCCAAGTCCTGGGTGGTGATGGACTACGCCACCGGCCAGGTGCTGGCCGGCGAGAACGAGCACCAGCGCGTGGCCCCGGCCAGCATCACCAAGGTGATGACCTCCTACGTGGTCGCCGCCGAACTGAAGCTGGGCAAGATCAAGCGCGACGACCAGGTGATGCTCAGCGAGCGCGCCTGGCGCGAGGGCGGCGCCGGCACCGACGGCAGCTACAGCGGCTTCCCGGTCAACCAGACCGCGCGTCTGGAGGACATGGAAAAGGGCATGGCGGTGCAGTCGGGCAACGATGCGGCGATCGCGCTGGCCGAGCACACCGCCGGCAGCGAGGAAGCCTTCGCCGCGCTGATGAACGAATACGCGAAGAAGATCGGCATGACCGGCTCGCACTTCGTCAACGCCCACGGTCTGTCCGCCGAAGGCCACTACACCACCGCCTACGACCTGGCGCTGCTGGGCCGGGCGATGGTGCGCGACTATCCGGAAACCTACGCCTACAACAAGATCAAGGAATTCAAGGTCGGCGACATCACCCAGCCGAACCGCAACCTGCTGTTGTGGCGCGACCCGAGCGTGGACGGCATCAAGACCGGCCATACCTCCGAGGCCGGCTACTGCCTGCTGAGCTCGGCGCAGCGCGGCGACCAGCGCCTGATCGCGGTGGTGATGGGCGACAGCTCCGAGAAGCAGCGCGCCGACGACAGCCTGGCGCTGTTGAACTGGGGCTTCCGTTTCTTCGAGACCCACCGCCTGTACGAACCGGGCAAGCAGGTCGCGCAGCAGCGCGTGTGGAAGGGCACCGAGAAGGAAGTGCTGCTGGGCGTGGCGCAGCCGCTGCTGGTCGGCGTGCCGCGCGGCCGCTACAACGACCTCAAGCCGTCGATCGACGTGCCCAAGACCCTGGAAGCCCCGATCAAGCAGGGCCAGGCGATCGGCACGGTGAAGGTCTCGCTGGACGGCAAGGTGGTCGCGCAGGCGCCGCTGGTCGCCCTCAAGGCGGTCGAGGAAGCCGGCTTCTTCAAGCGCCTGTGGGACAGCTTCTGGATGTGGTGGGAAGCGGAGTGATGCGGCTGCGCCGGTGAGGCACCGGCGCTGCTACGCGGAATGAGCCACAAAAAAACGCCCCGTTTGGGGCGTTTTTTGTGGCTTCCAGATGGTACGTCACCTTCTGTCCGGCAATTCCGTAACGCGCGCGAACCACGCGCTGAGTGCGGGTGACGAATTGCTTGTGCCTTCCTGGCCAAGTGTTTTTGATGCGCCTGAGCGGCACATGGTCGACCTCCAACCACGGTCTTGGGTAATGCTTCTGGTCGCAGTATGTGCGGTGCGTGGGGTGCAGACTGTCACCGACGTGCGGCCGCAACCACCAGCGACACGCGCGCAGCAGATGTCGCTGCCCCGTGCTGGGCGTACTGCTACGATGACGGTTCTCCATCCAAGGAGCGACCATGCACTACGGGAAGACGCCTTCCAGGCTTGCGTTCGGCGCCATGGCGCTCGGCTTGGCCGCCTGCGCCACCGCACCGGCTCAGCAGACTGCTACCCAGGTCCCTTCAGATGCCACGGCGCCGGAAGTTGCGTCGCAGGTACAAGGGCCTGAACCGAATCCGCATCCGACGCATATCGTCAAACTCCACGGCAAGTTGCCGCGCGGATTCGATATCGCTTTCAACGTGAGTTACGGGACCACCTCCGCTGCACCGGAATGCAGCGCGTCATTCAATCTTGGCGGTTTTGGCAGCGCTTCACCCTCAAGCTTCGTCTATGTCCAGCAAGTCCGGCATGTCGACGGTGGCTACGAAGCGGATTTTGTCGTGGATAAATACCTGCCCGGCAAATGTGGTTGGAAACTCAAAGGTTCCGGGGCCATCGTGACGACCGATGAGCCTGGTCTTGAGCAGCAGTCTTACGGCGTGGGCGCGGTATTGCTCGGCGATTTCCTCGGTGCCCCGCCAGGAACTCCAGGGTGTCCGGGTCGGCCCAATCCCGAGGGCACCGGCTGCCAGGAAGCGAGATTCTGGCGTATGTTTAACGACAACGAGAGTGCACCCGCGTTGGTGCGCTGCAGGTCAGAAAACTACTCCCCATTCGGGAGCAATATTCAGAAGCGTGGGTTTTCCTGCGGGAGTCCCTGGGTCTATAAAAAGGGCCACGTGCTGCGCGAGAACACACGTAGAGTCACCATAGATGTTTACGATCTGAATCACGAGCCTGATCCGGCACCCAATCCAGGGCAAGTGATCCCGCCACGCAAGGAGCAATGATCCATGGCCAACGAAAATCCGAAGCTTCCCTGGGAAGGTCCGAACTATCGCTCGGACGATGAGTTGGTCCGGTTCGCCTACGGTAGTACCTTTTCGCAACAGCAGGTACTTGCCGCGATGGAGATAAAAGATGGAGCGCGTCCCATCGGAAAATACTCTCTACCAGAGTATCCATGGGAGCCGCTTGCTGATCGCAATTTAAGCAGCATCGAAGACGAGCGCACCGGCCTGTCGGCCATGGCATTCCTCAACGATAGAACGCAAAAAATCCTGATCGTCTACCGCAGCGCCGACGACGTCCACGATCTGAACGCAAGCAAGGCGCTGATGGCGGACGGCGAACTGATCGCGCTGTCCGGCTTTCCGGTCACTCCGCGCGGCGATACGCCCAAGCAGCAGATGGCCGATCTGCAGACCAAGGTCTTCACCACGATCAATGGCGACGTGTTCCAGCCGCAGTTCGCCCAGTCGCTGGACTATGCCAAGCGTATCCGCGACACCTATGCACCCCAGGGCTATACGGTGGAAGTCGCCGGCTTTGGCCTGGGCGGCTCGCATGCGGAGCTGGCCGCACATACGTTGGGTCTTGGCGGGCGCAGTTTCGACGCGATGGGCGCGGCCAATATCGCCGCCTCGCCGGGCTACAAGGCCTGGTTGCAGGCCAATGGCATTGCCACGCCGCCCGGCCCCAAGCCGTTCTCCACCAGGGACCCGTTCGACCAGGGCTTTCTCAACTACACCGTGCGCTTCAGCGACGTGTCGCAGAAGAGCGGCGATCACCTGGGCCAGACCCGCACCGTGTCCGCCCTCGCCGAGCGCGAGAACCTGGCCAGCTACGGCGCCTATGCGCTCGGCACGGCCACTGCCATGGTCTCGGATCTGCCGGGCAGCGAACTGCTGCAGGCGCGTGGCATGGCCGGTGCGATGCGCGAGGGCGCAGTAGTGAAGGAAGTGGGCAAGGGCATGGCCGAAACCCTGGCCACGCAGAACATCGACGTGGCCGAACGGCACAGCCTGGAACGCCTGGTGCGGGTGTTCGATCGCGCGGCCCGCGAGAACGCGTTGCCGACCTTCGGGCAGCAGCCGACGCAAGCCCCGGCCGCACCCGAGCGGCACAGCGCCGACCTGCGCGATCCCTCCCACCCAGGCCATGCCGAATTCTCGCGGACCTTGCGCGAAGTGCATTACATGGAAGCCGGGCAGGGCATCGCCTCCGGTCCGCACAGCGAGAAGGTGGCCGCGGCGCTGCTGGTAAAAGGCGAGCGCGAGGGGCTGCGCATCACCAACGTGACGATGGGCGCCGATGGCCAGGTGCAGGGACTGCAGCGGCTCGGGGTGTTCGATGCGCCGAAGGCGGTCACGGTCGATCCGCGCCAGGCGCAGGCGGTCGAGATGTCGGACTACGCCGCGCAGTGGGCGCAATTGCGCTCGCCGCACTTGCTGAGCCAGGCGCCGCCGGCCGAGCGCAGCGCCGCCCAGGCGCAGGGCATCGCGGCCTTGTCGGCGGCCGACCAGGCGATGTTCGCGCGGATCCGCCAGGACGTCCCCGCGCATATCGGCGACGACCACGTGGCGCAGGCGATGCTCGGCGCCAAGCAGGCCGGGATCGCCGATGCCGGCAGGATCGACCGCGTGCTGATGACCGGCGACAGCGTGTGGGTGGCCGGGACGACGCCCGGTTTCCGTGCGTTCGTCGATGTGGCGCAGCCGGCCGCGCCGCTGCAGGCGACGGCGCAGCAGGCACAGGCGTTCAATCAGCAGCGCGAACAGCAACTGGCAATGGAGGCGCAGCAGCGCCAGCAAGAGGGTCCGGGCGGCCGGGCCGCGCCTGCGATGGGCTAAGGCGCGCCGGCGACGCGTTCGCCGCGGGGCTTGCGAATGCGCAAGCTTGCCCAAGGGAGCCTGTTTCCGCAGCTTGGCCCGCATCCGCATCCGCATCCGCATCCGCATCCGCATCCGCATCCGCATCCGCCGTCGGCGATCGCGAAGCAGCCTGCGCGGAACTCACCAGCATCCGCGATTGCATGGTACGGCTCGCTGTCTCCATGCAGCGGCGCCAGCGGCCAGCAGCGGCCGGGACCATCCGGACGGATCGGTTGGCTGCGGCAGCGACTCGCGGAGATCGTGAAACAACCGCCCGGCGTGCGTGCGTCTTGCCAACGCGTGGGGCCGGTCACAGTCTCCGGCTGATCGTGAAGCTGCCGAACACCGGGGTCTGTTTCTGCAGGTCGAATTCGCGCGTGCTCCAGTAGCGTGCCAGGGCGAATTTCCAGTTGCCGCGCATCACCGCCAGGCCGAAGCCGGCTTCGCCGACGAAGGGACGCTTCTTCACGCTGTGGCTGTCGCGGAAGGTGTTGCCGTCCAGGGTGATGTCGCGCAGCACCCAGCGCGCGTCGCTGGTCAGGAACAGGTGCGCCGACCAGCCGCGACCCAGGCCGTAGCGGGGCGGGGCGGTGTTCTCGCCGGCCGGGCGCAGCGGCGAGCTGCCGAAATCGTCCGGCAGTTTCCAGCCGAAGCGCACTTCGCCGCCGGCATTGGCGTGGGTCCGCAAGGTACCCAGCGAGCCGCCCCAGTGGCTGATCGCGTCCCATCCCCAGCCGTCGGCATTGACCGCGGCATCCCCGGGCCAGCGCCGCATCCGCTCGTGCAGCAGGCGGAACACCGGTTCGTCGTGCAACTGGTTGTCCCAGCCGAGGAATTTTTCGTCGCCGAGCACACCGTGCACCGCGTCCTGCACCTGCTTGCCCTGCGCCGACGGCCCGACCATGCCCAGCGCCAACTGGGTGGTGCGCAACCGGTCCTGGGTGCGCGCGTTGTAGCCGAAGTTCACCAGCAGCAGGCCAGCGTAAGGACGGTCGTCCTTGATCAGGTCGCGGCGCGTCTTGTCGGTCGGAGTGAAGATCCCCTGGCCGAAGCTGAAGACCATGTTCTGCTGTTCGAATTCGCCTGGATGCAGGCGTTCCAGGTAGCGGTTGACCGCGCGCGCCAGCCGCGGCAGGCAGGGGTCATTCGTGAAGTCGACCAGGTTCGGCGAGACCAGGGTGACGCCGAAACCATTGGTATAGCCCTGGTCCTGGCCGGCGCCGCCGAACAGGTCGTTGTCGACCCGGAAGTTGACGGTGGGGGGGGTGTCCTGCAGCGCGCTGCCCGCGCAGCGCTCCGCGGCGGCGGCGGGCAGGCAGGCAAGGGCGAGCAGCACGGAGATGGCGAGAGGCAGACGCGATGACGGCATGGCGACGTCCCTGAACGGGGGGAGGGTGTGGCGACGCTAGCTGGCTGGCTGCGCGGATACCGTGAAAACCTCTTCGCGGGAGAGGCTGAACGCAGCATAGAGGCCGGTGCGGGCCGGAGGAAGGCGCGCGGCCGTATCGCTTCGTCCCATCGGCGTCGCTTGCCAAGCGGCTGCCGGTTGACGGCACGCCGTCGCGTTGCGGCCTGCGCGACGGGCGCCCCGGTGCGGCGGCCTTGGGTTTGGCCACGGCCGGCCCGATAATGCGGCGATGGACATCACTTCCGACAATCCCGAACACGGCTTCCAATTCCCCGGCGTCTTCGAGCTCAGTGCCATGGGCACCGCCAACATCGGGCTGGAGAGCGAACTGCCGCGCCTGCTCGCCCAATCCGGCGTGGACGTGCTGGAAGAGCGCATCAGCTGGAAGCATTCGTCCAACGGCAAGTACGTGTCGGTGCGCATTGCCTTCCGCGCCGCCGACCGCGCCCAGTACGACGCCGCGCATCTGGCGCTGCGCGATCACCCGGAAGTGAAGTGGACGCTGTAACCGGCGACCCGGCGACGCTGCCGGAATCCGTTGCGCCGCCGCCGCCGTGCCTGGTGCGCGACCTCGGGCGCCAGCCCTACGCGCCGGTGTGGCGGGCGATGCAGCGCTTCACCGACGCGCGCGCGGAGGCCGATGCCGACGAACTGTGGGTGGTCGAGCACGAACCGGTGTTCACCCTCGGCCAGGCCGGCAAGCCCGAGCACGTGCTGGCGCCCGGCGAGATTCCGGTGCTGCACGTGGACCGCGGCGGCCAGGTCACCTACCACGGTCCCGGCCAGTTGGTGGTGTATCCGCTGCTGGACCTGCGCCGGCTGAAGATCGGCGTGCGCGACTATGTGTGCCGGATCGAGCAGGCCATCATCGACACGCTCGACGAATGGAACATCCTCGGCCAGCGCCGCGACGGCGCGCCCGGGGTCTATGTCGGCGCGGCCAAGATCGCCGCGCTCGGCATCCGCGTGCGCCGCGGTTGCACCTTCCACGGCCTGTCCTTCAACGTGGACATGGACCTGGAGCCGTTCCACCGCATCAATCCCTGCGGCTACCAGGGCCTGCAGGTGACCTCGGTGCTAGACTTGGGCGGTCCCTCCGGCATGCAGGCCGTCAAACCGGTGCTGCTGGCCCAACTGGCGCGCCAGTTCGGGCTGACCCTGCAGCCGCTCGACGCCTTGCCCGACCTCTCGCTCACGCACGCGGCCTGACCGCCTGCCCGCCGACCACGCCATGACCCAGCCCAGCGCACGCACCATCCCCCTGCAGGTCCTTTCCGGCGACAGCGCGCCCGCGCCGCTGCAGGCCGGCGTCAAGCAACTGGGCGGGGACAAGATCAACCGCTCGCCGGTGCAGTTCGCCGACGCGCCGGTGCTGCGCAAGCCGTCCTGGATCCGGGTGCGGATTCCGTCCGGCAACGCGGTGCAGAACCTCAAGGCCAAGCTGCGCGAGAACCGCCTGGTCACGGTCTGCGAGGAAGCCAGTTGCCCGAACATCCACGAGTGCTTCGGCCACGGCACCGCCACCTTCATGATCCTCGGCGAGGTCTGCACCCGGCGCTGCTCGTTCTGCGATGTCGCCCATGGCCGGCCCAAGCCGCCGGATGCCGGCGAGCCGGCCAGCCTGGCGCAGACCGTGGCCGACATGGGCCTGAAGTACGTCGTGGTGACCAGCGTCGACCGCGACGACCTGCGCGACGGCGGCGCCCAGCATTTCGCCGACTGCATCGGCGCGATCCGCGCCGCGGCGCCGGCCACCCGCATCGAGATCCTGACCCCGGATTTCCGCGGCAAGGGCCGCATGGACCGTGCGCTGGAGATCCTGGCGACCAATCCGCCGGACGTGTTCAACCACAACATCGAGACCGTGCCGGACCTGTATCCCAACGTGCGTCCCGGCGCCGACTACCAGTGGTCGCTGACCCTGCTGCAGAAGTTCAAGGCGCAGCACCCGTCCATCGCCACCAAGTCCGGGATCATGCTCGGCCTGGGCGAGACCCTGGAGCAGGTGCAGGCGACCCTGCGCGACCTGCGCGCGCACGACGTGGACATGGTCACCATCGGCCAGTACCTGCAGCCGACCGCGCACCACCACCCGGTGATGCGCTACTGGACGCCGGACGAATACAAGGCGCTGGAGGAGTACGGCAATGCGCTGGGCTTCAGCCACGTCGCCTCCGGGCCGATGGTGCGCTCGTCCTACCACGCCGACCGCCAGGCCGCCGGCGCCGGCGTCGCCGCCTGAGCGCCTCGCGGCACTCGGCCGCCGCGCCGGAGGCCTGCGTGCCGGCCTCTGCCCCCTGTCCGCCGCGACGCTTGCGGCGCGGGCGCGGTGTACCCGCATCGGCGCCATTCACACTTCGGTACAGGGCCGCGGCTAGTCTGGTTCAGGAACAGGTGACAGGGTCTGCAACTTGCGGCACTGTCATCTGGTCTTACGCGATCTGCAGTCCCCCTGACGGCCTGGTGCCGAGAGTACGTAGATGAAATTCAAAGCTTCCGCCTTCCTGCTGGCGTTCGCCCTCACCGCGCCGCTGGCGCTGTTCGCCCGCACCGATGCGCCCGCGCTGCCGGCCGCGTCCACCGCCGACCAGGCGACCACCGCCAAGCTGGTGTACGGGCTGCTCTCCGACAGCCGCTACGCCTACCGGCCGCGCGCGCTCGACGAGGCGACCTCGAAGGAAGTCTTCAAGAAGTACCTGGAGACGCTGGACGGCAGCAGGCAGTTCTTCACCCAGGCCGACATCGACAAGTTCGCGCCGTTCCAGGCCAGCCTCGGCGCCAACATCGCCTCCGGCCAGTTGGAGCCGGCGTTCCAGGTGTTCGCCGTGTACCGGCAGCGCGTGGACGAGCGCATCGGCTACGCGCGCAAGCTGCTCAAGCAGGATTTCGATTTCAACGGCGACGAGAAGTTCGAGTACGACCGCAAGGACGTGCCGTGGCCGAAGGACAACCAGGAACTGGACGCGTTGTGGCGCAAGTCGGTGATGAACGACTGGCTGCGGCTCAAGCTGGCCGGCAAGAAGCCGGAGGACATCCGCAAGACGCTGGACAAGCGCTATGCGAACCTCGCCGATTCGGTGAAGGAACTGAAGAGCGAGGACGTGTTCCAGTTCTTCATGAACGCCTACACCAACACCGTCGATCCGCATACCGATTATTTCACCCCGCGTACCGCCGAGAACTTCAACCAGCAGATGTCGCTGTCGCTGGAGGGCATCGGCGCGCAGCTGCAGAAGCAGGACGACATGGTGGTGATCCGCGAGGTCATCCCGGGCGGCCCGGCCGCGGTGGACGGCACGTTGAAGCCGGGCGACCGCATCGTCGGCGTCGGCCAGGGCAAGTCGGGTCCGGTCGAGGACGTGATCGGTTGGCGCATCGACGACGTGGTCGCCAAGATCCGCGGCGACAAGGACACCCAGGTGCGCCTGGAATACATCCCGGCCGAGGCCGGCGTGGACGGCAAGCACCGCCAGTTGCTGCTGACCCGGCAGAAGGTGCGCCTGGCCGAACAGGCCGCCAAGGGCGAGACCATTTCCCTGCCGGCGAAGGACGGCGAACCGGCGCGGCGCATCGGCGTGATCAAGTTGCCGGCGTTCTACCAGGACTTCGAGGGCCGCCGCCGCAACGCCAGCGACTACGCCTCGGCGACCCGCGACGTGGCCAAGCTGCTGGCCGGCTTCAAGACCGACAAGGTCGACGGCGTGGTGCTGGACCTGCGCAACAACGGCGGCGGCTCGCTGGACGAGGCGATCGAACTGACCGGCCTGTTCATCGAGCAGGGCCCGGTGGTGCAGGTGCGCGAATCCGGCGGCCGCGTCACCGTCAACAGCGACGACAAGCCCGGCGTGGCCTGGGATGGCCCGCTGGCGGTGCTGATCAACCGTGGCTCGGCCTCGGCCTCGGAGATCTTCGCCGGCGCCATCCAGGACTACGGCCGCGGTTTGATCATCGGCGAGACCAGCTTTGGCAAGGGCACGGTGCAGAACATCGTCGACCTGGACCGCTGGCCGGCCAACGAGACCGACCGCTTCGGCCAGGTCAAGCTGACCATCGCCCAGTTCTTCCGCGTCAGCGGCAGCAGCACCCAGCACAAGGGCGTGGTGCCGGACATCGCGTTCCCGGCCAGCGTCGACGCCACTGAATTCGGCGAGAGCACCTACGACAACGCCTTGCCGTGGACCCGCATCTCCGCGGTGCCGCACACCCAGTACGGCAACTTCGCCACGCTGCTGCCGCGGCTGGAGACCCTGCACACCAGCCGCATCGCCACCGACAAGGAGTTCCAGTGGTGGGAAGAGGACGTGCAGCAGTTCCGCACCGAGGCGGCGAAGAAGTACGTGGTGCTCAACGAGGCCGAGCGCCGCGCCGAGCGCGAGAAGCAGGACGTGCAGCGCAAGCAGCGCCAGGAGATGCGCAAGCAGCTTGGCCTGCCGCTGGATCCGCTCGCCGACGACAGCAGCGACGACGGCCTGACCGGCAACGAGCGCGACATCGTCAAGGACGCCGCGCGCGAGAAGCTGGTGGACAAGCGCCCGGATCCGCTGCTGCGCGAGTCGGCGGCGATCCTGGCCGATGCGCTGAACCTGCTGGAGAAGGATCGTCCGCTGGCGGTGCAGGTGCTGCCGCAGTCCACCGGCCCGGGGCGCTGGGCGGACTGAGTCCAGCCCTCACCGTCGCGCGAAGACCAGACGCGCCATCGCCTAGCGGTGGCGCGTTTTTCGTTGGTTGGGCGTTCGCGCGATGCCGCGTCATCGCCTGCGCCGCGTTGGGCCATCCAACGCAGAGTAGGGTGACCAGCACGGCCCCGTTGTTGGTAAGCGGTGCCACCGCAAGCGCCTTGACGGCTTTTTGTAGGAGCGGCTTCAGCCGCGACCGGGGCGTTATCGGTAACGCTCCGGTCGCGGCTGAAGCCGCTCCTACAGGGAGCGCTCCTCGGACGAAAACCGCGCTACCCCAACCCCTGCCACACCTGATGCAGGCCCAGCGCCAGCAGGGTCAGGAAGAACACCCGGCGGAACGCCTCGGCGGAGATGCGCTGGCGCACCCGCGCACCCAGCCACATCCCCGCCACGGTCGGCAGCAACGCCAGCAACGACGGCCCCAGTGCCGCGCGCGCGAACGCGCCATGCCAGGCCAGCGCCGCGGCCAGCGCCAGGGTCGCGGTGCCGAAGCAATAGCCCAGCGCGCGCAGCAGCGTCTCGCGCGGCAGGCCCAGCGCGACCAGATACGGCAGCGACGGCAGCACGAACACGCCGGTGGCGCCGCTCAGCAGGCCGGTCGCCAGCCCGGCCAGCGGGCCGGCCCAGGGTTCGTGCCGCGGCGCCAGCCGGCCCTGCCAGCGGCTCAGGCCGAGCAGCGCGTACAGCGCCAGCAGCGCGCCGAGTCCACCCCGGGCCAGCGCCGGATCGGCGCCGACCAGGATGCCGGCGCTGAGCCAGGTGCCAGCCACGATCGCCGCCAGCAGCGGCCACAGCCGCCGCAACAGCAGTGCCGCGCCTTCGCCCCAGGCCTGCTGCAGATTGGTCAGCAGCGACGGCAGGACCAGTAGCGCGGCGGCCTCCGGTGGCGCCAGCCACAGCCCGAGCAGGCCCATCGCCACCGTCGGCAGGCCGGTCCCGGCAACGCCTTTGACGAAACCGGCCAGGCAGAACACCGCGGCGATCGGAAGCAGATGCAGGGCGAGGGAGTCCATGGCGCGCAGCATCGGCCGCCCGGCGGCGCCGGACAATGCGCGATCGCTTCAGGCAGACTTCGGCCACGACGAAGGCTGGAGGGGCGATGCATCTGGATTTCACCGACCTGCGGCTGTTCGCGGCGGTCGCCGATGCCGGCAGCATCACTGCCGGGGCGGAGCGCGCCGCGCTGTCGCTGGCCGCGGCCAGTGCGCGCATCCGCGCGCTGGAGCAGCAGGCCGGCGCGACACTGCTGCAGCGCGGCCGCCGCGGCGTGACCCTGACCGCGGCCGGCGCGGCGCTGCTGCGGCATGCGCGGCAACTGCTGCGCCAGGCCGAGGCGATGCGCGCGGAACTGGGCGATCACGCCGGCGCCAATCAGGCCACGGTGCGGCTGCTGGCCAACACCGCGGCGCTGTACGAATGGCTGCCGGAACTGCTCGCCGAGTTCCTGGTCGCGCATCCGCGCATCGACCTGGCCTTGCGCGAACGGGGCAGCACCGCCGCCGCCGACGCGGTGCGCGAGGACCGCGCCGACCTGGCGGTAGTCGCCGACCATGCCGATCTGGCTGGCCTGCAGGCGCGGGCGTTCCGCCAGGACCGACTGGTGCTGGTGGCCGCCGCCACGCACCCGTTGGCGCAGGCGCCGCAGCTGCGCCTGGCGCAGCTGTGGCAGGCGGAATTCCTCGGCCTGGCCGACGACAGCGCGCTGCAGCGGCACCTGCGCGCGCAGGCCGCGCGCGCCGGCGGGCAGTTGCGCTTCCGTGCCCATGTGCACGGCATCGAACCGCTATGCCGGATGCTGGCGCGCGGCGCGGGCGTGGCGATCCTGCCGCAGGCGGCGCTGGCGCGGGTCAGCGTGCGCGATCGGCTGGTCGCGGTGCCGCTGCACGAGCCTTGGGCACCGCGGCAGTTGTCGATCGTGTGGCGGGCGGCGCCGGCGCCGGCGGTGCGCCAGTTGCTGGACTGGCTGTGCTCCCATGCCGATGCGGCGGCAGACGCCGGCTGAGCCGGCGTCGTTATGCGATGGTGCGGCTCAGGGCGACCAGGCGAACTCGGCCATGACCGGGAAGTGGTCCGACGGCCAATGACCCTGTGGCCGCGCATCGAGCGTGGCGAAGTGCGTGGCGCGCAGGCCGCGCGACAGGATCCAGTCGATGCGCCGGTCCGGATGGCCGGTGAAATCGTGGAACGTGGCCTGCGGCCCGAGCGGCTTGGCCACCTGCGCGCGCGCATCGGCCAGGCCGGCGGTGAGGGTGCGGTAGGTCGGCGATTCCGGGACGGTGTTGAAGTCGCCGGTGACCACCACCGGCACGTCGGCCGGCAGCGCCTGCACGCGCGCCAGGATCAGCGCGGCGCCCTTGGCGCGGGCGGCTTCGTCCTCGTCGCGGTAGGGCAGGTGGGTGTCGAACAGATAGAAGCGGCGCCCGTCGGCGACGCGTTCGAACAGGCCCCAGTTGACCATGCGCGGCAGCGGGTGGCCCCAACTGATGCTGCCCACCACCGACGGCGTCTCCGACAGCCAGAAATCGCCGGACTCCACCAGCTTCAGGCGCCGGCTGTCGTAGAAGATGCCCATGCGCTCGCCGTCCTCGCTGCCGTCGCGGCTGCGCCCGAACCAGCGGTACTCGGGCAACTGTTCGGCCAGATAGTCGGCCTGCCGCTTGACCAGTTCCTGGGTGCCGACCACGTCCGGATGCTGCGCGCGGATCAGCGCCGCCATCGCGCTGCGGCGGACGTCCCAGCGCTTGTCGCCGTCCTGGTCGACCGGCACGCGCACGTTGAAGCTCATCACCTTGAGTGGCGCCGGTGCCGGCGCTGCGCCCGCCAGCGGCGCGGTAAACAGGGCGAGCAAGGGGAGGGCGAAGGCGAGCGCCATGGCGCGTGCGCGCAGCGGAAGCGAAAAGATCGGCATCGGAACGTCTCTTGGAGGACAGCGGGAACGCGAACGCAATGGTGGCATGCGTGCCAGCGATGGCGCGCGGCAATCGGCGGCCAGGGTACGCCAGGCGGGTTGCGGTGGTGTAACGAAGCCGGCGTGGCATGACAACGGGCATTGCAGCGCGTTGCCGCAGCGCGCGATGTCCGCGGCGATCCGCCACACCCCTCCGGCGATGCGATGCGTTGACACGACGCCGCAGAGGCGCCCGGCGCGCCTTGCACGCGGGACGCAGCGGCATCGCGGCATTGCGCGAAGCATCCAGGTCCCCGCGCGCCACCTCGTCGGCGCGCGGCCGGCGATGCCTGCGACTTGACGTTCATGTGCATCGGCGTAGCATTCGCACCACGCCAAGGGACAGACCCGCGGCGACCCCAATCACCGTGAGGGATGCTCATGGATTACGACTATCTGGTGTTCATCGGGCGCTTCGAGCCCTTCCACAACGGCCACGCCGCCGTTGCCCGCCACGCCCTGGCGCGTGCGCGGAAACTCATCTTCCTGATCGGCTCGGCCGACACCCCGCGCACCATCCGCAATCCGTGGACCGTGGCCGAACGCAGCGTGATGATCCAGGCCGCGCTCGAAGGCGCCGGCGAGCGCCTGATCCTGCGCCCGTTGCGCGACCACCTGTACAACGAGAGCCAATGGATCGCCGCGGTGCAGTCGGTGGTGGCCGAGGCGGTACGCGCCGATGGCGGCGGCAGCGAGGCGCGCATCGGCCTGGTCGGCATGGACAAGGACGCCAGCAGCTATTACCTGCGCGAGTTCCCGCAGTGGCCGCTGGTCGATGTGCAGCACACCGAAACACTGTCGGCGACCGAGCTGCGCCGTTACCTGTTCGAGGCCGGCAGCATCGACTTCCACGGCGCACTGCTGATGCTGCGCGGCAACGTGCCGGCGCCGGTGTTCGACATGCTCGAGGCGTTCCGCAAGAACTCGCCGTCGTACGCCGAACTGCTGGCCGAATACCAGTTCATCGAGCAGTACCGCGCGGCCTGGAAGGAGGCGCCGTATCCGCCGACCTTCGTCACCGCCGACGCGGTGGTGGTGCATTCGGGCCACGTGCTGCTGGTGCGGCGCCGCGCCGCGCCCGGCAAGGGGCTGTGGGCGCTGCCGGGCGGTTTCGTCGGCCAGCACGAGAGCATCCTCGATGCCTGCCTGCGCGAACTGCGCGAGGAGACCCGGCTGAAGCTGCCGGTGCCGGTGCTCAAGGGCTCGCTGAAGAACCGCCACGTGTTCGACCATCCCGAGCGCAGCCTGCGCGGGCGCACCATCACCCATGCGTTCCACTTCGAGTTCACCTTCGGCGAGCTGCCCGACGTGCGCGGCGGCGACGATGCCGACAAGGCGCGCTGGATTCCGGTCAGCGAAGTGCTGGGCATGGGCCCGAAGCTGTTCGAAGACCACCTGCATCTGCTCGAATTCTTCCTGGGCCGCGGTTGATCGCGGCCTTCCCGGCCGGCGGACAGACCGCCGGCCTTCCCCGACGCGAAGGAGCTTCCCGTCATGCAATGCCTGAACAACCTGCTGCTCAACACCGATAGCTACAAGGCCAGCCACTGGCTGCAGTACCCGGCCGGCACCGATGCCACCTTCTTCTACGTGGAATCGCGCGGCGGCGTCTACGACCGCACCGTGTTCTTCGGCCTGCAGTCGATTCTCAAGGAGGCGCTGGGCCGCGCCATCACCCATGCCGACATCGACGAGGCGCGCGACCTGTTCGCCGCGCACGGCGAGCCGTTCAACGAAGCCGGCTGGCGCGACATCGTCGACCGCCTCGGCGGGCAGTTGCCGATCCGCATCCGCGCCGTGCCCGAGGGCAGCGTGGTGCCGACCCACAACGCGCTGATGACCATCGAGTCCACCGACGCGCAGGCCTACTGGGTGCCGTCGTATCTGGAAACGCTGCTGCTGCGCATCTGGTATCCGGTCACCGTGGCCACGGTCAGCTGGCACGCCAAGCAGACCATCCGCCAGTTCCTGGAGCGCACCAGCGACGATCCGGAAGGGCAGCTGCCGTTCAAGCTGCACGACTTCGGCGCGCGCGGCGTGTCCAGCCTGGAGTCGGCGGCGATCGGCGGCGCCGCGCACCTGGTCAACTTCCTCGGCACCGATACCGTGTCCGGATTGTTGCTGGCGCGCGCGCACTATCACGAGCCGATGGCCGGCTATTCGATCCCGGCCGCCGAGCACAGCACCATCACCAGCTGGGGCCGTGAGCGCGAAGTGGACGCGTACCGCAACATGCTCAGGCAGTTCGGCAAGCCCGGTGGCATCGTCGCGGTGGTGTCCGACAGCTACGACATCTTCCACGCGATCCGCGAGCACTGGGGCACCACCTTGCGCGAGGAGGTGATCGCCTCCGGCGCCACCGTGGTGATCCGGCCCGATTCCGGCGACCCGGTCGCGGTGGTGCACCAGTGCCTGGAACTGCTCGACGAGGCCTTCGGCCACAGCGTCAACGGCAAGGGCTACAAGGTGCTCAACCACGTGCGGGTGATCCAGGGCGACGGGGTCAACCCGACCAGCATCCGCGCGATCCTGGAGCGCGTCACCAGCGCCGGCTACGCCACCGACAACGTCGCCTTCGGCATGGGCGGGGCGCTGCTGCAGCGGCTGGACCGCGATACCCAGAAGTTCGCGCTGAAGTGCTCGGCCGCGCGCGTGGACGGCACCTGGATCGACGTCTACAAGGATCCGATCACCGACAAGGGCAAGCTCAGCAAGCGCGGCCGCATGAGCCTGCTGCGCCATCGCGAGTACGGCGGCTACCGTACCGAACCGGTGCCGGCCAGCGCCGCCTCGTTGGATGCGCTGGCGCGGCCGGCCGGCTACGACGACGCCATGGTCACGGTGTGGGAGAACGGCCGCCTGCTGCACGACTGGACGTTCGCGCAGGTGCGCGAACGCGCGGACGCGGCGCGCCTGTAGGTGCGGCGATGGACGCCGACATGGAGTTCGCGCCGCCGCTGAGCGGCGCGTCGCCGCTGTTCGCCGCGCTGCGCGCCGGCACCCCGCGCCTGGAATGGCGGGTGCCGGCCACCACCGATGCCGCGCGCTGGCACACGCAGCGCATCGGCGATCGCGACCATCGCGTCGCGCAGCCGGTCACCTTCACCCCGTATGCGTCGGTGCGGCCGTGCTCGGCGCGCTGCCGCTTCTGCTCGGAAACCCTGCGTCCGCACGCCGGTGGCACCGCCGCGGCCAGCCTGCGGCCGCCCGCGGACTACTTCGCGCTGCTGCGTCGCGCGCTGGAGCAGTTGCGCGGCCTGCCGCTGTCGCATTCGCTGTCGGGGCTGGAGATGACCGACGACGAAGCCTGGTTCGTGCAGTTGCTGCAGACCCTGGGCGAGGCCGAGCGCGAGGGCTTGCTGGTCGAGCAGCGCGTGCTGTACAGCAACGGCGCCGGTTTCGCCCGCGGCCGAGGCGAGCTGCTGCTGCAGGCGCTGCAGCGCTTCGGCCTGTCGTGGATCGAACTGTCGCGGCACCATCCGCGGCAGGCCGGCAACGACGCGATCATGCGCTTCCGCGCGGGCGAGGCGATCGCCGATGCCGACGTCTTCGCCGCCACCGCGCGGCGCATCGCCGAGGCGGTGCCGCTGCGCATGGTGTGCATCCTGCAGCATGGCGGCGTCGCCGATGCCGACGGCGTCGCCGACTACCTGCGCTGGGCGCGCGCCTGCGGCGCCGGCACGGTGATCTTCCGCGAGTTCTCGCGGCTGGGCGACGGCTACCGCGCCACCGGCACCCAGCGCTATCTGGCGCAGGCCCGGGTCGGCGTGGAGCAGGTGCTGGGCGCGTGCATGGCCACGCCATGGTGGCGCACCTTGCGGCCGCTGCAGATCACCGAGGGCTACTACTTCTGGAATCTGCGCATGGCCACCGCCGATGGCATGGAGGTGGTGTTCGAGACCTCGGACTACGCCGCGATGCATGCCCGCCACGACAGCGGCGACGTCTACAAACTGGTGTTCTTCGCCGACGGCCGGCTGTGCGCGGGCTGGCAGCCGGACCGCGACCTGCTGTGGCAGGCCACGCATGGATAGCCGCAGCTGGTGGACGCCACCGCCGGACCCGCCCGAGCACCGGCTGCCCGAGGACCTGCGCCAGCGCGACCCGCTGGGTGCGCGCGACGTGGGCTGGGTCAGCCAGATGCGGCCGTTCGTGCGCCAGTTCAGCGCGCCGGACGCCTGCGTGCTGGACCCGTTCTGCGGCTTCGGCAGTACCCTGCTCGCCGCCGCGCTGGAGGGCCGGCGCGGGCTGGGACTGGAAATCGACGCGGCGCGCGCGGCGCTGGCGCGCGAGCGCCTGCAGCGGCTCGGCGTGCAGGCGCAGGTGCGGGTCGGCGCGTTGCCGCAGCTCGCGCTTGAAGCGCCGGTCGACCTGTGCCTGACCAACGTGCCGTACTTCGGTTGCGACTGGCCGGGCGTGGCGACGCCGGGCCAGCTCTACGCCAGCGCCGACTATGCGGCCTATCTGCGCGGGCTGCGCGCGGTGTTCCATGCGGTACGCCGCAGCCTGCGCGAGGACGGCTTCTGCATCGCGATGGTGGAGAACGTCGACCTCGGCGGCGTCGTGGTGCCGCAGGCCTGGGACCTGGCGCGCGTGCTCGGCAGCCTGTTCATGCCCTGCGCCGAGCGCGTGCTGTGTTATCCCCGCGATGGCGCGCAGGCGCTGGCGCCCGGCGACGCGCGCAGCGACCGCAGCCACGAATACGCCTTGATCTTCCAGAAGCGGCGCGAGCCGCTCGACCTGCCTGGCAGCGCGCAGTTGCTCCATGCCCTGCGCGCCGACGGGTTCGACTACACCGTCCATGGCAGCTATGCGGCCTGGTGCGCCGATCCGGCCGCGGCCGCGCGCCTGCCCGGCGACGTGGACCTGTTGCTGCCGCGCGATCCCGAGCGACTGCTGCGGCTGCTGGACTGGCTGCGGGCGCGCGGCTTCGCGCTCAGCCTGTGGGGCGAGCCGCTGGCGTCGCCGCCGACTTTGGCGGTGCTCGATGCCCATCACTACCTGCGTGCCGAGCGCCGCGATCGCGGCGGCGGCCTGCTGCGGCTGGACCTGTCGCTGCGGCCGGGGCCCGATTCGCTAACCGCAGGGTGAGCGCCGGGGCGGCATCACGGCCGTCTCGACATGCTTGCGGCTATCCTTGGCCGGTTCCTTTTCTCCGGGTTCACGGCCATGTCCGCTTCCTCCAACGTCCTCGCCCTTCCCGCGCTCGTGCTGGTCGCGATCGGCCTGAGCGGCTGCTTCAACCGCAAGCAGGACAACCTGGTGAAGGAGACCTTCAACTCCGAGAACACGTATTCGCGCAGCTACCCGGTGCAGGCCGCGCAGGCCTGCGAATCGGCGCGGCGCACCTTGCTGAGCCAGGGTTACGTGGTCGCCAAGGCCACCGCCGATACGGTCGAAGGCACCAAGAACTTCCAGCCCAACGACGAATCGCACGAGCAACTGGAGTTGCGCGTGTCGTGCGTGGCGCATGGCCAGGACGAATCCTGGGTATTCGTCAGTGCGCTGCAGGACCGCTATGCGCTGAAGAAGAGCGCCAACTCGGCCAGCGTCGGCGTCGGCGTGCTCGGTTCGGTGTCGCTGCCGGTCGGCAGCAGCGACGACTCGTTGGTACGCGTGGCCAGCAGCACGGTACAGGACAGCGATTTCTACAAGCGCTTCTTCGAGCGCATGGCGGAGTACCTGCCCAAGGCCAAGCCGGCCACCGCCGAACCGGCGCCGGCCGCGCCGTCCAAGCCGGAGCCTGCTGCTGCGGCACCGGCACCGGCACCGGCACCGGCACCGGCGCCGACAGCACCAGCACCAGCAGTGCCGGCCGCGGCGCCCGTCGCAGTGGCACCCGCCGCCGCGCCAGCGCCACCGGAACATGCCGCGCCGGCATCGACATCGACACCGCCCGCATCGGCGGCTGCGCCTGCACCCGCTCCCGAGGTGACACCGGCGCCCGAGATGACGGCGCAGGCGCAAGCCGACACCACCCCCGCGTCGGTCGCGCCGACCTCGGGCACCAGCGCCACGTCCGAGTAAGCCGTTCGTTCATGTGTCGCTTTGCAAGCTGAATACAGCGATTTCGCTTCACGATTCGTTCGCAATCGCGATGCAAAGGTGGCAGCCGTCGGGAGTGCGTTGCATGCGATGCAGCGTCTCCGCCACCCAGGAGCAACCAGCATGAATACCGTCAAATCCGCGTTGTGTCTCACCGTGCTCGCCGTCGCCACTGCTGCCGCGCCGTTGGCGCAGGCGCAGCGCCACTACGGTCCGGAAGACGCCGGGCGCCGCTTCAACGACGGCACCCGCGTGCACTGCAAGAAGGTCGCGGTGCAGAAGAACAGCACCGACCCCGATCGTATCGGCGGAACCCTGGCCGGCGCGGCCATCGGTGGCCTGCTCGGCAACCAGGTCGGCAAGGGCGACGGCAAGAAGCTGGCCACGGTCGGCGGCGCGGTCGCCGGTGGCGCCACCGGTCGCTACATCCAGGGCCAGCGCCAGCAGGCCAATGGCAACCGTCGCGTCGAGACCGTCTGCAAGCGTTATTGATGTTCCCGCCGCGATCGGCCGTCGCGGCATGCGCTGACCAACACAACGCCCCGGCGGAGAGCACCCGCCGGGGCGTTTTGCGTTGCGTCGCGTGCCGTGGCGCGTTTTGCGCCTCGAAATGCTCCCGTTCGCCACCGCCAACGCTTTCTGTAGGAGCGGCTTTAGCCGCGACCGGACCTCCCCGGGAACGCCCGGTCGCGGCTAAAGCCGCTCCTACAGGGGGCGTGTCGCGACAGTCCTAGGCGATCGCGGCGCGTAGCGCCGGCTCCAGCTCCGGATAGCGGAACACATAGCCTTCCTGCTGCGCGCGCGCTGGCACTACACGTTGGCTGCCCAGCAACAGGTCGGCCATTTCGCCGAAGGCCAGGCGCAGCGCCGCCGCCGGTGCCGGCAGCAATGCCGGCCGACGCAGGACATGGCCGAGCTGCGCGGCGAAGTCCGCATTGGTCGCCGGTGCCGGCGCGGTGGCGTTGTAGGCGCCTTCGCCGCCGTGCTGCAGCAGCCACAGCAACAGGCCGACGTGGTCGTCGCGATGGATCCAGCTCATCCACTGCCGGCCATCGCCCATGCGTCCGCCCAGGCCGAGCCGGAACGGCAGCAGCATCCGCGCCAGGGCACCGCCGTCGCCGTCGAGCACGACACCCGTGCGGACCAGGCTGGTGCGCACGCCCAGGGCCTGCGCCTGCAGCGCCTCGGCTTCCCAGTCGCGGCACAGCTGTGCGGCGAAATCCGCGCCGGCCGCGCTGCGTTCGTCGAGCAGGTCGCTGCCGCGGTCGCCGTAATAGCCGATCGCCGAGCCGGACAACAGGCAGCGCGGGCGCTGCGCGGCGTCGAACTGCGCGATCCAGTCCAGCAGTGCGCGCGTGGTGCCCAGGCGCGAGGTGCGGAAGCGGCGCTTGCGGGTCTCGTCCCAGCGTCGGTCGCTCAGCGGTTCGCCGGCCAGGTTGATCACCGCGTCCGCCGGCGCCGCCTCGCTCAGATCCTGCAGCGGCTGCGCGCCGGGCACGCTGCGCGCCGCGCGCGCCGTATCGCGGGTCAGCACGCTGACGCGGTGGCCGGCCTGCAGCAGGGCGGGGCACAGCGCACGGCCGATGAATCCGGTGCCGCCGGTGACGAGCACATGCATGAGGTTGCTTCCGCGAGCGGGAGCGGCAGTGTGGGTTGCCCGGCATCGCGGCCGGGTGAACGCGCTGGCGCGCATACCGGTCTGGCGACTTCGCGGTGCGTGCACGGTACGCTCGGCATGGTAGGCATTCGCGCCCTGGGCGCGCCCTGGCCGATCCTCCTGCTCTTGCGCATCCGCTTCGCCCGCGCCACCACCGTTCCGCCCGCGCTTCAGCCGCGGCCGCGCCGCGCTGGCCGCGGCGCGCGCCTGTTGCTGGCGCTGGCCCTGGTCACCGGCGGCGCACTGGCGGCACCACCGGATCCGGCGGATCAGGCCAGCGCGGATTGCCTTGCGGCACTGCTGCGCCAACTGGGCTGGCGCATCGACGCCACCACGGCCGCGCAGCCGCGGGTGCTGCCGGGCGCGCCGTGCACGCGCGCTTCGCTGGCCGACGCGCAGGCGCAGGGCGACCTGCAGGTGGCATTGCCGGCGCAATGGAGTGCCGCGCAACGACGCGAAGCGCTGCGCGCGCTGCTGGACACCCCCGCCACCCAGTGCGGCTATTTCCTGCGGCTCGGCGCCGCCACCCAGAGCGCGGTCGCGCGGTTGCAGGGCAACCCGGGCTACCGTTTCTCCGCGCTGCAACTGGGCTGGATCGGATTCGGGCCGGGTGGGGCGCAGCGGCAGGGATGGCAGCGCTTCCGCAGCTTCGGCCGCGGCTATCGTCCGGCGCACGGCAACGCGCGCGCGATCGAGGCGTTCTACAGCGGCCGGGTGCGCTCGGAGTGCGGCGTCGGCCGGCAGATCGCGCAACTGGCCACCCAGCGCGAACTGTATGGCGACGCCGGCTTCGACCGCGCCTTCAGCGCCGACGAATTGTCGATCGGCACCTTCCTCACCCTGCATCGGACCGACAGCATCCTGCTCGGCGCGCACGCCGGCGACTTCTTCGCCGACGGCAAGGCGGTCAAGACCTCGCAGTTGGGCCGTGCGGCCTTCCTCGGCGCGCCCGGCTTCATCGCCCATGTGTTCGAGCGCCGCTACCTGGACGACATCAACAACCAGGCCGAGAACTTCGTGGTCGTCGCGGTCAGCGCCGAGGCCGCGGCGGCATTGCGCGCGCATGGCGGCCTCGCCTACTACGACCGCAGCAACCGGCGGATCTGGGAGCTGGCGCAGGCGCTGCGTGGCGGCGGTCGCGAGCGCTTCGAGACGCTGCTGTTCGCGCGCGACCCGGTGCTGCGCGCGACGTTGTCGCCAGCGCAACGCAGTGTCCTGGCGCAGATCGACACGCTGCTCGACGATCCGTTCTACCGCGGCTTCGAGGTCTACGTGCACCCCAAGGGCACCAAGCCGATCGGCTACCACGTGGCGCGCCTGCTGGACCGCAATCCGCGCACCCCGTTCGCGATCGATCTGACGCTGCACAACCTGCACACCACGTTGTATCGGCGCTGGCGCGACCAGCAGTTGCAGGATTGTGCGCAAGCATCGCGCGGTGCCGTGTCCACGCCGCCGCCTTAGCTGCGCGTCATGCCGGCGGCGCCGCTTCGTGCGACCCTAAGGCCCCGCATTTTTCGAGACAGGAACGACAATGGATCTGGGACTTGTAGGGTTGGGCCGCATGGGCGCCAACATGGCCGAGCGGCTGGTGCGCGGCGGCCATCGCGTGGTCGGGTTCGACCTGGGCGAGGCGGCGCGCGGCGCGGCGCAGCAGCGCGGCGTGGAAACGGTGGAGACGATGGCGGCACTGGTGGCGGCGTTGCCCGCACCGCGCGCGCTGTGGCTGATGGTGCCGGCCGGCAAGATCGTCGACGACACCCTGGCCGCGCTGCTGCCGCTGCTGAGCCGCGGCGACGTGGTCGTGGACGGCGGCAATTCGTACTACAAGGATTCGGTGCGCCGCGCCGCCGAGCTGGCCGCGCACGGCATCGACTATGTCGATTGCGGCACCAGCGGCGGCGTGTGGGGCCTGCAGGAGGGCTACAGCCTGATGATCGGCGGCGACGCGGCGGCGGTGCACCGGCTCGATCCGCTGTTCGCCACGCTGGCGCCGGCCACCGATGCCGGCTGGGGCCGGGTCGGTCCCAGCGGCGCCGGCCACTTCACCAAGATGGTCCACAACGGCATCGAGTACGGAATGATGCAGGCCTATGCCGAGGGCTTCGCGCTGATGGGGCGCAAGCAGGAGTTCGATCTGGACCTGCACCAGATCGCCGAGGTCTGGCGCCAGGGCAGCGTGGTGCGCTCGTGGCTGCTGGATCTGTGCGCCGACGCGCTGGGCAGCAACCCGAACCTGGCCGGCATCGCGCCCTACGTGGAGGATTCCGGCGAAGGCCGCTGGACCGTGGCCGAGGCGATCGACCTCAACGTGCCGGCGCCGGTGATCACCCTGTCGCTGCTGGAACGGCTGCGCTCGCGCGATACCGATTCGTTCACCGACAAGCTGCTGGCGGCGATGCGCAACCAGTTCGGCGGGCACGCGATCAAGCACGAGACGCCGAGCGTGCCGCCGTCCGGTCCGGTGGCCGGGAGCTGAGCGCCGCCGCTCAGTCCAGCGCCAGCGTGCGGCCTTCGGCGGCGCTGCGCTGGCCCAGTTCCAGCAGCCGCATCACCGCCAGCGCCTGCGTCGCGTCCACCGGCGCGGGCGCGCGTCCGGCCAGCGCGTCGCGGAAGCCGGCATAGCAGCGGCGGTAGTCGCCGCGCTCGGTCGGCAGCGCCTGCGTGGTGGCGCTGCCGTCCTCGTCGACCAGGGTCAACTGGCCGGCGAGCGGATCCTCGCCCCAGTGCGGCACGGCCGGCGTGAGGCCGGCGCGCAACTGCGCCTCCTGCGTGTCCAGGCCGTGCTTGACGTAGCTGCCGCGCTCGCCATGCACGGCGAAGCGCAGCCCGTTCGCGGCGACCAGCGAGCCGGCATGCAGTACCGCGCGCAGCCGCCCGTAGCGCAGCACGGCATGGAAGTAGTCGGTCGCCTGCGCGCCATCGCGCTGTTGCGCCAGGTCGACCTGGATCGTCTCGGGCGCGCCGAACAATTGCAGGGCCTGGTCGAGCAGGTGCGGCCCCAGGTCGAACCACAGGCCCGAGCCGGGCAGCGCATGTTCGCGCCAGCGGTCGCCGACCCGTGGACGGTGGCGGTCGAAATGCGAGTGGAACTCGGCGATCGCGCCCAGGCGGTGGTCGGCGAGCAGGCGCTGCACGGTGAGGAAGTCGCCGTCCCAGCGTCGGTTCTGGAACACGCTGGCGACGCGCCCGGCCCGCTGCGCCTGCGCCAGCACCTGCTGTGCCTCGTCCAGGTCCAGGGTGAACGGCTTGTCCACCAGCACGTGCTTGCCCTGGGCCAGGGCGGCCAGCGCCAGCGGCGCATGGGTCTGGTTGGGTGTGGCCACCACCACCGCGTCGATCTGCGGGTCGGCGAACGCCTGCTGCGGGTCGGCGACGATGTGCGCCTGCGGATAGGCCGCGGCGGCTTCGTCATGCCGGCTGGAGACGATGGTGTGCAGCCGCAGGCCAGGCGTGTGCGCGATCAGCGGCGCGTGGAACACGCGGCCGACGAAGCCGTAGCCGAGCAGGGCGAGGTTGAAGGGACGATCATCCATGGCAAGTGCGGCGGAACGGGAACGGGGGCGGCCAGTATCGCGGCAGCGACGGCGAAATGGCGTTCACGCCCTTCACGCTGTCCGCATTCTGCGGTCACGTCGCCTGGACGCCACCCCACGGACACTGCGACCACACTTCAACGGAGGAAGCTGTCATGAAGAAGTTCACATCGCCCACGCTGCTCAGCACTGCCCTCGCCTTCGGCCTGACCCTGGCCGCCGGCCAGGCGCTCGCCGTCGATCCGCCGACCGCCGCCAGCAAGGACCATGACAGCATGGCCCACGCCGACGGCACCAAGCACGACTCCAAGGAACCCGTCACCGATACCTGGATCACCACCAAGGTGAAGGCGGACCTGCTTGCCACCAAGGACGTCTCCGGCACCGACATCAAGGTGGAGACGGTCAACGGCACGGTCAAGCTGTCCGGCACCGTCGAGAGCAAGGCCCAGCACGACAAGGCCGTGTCGGTCACCAAGATGATCGATGGGGTCAAGAAGGTGGACGCCTCCGGCCTGAAGGTCAGCAGCGCCGCCAAGCGCTGAGCCACGGCGGGCACGGGGCGCGAGACGAGGCGCGCCCCGCGCCGGCCTGTTTCGACGAAGCGCACCCGCTGGGTGCGCTTTTTTTTTGCGTTGCGCAGCGGCGCGACGCAGTGCGCCGCTTCGCGCTGCATTGACATGCATTCAGCGATCATCCAGGCACGTTGGTTACCTGGTGAATCGCCATGTTGGATGCTTGCTCCCCTGCCGCGTCTGGCGACGCGCGCGCGGTGCCGCAGACCGCAGCCGTCGGCACCGCAGTCCCCCTCCCGGTCGAGCCGTCGGCGCTGGCGCCGGCCATGCGCCAGCTCGAAGCGCAGCTCGGCATGCTGCTGACCACCTTCCACGACGACGCCGGATTCTGGCCGGCCTTCGCCGGCTTGATGCAGGAACTGGAAACGGGTCTGGTCCGGGCCGAGCGCGCGCGCCTGCGCAGCCATGCCGATTTCCTGCTGGTGCGGGCCGGCATGCCGTCGTGGACGCTGGTCGGCGCGGCGTTCGGCGTGCCCGATCGCACCGCTGCGGCGGCGCCGCGCTGATTCGCTTGCCGCACAGCGGCTCGATCGAAGGGCGGCCTGCGGCCGCCCGTTTCTTTGTTTCCGGGCATTAGGATAAAGTCCTATTCAGGTGCCGCGAGGGGACAGGACACGGCACCTGAATAGTTCACTTGAGGCGGTCGGGGATCGGCGACAATCCCGCACCCTTTCGTGCCGCTGTCGCTTCTCATTTTTTCCGAACAGGTATGCAGATCACCGCCAAACATGACGCTTGGGACCGCTGGCGCCTGCCGCTGCTGGCATTGGCGGTGGTCCTGATCGTGATCCTGCCGTCGCTGCTGTCGCGACAGATGAACGCCAGTACCCTGCGCGCGGCCGATTGGGTCGGCCACAGCCAGCAGGTGACCGCGACGCTGCGCAGCCTGGAAGCGCATATGCGCGACATGGAATCGGCGGCGATGGCGATGTCGCACGAGTTGCAGTCGCCGATCCTGAGCGCGCGCTTCAGCGAGTCGCGCGCGGCGATCGCCCCGACCCTGGCGCGCCTGGTCGAGCTGACCCGCGACAATCCCGACCAGCAGGTCCGCATCGGCCGCCTGCAGAGCACCCTGGAACGCCGCAGCGCGCTGGCCGCGCGGATCGCGGACAACCACGATCCGGAACAGACGCGCGCGTTGATCCAGGAGATGACCGCGGACAACCCGGTACGCGGCCTGATCGCCGAACTGCAGCGGCGCGAGGACGCGCTGCTGGCCGAACGCACCGCCGACGCCGGCGAGCGGCGCATGCTGGCGTCGGCGATCAGTTGGATCTCGCTGGCGGTGCAGCTGCTGCTGCTGGGCCTGGTGATCTGGTTGCTGCAGCGGCAGATCGGCCGGCGCCTGGATGCGGAGCGGCACCTGTTGCGCGCCAATGCCCGCGCCGCGGCGGTGCTGCAGACGGTGCGCGAACCGATCGTGCTGCTGGACAACACCCAGCGCATGATGATGTACAACGCCGCCTTCGGCGAACTGTACGGGCTGGATCCGGCGCAGCCGCCGAAGATGCTCGACGAGGTCGGCGACGGCGCGTGGCAGGATCCGATCGTGCGCCAACGCCTGGCCGACGTGCTGTTGCGCGGGCGCGAGCTGTGGGATTTCGAACACGAGCAGGCCGCCGCCGATGGCGTCGCCCGCACCATGCTGCTGAACGCACGGCGCATGCCGCTGCCGGACAGCGAGGACGAAGTGGTGCTGATGACGGTCAGCGACATCAGCCTGCAGAAGGCCACGCAGCAGCGCATCCAGATGCTGAACCGGCAGCTGGAAGGCAAGGTGGAGCAGATCTCGGAGGTCAACCGCGAATTGGAGGCCTTCAGCTATTCGGTTTCGCACGACCTGCGCGCGCCGTTGCGGCACGTCGCCGGGTTCGCCGACAAGCTGGCGCGCCACCTGGGCGCCGATGCCGACGAGAAGAGCCGCCACTACCTGGAAGTGATCGGCACTTCGGCGCGGCGCATGGCCTCGCTGATCGACGACCTGCTGGTGTACTCGCGCCTGGGCCGCAGCGCGCTGCGCCTGCAGGCGGTGGACATGCAGTCGCTGGTGGCGGAAACGCGCTCGGTGCTGGACGCCAATTTCCAGTCCGACCATGCCGACAGCGGCCACCGCATCGAGTGGACCATCGCGCCGCTGCCGATCCTGGTCGCCGACGAGAACATGATGCGCCAGCTGTGGCTGAACCTGCTCGGCAACGCGGTCAAGTACAGCGCCAAGCGCGAGGTCGCGGTGATCGAGGTCGATTACCAGTTGCAGCCCGACGGCAGCCACCATTTCAGCGTGCGCGACAACGGCGCCGGCTTCGACATGGCCTACGCGGCCAAGCTGTTCGGCGTGTTCCAGCGCCTGCACAAGGCCAGCGAATACTCCGGCACCGGCATCGGCCTGGCCAGCGTGCGCCGCGTGCTGGCCCGCCACGGCGGCCATATCTGGGCCGATGCGGCGCCCGACCAGGGCGCCACCTTCCATTTCGTGTTACCCCCCGCGCTAGAAGCGCCCTCCAACGAGTCGATCGCATGACCGCCATCCGTACCATCCTGCTTGCCGAAGACAGCCCCGCCGATGCCGAGATGGCGATCGATGCGCTGCGCGACGCGCGTCTTGCCAATCCCATCGTGCACGTCGAGGACGGCGTGGAGGCGATGGACTACCTGCTGCGCCGCGGCGCCTACGCCGACCGCGAGGAAGGCCTGCCGGCGGTGCTGCTGCTGGACATCAAGATGCCGCGCATGGACGGGCTGGAAGTGCTCAAGCTGGTGCGGACCGACGAGGCGCTCAAGCGCCTGCCGGTGGTGATCCTGTCGTCCTCGCGCGAGGAAAGCGATCTGGCGCGCAGCTGGGATCTGGGCGTGAACGCCTACGTGGTCAAGCCGGTGGACGTGGACCAGTTCTTCACCGCGGTGAAGACCCTGGGCACGTTCTGGGCGGTGATCAATCAGGCGCCGGACGAAGAGTAAGCGCGCATGCCCACGACCGGCCCCAAGCTCGGCCCGATCCGGATCCTGATGGTGGAGGATTCGCCGGAGGATGCCGAGCTGCTGTCCGATCAGTTGCTGGAATCGGGACTGGAAGCGACCTTCCAGCGCGTGGAGAGCGAGGACGCGCTGCGCGCGGCGCTGCGCGACTTCGCCCCCGATGTCGTGCTGTCGGACCTGAGCATGCCGGGCTTCTCGGGGCATCAGGCGCTGCGCGTGCTGCGCGAACACGGCACCGCGGTGCCCTTCATCTTCGTCTCCGGCACCATCGGCGAGGAGACCGCGGTGCAGGCGCTGCGCGACGGCGCCAACGACTACATCATCAAGCACAACCCGACCCGGCTGCCGTCGGCGGTGGCGCGCGCGATCCGCGAGGCGCGCACCGAGCGCGAGCGCCAGCGCGTGGAAGGCGAACTGATGCGCGCGCAGCGGCTGGAGAGCCTGGCGCTGCTCGCCGCCGGCCTCAGCCACGACCTGCGCAACATCCTGCAGCCGCTGCTGATCGTGCCGGAGCTGATGGTCGGCCGCAGCGACGATCCGCAACTGCGGCACCTGGCCGAGGTCATCGCCGAATGCGGCCGCCGCGGCCACGAGATGGCCGAATCGATGCTGTCGTTCGTGCGCGGTTCGCGCACGCCCAGCGAGCGGGTCTCCATCGCCGGCCTGTTCCAGGCGGTGCAGATGCTGCTCAAGAGCAGCTTGCCCGATGGGGTCCGCCTGCAGGTGGACGTCGCCGATGCCGAGCTGTCGGTCGAGGCCAACTACACCGAGTTGCAGCAGTGCCTGCTCAATCTCGGCCTGAACGCGATCCAGGCGATGCCCGAGGGCGGCACGCTGACCTTTTCCGCGGTGCCGGCGCTGGGCGCCGACGGCAGCGAGCAGGTCCGCATCCTGGTCCGCGACAGCGGCATCGGCATGGATGCGGACACGCAGGCGCAGCTGTTCAGTCCGTTCTTCACCACCAAGCCCGACGGCACCGGCCTGGGCCTGATCTCGTGCAAGCGCATCGTCGAAAGCTACGGCGGCAGCATCCGAGTGGACAGCACCCCGGGCGAGGGCACCTGCTTCGAGCTGCTGATCCCGCTGCGCGGCCATGCGCCCTCGGCCGAGCCGGAGCAGGCGCTGCCGATCGGCAAGGGCCAGCGCGTGCTGCTGGTGGACGGCGAGGCCACGCGCCTGTCGCTGCTCGGCAACGCCCTGTCCAGCCAGGGCTACCGGCCGCAGCTGGCCTCCGACGGCGCCGCAGCGTTGCGCGAGGTGCGCGAACACGGCATGCCGGACCTGGTGATCGTGGACAGCGACATCATCCTGCTGTCGGCGGTGAGCCTGCTGCTGGCGCTGCAGGACATGGACTACCGCGGCCCGGCGATCGTGCTCGAGGACGCCGACACCGCGCTTCAGCGCGGCCACTTCCCGCGCGAGATCGCCGTGCACGTGCTGCGCAAGCCGCTTGAAATGCAGCGCGTGTTCCGCGCGGTGGCGCATGCCCTCGAGAGCGGTTGATTCAGGGGCCGAGATTGGGGATTCGGGATTTGGGATTCGCAGAAGCGGGTTGCAGTGGTCTGATAGCGCCTGCTTGAACTTCGTTGGGCTTCCCGCGATGGCCTCGGCCTTGCTGTTGCTGTTGCCTGAAACGAATCCCTAAATCCCGAATCCCTGCTTCACAGCGAATCCCCAATCTCGACACCCCAATCCCCGCCCTTCACTGCTGCGCCGACTGGTCTTCCGGATCGCGGCGGGCCGGGGTGCGACGCGGCGGTAGCGGCGGCAGGGTGCCGCGGTTGTCGTTGTCGTTGTCGGCGCTCAGCGCCGGCTCCCACGGGAAGCGCGGCAGGGTGCGCACCGCGTTCTCCAGCTTGCGCGACCAGGTGTCGTGGATCTCCGCGTACAGCGGCGTGTCCGCTTCCAGGCGCAGGCGTTCGGTCACGCGCAGGTCGTTGCGGCGGATCAGCGCCAGGTCGATCGGCATGCCCACCGACAGGTTGGAGCGGATGGTCGAATCCAGCGACACCAGCGCGGTGCGCGCGGCGTCCTCCAACTGCATCTCCGGGCGGATGATGCGGTCCAGGATCGGCTTGCCGTACTTGGACTCGCCGATCTGCAGGTAGGGCGTTTCCGGCGAGGTGGCGATGGCGTTGCCGAGCGGGTAGATCATGTACAGCCCGGGCCGCTCGCCGGCGATCTGCCCGCCCAGGATCAGCGTGGACTGCACGCTGACGCCGCTGTGCTGGGACTGGTCGGAGAGCTTGACCTGGCTGGACACCAGCACCTCGCCCACGTACTCGGCGACCTCGAACAGATGCTTGAACGAGCGCAGGCTGCGCGGCGCGTCCGGATCGTCGGCGTCACGCTGCAGCTTGGAGATCGCCAACTGCGTGGTGGCCAGGTTGCCGGCCGACATCAGCGCGAACACCGCCTGGCCCGGATACTCGAACACATGCAGCTTGCGATGCACGCGCACGTCGTCCAGCGAGGCGTTGGTGCGTGTGTCTGCGGCGAAGACCAGGCCTTCGTCCACTTCGATGCCTACGCAATAAGTCATGTCGCCGCCGGAAGATCAGTGCGTCTCGATTCTATGCGGGGGGGATGGGCTTGGCTACCGGTTGACGGTCGCGGCCACGGCATGCGCGAATATCGCATGACCACCGTGCTCCTCAGCCTGGGCAGCAACCTGCGCCCACGGCATTACCTGCGTGCCGCGATCGCGGCGCTGCGACAGCGTTTCGGCCCGATCGCGGTGTCCCCGACCTACCGCACCGCGGCGGTCGGATTCGACGGTTCGCCGTTCCTGAACAATGCCGTGTCGCTGCAGACTGACTGGGAGCTGGAACCCCTGGATGCGTGGCTGCATGCGCTGGAAGACGCCCATGGGCGCGACCGCAGCGGTCCGCGCTTCAGCGATCGGACGCTGGACATCGACGTGGTGTTCTATGGCGACCGCATCGTCGAGGGCCCGGGCCACCTGCGCATCCCGCGCCCGGAACTGCGCCACGCCTTCGTGCTGAAGCCGCTGGCGGACATCGCCGCCGACTTCGTCGACCCGGTCAGCGGGCGCACCCTGGGCGCGCTGTGGCAGGCGCATGCGCAGTTCGGCGAGGCGTTCGAGGTGGTGGCGCTGGAGTAGCCGGGATTGGGGGAATCGCTGTTTCCTTGTAGGAGCGGCTTCAGCCGCGACCGGGCATTACCGGTAATGCCCGGTCGCGGCTGAAGCCGCTCCTACAAAAAACGGATGGTCTGAAAAACGCAGCCCTCAGCCGGGGGCGGGGGAACCCGAATCTCCAATCCCGAATTCCCATTCCCAGCCTTCAACAAAGCCCCCGCCCCCCATCCACCCGCAGCGTCTGCCCGGTGACGAAGCCGGCGTCGTCGAGCAGCCAGCGCACCGCCTCGGCGATCTCCTCGACCTGGCCGGTCCGCGCCAGCGGCGTGCGCGCCAGCAGCGCCTGTTGCGCGGCGCTGTCCTTGCCGGCCTCCGGCCACAGGATCGCGCCCGGGGCGATGGCGTTCACCCGCACCTGCGGCGCCAGTTCCAGCGCCAGCGAGCGGGTCAGCATGGCCAGCGCCGCCTTCGCCGCGCCGTACAGCGGATGCGCGCGCAGCGGTTGCTCGGCGTGCAGGTCGGTGATGTTGACGATCGCGCCGTGGCGCGCGCGCAGCGGCACGGCCGCGGCCTGGGCCAGGAACAGCGGTGCGCGTGCGTTGACCGCGAACAGGTCGTCCCACTGCGCCGGCGTCGCCTCGGCCAGCGGGGTGGGGTAGAAGTTGGAGGCGTTGTTGACCAGCGCGTCGAGCCGGCCGAAGCGCTGCACGCACTGCGTCACCAATGCCGGCAACTGCGCCACGTCGCGCAGGTCGGCGGACAGGGTCAGGGTGCTGTCGGCGCGTGCGCGCTCCAACTCCTCGGCCAGCGCCTGCAGTTCGGCCTGCGAGGTATGCGCGTGCAGCGCCACCCGGTAGCCGGCCGCGTGCAGGCGTCGGGCGATGCCGGCGCCGATGCGGCGCGCGCTGCCGGTGATCAGGGCGACTTTGGTTTCGGTCATGTGGGCATTCCACGCTCGGCTATGCTGTGCATTGTCCACGCAATCCGGCGCCGCATGCCTATCGACCTTCCCACTCCCGACGCCGACGCGCTCGCCCACAGCGAGCGCCTGGCCGCGCACCTGCGCGCCGAGATCGCCGCCGCCGGCGGTGCCATCCCGTTTTCGCGCTTCATGGAGCTGGCGCTGTACGCGCCCGGCCTGGGCTACTACAGCGCCGGCAGCAGCAAGTTCGGCGAGGAGGGCGATTTCGTCACCGCGCCGGAACTGGGGCCGCTGTTCGCCGCCACCGTTTCCAACGCGCTGGCGCCGGTGTTGCGCCAGCTCGGGCCGCAGGCGCGGATGCTGGAGGTCGGCGGCGGCAGCGGCGCGTTCGCCGAAGTGATGCTCAAGCGCCTGCTGGCGCTGGATGCGCTGCCGGAGCGTTACGCCATCCTCGAACCCAGCGCCGACCTGCGCGCGCGCCAGCGCGCGCGCCTGCAGCGCGCGCTGGTTCCGCCGGTGTTCGATCTGGTGGAATGGCTGGACCGGCCGTTCGAGGACGACTGGAACGGCGTGCTGTTCGCCAACGAAGTGATCGACGCGCTGCCGACCCCACGCTTCGCCCTGCGCGAGGGCGAGGTGTTCGAAGAGACCGTGACCCTGGACGGCGAAGGCCGCTTCCGCCGCGGCGAGCAGCCCGCCGATGCGTTGCTGGCGGCAGCGGTACGCCATATCGAGCGCTACTTGCAGGCGCCGTTCGCCGACGGCTACCGCTCCGAACTGCTGCCGCAGCTGCCGTACTGGATCCAGGCGGTGGCCGGCGGCCTGCGCAGCGGCGCGATGCTGTTCGTCGACTACGGCTATCCGCGCAGCGAGTTCTACCTGCCGGAGCGCGACGACGGCACCCTGCGCGCGTTCTACCGGCACCGCAGCCACGCCGATCCCTACCGCTGGCCGGGCCTGCAGGACCTGACCGCGTCGGTGGACTTCACCGCGCTGGCCGAGGCCGGCACCGGCGCCGGCTTCGACCTGGCCGGGTACTGCACCCAGGCCAGTTTCCTGCTCGGCAACGGCCTGGACGCGCTGCTGGCCGAGGCCGAGGCGCGCAGCGACGAACGCGGCCGCCTGCGCCTGCGCGAGCAGGTGAAGCGGCTGACCCTGCCCAGCGAGATGGGCGAGCGCTTCCAGGTGATGGGCTTCGAGCGCGACGTGTCGCTGGCGCCGGCATTCCTGGCCGGCGACCTGACCTGGCGGCTGTGATGGCGGCGGTGCGCGATTTCCGTTGGCCGTGGCTGTGGCAGGGACTGTGGTGGCTGGGGATCGTGGTGCTGATCTACGTCTGCCTGATGCCGCATCCGCCGCAGGTGTCGGACATGCCCGATAGCGACAAGGTCGAGCACTTCCTCGCCTACCTGCTGCTGGCCGCGGGCGCGGTGCAGGTGTACGCGGGATGGCGTGCCTGGACCTGGGCGGCACTGGGCCTGCTGGCGCTGGGGGTGGGCATCGAGTTCGCGCAGGGCGCCTGGACCACGACCCGTTCCGCCGATCCGATGGATGCCCTGGCCGATGCGCTGGGCGTGGCTGCCGGCATGGTCACCGCCGCCACGCCGTGGCGCGACCTGCTGTGGCGGCTGGAGCGGGGGACGGCGCGGGGCCGCTGAGCCGCGCGTGCTCGCCGGCCGGCCCGAAGCAGATCGAAGGCGTGCGTGGCGCAATGCCGAACGGCAATGACCGACTCGCCACGCGACATGTGCTGAACCGCCGGGTGCACAAGGTTGACATACTCATTTTTTCCTCATAATGTGAGGACTCTTTCGGTGGGAGTCATGGTCATGACCGAGGCAGCGATGCAACAACCGCGATCGGGGCGAGGCGTGACGCGCGTGCAACTGGACCTGCCGAGCGATCGCGTCGATCAACTCGATCAATTGGTGAACGAGGCGGGCTTCGCGACGCGCAAGGAGTTGTTCAACAACGCCCTTGCTCTGCTGCAGTGGGCGGTGAAAGAAGCGCGGCGCGGCAGGGCCATCGCATCGGTGGACGAGGCCAACGACCGCTTCACCGAATTGAACATGCCGTTCCTCAGTGAACTGAGCCACCAGATCGCGTCCAAACCGAACAAGCCATGACCTCCGGGCCGGGCCGCCAGGAGGGCGATGACGATCCAGCCGAGCCGCTGGCGTCGCCGGCACCCGAGGATCGGCCGCTCTCCAGGACGGGTTGGCGCCAGCGCGAGGTGGAGACTGTCGTTCCCGACGATCTCGTCTTGGACGTGACGCATCGCGTCGCGGTGGCGCCCATCGTGAGCTGGGACACGGTCGACGATGTGCGACTGCCGCGACGTTTTCGTTTGCCGGACGCGCAGTCCGATGACGAAGACCCTGTAGCGTTTCAGGAGTACCCACGCGACGATTACGGTGCTGTGGATGACCGCGCCATGTTCGAGTCGAACCTGCGGGAGCCCGACGCTCCGTTCTTGGCGCGGGATGCCGCCGACGCCCCGCTCGAATCCCGCTCGCTGCATGTCGAGCTGCCCGAGTCCGTCCGGCCCGGACAGCGGTTTGCCCTCTCCGCGCAGTTGCGCTGCGTGCCGGCCGCCATGCAGGACGAGGTCGATTTGCGCCCGTTCTCCGTGCCCGACGCCGGGCGGCGGGTGACGATCGATCTGCATGTGTCCGGTGAGTTGCAGGTGCTGTCGGACGCCACGTGTACGCTGGACGTGCTGCCCGGCAGGGAATCGGATCCGGTTCGCTTCGAGTTGCGGGCGGGCGCGCCGGGGCCGGCGAGCGTCACCTTGCGCGTATTCGCGCTGCCCGCGGACTACCTGGGCCAATTGCGGCTGGCGTTGCCGGTCGCGGATGCGGCGCGAGGGGAACATCGCGCGGCCGACAGCGACGTGCTCCGGGTCGGCGCACCGGCCGAGCGTACCGCCACGCTCGAGGTCGATGTGGATGCGCAGGGTCACCGGTTGTCCTTCCGGCTGCGTGGACCCGGCGAGATCGGCGTGCAACGGCCTATCTTCGTTTCGCTGGACAGCGCGGTCGAGCAGGTGGCGCTGGGTTTGCAGCGCAAGCTGGATCAGGTCGCCAAGGGCAATGGACTGTCGCCCAAAGCCGTGGAGACCTTGTTGCGCGGGACCGGCGCGGACATGTGGAACCGGTTGCTGCCTGGCTCCGTCAAGGACCTGCTGCTGCGCAACCTGCAGCACCTCGACGCGCTGGTGTTCGTCGGTGCCGACGATCCGATTCCGTGGGAACTGCTGCTGCCGGCGACTGCGGGATGGAGCGGGGAATTCCTGGCGGACCAGGTGCTGGTCACGCGCTGGGCCTTCGATGCCGCATCACCCAAACGGTCGATCGGCAGCGGCGCGACCTGCTACGTGTTGCCCGATGTCGCGCCTCCGGCCGCGGAGGAGGAGATCCAGCAGTTGGAAGCCCTGCTCGGGCAGGGCAAGCGCGTGCGCACGCTCGATGCGCTGCTCAGCGAGTTGGAGAGCGCGGCGTTCGGCCTGCTGCACTTCGCCGCGCACAACATCGTCGCCAGCGATCTGCCGGCGTCGGCCTGGGTCAAACTCGATCAGCCGTTCCAGCAGGGCATGCTCGGCGCCGACCGCGCCAATGCGTTCGCAGCCACCGCGCCGCTGGTGTTCATGAACGCCTGCAATTCGAGCGCGGGATCGCCGCTGTGGGTCGGTTCGACAGGGTGGGCGGGTCGCTTCCTGGCGGCGGGCGCCGGCGCCTTCCTGGGCAGTCTGTGGCAGGTGCGCGATGGCCCGGCCAAGGACTTCGCTGCCGCGTTCTATGCGCAACTGTGCACGGGACAGACGCTCGGCGCGGCGTTCCAGGCGGCGCGACGCGATGTAGACAAGGGTGGCGACCCGACCCGGCTTGGCTACACCTTGTTCGGCAACGCGGCGGCTACTCTGGCCGCCGTCAAGGGAGATTCCAGATGAAGGAGCCTGTCTTGGTAGTGCATGGCGTGGCCAACCACGATCGCGCGCGGTTCGAGCGTACCGTGGAGGCACTGCAGCAGCGGGTCGGCGCGCGCTTCCAACTGATCCCGGTGTTTTGGGGCGATCTCGGTGGCCAGTCCACCGGCTTGAGCGACAGCCTGCCGACGATGTCCGCGGTGAGCGAGGTCACCCGCGCGGACGACCTCGGCGCGCAGGCCCTCTTCGCGCTGGTGCAGGAGCAGCGCGCGACGTTGCCGGGCACCGATGGCACTCGCGCCGAGGAGATGGCGGTGGTCGATGCGCTGCATGCCGCGACCCTGCAGGCCGCCGGCGTCATGGGGGCCACCCTGCGCGGCGACGACACGCTGCATCGCGCGTTGTCCGAGCAGGTTCCGGCGACGCGCTACCTGCGGCATCTGCACGATCCGCAGTTGCAGCAGACCGTGGGCGAACTGTTCGCCGACTATCTGCGCGCAGCGCCGGCTGATGGCGGCGGGGCGACAGCGGGCGAGTTCGTCGTGCGCGGCCGGGTGGACGACGGGCTGCATGCGTGGAAGCGCTTCATCGGCAAGGTCGATGAGCTGATCGGGCGGGCGGCATCCACGCTTGCGGGCAGCGCAAACCAATGGTTGCGCGCCGCGCTGGCTGAGCGCATCGCATCGACCCTGGGCGATGTCGTCGCCTATCACCAGCAGCGCAACGCGATCCACCGCCGGCTGTTCGAGGTGCTGGATGCCAGCGCGGCCGGCTGTGGCACACGGGAGCGGCCGATCACCGTGGCCGCCCACAGCCTGGGAGGTCTGGTGACGCTCGACGCGGCGCTCGGCAGCCAGATGCTGGTCGATGGCGCGCCGCGCTGCCTGCACATCAAGCGCTGGATCACCTTCGGCAGCCAGCCCGCGTTCTTTCACGTGATGGCGCCGCGCCATGGCATCGCGGCGTACACGCCGGGCCAGCGGGTGGACCTTCCGTACAGCATCGGTCCGTGGACCAATCTGTGGCATCCCCTGGACCTGTTGGCGTTTTCCGCGTCGTCCGTGTTCAGGATGGCCGACGGCTCCGCGCCCATGGACGTGCGCGTGGATTCCAGCGCGACAGAGATCGCCAAGAGCAAGGGATGGCTGCATTCCTCCTATTGGAACAGTTCACAACTGCAGGAAGCCATCGTCGCCGCCACTGTGTCTTGATCGAAGGGCGGCGTGGCCGCCTGCTGACGTATGCGCCATCGCTTGCGTGCTCCTTCCTCGGGCCGTACCGGAGCGCCGCACTTGTGCTTGGCCGCGGTTCATCGCGATACGGCTTGCGCGCCGCTTCGACGCGCCCGTGCACCGGCATCACGGAGGCTTTGCGCAGTTACCAACTCCGAGCTGCCGGTCTGCTCGTGAACAGTCGGCCGCGCGTGTTGCGAGCGACCTTCCTCTTCGCTCGGCGCGTTGCCGGAAATGCCCACTGACACATCCGGCGACGCCCACGTGCGCCTGCCAAGCGCGACGTTCGCGCACGCATATGCGCAACGACGGCAGCGGTGCGCCACGGCCGATGCCGAAACCGCGGGCGGGCAGTACGAATGTCCGCACCGCCCGCCGCCACAACCGCTCAGAACTTGAAGTGCAGCGTCGCCATGTAGCGGCGGCCGTTCTTGTAGCGTCCGGCCGGGTGGTCCTTGTCGCCGAGGTACTGGAAATACTCCTCGTCCAGCAGGTTCTGCGCATCCAGCTGCAGCGACCACTGGGCGTTGAACGCATAGCCGATGCTCGCGCCGAGGTCGGCGTAGTCGTCCACGCTGGCCGGCGCGGCGCCGGCCACATAGCCGCCGGCCAGATAGCTGTCGCGCCAGTTGTAGGTGATGCGGGCGTTCAGCGGTCCCTTCTCGTAGTACGGGCTGAAGGCGATGGCGTTGCGCGACTGGTAGGGCAGGGCGTCGCCGGTGTTGTTCTCGCCGTTGGCATAGGTGTAGTTGGCGGTGAGCCCGAAGCCGCTGTCGCCGAACGGCTGCTGGTAGGCGATGGTGAAGCCCTTGACCTTGCCGTCGCCGGCGTTGCGCGGGCGCTGGATGCTGTAGTCGCAGTAGCCGTCGGCGGTGCAGCCGTTGCTGCCGAGCATCTGCGCCCAGGTCTGCGGCGAGGTGTCGCGGATCGAGTTGTACTGGCGTTCGATCGTGGCCGAGGTGTCGATGTAGTTGTCGATCTTCTTGTAGAAGATGGACCAGGCCACCACCGACTGCTCGGCGAAGTAGTACTCGGCCGACAGGTTGAAGTTCCACGATTCGTACGGCGACAGCTCGGCGTTGCCGCCGCTGCCGGTGAGCGTGGTGTCGTTGAGGAAGGTGTTGTTGACCATCTGATTGTACGGCGCCCAGGCGATGACCTTGGCGGCGGCGAAGCGGAACACCCAGTCGTTGCTGGTGTCGTAGACCAGGTTCAACGACGGCAGCACGAAGTCCTGCTTCTTGGTGCGGGTCTGCCACTTGCTGTCCAGGTCGTCCAGCGTCGGCGTGCCGCTGTAGACGAAGCCGCTGCCCTCGGTCTTGGAATCCACGTAGCGCACGCCGAGGTTGCCGCGCAGGCCGCCTTCGGAGAAGTTCAGCTGCGCATAGGCGGCGTTGTTGGTCTGCTCCAGCGCCCAACTGTTGTTGAGGAAGCTGGCGGGGTCGGGATTGGCGTAGTCCACCGGGCTGTTACGGATCCAGTCCATCACGTTGCCGCGCCCGGCCTGCACGTGCCGGCCGTGGTCGGGGTAGAAGCCCTGGATGTCGGTCAGGCCGATGGTGCCGACGTCGGCCAGCGTGCCGGGGGTGACGCCGCCGTACACGTTGAGCTCGAAGTCCTCCTTGTGCTTGCCCTGGCGCACGCCGAACAGCAACTGGTTGAACACGCCGTCGAAGCGCACGTCGAAATCGAGCTGGCCGTAGGTGTCCTTGCTCTCGGTGGAGAAGATGCCGTTGTTGCCGAACCAGCCGCCGGCCGAACCCCAGTTGGCCGGGTCGCGCGCGCCGGCCGCATCGTCGAAGCGGATGCCGCGGTCCAGGTCCCAGCTGAAGCCGCCGTTGTAGAACGGCTCGATGAAGTACTGCGCCAGGTGCTTGTTCTCCGACTTGCTCTGCCCGACCTGGCCGCTCACGCCCCAGGTGTCGCCGCGGAAGGCGCCGCGCAGGTCCAGGCCCTTGGTGGTGACCTCGGACTGGCGCACGTTGTTGTCGTAGATCACCGTGCCGCCGTCGGGATTGGCGTTGGCGCTGGAATGGCCGCTGCGGACCACGCCATTGCGCACGCCGCCGAGCGCGTCCACGGCATCGATGGTGCCCTGGTTCCAGGTCAGGAAGCTGTACATCGACTGGTTGTAGTTGTCGAAGTTCTCCTTGATGTACAGGCCGCTGAGGTTGAACTCCAGCGCATCGCTGGGTTTGAGCTGCAGGTTGACCACCGCGCTGTCGCGCTTGCGGTCCTGCTGGAACCAGGCGGCATTGACCGAGTTCGGCACGTCGGCATCGGCCGGCACGCCGCTGGCGTTGCCGAAGGTGGACGCCTTGGCGTAGCCGAACACCTCCATGCCCTGGCGATCGACCCGCTCTTCGTAGTGCTGCGCGGAGACCGCCACGCCGAAGGTCTCCTGCGGATTCTTCCAGCTATACAGCAGCGAGGCGTTGGGCTTGCCCTCGCTGGCCTGCTGGCTGTAGCTGTAGCCCACGGACCCTGCGAACTCATTGGCCTTCATGTCCAGCGGCTGGCGGCTGTGCATCAGCACGGTGCCGCCGAGGCTGCCCTCGGTCAGGCGCGCCTCGGAGGCCTTGACGATCTCGGCGCGGCCGAGGATCTGCGGCGACAGCAGGGTGTAGTCGAAACCGCGGTTGGGCTGTTCGCCGTACAGCCAGATCGCCTGCGCCACCGGGTGACCGTCCAGGAACGACAGATTGAGGCTGGGATCGGTGCCGTCGATGCTGACGCGTTCGCCCTGGCCGAAGCGGCGGTCGAGGGTGACGCCGGGGATCTGCGAGAACGCCTCGGCGACGTTGGTGCTGGGGAACTTGCCGATGTCCTCGGCGGTGATCGCCTCGGAGATGGTGACGTTGTTGCGCTTGGTGTCCAGCGACTTCTCGAGGCTGGCGCGGATGCCGACGACCTGGACGGCGTCCAGATCGGTGGCGGCGGTGCTCGCCTCCTGCGCCTGCGCGGTGCAGGCCAGGGTGGCGAGGATGGTGGCGGACAAGACGGAACGGCGGTATTGCATGATGTCTCTCCTCATCATTCAATGAATCGACGCGGCGCGCGCGCGTTCGCCTGCGCGCCGGGTGTGTCGGTTGCCTTACTGCCTGCGGTGCTGCTGGTATCGCTGGATGGAAATCTTCAAGCGCGATGCCGAGGGGACTTGCCCGCCGCGCCGAGGCGCTCGCCATGGCGCTCTCCGGCCGCACGCGGTCGAAGCGGGCCGGTGGTCGCGAAACGCCGCAAGCGCCTGAACGCGCCGGCCATGCTGGCGGAGCGAACAGCGACGACCGTCGGGTAGTGCAATGGCGTGCCGAGTGCGGCACGCGACAAGCGCGTACGGATCATTGCGATCACATGCCTCCCATGTCCCGCCGTTGCGCCGCGATGCGCGGCCTCAGTCCCCATGGGCATCGATTCTTACGAGGTCATGACAACGATGTCAAGCCATGCCCGGAAAATTTGTCTGGTGCCGGTCGGAGCCCACGAACGGCGCCCCGATCGCGGGTATTCGCCCTCACGCCGGCGCAGAAATTTTATTAATCAACGGGTTATGCGATGCCTGACGTCCCAGGGAGAGGCGTCCAAATGAGAACGGTACGCAGCTATGTGGCAGTGCACAAAATTGGTCTCATTCGTAGAATTGGTGCGACATAGGTATCTTGACAACGATGTGTGAAGACGCCCGCGCAAAAAATATTTTCACAATCTAAGTTTTTGATCTAACTGATGTTTTTTTCAATTTCGAGACGAGTCCAGACGTCAATTGGCAATTGTGGGCGCTGTGGCGTTGACACGATCTTTCTAAGACCATAAGAATCGAAGCGCCTGGAATTGGTCTTTGCCAATTCGGGTCGATCCGTCCAGCAGCAGCATGCATCGCCCGCTCCGGGGTAGGGGGCGGGAGGCGCCTCCGCAGCACGAGGCGCAAGCAACAGACAGAACGTTCCATCGACTCCGTGCCCACACGGACGGCACCGCCCTGCGCGTCGCGTGGGGCGCAATGGAGGGGGCTGCCTGCCGATCGCTGCCGCTGGGCCTCAGACGCCGCCGTGCCGCTTAGCCATCAACCAGGATAGCCCAATGCCACATGTCGTCCGCTCCCGTCCGCACCGCTGTTCCCTGTCCGTCCTCGCCAGCGCCATCGCGCTCGGCCTGCTCAGCGCCGGCGCGCAGGCGCAGGAAGCGCCGGCGTCGGACGCGATCTCGCAACTGGATACGGTCACCGTCACCAGTTCCTACCAGAAGAGCCTGATCACCGCGCTGGACAACAAGCGCGAAGACGCGCGCATGACCGACGGCATCTCGTCGGAGGACATCGGCAAGTTCCCCGCCGAGAACATCGCCGAGGCGATCCAGCGCATCCCCGGCGTGCAGATCTCCACCATCAACGGCCGCGGCTCGACCATCAGCATCCGCGGCCTGGGTCCGCAGTACTCGGCCACCACGATCAACGGCCAGACCATCAAGAGCGCCGATTTCACCGATGGCTTCCGCTACGACATCATCCAGCCGGAAGTGGCCGCGGCGATCGAGGTGATCAAGTCGCCGTCGGCGGACATGGACGCCGGCGGGCTGTCGGGCACGGTCAACATCCAGACCACCAAGCCGCTGGACTACAAGGAGCGCAAGCTGATCTTCTCGGCGAAGGAGCAGTACGCCGAATTCGCCGGCGGCGCGCCGACGCCGAAGGGTGTGCTCACCTACATCGACCAGTTCAAGCTCGCCGACGGCGGCGAACTGGGCGTGTTCGTCAACGCCGGCTACCAGAAGCTCAAGGATCGCGCCGACTACCTGTGGATCGACCGCTGGTACACGCAGGACACCGACGACGGCACCTTGTACATCCCGCGCCGCCCGCGCTACCGCTCGATCGAGCGCGAGACCGACCGCAAGATGCTCACCGCCGGCCTGCAGTGGAAGCCCAACGACCGGCTGGAAATGAACCTGACCGCGCTGTACACGCAGGACAAGACCGACAACGACATGAATCAGTTGGTCTATTCCTTCGACCGCAACTACCTCAGCGTGCTGGAGACCAAGGACCTGACCGCGACCAAGGTGTCGGCGTCCAACTACTGGCTGGAGAACAACCGCCAACTCGAGCGCCACGATCTGACCTCGCAACTGGTGACGTGGGACGCCAAGTGGAAGGGCGACGCGTGGACCTTCAGCGGCGTGGCCAACTACACCGAAGGCAAGACCGACGAGGACGAGCGCGCGGTGATCCTCGGCCGCCTGCCGTCGGCGACGGTGTTCGACATGTCCAATCCCGGCGCGATCTCGCTGACCACCGATGCCGACGCCAACGATGCCAGCGCCTGGGACCAGGCCAACCTGGTGCGCGACGAATACCCCAACGGCGCGATCACCAAGCTCAGCAACAAGGAATGGTCGCTGCAGTTCGATGCCGAACGCTACGTCGGCGCCGGCTTCCTGGACTCGGTGAAGTTCGGCACCAAGTTCCGCCGCGAGACCTTCGACCGCAACGTCTGGCGCCGCGACTTCCTGTATCTGATCAACTCCGGCGCGGTGTCCGGCTATGCCATGTTCCCCGAGCTGTCGGCGGCCAGTTCCAGCGTCAAGAACTTCCTCGACGGCAACCTGGCCTCGCAGGACGGTTGGGTGGCGCCGGACGTGTACGCCTACGCGCAAGCGCTGGCGGCCTCCGGCATCACCGTGCCGGTGCTGTTCGCACCGCAGGCCAGCTACCACATCCGCAACGACATCTTCTCCGCCTACGCCTTGGCCAAGATCGACACCGAACTGGGCAGCATGCGCCTGCGCGGCAACGTCGGCGTGCGCTACGAGAACACCAAGCGCACCACCGACACCTACCTGACCACCGCCTCGCAGTACAGCGAGGACGCCAACGACGTGGTCGGCACCGAACGCGCGCCGTACGATTACCACAACTGGCTGCCCAGCCTGAACCTGGTGCTGGACATGCGCGAGGACCTGCTGCTGCGCTTCGCCGCCGGCAAGGTGCTGGTGCGGCCGATCCTGGACAGCAACACCGCCATCGCCACCACCATTTCGTCGGGCAGCAACACCGGCGGCACCACCACCTACGACGTATCGCTGGGCCAGACCGACCTGAAGGCGCTGACCGCCGACCAGGCCGACCTCAGCCTGGAGTGGTACTACGGCCAGGGCGGCGGCCTGACCCTGGCCGGCTTCTGGAAGCAGGTCAAGAACGGCACCTTCAACAGCATCGTGTGTCCGGCCACGTTCAACGGCACGGCGCTGTCCGGCAACAGTGCCGGCGACTGCGTGGACGGCAGCGGCAACATCTACGAGATCACCGCGACCCGCAACGATCCGAGCAAGGTCAAGATCAAGGGCTACGAGTTGGGCTGGACGCAATCGTTCGACGCCTGGCTGCCGATCCAGGGCTTCGGCCTGACCGCCAACTTCACCCGGGTGCTGCCGCAGCGCGACACCGACTTCCAGATCCGCAACCTGTCGGAGAAGACCTGGAACGCCACCGGCTACTGGGAGAATGCGATGTTCTCCGCGCGGCTGTCGCTGAATCACCGCAGCGAGTACGAGCAGGACAGCAGCGACAGCTTCTTCGCCCGCGAAGGCCACACCATGAAGGCGCGCACCCAGCTCGACGCGGTGCTCGGCTACCAGGCCACCGACAGGCTCAGCTTCCAGCTCGGCGGACTCAACCTGACCGACAAGAAGGAAGAAGCGTACAAGGACATCAGCAGCCGCTGGCAGATGACCGGCGTCACCGGGCGCAGCTTCTACGTGTCGATGCAATGGGACATCCTGTGAGCCCGGTGCGATCGCTTGCGGGGTAGTCCGCGGCATGCCCGGCGCCGCGCTGGCGCCGGGCATGGCAACCTGCATCGTCCCGATCGCGTCCACAGGTTCCAGGGCAAACGCATGCAACGACGAGACTTCCTCGCAGGCAGTGCGGGCGCCGGCCTGCTGCTGGCGGCGCCGCGCTGGAGCTGGGCCGCTGCGGCGGCGGATGCCGGCGTGGCCGGGTCCACCGGTGGCGCTGCCGCGACGGCAGTGCCCAGCTTGACGCTGCCGATCGATCCCGGCCTGTTCTGCCTGGACGAGGGCTGGCGCTTCCACGAAGGCGACATCCCGTTCCCGCCGATCAGCGGGCAGGATGCCAGCTACGACAACGCCAAGGCCGGCAAGGCCTGGGGCGCGGCCGCGGGCGACTTCGACGACAGCCAGTGGCGGCAACTGCGGCTGCCGCACGATTTCGCCATCGAGCAGCCGATCGAGGCCAGCGCCAATGTGGCGCAGGGCTATCGCCGCCGCGGCATCGCCTGGTACCGGCGCAGCCTGCGGCTGGACGAGGCCTTGCGCGGCAAGGCGCTGGAACTGCGCTTCGACGGCATTTCCAGCCGCGCCACGGTGTGGGTCAATGGCTTGCTGATGGCGCGCAGTTGGAGCGGCTACGACGGGTTCGCGATCGATTTGAGCGCGATCGCGCGCTACGGCCAGGATCTCAACAGCATCGCGGTGCGCGTCGATGCGGAAGCGATGGACGGCTGGTGGTACGAAGGCGCCGGCATCTACCGGCACACCTGGCTGGCGGTGCGCGATGCCTTGCACATCGTCGGCGACGGCGTGCATGCGGTGCCGCGGATCGGTAGCGGCGATCTGTGGACGCTGCCGATCGCGGTGACCGTCGCTAATGTCGGCGAACAGGCCGATGCGGCCGTGCTGGACGTGACGGTGTACGACGCGCGCGGTACCGTGGTCGCGCAAGGCAGCAGCGCGGTGCAGGTCGGCGCGCTGGCGCAAGCGGTGGCGCGGGTCGAACTGCAGGTGCGGCAGCCGCAGCGCTGGGACGTGGCCGCGCCGCATCTGCATCGGGTCGCGGCGGTGCTGCGCAGCGATGGCCGCGAGCGCGACCGCCGCGACTGCGCGATCGGCTTTCGCACGCTGCGCTTCGACGCGCAGCAGGGCTTCTTCCTCAACGAGCGGCCGCTCAAGATCAAGGGCGCCTGCCTGCACCAGGACCATGCCGGCGTCGGCGTGGCGGTGCCCGACAGCCTGCTGGAGTTCCGCATTCGCCGGCTCAAGCAGCTGGGCTGCAATGCGATCCGCCTGCACCACGCCGTGGCCGGCGAACTGCTCGACGTCTGCGACCGCCTGGGCATGCTGGTGATGGCCGAGAACCGCGTGTTCAATCCCGCGCCCGACTACGCCGCGCAACTGCGCTGGCTGGTGCGACGCGACCGCAATCGCGCCTGCGTGTTCCTGTGGTCGGTGTTCAACGAGGAGCCGATGCAGGGCACCGCCGCCGGCTACGAGATGGTGCGCCGCGCGGTGGCGCTGGTGCGCGCGCTGGACGACAGCCGGCCGGTGACCGCGGCGATGAACGACGGCATGCTGACCCAGCGCAACGCTGCCGACGCGGTGGACGTGGTCGGCTTCAACTACCGCCAGTTCAACTACGACCGGGTGCGCGCGGCGATGCCGCACACGCCGCTGCTGTCCAGCGAGGACACCAGCGCGTTCCAGACCCGCGGCGCCTGGTTCACCGACATGGACGCGCACGTCGTCGCCGAGGACGACTCGGTCGCCGCGCCATGGGGCAACACCCATCGCACCTCGTGGAAGCTGATCGACGAGCGCCCGTATCTCGCCGGCAGCTTCGTCTGGACCGGCTTCGACTACCGCGGCGAGCCGACCCCATTCGAATGGCCGTCGGTGTCCTCGTTCTTCGGCATCATGGATCTGTGCGGCTTTGCGAAAGGCGCCTACTGGCTGCGCCAGGCGCAGTGGATCGACGATGCGCCGGTGCTGCAACTGCTGCCGCACTGGAACTGGCCGGGCCGCGAGGGCACGCCGATCAAGGTGATGGCGTTCTGCAATGCGCAGCAGGTGGAGCTGTGGCTCAACGGCCAATCGCAAGGGCGACAGGCGGTGGACCGGATCGAGATGAATACCTGGCAGGTGACGTACGCGCCGGGCGTGCTGGAGGCGGTGGCCTATCGCGATGGCCGCGAGGTGGCGCGGCGGCTGGTGCAGACGGTCGGCGCGCCGGTCGCGCTGCGGTTGACCCCGGACCGCGCGCGGATGCGCGGCGACGGGCGCGATGCGCAGCCGATTACCCTCGAGGCGGTGGATGCGCAGGGCCGCCACGTGCCGTTCGCCGATGCGCAGATCGCGCTGCAGGTCGAGGGCGGGCGCCTGCTCGGCGTCGGCAATGGCGACCCGAACCGGCACGCCGCCGACAATGTGCCGCAGGTGCAGCTGTTCAACGGCCTGGCGCAGGCCATCGTCGAAGCCGGCCACGGCCGCCGCGCGCTGCGCATCGAAGCGCGCGCGCCGGGCTTGCGCGCCGCGCAGGCGACGATCGGCTTGGACGCGGCTGCCCTGCCGCCGTCGCTGCCGCCGGCCGCGGCGGCGATGGTGGTGTCCGGCTGGCGGCGCACGCTGCCGTTCGCCGCGCCGCCCGATCCGGCGCTGCCGCGCGCGCCCAACGACAACAACAGCTGGAGCTTCTGCCAGCCGGGCAACCTGGAGACGCGCGCCGAGCGCGACGGCTATGTGCTGTACCGCACCGCGTTCACACCGTGGGCCGGGATCCAGCAGCGCGGCGGCGTGCTGCGGCTGGGGCGCACCACCGGTGCGGCGCAGGTGTATCTGGATCGGCAACCGGTCGCGCGCGTGGCCGCGGGGCAACAGGCGCACTTGCGCTTGCCGCCCGCGGCCGGCGAGCGGGTACTGGCGGTGGTGATGCAGGTGACGGCCGGAATGCCTTTCGGCTTCGACGATGTCGTGACTGTGGAGTATTGACCGAATGAAGCGAACCTTCCGCCATCTCGTCGCCAGCGGCCACGCCTGGTTGCGCACGCGGTGCGCAGTGCCGCCGCGCAGCCAGGTTGCATTGCTCCTGGTCTGCGCGTTGCTGGCGCCGGCCGCGCTCGCCGCAACGGCATCCGACACCCAAGGCGACGCCGCGCGCGGTGTGCTGCTGCGCACGCTCGGCCCGGGTGCCGCCGCGCTGGCGCTGCAACGGCAACCGCGCGGCGGTGGCAACGACTGGTACCAGGTCGCCGCCGAGGCCGGCACGCTGCGCGTGTCCGGCTCCTCGGAAGTGGCGCTGGCGCATGGCGCGTACAGCTATCTGCAATCGATCGGCGCCGCCTCGGTGAGCTGGGAGGGCAGCCGGATCGCGTTGCCTGCGGCCTACGCCGATTTCCGCGGGCAGCGCGTGGTCACCCCGTTCGCGTACCGCGCCTATCTCAACGTCTGCACCTACGGCTACACCACACCGTGGTGGGACTGGGCGCGCTGGGAGCGCGAGATCGACTGGATGGCGCTGCACGGCATCGACATGCCGCTGGCGATGGAAGGCCAGGACTACGTGTGGCAGATGTTGTGGCGCGAGTTCGGCGTCGCCGACGCGGACCTGGCGCAGTACTTCTCCGGCCCGGCGTTCGCGCCGTGGCAGCGCATGGGCAACATCGAGGGCTACGACGCGCCGTTGCCGCAGCAATGGATCGACGACAAACACGCGCTGCAGCTGCGCATCCTGCAGCGCATGCGCGCGCTGGGCATGAAGCCGGTGCTGCCGGCCTTCGCCGGCTACGTGCCGAAGGCGTTCGCGCAGGCGCATCCGCAGGCGCGCATCTACCGCATGCGCGCCTGGGAGGGCTTCCACGAAACCTATTGGCTGGATCCGGCCGATCCGCTGTTCGCGCAGATCGCGCAGCGTTTCATCCAGCTCTACGACCGCACCTACGGCAAGGGCACCTATTACCTGGCCGATGCGTTCAACGAGATGCTGCCGCCGATCGCCGCCGACGGCAGCGACGCGCGCCTGGCCAGCTACGGCGACAGCACCGCCAACACCGCCAAGACCGCGCCGCCGGAGGTGCCGCCGGCGCAGCGCGACAAGCGCCTGGCCGACTACGGCCGTGCGCTCTACGCCTCGATCCATCGCGCCAATCCCGACGCGGTGTGGGTGATGCAGGGCTGGCTGTTCGGCGCCGACCGCCATTTCTGGACGCCGCAGGCGATCGCCGCGTTCCTGCGCGACGTGCCCAACGACAGGCTGCTGGTGCTGGACATCGGCAACGATCGCTATCCGGGCACCTGGAAACTGTCCGACGCGTTCGACGGCAAGCAGTGGATCTACGGCTACGTGCACAACTACGGCGGCAGCAATCCGGTGTACGGCGACCTGGCGTTCTACCGCGACGACCTGCGCGCGCTGCTCGCGGACAAGGACAGGCAGCAACTGGTCGGCTTCGGCGCGTTCCCCGAAGGCCTGCACAACAACTCGGTGGTCTACGAATACATGTACGCGCTGGCCTGGGGCGGGCAGGAACGTTCGCTGCGGGACTGGCTCGGCGAGTACACCCGCGCCCGCTACGGGCACACGTCGCCGGCGTTGCTTGCGGCCTGGGACGATCTGCAGGCGTCCGTGTTCTCGACCCGCTACTGGACGCCGCGCTGGTGGCGCAGCCGCGCCGGCGCCTACCTGCTGTTCAAGCGGCCGACGCTGGACATCGGCGAATTCGAGGGCGCGCCCGGCGATCCGCCGCGCCTGCGCCGTGCGCTGGAGCACCTGCTGGCATTGGCGCCGGACTACGCCGATGCGCCGCTGTACCGCTACGACCTGGTCGATTTCGCGCGCCACTATGCCAGCGGCCGCGTCGACGCGCAGTTGCAGCTGGCCGTGGCCGCGTACAAGCGCGGCGATGTCGCGGCCGGCGACGCCGCCTTCGCCCGTGTGCAGGCGGCGGTGCGGCAGCTCGACGGCCTGGTCGGCGGCCAGCAGGAAACCCTGTCGAGCTGGCTCGGCGATGCCGCCGGCTACGCGAAGACGCCGCAGGACGCCGCCTACTACCGGCGCGATGCCAAGGCGCAGGTCAGCGTATGGGGCGGCGAGGGCAATCTCGGCGACTACGCCTCCAAGGCCTGGCAGGGCATGTATGCCGACTACTACCTGCCGCGCTGGGCGCTGGCGATGCAGGCGCTGCGCGAGGCCGCGGTCGGCGGCGGCCGCGTGGACGAGGCCGCGTTGCAGCAGCGCCTGCGTGCCTGGGAGCGGGACTGGGTCGCGCGCGAGACGACGTACACGCGGCAAGCGCCGGCCGACCCGGTCGCTGCGGTGCGCACTCTGCTGCGCCAGGTGGATGCCCCATGAGCGCCGTGTCCGTGACCATTCCCGCCGCCGCGCCGCCGCGCGAGCGCTTCCTGTCGCTGGACGTGTTCCGCGGCCTGACCATCTTCCTGATGATCCTGGTCAACACGCCGGGCGCCGGCGCCGATGCGTTCGTGCAGTTGCGGCATGCGCCGTGGTTCGGCTTCACCGCGGCCGACCTGGTGTTCCCGTCGTTCCTGTTCGCGGTCGGCAACGCGATGAGCTTCGCGCTGGACCGCGGCCAGCCGCTGGGCGCGTTCCTGCGCCGGGTCGGCAAGCGCAGCGCGCTGATCTTCCTGCTCGGCTTCCTGATGTACTGGTTCCCGTTCGTGCACCAGGGCGCCGACGGCAGCTGGAGCTTCACCGCGATCGACCAGACCCGGGTGCCGGGCGTGCTGCAGCGCATCGCGCTGTGCTACGCGCTGGCCGCGCTGCTGTGCCGCTGGCTGCCGCCGCGCGGGCTGCTGGCGGCCTGCGTCGCGCTGCTGCTCGGCTACTGGGGCGCGCTGTACCTGTGGGGCCAGCCGGGCGCGGAACTGAGCAAGCTCGGCAACGCCGGCACGCGCCTGGACCTGTGGCTGCTGGATCCGGCGCAGCTGTACCGCAAGGACGGCGGCTTCGACCCGGAAGGCCTGCTCGGCACGCTGCCGGCCACGGTCAATGTCGTCGCCGGCTACCTGACCGGGCTGTACGTGCGCCGCGCAGGCAAGCAGGCACGCACGGTGCGCTGGCTGTTGCTGGCCGGCGTCGCGCTGGCGCTGCTGGCCCTGGCCTGGCAGCCGTGGTTCCCGCTGGCCAAGAAGTTGTGGACCGGCTCGTTCGTCCTGCTGACGGTGGGCCTGGACCTGCTGTTGCTGGGCGCGCTGCTCTGGGCGATCGAGGTACGCCAGTGGCGGGCGGGGAGCGGTTTCTTCACCGTGCTCGGACGCAACCCGCTGGCGATCTACCTGTTCTCCGAGCTGTTCGTGATCAGCCTGCGCCTGGTTCCCGCCGGGGCCAGCGGCATGGACCTGTACCAATGGGTGGGCATCGCGGTGTTCCAACGGCTGCTGCCCGGTCCCTGGGGCAGCCTGGCCTGCGCGCTCGCCTACACCCTGGTGTGCTGGGCGGTGGGCTGGTGGATGGACCGGCGGCGGCTCTACCTGCGGCTCTGACCCGGCGTGCACGGTCGGCAGATTGGTACTATATTGGACCTAACGACTTCATGCGGTCCGGAGCAAGCACGATGACCAAGCCCAAGCCGCAGACCGATCCCAGACTGGCGGGCCTGGCCGTGGACCCGAGCGCGCCGACCCCGCTGTACCTGCAACTGGCGAGCAAGCTGGTGGACGCGATCAAGGGCGGCCAGTGGAAGCCGGGCGAGGCGCTGCCGGCCGAGCGCCAGTTGTGCGAGCAACTGCAGGTGTCGCGGGTGACCCTGCGCCAGGCGGTGGATGCGCTGGTCGAACAGGGCCTGGTTTCGCGCCGGCAGGGCGCGGGGACCTTCGTCACCTCGCACATCCAGCACCAGCTCAGCGGCCTGGCCAGTTTCAGCGAAACCCTGCGGATGAAGGGCCTGGAGCCGGGCACGCGCTGGCTGGAGCGGCGCATCCGCCCGGCGCACGGCGAGGAAATCCTGCGCCTGGGCCTGTCGCCGGACACGGTGGTGGCGGCGCTGACCCGCCTGCGCAGCGCCGACGGCCGGGTCATGGCCTACGAGAAGGCGGTGCTGCCGCAACGCGTCGTGCCCGATCCGCAGGCGATCGGCGATTCGCTGTACGCCCACCTGGACGCGCATGGCCACCCGGTGGTGCGCGCGCTGCAGTACTTCCGCGCGATCAACCTGCCGGCGCGGCTGGCCGGGCATCTGGGCATGAAGGAAGGCGAGGCGATCCTGCACGTGGTGCGGGTCGGCTACACCCGCGACGGCAGCGCGATCGAGTTGACCGACACCTATTGCCACAACGACTACTACGACTTCGTCGCCGAACTGCGACGCTGATCGCCGATCCACGCGCCTCCCGGAGCACGCCCGCCCATGACCACCGCACGGCCCGCCAGTCCCTACGCCTCGATCGCCATCGTCGGCCTGTTGTTCTTCATCATCGGCTTCTTCACCTGGATCAACGGGCCGTTGATCACCTTCGTGCGCCTGGCGTTCGACCTCAACGAGGTCAACGCGTTCCTGGTGCTGATGGTGTTCTACCTGTCTTACTTCTTCCTGGCGCTGCCGTCGTCGTGGATCCTCAAGCGCACCGGCATGAAGAAGGGGCTGGCGCTGAGCCTGGTGGTGATGGCGGCGGGCGCGGCGGCGTTCGGCCAGTTCGCCACGCAGCGTTTCTATCCCGGCGCGCTGGCCGGCCTGTTCGTGATCGGCAGCAGCCTGGCGCTGCTGCAGACCGCGATCAACCCCTACATCAGCATTCTCGGCCCGATCGAGAGCGCGGCGCGGCGCATCGCGCTGATGGGCATCTGCAACAAGATCGCCGGCATCCTGGCGCCGTTCCTGATCGGCACCCTGGTGCTGCACGGCGTCGGCGACCTTGCCATGCAGGTGCAGGCCGCCGACCCGGTGGCCAAGGAAACGCTGCTCACTGCGTTCGCGGCCAAGATCCATGTGCCGTACCTGGTGATGGCGGGCGTGCTGGTGCTGGTGGCGATCGGCATCCTGTTCTCGCCGCTGCCGGAGCTGAAGGCGTCGGAGGTCAACGCCGCGCCGGTCGGCGCCGGCAACCCCGCGCAGAAGACCAGCATCTTCCAGTTCCCGCATCTGTGGCTGGGCGTGCTGTGCCTGTTCGTGTACGTGGGCGTGGAGGTGATGGCCGGCGATGCGATCGGCACCTACGGCAACGGCTTCCACCTGCCGCTGGACCAGACCAAGCTGTTCACCTCCTTCACCCTGGGCGCGATGCTCGCCGGCTATTTGGCCGGTCTGGTGCTGATTCCCACCGTGATCTCGCAGGCGCGTTACCTGAGCGTGTCGGCGGTGCTTGGCGTGCTGTTCTCGATCGGCGCCTTCTTCACCCATGGCTACGTGTCGGTGGGCTTCGTGGCCGCGCTCGGCTTCGCCAACGCGATGATGTGGCCGGCCATCTTTCCGCTGGCGATCAAGGGCCTGGGCCGGCATACCGAGATTGGGTCGGCCCTGCTGGTGATGGGCATCGCCGGTGGCGCGATCATCCCGCAGCTGTTCGCGGTGCTGAAGCAGCACTTCGACTTCCAACTGGTGTTCCTGCTGCTGATGGTGCCCTGCTACCTGTACATCCTGTTCTATTCCCTGGTCGGCCACCGCGCCGGCCAGGCCTCCGCCCGCGCGTGATCGCGCATCATGGGCGTACTTCCCGACGTGCAGGACCGCAGTATGCGTAGACCCACCATCAAAGACGTCGCCGAACGCGCACGGGTGTCGCTGAAGACCGTGTCGCGGGTCATCAACAACGAGCCGTCGGTGATGCAGGCCACGCGCGCGCGCGTGCTGCACGCCATCGCCGAACTGGACTACGAGCCGGATCCCTCGGCGCGCAACCTGCGCAGCGGCACCCCGTTCGTGATCGGGTTGGTGTACGACAACCCCAACCCGTACCACATCATCGGCGTGCAGAACGGCGTGCTCGCGGCCTGCCGCGAAACCGGCTTCGGCCTGCAGATCCATCCCTGCGATTCGACCTCGCCGATGCTGGCCGAGGAACTGGCCGAGTGGACCCAGCGCTCGCGCCTGGCCGGGCTGGTGCTGACCGCGCCGATGTCCGAGCGCCCGGACCTGGTCGCGGCGCTGGCCGCGCGCGGGATCAAGACGGTGCGCATCATCGCCGCCACCGAAGATCCCGCCGACGGCCCCTGCGTGTACGTCGACGACCGCGACGCCGCCTACGAGATCACCGAACACCTGATCCAGCTCGGCCATCAGCGCATCGGTTTCCTGTGGGGCGGCACCTCGCACCGTTCCAGCGGCGAGCGCTACGCCGGCTACGAGGCGGCGCTGAAGGACTACGGCATCACCCTGGACAAGCACCTGGTGGTGCCCGGCGACTACACCTTCGACGACGGCTTCCGCGGCGCGCGCCGGCTGCTGGCGCTGCGCGAGCCGCCGACCGCGATCTTCGGCTCCAACGACGAGATCGCCGCCGGCGTGCTGGCCGCGGCCAAATCGGCGGGCATGAACGTGCCCTACGACCTGTCCATCGCCGGCTTCGAGGACAGCCCGTTCTCGCGCCAGTCGTGGCCGGCGCTGACCACCGCCAAGCAGGCCACCGAGGACATCGCGCGCCACGCCGCGCGGCTGCTGATCAGCCAGTTGCGCAGCGATGCCTACGAAGAGCATCCGGCGCCGATGCGCAACCAGGGCTTCGTGCCGCAACTGGTGGTGCGCGGCTCCACCGCGCCGATGCAGCCGCAGTCGCGCCGTTCCCCTTCCCCCGATCCCACATGACCCCGCCCATGGCATTGCCCACCGAAACCGAGACCCTGATGTTCCGCGAAGCGGCGCAGACCGCCGATGTCGTCGCCGCGCAGTTCGCGCGCAACCACGCCGTGGTGAGCGCGCTGGCCGCCGCGCTGCGCGCCGATCCGCCGCCGTTCGTGGTCACCTGCGCGCGCGGCAGTTCCGACCATGCCGCGACCTATGCCAAGTACCTGTTCGAGACCCAGCTCGGGGTGGTCACCGCCTCGGCGTCGCCGTCGGTGGGCTCCGTGTACGAATCGCCGCTGCAGTTGCGCGGCGCGCTGTACCTGGTGATCTCGCAGTCCGGCAAGAGCCCGGATCTGCTGCGCAATGCCGAGGCGGCCAAGGCCGCCGGCGCGCGCGTGGTGGCGCTGGTCAACGTCGAGGATTCGCCGCTGGCGCAACTGGCCGACACCGTGATCGCGCTCGGCGCCGGTCCCGAGAAGAGCGTGGCCGCGACCAAGAGCTACCTGGCCTCGCTGGCGGCGATCCTGCAACTCGGCGCGCACTGGAAGCACGATGCGGCGCTGCTCGCCGCGCTGGACGCGCTGCCGCAGGCGCTGCGCGCCGCCTGGGACGCCGATTGGCGCGCGCTCACCGATGGCCTGGTCGAGGCGCACAACCTGTTCGTGCTCGGCCGCGGCCTGGGCCTGGCGGCGGCGCAGGAAGCGGCGCTGAAGTTCAAGGAAACCTGCGGCCTGCACGCCGAGGCCTACAGCTCGGCGGAAGTGAAGCACGGGCCGATGGCACTGGTCGGCCCGGGCTTTCCGGTGCTGGCCTTCGCCCAGCCCGACGAAACCGGGCCCGGCACCCGCAGCCTGGCCGAGGAGTTCCGCGGCCGTGGCGCGCAGGTGTGGCTGGCCGGCGCCGACGGCGACCTGCCGCTGGTCGCCGCGCCGCACCCGGCCTGCGCGCCGCTGCTGACCATCCAGAGTTTCTACCGCGCGATCAACGCGCTGGCGCTGCGCCGCGGCTACAACCCGGATCTGCCGCCGCATCTGAACAAAGTGACGGAGACGGTGTAATGACGACGACGGCGCTGCGCAACGCGCGCGTGCTCGGCGAGGACGGCTTCCTCGATGGCGTGAGCGTGCTGCTCGAAGGCGGCCGGATCGCCGCCGTGCTCGACGACGGCGACGCGCGCGTGGCCGCGGCGCCGGCGCAGCTGGACCTGGGCGGCGGCGCGCTGCTGCCCGGCTTCATCGACCTGCAGGTCAATGGCGGCGGCGGCGTGCTGTTCAACAATCGCACCGACGTCGAGGCGCTGCGCCGCATCGGACAGGCGCACCGCCGCTACGGCACCACCGGCTATCTGCCGACGCTGATCAGCGACGACGCGGAGGTGATGCGCGCGGCGATCGCCGCCACCCGCCAGGCGCTCGCCGAGGGCGTACCCGGCGTGCTCGGCATCCATCTGGAAGGCCCGTACCTGGCGCCGGCGCGCAAGGGCACCCACAACGTGGACAAGTTCCGCGTGCCCGACGCCGCCGAACTGGCGCTGGCCACCTCGCTGGACAATGGCGTCACCCTGATCACCCTGGCGCCGGAACGGCTGCCGGCCGACAGCATCCGCGCCCTGGCCGCGGCCGGCGCCTACGTGTTCGCCGGACACACCGCCGCCAGCTACGAAGAAGCGCGCATCGGCCTGGACGCCGGCATCCGCGGCTTCACCCACCTGTACAACGCGATGTCGCCGCTGCAGGGGCGCGATCCCGGCGTGGTCGGCGCGGCGCTGGAGGATCGCGACGCCTGGTGCGGGATCATCGTCGACGGCGTGCACGTGCATCCGGCCAGCCTGCGCGTGGCGCTGGCGGCCAAGCCGCGCGGAAAGCTGTTCCTGGTCACCGACGCGATGCCGATGGTCGGCGCCGACAGCCCCAGCTTCGACCTGTACGGCGAGACCATCACCGCCGTGGACGGGGTGGTGCGCAACGCCGCCGGCACCCTGGCCGGCTCGGCGCTGGACATGGCCAGCGCGGTGCGCAACGCCGTGCAATGGCTGGGCGTGGGCCTGGACGAAGCCGCGCGCATGGCCTCGCTGTACCCGGCGCAATGCGTGGGCGTGGACGACCGCTACGGCCGCATCGCGGCGGGTTACCAGGCCGATCTGGTGCTGCTGGACGAGGCGCTGCAGGTGCGGCGCACCTGGATCGGCGGGGCGATGGAGTAGCGGGGGTGGCGGTACGGCCACGCGCTGTTTTTGTGCAGCGCGGTGGTGATCCACTTCACACCGGCTGGCGACCTGACAGATGCAGCGCGACCCATCTAGGAGTTGATGACGCGGCCCAGGCCGGTCTCAACTCATTGCAAGCCCCTTTGCCGCCAGGCCTTCCTGCTGCCGTTGCTCCATTGCCAGTTGCTGCTCGCGCTGCTGATTGAATACCTGCGTCTGCTGCACTGTCTCCTGCATCGGCGCCACTGGCTGCGACACGTCGGTGGCGACGCGAAAGCCTGGCGTGGTGCCGGACACCCACAGCTTTTCCCCCGCCATCTGCACCCGATCGATCTTGCCGGCATCGGTAATGCCCGCCTGCTTGGCGTCGAGCATTGCCTGCGCCACATGGTCGTCGCCGATATGCGCCGGCACGTCCTGGCGGATGCGCGAGAACATCGCCTGATCGGTTGCCGACAGCGCGGCGCGGCGCTCGGCGGCCGGAGCGGCCTGCACGGGTTGCATGGCCTGGGGTGGAGCGTCGTGCTGCAAGTACGCCGGCAGCGAGGGTGCCACCACCTCATGCGCGTTTGGTTTCTCGCGGAAGAACGCCGGCAGCGAGGGATCGGTGCGTTCTGGCGATACCGCCACCGGGCGCAGGGGAAAATGCGCGCGTAATCCGGTATCCAGCGGCTCGGCATCGGTGCGGTTAAGGGTCATCGTGTTCCCCGCCAGGTCCTTCACATGCAAGCGCTGGCCCGCGACGGTTGCGATGCCGGTGGTGTAGAAGGACTGGTGCTGCTCGGAGCGATGGATGACGTTCATTTCCGGCGCAGTGGATACCGTGCGCGGTTGCAGGAAGGGCGTATCGCTGAGGGTGTTGACGTAATCGATGAGCAGGTTGCCGTTGCGCACGGACAGGCCATCGAGCCGGTAGGAACCGCCGATATCCGAGTGCGCGCCAGGATTGAGCAGATTGAGCAGGCGCCCGTCGGGGGTGCGGCCCGGATCGATGATGTCCTTGACCGGGAAGGTGTCGCGGCGCTCGTCGCGGGCCGTGAGTTGCAGGCCCGACACCACCGAGGGCGGCAGGCGCGTGTCGCGCAAGTTCATGTCGCCGGTGGCTACCGGGTCCAGCAAGCCAACCGCCTGCGCGGTGCGACCGGGCGGCACCAGCGGTGGATGGGTGGGGGTGAGTTTGAGGATTTCGCCGTGTGGGCCACGGTCAATTTTCATGTCCTTGGGATCCTGGATGCCTCGCTCGTCGACCATGCGGGTGAACATGGCGGCGGTGACCGCGCCACGGCTGAAGCCGGTGGAGACGATGCTGATCTCGGCTTTCGGATCTTGCTCGCGCCATTGTTTGGCTTGGTTGATGAACTTTAAGTACATCTCTTCCATGCGAGGGCCATAGCTATAGCCCAGTGCGCCGTCGAGGTTGCGAGTGAAGTCGCTGTCTTGAGTGCCTACGCCTGGGACGTAGTGGCCTCTAACATTATCGAGACCTGCGAAGTTGGCTGCATCCAGTTGATTGCTCAGGGTGCCAATATTGGTGATGTGCTCAGGATCTTTCTGCTTGTCATTGCCAGTGCCATCGAAACAAGCCACAAACAAGCGGGTGTGCGGATTGTGTTGACTGACCAGTAGCGGCGCCTGAAACTGCGCCAAGGCATGGCGGCTGTGTTCGTAGGCCGCCAAATCTTGCGCGGTCGCCGGATACGTTTCCACGCCATCGGCCCATGTCTTCGCGTTTTTATTTTCGTTAACCATACATGCTCCTTGGCGAGGACGCCATCAGTAGGTTTTGGTGTAAGCAAGGATTAGATCATTGCGAAAATCGCTGTATGGGTTGCCAGGCTTCTGTAGCACAGTCGTCTGCACCATCGCTTTCATGTAGACATTGATGGTGCGGTCGTTCACTTCCAGGATGATATCCGGAGAGATATCTGCCTGCAGAATCGGTGGCAATTGATCCTGCGGTACATGGTGCAGAATCACCTTGTCCTTGAAGATGGCTTCGAGATCGACTGTTGCATGATGCTGCTGGCCGTCCTTGGAGCGCCAGGTCACCTCGGCCGGAGGCGGGAAGTGTGGAAAATTGCGGATGCCGATGTTCGATGCAGTCATCGTGTCCGGATACTTGTTGCCTAATGACGCCGAAGAAGTCGTCTTAATATCGTCTGGTGAGTTGACAAGATACCTATTGTTGTAAAGCACTTTGCAGCCATATGTATCGTAACAACCGGCCCCAAAAGCATGCGTGCTGAACGGAATCGGCTTGCGGGTATCGATATGCACGGTGTTATGGGCGTCGACGGGAATATTGCCGATCAGGTGAATGTCGGATGGGTTATTGGCAGGTGTGTTCATGCGCGAACATCCAGTCAGAGGGTGGGCGGAGACAGCGCTCAGTAGGAGAGTGAGCGCCGCACGGTGCTGCGGGATGAAAGAGAGTCGCACAGCCATGGAGCCACCTTTGGAAAGGGAAGGACAGCCTACTGCCCAAGATGCGAGCATGGTAGTGCGGTATCGGTGGCTCAGATGCCTGAGGCACTTGCGGTCTGTGGCAGCTCCGTCCGGCTTGCAATCTTCGCGCATGCCTTGAGCCCTGTCGTCCTGTGATCTGCTAGGCGTGATGTAGGGATTTTCCTACCCCTTCGCCATGTTGCCTGAAACGCACGATGACGTTGTTTGCCGGTACCCTGAGCGATAGCAGGGAATGCGTCTGGCTTGGTGTGCTGCATTCGTTCAGCTTGCGCCCGACTGCCTCGCCGCGGCGATCGCCGCGATCCGCGCCTTGGCCAGTGCCTCGCCGATCTGCGGACCGCTCCGGCCCTGTGGGGCCAGGTCGCGCGGGTTCACCGCCATCGCGGCGGCGTGCAGGCGCTGCAGTTCGCGGCCTTGCGGGTAGTCGGCGTCCTCGCTGCCGAGGCGGCCGCGCTTGTCGGCCTCGCACACCAGTGCCAGTTGCGCGATGCGTTCGGGCTTGCGGAAGCCGTCGCA
>Ga0207713_1000197_pt1 | contig 83940 bp, 69 predicted proteins | sample KBSS64metaG_FD_184404 | JGI IMG/M metagenome (GOLD analysis project Ga0207713, IMG submission 184404) | Switchgrass rhizosphere microbial communities from Kellogg Biological Station, Michigan, USA - KBS S6-4 metaG (SPAdes) (version 2) | ecosystem: Host-associated > Plants > Roots > Rhizosphere >...
GATAGGGGGGAAATTGTCGTGGCGGGCGTGGCCTGCCCGCAGTTGCCTGGTGAGTATCGCGCGGCGCACTGCTTGGCTCAGGGTGGTCATGGGGTCATGCCTCCGGAAGGGAGGCTTGACTCTATGCTCAGTCGCCGAGGGCGTAACCTGTCAGATCTTACAGGTGGCTTGCGCTCAGAAGTTGACGCGCGCACCCAGGCTGAGCCCCCAGGGCTGTTCGATATTGCGGCCTTTGATGTAGTCGAAGTCCCCGTACAACTGGGTATTTTTCGACACCTGCGCCGCTACCCCCACACCCAGCTCACCCCGTGTGCCGGACAGATTGTTGCTGAACCGGTTGGCGTTGACCCGTGCATGGTTGCCACTGGCGAATTCATGGGCCACGGCGGCCTTCAGGGTGGGTTCAAACGTGCTGCCATTGCCCAGGGTGTAGGTGCGGCCGAATTGGCTGCCGACCTTGCCGAGCAATGAGTCGGTGTCGCTCCCCTGGGCCTTCATGCCGTTATCCAGGGAGTAGTCCTTGCCTTGAACCCGCAGGACCGAGCCTTGGGCAAAGGGGGTGGCGAACAGCCCTGTGCCCAGGTCCAGGCGCCGGCCCGCTTCAACGGTGGCGCCCAGGCCAAGGTTCGAATAGTTGCCTTTGGCCTGGCTACCATCGCTCATGCGCACGTTGGCCTGGTTTTCGAAGCGGTTGGCCTTGAACATGGCGTCCATGTAGTAGCCGTCATCGCCCAGCCAGGTCCCGTACAGGCCGGCGTGATAGCTGTCGATGGTGCCTTTGGTGCCACCCTGCATGTCCAGGTCCGAGTTGCTGTAGCCGGCCATCACCCCGAACGTGGCCTGGCCGTTGGCGATGGCGACGGGGGCGTCGGCGCCCACTGTCAGGCCCCGTTGCTGTTGCTGGTAGCCCACGCCGGCACTGCTGGAGATGTCCTGGCGGCTGCCGTAGGCTCGCGACCACAGCCCGGTGGTGGCGGTGCCCATGCGCAACTCTCCCATGCGGCTGCGCAACGTGGTGCTTTCGCCGTACCAGACGGTGGGCGCGGCATTGAACAGGGCCAGTATCGAGCGCGTGCCTGGCGTGACCACTTCGCCCGGGCGTTGTACCAGGAACCAGTCATCGCCTTGCTTTTGCAGGTCGTAGACGAACGTGCCCAGGTCGACCTGGCCGCCCACCGCGCCGAATTGTGCATCGCCGCCACTGGTATGGACCACGGCGAGTGGGTCTTTGCCCTCGGCGACGTCGGCCCCCGTGTTCTGGATAGCGAGCAAGTGGCTACCGGTGGCTTCACCACTGATCACCAGTTTGTCACCCTGGCCAGCGGCCAGGTCCGTACCCAGGCCGAAGACGCCATTGCCCGACAGGCTTTCCAGCGACAGTTGGTGAAAGATGCCGTCACCGCCGCCCAGGTTCACACGGCCGTTGTTCAGGGTCAGTGCTTGCACACTGGAGTCCTTGTCCAGGGTCCAGGCCGCACCGCTGCCGACGTTCAACTGTTCGACGCCGTTGATCGCGCCGTAAAGGCTGGCATTGTCACCCAGGGTGACGGCTGCGTGGGCCCCCTCGGCCACCTGGATATCACCTGTCAGCGCGCTGTTGGCGACGTTGAAGGCCACCGTGGCGCCCATGTCCACGTCCAGAATGACACCGTTGCCACCGACCAGTGTCGATTGATTCTTGACGCTGATGGTCACGTCCGCGGGCCGGTTGTCGATATAGGACGACACCCTGATGGCGCTGCCGTTCTTGCCCTCCGCGTGGGAGCCGTCCAGCACCAGCGACGATTTGCGACCGTCATCACCATTGAACCTGTCCGGGCTGATCGTGACGCCGTGATGGTCACCCACCAGGCGGCTGCCATCCGTCACGATGGCATTGCCATTGACCACGGCCAGCCCTGCGCCACCGCCCAGAAACCCATCCTTGCCGTCGTCGTTGCCGACCACGGAGGTGTTGGACAGCAGCACATCGCTTCCGCCCGCAACGTTCACGCCCCTGCCCACGCCGGTGATGGTGCTGCCGAACACCTGGGCAGTGCTACCCTGGTTCACATTCAAGGTCGTGCCGCCACTGCTGAGCGTGCTGCTACGCACGGTCGCCGTCGAGTTGCCCAGGTACAGCCCTGGGTTGGCTGCGTCGCTGACTGTGGCATTGTTCAGGTTCACGGTGGAATCGATGCTGCGGATATCGCCCGTGGAGCCCCCCACGACGTTCAGACGGGCGCCGTCGGCAAGCGACCAGGATTCGATGGGCGCCGTGCCGGTGACGGTTGCGGACGCATCAGGGCCCTGCAGTGACCGTGCGCTGACCTGTTCGACACCTTGCCGTATGAATACCGAAAGCATGGCCAGGGGTACTGGCTTTCTACTCAATATATTAATCAAGGTTATTATCTCTTTCGCTGTGCGAACCATATGAAGGGCTTCTGGCAGCCCGGGTTGAAGTCGCGCAGCTTAAGAGTGTTTCAGTTTCACGGTTGTAGGAAAAATCCTATCCATCTGAAGGAAACGTCTTTACGAGATCAACGACCTACTTTGCGTTACCAGGCATATCGAACGCCTACACTAATGCCCCATGGCTCTCGGATATTACGCCCGTCGCTGTAGTCGAAGTCTGCATGAACTTGTAAGGCTGAAGATACCTGGGCAATGATGCCGCTACCCAGTTCAACTCTTCCCCCGGAAAGATCATTATTGAATGCATTGGTATTGTTGATAGTGACGCGGTTGGTCTTGGCAAATTCCTGAGCGGCCGCCACTTTGAAGTAAGGCTGCAGGGTGCCGCCGCCGTCCAGGTTGAACGTGCGGCCCACGTGGGTGCCCACCTTGCCCAGCAATGAGTTGGCATGGTTGCTGTCGGCGTCCATGCCGTTGTCCAGGTCCAGGCTTTTGCCCGGTACCCACAGGGCCGAAAACTGCGCGTAGGGTTCGATAAACCACTTGGCGGGCAGGCTTATGTGCTTGCCCACCTCCACTGACCCCCCCACCCCGTGGCTGGTGTAGTTGCCATTGGCGTGCACGCCGTCGCTCATCACTACGTTGGCGCGGTTTTCAAAACGGTTGGCCTTCACCAGGGCATCCACGTAATAACCGCTGTCGCTCAGCCACGTGCTGTAAAGTCCCATGTAGTAGCTGTTCACGCTGCTGTCGGGGCCGGCGGCCAGGTCCAGGCTGGAGTGGCTATAGCCGGCCACCACCCCTACCAGCCAACGACCGTCGGCGGCCGGCAAGGGGGTATCTATCCCGAAGCTGACGCCATTCTGTTGCTGCTGGTAGGCCACCCCGCCGCCTGCGGAAAGGTCATATTTGTTGCTGTAGGCGCGCACCCACGGGCCGCTGGTGCCATTACCCAGGCGCAATTCGCCCATGCGGCTGCGCAGCGTCGTGGTTTCGCCGTACCACACGGTAGGCGCGGCGTTGAACAGGCCCAGCACCGCTCGTGCGCTGGGGCTGACGATGGGGGTTCCACCGCCTTCCTCGCCTCCACTTCCCTCCTCGCCACCGCTACCTTCCTCGCCACCACCGTTTTCTCCCCCGGTGGTGCGTTGTACCAGCACCCAGTTCGCACCTTCATGCGCCAGGTCGTAGGTGTAGGTGCCCGCGTCGACCTGGCCACCCAGTACGGCGAATTGAGCGGACCCCGTGGGGCTGTTGACCAGCACCAGGCCCGAGTCGCCGGCCTTCGGCTCGGCACCGGTGTTGGCGACTGCCAAGGTGTGGCTGCCGCTCGCTTCACCGGTGATCACCAGCTTGTCGCCCTGCAACTGGGCGATATCGGTATTGAGGGCAAAGGTACCGGAGCCGGACAGGCTGCCCAGCGTCAGGGTGTTGAACGCGCCTACCTGCCCGTTCAGGTTCACCCGGCTGTTGTCGATGGCCAGGCTGTTGAGGTTGGCGCTCTGGGTCAGGTTCCAGACCGAGCTGCCGGCCAGGCTCAATTCGCCGACATCAGTCAGTTGCCCTGTCAGGGTTGACGCGTTTTGCAGGTTGACATCGGCCGTGGCGCCCGTGGCCGTGACGTTGCCGGTCATGGTGCTGTTGTCCAGCAGCAGGCTGGTTGTAGCGCCGTTGGAGGCATTCAGTGAGCCGTTCAGTTGGCTACCGTCACGCAGCGTTGTGTTGATGGTCGCCCCGCTGGCGGTGATGTTGCCGGTCATGCTGCTGTTGTCCAGCAGAAGTGTGGCGGTGGCACTGTTGGTGGCATTCACCGAGCCCACGAGGCTGCTGGCGTCTTGCAGGGTCGTGGTGACGGTGGCGCCGTTGGCGGTGATAGGGCCGGTCATGGTGCTGCTGTCCAGCAGCAGGCTGGCGGTGGTGTCGGCGTCGGCATTGACGGCGCCGATGATGCTGCTGCCGTTCTGCGCGGTGGTGCTGACCGTGGCGCTAGTGGCGTTGGTATCACCGGTCAGGGTGCTGCGGTCCAGGGCCAGGGTGGTGGTGGAAGAAACCGCGGCATTCAGGGCGCCAGTCATGGCGCTGCCGTTGGCCAGTGTCGCATTCACCGTGGCCCCTGTGGCGTTGGTGATACCCCCGGTCAAGGTGCTGGCATCGGCATTCAGCGTCGCGCTGGAGTTGGCCGTGGTTTCCAGGGCTATGCCGTTGCCACCGATCACCTCAGCGCCGTTGCGCAGGGTGATATCGGCGACGGGAATGCGGTTAGCCCGCGTTTGCACCAGCAGCAGCCCGCTGCCGCTGGTGCCTTGCAGCGTCGAGTTGTCGACGATCAAGGTGCCCAGCAGGCCGGGCGTGCCGGTACTGGGGACGTCTGCCGTGAACACGGCGCCGTTGGTCGCCCCTGCCACCCTGCTGCCCTGGCTCAAGGTGGCCGTGCCGGATACCAGGGCAACCCCGACACCGTTGCTGAAGATCGCCGAGGTGCTATTGCCGCTGGCGGTGACCTGACTGTTGATCACGGTCACCTGCCCACCGAAGTTAAGGTTCAGGCCGCGGCTGCTGGCATTGACCGTGCTGTCGGTCAGGGTACCGGTAGCTTGCGTACCGACGGTGACCCCAACGCTGGTGGTGCTGGTGAGGGTGCTATTGGCGACCGCTGCCGTGGCGCCGGCGCCTGTGGCCACCAGGGCGGCCGCGGCCCCTGGTGCCGCGGTTACCGTGGCGCCATCGAGGCTCACCGTCGAAGCGTTGGCGCTGATCTGCAGGGTCTGCCCGCCTGGGTTGACGACCAGGCTCGCGGCATTGGTCAAGGTCCAGAAGTCGGGGGCATCGCCGGGGTTGACGGTAGCGCTGGCGGGGCCGGCTAAAGTACCTGCGGTACTGTACCCGGAGCTCACCACTATAGAGTAAGCAAGGATCATCAATGAAGTGCGACGACGGCGTTGAATTGTTTTTTTCATACCGGCGGCCCTCGTCCGGAAGTTGGGTTGTGGGGTTGCACTGCCGATAACATATAGTTCAGGTTTTGCGTGTAGTGTTATTTGTATTTTGCGTTGGTTTGAATATTAATTATCACGCGGTTTTTAATCGGGTAACTGTTAGATTTGACAGGTGTCGGTGCGGGGGATGTTTGTTAGCGTATTTGAGGTCGAGGGTTTGAATGTTGGTCGCTTGAACTAACCGTCAAATGCTCTGTGCGCCTGCTGCCTATCGAAAATTCACTTTGATACGGCAGCTTTAATTTTTCTCAACGCTGGAGATCTACCCATGGGACACTTCAGAAGCATTCCGCTCGCTCGTCCGCTTCGCCCCTATAAAGGCAAGCGACTATCGCTGTTTGGCGCGCCAGTGGCACCTAATGCGCCCCCCTTGCTGGCCCCCAGCGTGCCCGATGCCGTGGAGGCGCCCGGTTATCCGCGTTATATCGTGGATAACTCCAAAGGCCAGGCGTCGTCGCCGGTGGCCATCGAGATTCCTTGGAACGAAGACTTCCTGCCCGCCTTCGGCTCCTATCCCGCCGATACCGTCCAGTTGCTGTTGGATGGCAGACCGTATGGCGAATTGCACGAAATTACCGTGGAAGAGTTTGACGCCGCAGCCCCGTTCACCATCATGTTGCCCCTTGCGCCTGATGATGAATTTGATCAGGACCACCAAGCCTATCGATTGCAGTATCTAGCCAATTGGAATGTGGGGGAGGGTGCGGACACCAGTATTAGCTCGGTCATCTTCATCGACCGTGTCGCCCCAGGCGGTAACCTGAATGGCCAGATTGTGCTGCCCAGCGTGGGCGACGATCGGGTGGTGTCCGCCGGCCAGCTGGACGACCAGCGGCGGCTGCTGGGACGTGTACCCAGTTACACTGGCGAGTGGCAGGGGGACACCATCACGCCTTACATTTACAAGGGTGGTCTTTATACCAACTTGACGGAATTCTCTATCCAGTTGCCTCCGGGCGCGGTGCCTTCGGTCGTCAATCTCTACTACCCGGAGGCGGCATTGATTGCCGCAGGGGACGGTCCTACCCTATTGGGTTACAAGGTGAAAGACCTGGCGGGTAATGAGTCGGTCTATTCTGAAGGCACCGGCGTTGTCCTGTTGCTGGCCGATGTGCCCCAGCCGGATGACCTTCTCGCCCCAGTGGTACCCCTGTTCAGCGACGATAACATCATCAATGAGGCGGACGCGCGCAACCTCGACGTGCTGATCCCCGCTTATCCCCATCCTGATCCGGCCGACTTCATCCGGCTCTATTGGGGGGGCAATGTCGTTAACTCGGGGTTCGTTGGGGATACAACGGCGGACCCGATCAAAACGTTCAGGGTCTTGTACACAAGTGTTCGCGATCACGCGGCTAACCCCTATCGTGCCGAGGTCAAGTGGGACCTTACCCGGTCAGGGGCTCCGCTTGGGACGTCGCCCGCTTTGGAGGTGACAGTCGATACGCGTCTGCCGGCCGGGCCCGACCCTGACCCGGAAACCCCGGAGCACGGCAACCTGCGCCTTCCAAGTGCCAGAGGCGAAGGTAGCGGTGACCTGAACGTGATCAGCGCCGGCCAATACGGTAAGGACGCACAAATTTCTGTTCCTTGGCCCGCAGCCACCGAAGATCCGGCTGTCAACTTCGCGGTCGGTGACCTTGTCACGGTGCGATGGGGCAGCACTCCCCTGCCAGTCCCTGCTTACAGCATCAGCGGCACGGACGTTACCAACCGCTTGCCGCTGAACTTCACGCTGACCGGAGCGCAGATGCGTGAGGAAGGGTCGGGTATCATCCCCTTGAGTTATGAGGTTGCCCGGAATTTTCCGGCTGCCGGGGATATCCCCGCGCACACCAATACGGCGTACTCCAATGTGCAGGAAGTGACGGTGGTCGGCACGGAAGAACTGCCAGGCGGGGGGGCGGAACTGCCTGCCGGTAACTGGGTGCGGCTTAACAGCAACGGCGCACTGAACTTTGAAAACACCCGCAATGGTGCGCGTTATCGCATCAGCCTGACCTACGTCAACGTGGCGGTAGGTGACGACTTGAAGCTTTACTTCCAGGGTTACCGACGTACCAGCGACTCGGACACGCTTCCCAACACCTATTATGAGGCCACTCATACAGTGGGCCAGGGTGACCTGGGTAACACCTGGTACGACTTCCTTGTGCCCGAGTCCATGTTCACCACTGTGAACTTCCCGGGGGCGGTCAATAACGTACAGGTGAAATACGACGCCACAAACCGTGCAGGCTGCCAAAACTCGGCTACCAGCGGGACGCTGATCGACTTGCGCGGTAGCTTGGCGCAGACCCCTGATGCCTCGCCCACTGGCAGTTCATCGACGGTTGGCAACGCAACCGGGCAGACCGCGACGTCGCCTTACCGCTCGCTGACTGCATCAGTACCCGACCGTAACGCAGCGATACTCGCCGCGTTCACCACGCAACTGAAGAACGGTGAATAAGGACGTGCGCGCAATAGGGTGAACTGGGCGGATGCACGAGCTGCATCCGCCCTTTTTTTCGGCCCGGATCGGCCATGCATATGCCGCCGCGCACCTCGCCGCTCGGCCCAGGGTAGCCTGAGGGCCGCACCTGTCAGAACCCGTATTCCAACCCGACACCCGCGTACCATGAAAGGCCTGGCGCCGCTTCGTAGTAGCGCTTGTTGCTGTCGCCCACGATCACCGAACCCACGTATCGCCGGTCCAGCAGGTTGTCCAGCCGCAGGGTTTCATGGAAGGTCCAGTGGTCTACCCTCTGCTCGAAGCGCGTGCGCCAGTTGAACACGGCGTAGGCGGGAGCGGCCTTGTCCTGGTTGGTGTCTTCCACATAAACCTTGCTGCGGTACATGCCTTCCAGGGCAGTGCTGGCCCAGCTGCGCGGCTGCCATTTCAGCTCGCCAAACAGGGTGTCCTTCGGCACGCCGGGCAGGTAGTTGCCCTTGTCCACTTGCTTGGCCGTGGCGCCGTTGCCGCTGACGAAGTCGCTGTCGTAGGTGGCTTTCAAGTGCGTGTAGGCGATCTGGGTGCTCCAGGTTTCGCTCAGTTGGCTGTCCAGCGATATTTCCAGGCCGCGGCGCAGGGTGCGGCCGGCGTTCTGGTAGCTGGTGCGGCCGCCGGTGGAGTCGGCGACCACCAGCTCATCGTCGGTGGTGATCTGGAACAGTGCCGCGTTGATACGGCTGCTCTCGCCCACTTTGGCTTTCAGGCCTATCTCATACTGTTTGCTTTCGGACGGCTTGAGGCCGAAATTGAAGCCTTCGGCTGCGCCCGGGGCGTAGGCCATTTCCGCCTGTGTGGGGGTTTCGAAGCCTTTGCCGACGCTGACATAGCCGTGCAGGTTGTCGTTGAAGGCGTACATCACGCTCAGCGACGGGGTGTTCTGCTGGTAGTCCTTGCTGCCGCTGGCGTCGCCGTTGCTCAAGAACTGATCATGCACCTCCATGCGCATGGTGCTGTGGCGCAGGCCGGCTTGCAGGGTCCAGTCGCCTAGCGCCCAGTTGGCCTGGATGAAGGGGTCGAGGCTGGTGGCAGTGTCTGTTTCGTCGCGGCCCAGGGCGCCTTTCACGCCAAGGTTACTGCCGACGTAGTTCTGATAGCCCTGGCGGTCATCCTGGCTGCGGTCGTAGTCGAGGCCAGCAATCACCTTTAAGTCCCCGGGTGCACTGAGGATCGGCTGTACCCAGTGCAGGCTGCCGCCATAGAAGGTACGGTCGAAGTTGACCACGCCACCGCCGCGGGTATCGGCGGCCGAGCCCTTGGGAATAGACAAATACTGAATCACGCTGCGCGTCCCGTAGTAGGCCGTGGCCTGCAGCGTCGCATCGCCGAAATAGCGTTCGTAGTTCGCCCCCAGCTGCTGGTGGTCGATGCTCTTGCGGGTGTTGTAAGTCAGTGCGTTGGTGGCCACCGAGCGGGGGTCAGCCTTGTAGGCCGCCCAGGTCTGGCCCAGCGGATCCTGGGTGCCATTCTGTTCCAGGCTGCTGTAGATCAGCGCCAGTTTGCTGTCTTCGTCGGGCTTGAGGTTGAGCTTGGCGAAGGTGGTGTCGCGGCGCGCGGCGCTGTGGTCGCGGTAGCCGTCGGTGTCCATGCGCGAGGCGTCGAGCACGAAACCGGTGTCCTCATCGATTCCCCCTTCGGCGTACACATGGTTTTTGCTCATGCCGTCGCTGCCCATCAGCGTCTCGGCGCCGACTTTGGGCGCGCCTTGGCCGTCGCGGGAAAACATCTGGATAACGCCGCCGGCGTTGCTGCCGTACAGGGTCGCCGCCGGCCCGCGCAGCACCTCGATGCGCTCGGCGGTGTCGAGGTTGAACGTGGCGGCCTGGCCCTGGCCATCCGGCGTGCTGGCCGGGATACCGTCGGCGATCAGCTTCAGCCCGCGCACCCCGAAGGCCGAGCGCGCGCCGAAGCCGCGGGAGGAAATCTGCAGGTCCTGAGCATAGTTCTGGCGGTTCTGGACCACCAGGCCAGGCACCCGTTGCAGCACTTCGGAGGCGTTGATGCCCAATTGCCCGTCGTGAATCTGCTCCTGGCTGACACTGTTCACCGAATACGGCAGGTCAAAGCTGCGGCTTTCGCTACGAGCACCGCTGACCACTACCGAATCCAGCACGACCTCGGGCGTGTCCGCCTGGGCCATGGGGCTGGCCAGCAGCAGGCCGGTGAGCAGGCTGCGACGGCGCAGGAAGGGCGGGGTAGAGGGCATGGCAGTGATCCGGGGTGGTAGAGGTATGAAAGCGGGCAAGTCTATCAAGGGTTGAGTGCGCGTCGCCTGGTTCCCGAGCTTCGCCCGGCCTGCGTCCTGCGTCACCTCGCCCCCCATATGCAGCCCCCCGCCCGAATGCGCTATAATCCCGCGCTTTAGCTGCCCACCGCCCCCGAGGCCCCCGGCGCACATATTCCGTTTAAAGAGGCTAGACCCTTGGCATTGACGATTCTTGGCCTGTCCGGCGCCCTTAGCCATGATCCTTCCGCGGCCCTGTACATCGACGGCAAGCTGATCGCGGCCGCCGAAGAAGAGCGCTTCGTTCGCGATAAACATGCAAAGAACCGCATGCCCTACGAATCGGCGAAGTTCTGCCTGGAGCAGGCCGGCATCAAGCCTTCGGACGTTGACGTGGTGGCGATTCCCTTCGCCCCCATCAGCCTGTTCGGCAAGGCCCGCTGGCACTATGCCAAGCGCTACTGGTACGCCCCGGATCGCGCCCTCGATGCGCTGTTGATGGGTAACCGCCGCTACAAGCGCTACCGCAACAAGATCGTCTGGTGCCTGGAGCAACTGGGCTTCGACCCGAAAAAGATCAAGATCGAGCCGGTGGAACACCACCTGGCCCACGCGTCCAGTGCCTACCACTGCTCGGGCTTCAAGGAAAAAACCGCGATCCTGGGTATCGACGGCAAGGGCGAGTACGCCACCACGTTCTTCGGCTACGGCGAAAACGGCAAGATCCACAAGATCAAGGAGTTCTTCGACCCGGATTCGCTGGGCGGCCTGTACGGCGCGATCACCGAGTTTCTGGGCTTCGAGATGCTCGACGGCGAGTTCAAGGTCATGGGCATGGCGCCGTATGGCGACGCCAGCAAGTATGATTTCTCGCGCCTGGCCAGCTTCGAGAACGGCGAGCTGGTGATCAACACCGACTATGCCAACGTCATCGGCCTGCGCCGTTATAAAGAGAAAGGCAAAGGTTTCTACTTCTCGCCCAAGCTGATCGAATGGCTGGGCCCGAAACGTGAAGGCGACATCGCCGACGAGCCGTACATTCACTACGCGGCCAGCATGCAGGCGCTGTTCGAGAAGCTGGCGCTGCAGATGATCGACTACTACCTGGGCGACGTGCTCAAGGAAAGCGGCAAGCTGGCGTTCGCCGGTGGCTGTGCCCTGAACGTCAAGCTGAACCAGAAGATCATCGCGCGCAACGACGTGAAGGAGCTGTTCGTGCAGCCTGCGTCGGGCGATGCCGGTACCGCGGTCGGTGCCGCGGCGTATGTATCCCACGCCCGTGGCGTGCCGGTCGAGAAGATGGAGCACGTCTACCTCGGCCCCTCGTACAGCAACGAAGACGTGATCGCCGCCTGTGCGCGCCACCCGAGCAAGCCGGTGTTCCGCAAGCTGGAAAACATGCCCCAGAGCATCGCCAGGATCATGGTCGACGGCAACCCGGTGGCCTGGTTCCAGGGCCGCATGGAATTCGGCCCGCGCGCGCTGGGTGGTCGTTCGATCATCGGCTGCCCGAGCGTCGAAGGCGTGGCTGACCGCATCAACCACCAGATCAAGTTCCGCGAGCGTTGGAGGCCTTTCTGCCCGTCGATGCTCGACACCGTGGCCCCGCAAATGATCAAGATCGATCACCCGGCCCCCTTCATGACTTTCACCTTCGAAGTATCCGAAGAGTGGAAGACCCGCGTGCCGGAAGTGGTGCACGAGGACGGTACGTCCCGCGCCCAGGTGCTCAAGCGCGAATACAACCCGCGCTACTATGACATGATGAAGGCCCTGGAAGACCTGACCGGCAACGGCGTGTCGCTGAACACCTCGCTCAACCGCCGTGGCGAGCCGATGATCTGCTCGCCTACCGACGCCCTGAACATGTTCTTCGGTTCCGATCTGCAATACCTGATCATGGAAGACATCCTAGTGGTCAAAGACGGCGCGAACGCTTATGACACGCTCGGCTGAGCGCCATGTGCTGCAGTTCTGCCACGGCTATGACGGGCCGTTCCTGGACTGCGCGCGGCAATACGCCAGCCTCTTCGCCGGTACCGGCTATCGTGTGACCACGGTCTTCCTGACCGGGGTCGCCGACCCGCAGGTGGCGGCCGGCTGTGCGTCCGATGAAGTGCTGTTCATGGAATACAGCTCCAAGGCCATTCGTGGACTGAAGCTGGGTGCCATCCGTGACCTGCGCAAGATCGCCGCCAGCCGCGATTTCAGTTTCTGCATCGCCCACCGTTTCAAACCCATCTACATCAGCTTGCTGGCTACCGACCTGCCGGTGATCGGCGTGCACCACGCCTTCGGTGACTACGAGCGCCGCTCTCGCAAGCTGTTCGCCCATCTGTTCCGCAAGCGCCTGAGCCTGCTGGGGGTGTCGGACGCGGTGCGCGACGACATGCGCCGTTGCCTGCCCAAGTGGCCGACCGGGCGCATCCGTACCCTGTATAACCGCATCGACGTGGCGGCCCTGCAGGCCAGCCAGTTGCCCGCCGAGCAAGCGCGCCAGGCGCTCAAGCTCGAGGCCGATGCCTGGGTGGTCGGCAACGTCGGCCGCCTGCACCCCGACAAGGACCAGGCAACCCTGCTGCGTGGTTTCGCCCAGGCGCTGCCGGCATTGCCTGCCAATGCGCTGCTGGCGATCATGGGGGCGGGCCGGCTGGAACAGGACCTCAAGGAACTGGCCACTGAACTGGGCATCAGCGAGCGGGTACGCTTCCTGGGCCAGGTGGCCGAGGCACGCCGCTACTTTCGGGCCTTCGATGTATTTGCCCTGAGCTCCGACAACGAGCCGTTCGGCATGGTGCTGCTGGAGGCCATGGCCGCTGGTGTGCCCTTGCTGGCCACGGCTTGTGGGGGGGCCAAGGAGGTCGTGGAAGGCGTGGGCATCCTGTTCCCCTTCGGCGACGCCGAGCACCTGGCCCAGGCCTTGGTGCACGTGTCTACGCTGAATGTCGAGCAGCGCCAGGCCTGTGCCGAACTGATGGCGCAGCGCCTGGGCGAGCGTTTTTCGGACCGGGCCGTCAGCGAGACTTTCTGGCGCCTGCCGCAAGTCACCGATATTACCGCGGAGGCTTGATGCTCAACCGTTTTCAGGGCTGGCGCGAACGCGGCTGGTCACTCATCGATGCTGCCACCTATGCACAGGCCTGGCAGCGTTTTGGCGGTAGCGTGGCTACCCACCCGCTGGTAGTGGAGCGCCTGGCCGACTTGGCGGGTATTCCCGTGCGCTACCTTGGTTGGGAGCAAAATGGCCAGCTCACGGCTGCCATTCCCACCTGGGGTCGCTGCGTGGCCCTGTCCAAGGATGTGCTCAAGCGTGCCGGCAAGAAAGGCCTGTTCGACCTGGGCAATGCCGAGCTGATTCTTCCCGCCGCCGCGGATGCGCAGGCGCCTTTGCGCCATGCCGTGCGTTACCTGTCGGAACTGAACCAGGGGCGTTTCGCCAACCTCAAGCCTCAGGCCGAAGCGCTGGCCATGGCGCGCACCCCGGAAGACCTGTCGAAGAAATTCCGCTACAACCAGCGTCGCGAATTGCGGCTATTGGAAGAGGCGGGCGGGGTAGTGCGCCCGGTCAGCGATTTCAGCAGCAGCGAACTGGCGGCAATCTACTGCGACCTGTTCCAGCGCCGCTGGGAGTTTCCTGCTACCGGTGCCGAGCGCATGGCTGAAGTGATCGAACTGCTTCGTGAGCTGCTGATCGGTTCGGTGCTGTTTCTCAACGATGCCCCCATCGCCATCCAGTTGGTGTACCGCGTCGAGGCCCCGCAATGGGTCAGCGTCGAGTACATCAATGGCGGCGTCGACCCGCAGACGCGAGCGTTCAGCCCCGGCAGCGTGCTCAGCTTCCTCAATACCCAGGCAGCGTGGGAAGATGCCCGCTCCCTTGGCAAGGCACTACGGTTTTCCTTCGGTCGCGCCGACCGAGAGTACAAGGACCGCTGGTGCAACCCCGTACCGGTATTCCAGATTTGAGCCGAAAACAGCAGCTTCTCAAACGTCATCGCCGTAACAAGCGCCTGGCCCTGCTGGCCGGGCTGGTGGTATTGGTACTTCTGGGCGTACTGGTGAAGTGGTGGCTGGCGCCGCTGCTGGCTGTGCTGGCCTGGGTGGCCCACGAGGCCTGGTTCGCCGACCACCTGTTCTACGCGCCAGGCGACGATTACCAGTACAACTTCGGTACCGATGCTCTACAGCCCGGCGTCACCCTGGCCGACGGTCGCTTGCGCTTGGCTGATGAGCTGGTGCTGACCGGCGGCGAGACACTGATGCTTGCGGTGCACGTCAAAGCGGGCTGGCTGGGGCGTTTCATCGACCCCCAGGTGCAGATAAGCGGTGCTGGCCAAGTGGATTACCAGGCGTTCGAGCGCGGCGTGGGTGGCGTGCGTTACCTGAACCTGAGCAGTTTCAGCGCCGCCCTGGCCGCGGGCGACCTGCAACTGCGCGGGCGCCACTGCCGGCTGGCGGGCGAACCACGGCTGTGGCTGTGGCGCCACCCCGAGCTGCGCAACCGCCGGGTCATGGTCATCGCCCCCCACGCCGACGACGCCGAACTCGCCGCCTTCGGGCTGTACAGCCAGGCCGACAGCTGGATCGTCACTTTGACCGCCGGCGAGATCGAAGCCGAACATTACCAGGCCATGGGCCTGCCTCGGGCCGAGGCCGCGCGGTTGAAAGGTCGCCTGCGTGCCTGGGACAGCATTGCCGTGCCTGCGTGGGCCGGCGTGCCACAGGAGCGGTGCGTGCAACTGGGCTATTTCTGCCTGCAGTTGCCCGCCATGCAGGCGGCGCCGGACCAGGCCATTGGCTCGCGTGAAGCCGACCTGGCCGATACCCGCCTGTTTCGCCAGTACAACAGCGTGACGCTGCCTGGCGACGCCGATGGTGTGCCGAGCTGGAACAACCTGCTGGCTGACCTGCGGGCCGTGCTGGAACTGGCGCGCCCCGAGGTGCTGGTGATGCCGCACCCAGCCATTGACCCACACCCCGACCACATCTGTTCCCAGGCTGCGGTGGTGGAAGCCCTGGAAGGGTTGTCCTGGCAGCCGGAGCTGATACTGGGCTACGCCAACCACTTGCACGACAACGATCGCTGGCCCATGGGCGATGCCCATGCGGGCGTCAGCCTGCCGCCGTTTTTTGATGCCTCGCAGGTCATGGTGCCGTGCTGCCTGGAACTGGCGCCAGCCACCCAGGTCGATAAGGCCATGGCGTTGGGCATGATGCATGACCTGCAGCCCCGCCCGCCGTTCAAGCGCCGCCTGCGCCGCTGGTTGCAGCAGTGCCTGGCGGCAAGACGCTGGCCGCCCTATGGCGAGAATGAATTCATGCGCAAGGCTGTGCGCCGCCATGAGCTGTTTTGGATCGGTTCGCCGTCGCGGAGTAAAGAATGAAGGTGCTGTTCCTGGTACAAAAAGAGCAGCGGGTGATTCTTGATCGCCTTTATCAGGCCGTGGCCGAGCACTGCGAGTGCGACCTGCGCTGGCTGGACAGCGCCGACCAGCGCGACCTGCGTGGCTATTTCCGTCGCGAAGTGGATGCCAGCCAATACGACCGCATTCTGTTCTTCCTGCGTTTCAAGCAGGAAATCCGCCAGGTGGCCTTCATTCGCAGCGTGCCGAACCTGGTGATCCTGGAGCACGACGCCTACCAGAATTACATCGACTGCAAATACACCGGCAAATTCAGCCGTCATTACCGCAGTATCCCTTGGGTGCGGGTGATCAGCTCCGGTTTCCAGGTGACCGAGCGGTTGCGTCAGGAAGACGTTGATGCGGTATTCGTCGCCAAGGGTTACGACCAGACCCTGCTGCGTGACCTGGGGGTAGAGCGGGACATCGAGCTGGCCTTCGTCGGCAGCACCAACAGTGTCGCCTACAGTGGCCGCAAGGTGCTGCTGGACGAATTGGGGGCACGTGAAAACCTGCTGGTCACGCGTACCAAGTCCGGTGAGGACTACCTCAATACCCTCAACCGCATACGCTTCTTCGTCGGTGCCGATGTCGGCATGGGCGAGTACATGATCAAGAACTTCGAGGCGATGGCCTGCGGGTGCGTGTTGCTGGCGTGGGATCAGGGCGAGGTGGAGAACCGGGCGCTGGGCTTCGTGGACATGCACAACCTGGTGCTCTACCGCAGCGTGGAGCAGTTGCAGGAAAAGCTCGCCGTACTGCGCGCCGACCCCGAGCTTGTGCAGCGCATCGCCCGTAACGGCCAGCAGCTGGTGCAAAGCCAGTACAGCTTCGCGCGAATTGGTGAACAGATCGTCGAGGCCATGCGCCCCGCGCTGCGCCCGGCGGCGCTCAAGGGCGGCCTGGGCGAGTGGTGGTTGCGCCTGCGCCGAGCCTTGGCTGGCTAGTTTCATTTGAACAAACGGGCCAGGCCGTGCAGATTTACGCGTCCCGCCTTTTTTTGCCGCCCCAGCCTGTATGGCTAAAGGATTCGAGAATACGGATGTCTACCCTTGTACCTTCGCTGCCGGTCAACCGGCGTGTCAGTGAGTTTCTGATTCAGTACGTGCTGCCCCTGGGTTGGGCCGTGCTGCTGACTGGCCTGTTCTGGGTGGGCAACCGCTCCGCGGTGCATACCCTGTTCTATGTACTGCTGGCATTGCCTACCCTGGTTGCCCTGGTACTGCGCCCCCGCTTGCTCAAGCCGCTGCTAGGCAACAGCCTGTTCATCGCCTTCCTGCTTTTCAGCGTCTACATTTTCATCAGCCAGTTCTGGGCAGCGGGCATCGACGGTTTCGACGATGGCTACAAGCGTCCCTTTTACCTTGGCCTGCTGCTGTTCTCGGCCGGGTTGATGAACCATATCGATGCTCCCCGCTTTATCCTCTGCACCCGCGCCGCAGCAGTGCTAGCGGCGGTGTTCGCGGCGGGTTCGGTGGTGTGGTTTCTGGTCACGCCGCGGCCCATCGATGGCCGCCTGACCGGCTACGGGGCGCTGGAAAACCCGTTGTTGACCGCCCATGTGCTGGGCGCATTTGCCGCTTACTGGCTCGCGAGCTGGATACTGGCGCCGCGAATGCTCGATGCGCTGTCATTGTTATGCCTGGCCGCGCTGGGCGTGGCTATTCTGGCCACCGGTTCGCGCACGCCCATGGTCGGGCTGGGCGCGGCCGTGCTGTGGCTGCTGGTCGTCGGTAACCGCCGCCGTGCGCTATTGCTGGTCGGCCTGGTGGCGGCACTGGTGGTAGTACTGCTGCTGGTTGACCCTGCGCAGATTACCCAGCGTGGGGTCTCCTACCGCCCATCCATCTGGGCTGACTCCCTGCACCAGATCAGCCTCAAGCCCCTGCTGGGCTACGGGTATGGGACCTCCATGACGGTGAGCATCCCGGAGTTGCCAGGCGTCACCTTCTCCGACCCGCATAATATCGAGTTGGGCGTGCTGTATTCAGCCGGTATTGTCGGCCTGGTGCTATGGCTGGGGCTTTATGCGACCGCGGCGCGTTGGTGCTGGCAACTGCGTCGCGACCCGCTGATGATCATCGCCAGCACCTGGCTGATCTACGGGTTCGCCGCTGGTTTTACCGAAGGCAATGCGTTCTTCTCGCGGCCCAAGGAACACTGGTTCCTGATCTGGATTCCAATGGCCATGGTATATGGCCGTGCACTGGCATTGCGCCTGCAGGCGCGCTAGCCGCGCAGGCCATCAATGGTGCTGGGGGCGTGGTGACAGTAGCCTGAACAGGCCGCGCACGGTTTTGCGGTTCCAGTGGCGAAGCGGAATCTGCTTGAGGGTTTCGCGCGCCAGCGGTTTGTTGTTCTTTGCGAACTTGAGGAACATCGAGTTGCGAAAACGCATGCACACCTGTTCATAGTCCGGGTGGTCGCTGAACTGCGCATAGGTGCGCAGTACATTGTCGATCATGAACCGGCCATTCTTGAAGGTGTTGGTGGGGTGGTCGCGATACTGTGCCAGGACTTCGCCCAGCACGTCGATGTAATAGCCGGCACGCAGAATGGCCAGGGTGATGTAGATGTCTTCCAGCCGAATGTCGGGGTTGAAGCCGCCTACCTGTTGCAGCGCCTCACGGCGGAACATCAGGGTGGCCGCGCTGGGGCCCGGCTTGCGGCCCAGGAACAGGTCATCGAATTCCAGGCGCCGGAATGGCAGGTTGCGGTGGCGCTGTTCGCGGGCGCCCATCACCTGGCCGAAGTGGTCGATGGTTTCGACATTGGCTGAACAGGCACCTACTTCCGGCTTGTCGGCCATGTAGCTGACCTGGGTGGCGATGCGGTGGGGCAGCATGATGTCATCGGAGCCGAACGGCACGATCAGCGAGCCGCGGGCGCGGGCTATGCCAGCATTGAGGGTGCGCGACAAGCCCTGGTTTTCCTGGACCTGAAGGTCGAAGCCATGGCGGGCCTGCAATTGGCGAAGCAGGGCGACACTGTCGTCCCTGGAGCCATCGTCGATGACCAGCAGCTCTATGTGGGGATAGGTCTGGTTCAGCACGCTCGCGATACTGGCCTCCACATAGGCCGCGTGGTTGTAGCACGCGATAAGGACTGTCACTAGCGGCTGGTCATTGGTGCGTGCAGTCATAGAGTGGCCTTGAGCAGAATTCTCGCGCAAACGGGCGACAGAGTCAGTTGAACGAGTGTCGCTGACATCAACCTGGGGGGCTGTCGTCGATTGAAAAGGGGCGTTCACAGGCCGAGCGCACCACTGCAATGATCTTGCCATGGGATGAAGGCGAATGCACCCCCGCCTGGCAGGTCAGACCAGGCGCTGGGCCAGTTGTTCACTGTTCCATTTTTGCGGGGCATGACGGGCGTAGGCGTCGAGGAACGGCACCCCGCCTTCCTGCAGCAGCCACTGGCGGTCTTCGTCATAGCGCAGCATGTGCTGGAAGTTGCGCAGGCACAGGCTCTTGCGCAGTGCCCAGGGGTAGGTGCGCAGGTCCGCGATGTCGATCAGGCCCAGCTCGTTCTGCGGGGTCATCACCACGTTGCCCAGGTGCAGGGAACGGAAGTACACCCCTCGCTCATGCAGCTGCGCCACGAAGCGGGCGAACTGGGTCAGCAGGGCGCGGGGTGGCGGCACGTCGGCGGTGATCAGCTGGCGCAGGGTCTGGCCGGGCAGGGGGGCATAATGCACCACGTCCCGTTCTATCTCGGCAACGCGGTAAATGCCCAGGATGCGCGGGCAAGGAATGCCGCGCTTGCTCAGCGCCTGGGTGTTGCTGGCGAACCGTCGAGCATAGGGGAACAGCGCTGCCGAAGTGATCACGCGCTTGCGGCGAAACAGCTTGATGAAGTTGCCGTTGGGCAGCAGCAAGACTTTCTCGCCGTGGCCGTCGGCCTCGATGACCCGGGCACCCTGGCGAAGGACCTGATAGTCCGCGTAGTCGAGTTTTTGCATGCCGGCCCCCTGAAAATAGCCGGCTATCATACCCTAGCTGGCCCCCATACGCTTAACCGGCCGCCCCTGTGGTAGTATTTCCGTTCTCTTGTACGTGCAGATTTTTATGAGTCATTCAGAAAAAGCCGAACCGTCCAGCCTCAAGGTCTACTTCCGCCTGCTGTCCTACATGCGGCCGTACGTGGGCATTTTTGCCTTGAGCATCGTAGGCTTCCTCATCTTTGCCTCCACGCAGCCGATGCTGGGCTACATCCTCAAGTATTTCGTCGACGGCCTGACCAACCCCAATGCCTCGCTGTTCCCCACCGTGCCTTACCTGCGCGACCTGCGGCTGCTGCAGGCGGTGCCGCTGCTGATCATTCTGATCGCGGCCTGGCAGGGGCTGGGGTCGTACCTGGGCAACTACTTCCTGGCCAAGGTTTCCCTGGGCCTGGTGCAAGACCTGCGCCTTCAGTTGTTCAACAACCTGCTCACCCTGCCCAACCGCTATTTCGACCAGAACAATTCCGGGCGCCTGATCTCGCGCATCACCTTCAACGTGACCATGGTCACGGGCGCGGCCACCGACGCCATCAAGGTGGTGATCCGCGAAGGCATGACCGTGGTGTTCCTGTTCGGCTCGCTGTTGCTGATGAACTGGCGCCTTACCCTGGTGATGGTCGCCATCCTGCCGCTGATCGCCGTCATGGTGCGTACCGCCAGCAGCAAATTCCGCAAGCAGAGCAAGAAAATTCAGGTAGCCATGGGCGATGTGACCCATGTTGCTTCCGAAACCATTCAGGGCTACCGCGTGGTGCGCAGCTTCGGCGGCGAGGCGTTCGAGCGCGAGCGGTTCTTCAAGGCCAGCCAGAGCAACACCGACAAGCAGCTGCGCATGACCCGCACCGGTTCCATCTACACGCCCATGCTGCAACTGGTGATCTACACCGCCATGGCCGTGCTGATGTTCCTGGTGCTGCTGCTGCGCGGTGATGCTTCGCCCGGTGACATGATCGCCTACATCACCCTGGCCGGCCTGTTGCCCAAGCCGATCCGTCAGCTGTCGGAAGTCAGTTCCACCATCCAGAAAGGTGTCGCCGGTGCCGAGAGCATCTTCGAGCAGTTGGATGAAGAGCCGGAAGTGGACAACGGCACCGTCGAGCGCGAGCGCGTCAGTGGCCGCCTGGAAGTGCGCAACCTGAGCTTCACCTATCCCGACACCGAGCGGCGTGTGCTGGACAACATCAGTTTCACCGTCGAGCCGGGGCAGATGGTGGCGCTGGTGGGCCGTTCGGGCAGTGGCAAGTCGACCCTGGCCAGCCTGATCCCGCGCTTCTACCACCATACCGATGGCGAGATTCTGATCGATGGCGTCGAGGTCGAGGACTTCAAGCTGATCAACCTGCGCCGCCATATCGCCCAGGTGACCCAGCACGTGACGCTGTTCAGCGATACCGTGGCCAACAACATCGCCTACGGTGACCTGGCTGGCGCTCCGCGGGCCGATATCGAGAAGGCCGCGGCCGATGCGTATGCCATGGACTTCGTCCAGCAACTGCCCAACGGTTTCGATACCCAGGTAGGCGAGAACGGCGTGCTGCTGTCCGGTGGCCAGCGCCAGCGCCTGGCCATTGCCCGTGCACTGCTCAAGAACGCCCCCTTGCTGATTCTGGACGAGGCCACCTCGGCGCTGGACACTGAGTCGGAGCGGCATATTCAGGCGGCATTGGACCAGGTCATGAAAGGCCGTACCACCCTGGTTATCGCCCACCGCCTGTCGACCATCGAGAAGGCCGACCTGATTCTGGTGATGGACCAGGGCCAGATCGTCGAGCGCGGCACCCACGACCAGTTGCTGGCGCACAACGGCTTCTATGCCAAGCTGCATGCCATGGGGCTGGATGAGCCGGTGGCGGCCGACATCACCTGACGGCCACATGTAGTCAGGTCTTTACGTTGGGGGCGGCCTTTGTGTCGCCCCCTTTACGTTGTTGACCAAAGGTAAATATATCTTCAGCCTCGCGTTGCTATTGTCGAGTCTCGCTGTCGCGGGTAGCCCACACGGGCCGCCGCACTCAAACGGGTACTGCAATGCTGCAACGTTTCGTCTGGAAGTTACTTCCCAAGTCCCAGAGGTCCTTTCTGCTGGGCCGCCTTTCGGTGGTTGACCGCCAGGCTGTCAACAAGTCCATGTCGGCCAGCCTGCGTTTTCCCGAGGCCTTCGCCCAGCGCGACTGCCTGTTCATACATGTGCCCAAGTGCGCGGGAAGCAGCGTGTGCACCGCCCTGTTCGACGGTTGGTACCCGGGCCATATCCCGTTGTACTGGTACGAACAGCAATTCCCTCGCCAGTTTGCCGCCAGCTTCAAGTTCGCCTTCGTGCGCGACCCGCTGGAACGGGCGTATTCGGCGTTCGCCTACCTGAAGGGCAACCCGCCCAACGACCGCGACCACACGGCTCACGCCATGGTCAACCGATACACGGACTTCAACCAGTTCGTCAGCCACTGGCTGCATGCCGACAACCTGCACAAGCAGATTCATTTCGCCCCCCAGACCGATTTCCTCGTCGACTCGCTGGGCCATATGGCCATGGACTTCATTGGCCGTCAGGAAAATATCGGCGATGACTTTGGCCAGTTATGCGAGCATTTCGGGGTTGAGCGCGACTTGCCACGGGTCAACCCGTCACGCCAGCGCCTGCAAGCGCAGGCCCGGGACTTCTGTTCGGTTCGAACGCGGCGGTTGGTTCGCCGTGCCTACCAACGTGATTATGAGTTGCTCGGTTATGAGTGAGGCCCTGCCTGGCCTGGGAGAGGCACCACAGATCCAGCCTTGCGCCCCCAGCGTCCCGACCACCGCGCGCGCCGCGATCAAGGGCCATCAGCCACGCTGCATCTGGTTGACGGGGCTGTCTGGCGCGGGCAAGTCGACGCTCGCCAATGCGCTGGAGGTGCAATTGCATCGGCGCGGGTTGCACACGTTCCTGCTGGACGGCGATAACGTTCGTGGGGGGCTGTGCAAGGACCTGGGCATGGACGCGGCGGCTCGCAAGGAAAACATGCGTCGCATGGCCGAGGTGGCTCGGTTGATGGTCGAGGCCGGGTTGGTGGTGATCGTGGCGGCTATCTCGCCATTTCGCGCCGAGCGCGAAGCCGCCAGGGCATTGTTCGGTAAGGGCGAGTTCCTTTCCGTTTACGTGAGCACGCCTTTCGCCGCCTGTGCACGCCGCGACCCCAAAGGGCTTTACCGCAAAGCCTTGAGCGGCCAGCTCAAGGACTTCACCGGGCTGGACAGCCCCTACGAGGCGCCGTTGGACGCCGATTGCAAGATCGACACCGCGAGCCTGTCGGTGGAAGAAGCCACCCTGTTATTGCTCGATCATCTGCAGGTCGCCTGAGCGGGAAGCGGGCGCCCCTGCTGTGCTAATATCCCGCCCCTGTCTATTTGTATGTGGGTTGCCCATGAAGTTGTCCATGCCGCGATTCGATCAAGCCCCTGTTCTGGTGGTCGGCGATGTCATGCTCGACCGCTATTGGCATGGCGGTACCTCACGGATTTCTCCCGAGGCGCCTGTGCCGGTGGTCAAGGTCGAGCAGATCGAGGATCGCCCAGGTGGCGCGGCCAACGTTGCCCTTAACATCGCCGCGCTCGGCGCCCCGGCGTCGCTGGTGGGTGTCACTGGCCAGGACGAGGCGGCCGAAAGCCTCGCCAACAGCCTGCAGGCCGCCGGTGTGCGTGCCCATTTCCAGCGCATTGCCCACCAGCCGACCATCGTCAAGCTGCGGGTCATGAGCCGCCACCAGCAATTGCTGCGTATCGATTTCGAAGAGCCCTTCGCCACCGACCCGCTGGCGCTGGGCGCCGACGTGGATGAGCTGCTGGAGGGGATCAAGGTGCTGGTGCTGTCCGACTACGGCAAAGGCGCGTTGAAGAACCACCAGGCGTTGATCCAGGCCGCCAGGGCCAAGGGTATTCCGGTATTGGCCGACCCCAAGGGCAAGGACTTTTCCATCTACCGCGGCGCCAGCCTGATCACCCCGAACCTGAGCGAGTTCGAGACCATCGTCGGCGGTTGCGCCGATGAGTCCGAACTGGTGGCCAAGGGTGCGAAGCTGATGAGCGACCTGGAGCTGGGGGCGCTGCTGGTGACCCGCGGCGAGCATGGCATGACCTTGTTGCGCCCCGAGCACCCGGCGCTGCATTTGCCGGCCCGTGCCCGCGAAGTGTTCGACGTGACCGGCGCCGGCGATACGGTTATTTCCACCCTGGCCGCGGCCATTGCCGCTGGCGAGGAGTTGCCCCACGCCGTGGCCCTGGCCAACCTGGCTGCGGGCATCGTGGTGGGCAAGCTGGGTACCGCGGCCATCAGCGCCCCGGAACTGCGCCGTGCCATCCAGCGCGAGGAAGGGTCGGAGCGTGGCGTGCTGGGCCTCGACCAGCTGCAACTGGCGATCGAGGATGCCCGTGCCCATAACGAGACGATCGTGTTCACCAACGGTTGCTTCGACATCCTCCACGCGGGCCATGTGACCTACCTGGAGCAAGCCCGTGCGCAGGGCGACCGCCTGATCGTGGCGGTCAACGATGATGCCTCGGTCAGTCGCCTCAAAGGCCCTGGCCGCCCGATCAACAGCGTTGACCGGCGCATGGCCGTGCTGGCGGGCCTTGGCGCGGTGGACTGGGTGATCAGCTTCGGCGAAGGCACCCCGGAAAACCTGCTGACCCATGTACGGCCTGATGTACTGGTCAAGGGCGGCGACTACTCGGTGGACCAGGTCGTGGGCGCTGACATCGTCAAGGCTTACGGCGGTACCGTGAAGGTGTTGGGGCTGGTGGAAAACAGCTCGACCACCGCCATCGTCGAGAAAATTCGCAGCAACTGAGCCTGCCCGAAGCATGGGGATCGGCCACAGGGTGCTCCCAGCGATTGATGCCACCCCTGTGGGACCGGGCGCCAGCTCGGGAAGCAGACGGCGCGGTATTGCAGGCATACCGCGGTGCGGCGTTCCCCAGCTTCGCCCGGTCCCATAGGTAACGGCAGGGCGGCAAGTAGGCTATTTGTGCAGATTGCCCCGGGCCAGGCGCAGCAGTGCCCGGGCCTTGTGGGTGAGTTTGCGCAGGCCGGTGCGGGGTTTGCGCACTTCGGCCAGGCCCTGCTGGTTCAGCCAGTCCTTCCAGCGAATCCTTTCTTCACGCACCACCCAGCCCTCCTGCGGTGCGAAGCTCTCTGCCAGGCAGAGACCTCGGGTACTGGCCGGGTGCAGTTGGCCTTTTTTCAGGGTGTACAGCTCCGCGCAGGGTTTGCCTTCGTCCAGCGGCATCAGGTACAGGTCGGGCCTGCTGCGGTCCAGGCGGGCCACCAGTTGTTCTTTCTCCAGGCGCTCATCCACATGGAAAAGGCTGAGGTTACGGGCTTCCTTGGGCAATTCCAGGCGCAGGTCATACACCAGTTGCAGCGAGGCCGTGGGCAGGTGCACATAGGCGCGCGGGCGTTCGATCAGGTTCAGGCTGCCAGTGCGCACCGGCAGTGCCGCGCCGGACAGCGGGCGCAACCTGAACGGCAGTTTCTCCCGATAGTGCAGCGCGCCGCTGTAGGGCGTGGGCAACCAGGTGTCATTGAAGCGGCCAATCAGCCAGCCTTCAGGGGTTTCCAGCAGGCACTCTTCGGCCACTTCCTGAATGGCAGTCAGCAGTGGCAGGTTCATTTCGTGGGCCGGCACGTAGCCGGAGATCAGCTTGAGCACCACGTCGCCCCTGTCCTGGCGGCGCTGGCGTACCAGGACCCAATAGTCGCGGTTTTGCCAGGTCAGGGTCAGGCGCACCGAAACCCCCAGGTTTGCCAGTTCCAGGGCGAAACGCTGGGGGTCGTCCACGTTCACCTGGCGACGGCGTTGCAAGGTCTGGGCGAAGTTCAGCGGCATGCCGACGCTCTGGTAACTCAAGCCTTCGGGCGTGGCTTCGACGAACAGTGGCAGGGTCTTGAAGTTGCTGGGGTTCTTTCTTATCAGGGTACGCGGCATGTCGGCTCCTTCTTGCGTCGGGGTCGGCCGCGTGGGCGGCTCCGTGTGTTTCAGCTCCCGCGAATGACAGCGGCTGCGGTGGCCACGTTATGGGCCAGGTGCAACGGGTTGATGGTACCGACAATAGCACTGGCCACGCCCGGGTGGGCAAACAGCAGCTCGAAACTGGCCCGCACCGGGTCGGTGCCCGGGCTCAGGCAAGCGTGGCCGCTGGCCAGCGCCTTCTTCACCAGAATGCCCTTGCCGTGCGTGGCAGCGTAGTCCAGCACCGGGCGTTCGCCCTGTTCGTTGAGATTGTAGGTGACCATGGCGCAGTCGCCGCTTTCCAGCGCCTTCAGGCCGCCCGCCACGGTCTTGCCAGAAAAACCGAAGCCACGGATCTTGCCTTGCTCCTTCAAACGTACCAACGCCTCGTATACCCCCGTGTGTTCGAGGATGTGCAGGTCGTTGCCGTCTGAATGCACCAGCACCAGGTCGATGAAGTCGGTCTCCAGGCGCTGGAGGCTGCGCTCCACGGAAAATCGCGTGTGCGCGGCACTGAAGTCAAAGTGCGATTGGCCGGCTTCGAACTCCTCGCCCACCTTGCTGACGATCACCCAGTCGTGGCGCTGGCCGCGCAGCAGCGGGCCCAGGCGTGTTTCGCTAGTGCCGTAGGCGGGCGCCGTGTCGATCAGGTTGATACCCAGCTGGCGGGCCTGGCCCAGCAGCTGGCGGGCTTGCTCATCATCGGGGATGGTGAAGCCGTTGGGGTACTTCACCCCCTGGTCGCGGCCCAGCTTGACGGTGCCCAGGCCCAGTGGCGAAACGCTCAGGCCGGTGCTGCCCAGTGGGCGATGCAGGTCGTGCAGGGTGGCGAGGGTCATGGCAGCAATTGCTCCCAGGGGGCCTGGCCCAGCGGGGGGCGTGGCAATGGAGGCAGGCTCGGGTGTTGGCCCGGCTTTATGCCGTCGCGGTCCAGGCTGGCGATCACGCGGTCGGAGAAGTCCGGGGCCAGGGCCAGTTTGGTTGGCCAGCCCACCAGGAGCGCGCCCTGTTCGGCGAGGAACGCGTTATCGGGGCGAACCAGGCCCGACTGCGCCGGTTCTGCCCGGTCGACGCGCAAGGTAGCCCATTGCACCTGGCTCAGGTCTACCCAGGGCAGCAATTGCGCCAGTTCATTGCGGGCCGTGGCGATCTGCTGTTCTGGCGTGCGGGCCACGCCGTCGGCCTCGGCAATGTCGCCGCCCAGGTACCACACCCACTGGCCGTCGCGGGCCGGGTGGGTGGTGACCGTAATGCGTGGCTTGGTGCCGCCGCCCAGGCAGTGGGCGTACAGCGGCTTGAGGGTGGCGCCCTTGGCGATGATCATGTGCAACGGCCGGCGTTGCATGGCCGGCTGGTCCACGCCCAGGTTTTGCAGCAGCGCTGCAGTACCGCCGCCCGCACTCAATACCACCCGGCGGGCGCGAATCTCGCGGCCGTCGACGCGCAGGCCGGCCAGTCCACCGTTCTCCCGCAAGGGTTCTACGCTTTGGCCGGCCAGCAGGCCATCGCCGCCCAGTTGCGCCAGGCACTGGATGACGCTGGGGGTATCTACTACCAGCTCGGCCAGGCGGTAGACCTTGCCCTTGAATGCCTTGTCCTGCAGGGCAGGCGGCAGGTCGTTGCCTTTGACCTGGTCGACGCGCCCGCGCACCGCTTTGCTGGCAAAGAAGCTGGTGAGGTTGCCCGCCAGGGTGCCGGGCGACCACAGGTAGTGGGCCTGGGACAACACCTGCACCCCACTGAGGTCCAGCTCGCCGCTGCCGGCCAGCGCTTCACGCCAGCGCCGCGGCATGTCGGCGATGGCCTCGCTGGCGCCGGTCAGGGCACCGTGCAGGGCGTACTTGGCACCGCCATGGATGATGCCCTGGGACTTGAGGCTCTGCCCACCACCCAGGCTGGCATTTTCCACCAGCACGGTCGAATAACCCAGGCGCCGCAGGCGGGCGTTGAGCCACAGGCCGGCGACGCCAGCGCCGACAATCAGCACGTCAGTGGAAATAGCGGATGACATCGAGCAACCTCACAGGCGAAAACAGACCCGCAGTATACAGACTCAGTGCCCGGCGGTTTTCGAGAACAGCTGGATCACTACCACGCCTAGCAGGATCAAGGCCATGCCCGCCACGGCAGGCATGTCCAGCTTCTGGCCGTAGACGACCAGGGCGGCGATGCTCACCAGCACGATGCCCATGCCCGACCAGATGGCGTACGTGACGCCGACGGGAATGACCCGTACCACCAGAATCAGCATCCAGAACGCCACGGCATAGCCGCATATCACCAGGATCAGCGGCAGCGGGGTGCTCAGGCCTTTCACGGCTTTCATGCTGGTGGTGGCAATGACTTCGCAGCAGATGGCGAGTGCAAGATAGTAGTAGGCAATCATGTGTGAACCCTCTGAAGTTGCCTCGCATTCTAGTGGCTGGGCAGATGGGGTAAAGTGAATACCTATCGCTGGTGGAGATAGGTGGCCATGGCCCTTCGATGGAATCTGGAACAGATCGTGCTGTTCGTGCAGGTGGCCGAGCAGCGCTCGTTTTCGGCAGTGGCCCGCCAGCAAGGGCGCGCTCAATCGGCGGTCAGCAGCGCCATTGCGTTGTTGGAGGAAGACCTGGGCGTGACCTTGTTCAACCGCAGCAGCGGGCGGCAGCCGCAGTTGACTGAAGCGGGGCGGGCGCTGCTGGAAGAGGGGCGCGAACTGCTGCGCCAGTGCGAGCGCCTGGACGGTCGCGCGTTGGCCCTCAACCGAGGCCAGGAAGCACAATTGCGGGTGGCCCAGGATGAGGCGATGCCTTACCAGCCGGTGCTCGACAGCCTGGAGGACCTGGCCGGCACCTACCCGGCATTGGAAGTGCAGTTGGCCAGCGGCGCGCAGGGCGAGGTGGCGCGCAAACTGGTGGAGCGTCGTGCCGACCTGGGGCTGCTGTTTCACCATGAACACATGCCCGCGCAATTGGAGCGCCGGGCGTTGGGAAGCGTCGAGATGGTCACCGTGTGCGCGGTCAACCACCCCCTGGCCAGCGCCCGGCGGGTGAGCCGTCAGCACCTGGCCCGTCACCGACAACTACTGATCGCGCTGCAGACCAGCCAGTACGCTGGGGGCGACCCCATCAGCCCGCAGGTGTGGCGGGCTGACAGTTTCTACGCCATGGCCGAATTGCTGATGCGTGGCCTGGGCTGGGCCTGGCTGCCGCGCCATGTGGTGCAGTACCCGGCCTACCAGCAGCAGATGGTGGAACTGGCCAGCGAGTGGGTGCCCCCGGCGCTGGTGGTGGAACTGGTATGGCGCCGCGACGAGCCGCTGGGCCCCGCGGCCCGGCACCTGGCCGAGTGTTTCACCCGCCATTTGCGGGCCATTGGCTGAGCCGTGGCTCGACGGTGCCGTAGCAGTGGACCTGGCCACGTCCGGGGCGCCGCGCAACGTCAGCCTTACCGAGTGCGACGCCGACGCGGCCGGGTCCGCTGCTACACGCCTTACTTTTCTTGCAGAGCCTAGTAAACTCCGCGGCCATGAACAGAACCCTCTATACCTTGCTGTTTCACCTGGGGCTGCCGCTGGTGGCGTTGCGGCTATGGCTGCGCGCGCGCAAGGCGCCTGCCTACGCCAAGCGCATCGGCGAGCGCTTTGCCCGTAATCTGCCGCCCATGCGCACCGGTGGTATCTGGGTGCACGCGGTATCGGTGGGCGAAAGTATCGCCGCCGCGCCGATGATTCGCGAATTGCTGCTGCGCCACCCTCGGCTGCCCATCACCATCACGTGCATGACGCCCACCGGTTCAGAGCGAATCCAGGCCCTGTTCGGCAACGAGCCGCGTGTGCAGCACTGTTATCTGCCCTACGACCTGCCTTGGGCGTCGGCACGGTTCCTCGATCATGTTCAGCCACGCCTGGCGGTGATCATGGAGACTGAACTATGGCCCAACCATATTCACCAGTGTGCCGTGCGCGGTATCCCGGTGGCCTTGGCCAATGGGCGGCTATCCGAACGGTCGGCCCGTGGCTATGGGCGTTTTGCCAGACTCACCGCGCCCATGTTGGCGGAAATGAGCCTGATCGCTGTGCAGACCGAGACCGAGGCCGAGCGCTTCCGGCAACTGGGGGCCCGGCCCGAATGCGTGCAGGTGACCGGTTCGATCAAGTTTGATCTCAAGGTGGACAGTCAGTTGCTGGCGCGCGCGGCCAGCCTGCGTGAAGAGTGGCAGGCCTCGGGCCGCCCAGTGTGGATCGCGGCCAGTACGCACGAAGGCGAAGACCCGGTCATTCTCGACGCCCACCGCCAGGTGCTGAGCAGCCACGCTGATGCCCTGCTGATTCTGGTACCGCGCCACCCCGAGCGTTTCAACAGTGTGTTCGAGTTGAGCGTGCAGCAAGGTTTCACCAGCGTGCGGCGCTCCAGCGGCCAGCCTGTTACCGCGCAACACCAGGTGCTGGTGGGCGATACCATGGGCGAGTTGCTGTTCCTCTACGCCTTGGCCGACAGCGCCTTCGTCGGCGGCAGCCTGGTGCCCAATGGCGGGCACAACCTGCTGGAGCCGGCGGCACTGGCCAAGCCGGTGCTCAGCGGCCCGCACCTGTTCAACTTTCTGGAAATCGCCGCCATGCTGCGTGAGGCCAATGCGCTGATCGAAGTCGATGACGCCGCGGCGTTGGCGGTAGCGGTGCGGCAGCTGATCGAGTTGCCACAGGACGCTCGACGCAGGGGGGCGGCGGGCTTGGCGGTGATGCACGCCAACCAGGGCGCCCTGGAGCGCCTGCTCACCGCATTGGGCACGTTGCTCAAGTAATCCGGTCCCTGCAAGCGCTGGCTTGCCAGCAAGCGTTGCGGCCAGCTCCCACAGGTCAGGTGGTAGCGCTTATTTCCTTGCGGGCTTGAGCAGGTCCTGCGCAGCCTTCGCGAGGTCTGGCGGCAGGAAGTCCTTGTCAGGGTTGTAGTCGGGCTTCAGCCAGCGCGCCAGGTCCTGCAGGTCTTGCGGGCTGAGGGTGCCTGCCGCCTGCTTGAGGCGCAGGTTGTCGAGGATGTAGTCGTAGCGGCTATTGTTGTAGTCGCGTACCGAGGAATACAGCTGGCGCTGGGCGTCGAGTACGTCGACGATGTTGCGGGTGCCCACCTGGTAGCCAATCTCGGTCGCCTCCACGGCGCTCTGGTTGGAAATGATCGACTGCTTGCGGGCCTGCACCTGTTCTACATCGGTGTTCACCGCCCGGTGCAGGTTGCGGGTATTTTCCACCACCTGGCGGCGCAAGCCTTCGCGTTGCTGCTCGCTCTGGCTCAGGCGCTGGTAGGCCTCGCGCACCTGAGAACTGGTGAGGCCACCGCTGTACAGCGGAATGTTCACCTGCAAGCCGATGGTGCGCTGTTCCACATCGCCATGGTACTCCACCCCCGGGTAGGGGCTGGGGTTGCTGAAGCCCAGCAGGTCGTTGTCACCTTTCTGGTACTTGGCCACCGCATCCACCGTAGGCGCATGGCCGGCCTTGCGCTGGCGCAGGGTTTCCTCGGCGCTGGTCACGGCGTAGGCGCTGGCCTGCAGATTCAGGTTCTGCTGCGAGGCCGTTTCGACCCAGGTCTTGGCATCGTTCGGGCTGGGCGGCAGCACCGGCAGGGTGTGGACGATGCCCTGCACCGAGTTGTAGTCACGGTTGGTCAGGGTCACCAGGGCCTCGAAGGCATCGTCTACCTGGCGCTGGGCGAGGATGCGGTTCGCCCGCGCGGTGTCGTAGCTGGCCTGGGACGACAACACGTCGGTCTTGTCCGACAGGCCCACGTTGAACCGTTCGTTGGACTGGTCCAGCTGGCGCTTGAACGCGGCTTCTTCTGCCTTGGTGGCCGCCAGGCTATCCTGGGCGCGCAGCACGCTGAAGTAATCCTCGGCCGTCTGCAGAATCAGGTTCTGTTCGGTGGCCGACAGTTGCAGTGCGGCCTGTTCGTTGACCGCCTTGGCAGCCTGCAACTGGAACCAGCGGTCGGCACGGAAGATCGGCTGACTGAGGGTGGCCTGGTAGGTCGTGCCGCTGCGGGTGGTGGTTTGCGCTGGCTCATCGAGCTGGGTACGCACGTCGGTGATATCGCTGCCCGCCGAGAGGTTGGGCAGCAGCCCCGCGCGTGCCTGGGGCACCACTTCGCTCTGGGCAGCATAGTCGGCCCGGGCGGCGGCCAGGTCGGCGTTGTTGTTCACGGCTTCCTGGTAGACGCTGACCAGGTCGGTACGGCTGGCCAGGGGGGCGATCTGCGCTGCCATGGCGTTGCACCCACTCGACACGGCAATGGCCAGTGCAATTTTGCGCAGCATGATTCAATCCTTGTCATTAATCGCAGTGCGAGTGTAGATGCCTGCGAGTTGCGCAACAATCAGGCATTTACGCCATTTATCGCACATCATCCCTCTGGGGCTTGGCGTTTTGCTGGCGGGGCGTCTAGACTGACGGCGTTCTTGTCGGGGTGCCTTGAGTGAAAGGCTGAGATCGGTTAATCCGGATCCCGTTGAACCTGATCAGGTTAGCGCCTGCGTAGGGAACAAGATTTCTCGTCCTCCCGGCGAGTCCTCTTGTGCTTCGTCCGGGAAAATCGTTCATTTCTTGAGCGGTTTGCGACGGTCCAAGCACAGCACCGCCCCAGGTGCAGTCCGTGCCTTTTCAGGTTCACTCCCGACATTCCACTGCTGGATGCTGTCTGGAGAGCCTGTGATGCGTAAACAAGAAAAAAACCTTGCCCACCTGAGCGAATCGGCTCAGGTCGACGCGCAATCGGTACAACCGTTCACCCGTTCGCAAAAAGTCTATGTGCAGGGCTCGCGCCCGGACATCCGCGTGCCCATGCGTGAAATCAGCCTGGACGTGACCCCCACCGACTTCGGCGGCGAGATCAACGCGCCGGTCACCGTCTACGACACCTCGGGCCCCTACACCGACCCCAATGTCACCATCGACGTGCGCAAGGGGCTGGCCGATGTGCGCTCGGCCTGGATCGACGACCGTGGCGACACCGAACGCCTGGAAGGCCTGAGCTCGCACTTCGGCCAGCAGCGCCTGAACGATGCCGAACTGACCAAGCTGCGTTTTGCCCATGTGCGCAACCCGCGCCGGGCGAAGGCGGGCGCCAACGTCAGCCAGATGCACTACGCGCGTCAAGGCATCATCACCGCCGAGATGGAATACGTGGCCATCCGCGAGAACATGAAACTGGCCGAGGCCCGCGCCGCTGGCCTGCTCGATGAACAGCACAAAGGCCATAGCTTCGGCGCCAGCATCCCCAAGGAAATCACCGCCGAGTTCGTGCGCGAGGAAATCGCCCGCGGCCGCGCCATCATTCCGGCCAACATCAACCACACCGAACTCGAGCCGATGATCATCGGTCGCAACTTCCTGGTGAAGATCAACGGCAACATCGGCAACAGCGCCCTGGGGTCATCCATCGAGGAAGAAGTCGCAAAGCTGACCTGGGGCATTCGCTGGGGCTCGGACACCGTCATGGACCTGTCCACCGGCAAGCACATCCATGAAACCCGCGAGTGGATCATCCGCAACTCACCAGTGCCGATCGGTACCGTGCCGATCTATCAGGCGCTGGAGAAGGTCAACGGCGTAGCCGAAGACCTGACCTGGGAGCTGTTCCGCGACACCCTGATCGAACAGGCCGAGCAGGGCGTGGATTACTTCACCATCCACGCCGGTGTGCTGCTGCGTTATGTGCCGCTGACCGCCAAGCGGGTGACGGGCATCGTCAGCCGCGGCGGTTCGATCATGGCCAAATGGTGCCTGGCGCACCATAAAGAGAACTTCCTCTACACCCACTTCGACGAAATCTGCGAAATCATGAAGGCCTACGACGTCAGCTTCTCGCTGGGCGACGGCCTGCGCCCCGGTTCCATCGCCGACGCCAACGACGAAGCCCAGTTCGGTGAACTGGAGACCCTGGGCGAGCTGACCAAGATCGCCTGGAAGCATGATGTGCAGTGCATGATCGAAGGCCCGGGCCATGTGCCCATGCAGTTGATCAAGGAGAACATGGACAAGCAGCTGGAATGCTGCGACGAGGCGCCGTTCTACACCCTGGGGCCGCTGACCACCGACATCGCCCCCGGTTACGACCACATCACTTCGGGCATTGGTGCGGCGATGATCGGCTGGTTCGGCTGCGCCATGCTCTGTTATGTGACACCCAAGGAACACCTGGGCTTGCCCAACAAGGATGACGTCAAGACCGGCATCATTACCTACAAGATCGCTGCCCATGCCGCCGATCTGGCCAAGGGGCACCCCGGCGCGCAGATCCGCGACAATGCCCTGAGCAAGGCGCGTTTCGAGTTCCGCTGGGAAGACCAGTTCAACCTTGGCCTGGACCCGGATACGGCGCGGGCCTTCCATGACGAAACACTGCCCAAGGACTCGGCCAAGGTGGCGCACTTCTGCTCCATGTGCGGGCCGAAGTTCTGCTCCATGAAGATCACCCAGGAAGTGCGTGAGTACGCTGCGAACCAGAAGATCGAGGCGGTGGATATTTCCATGGAGGAGGGCATGCGCGAGCAAGCCCAGCGGTTCAAGCAGGAAGGTAGCCAGCTGTATCAGAAGGTCTGATTCATTCCTGATGGCTCATTGAAAATCGCAGGAGCTGGCAAGCCAGCTCCTGCAGGTTCTTAAAACAACCCATGTCTCTTTCGAGATCCAAATTGAACACACCCAGCCATTACTCCCCGGACGTCGCCGTCCCATCCTCCCAGCGCGTATTCGGCGCCCGGGACCTGTTTTCCCTGTGGTTTTCCCTCGGCATCGGCCTGATGGTGTTGCAGACCGGTGCCTTGCTGGCGCCGGGCCTGGGCCTGTCGGGTTCGCTGCTGGCGATTCTGCTGGGCACCGCCGTCGGCGTGGTGCTGCTGGCCGCTGTCGGCGTGATCGGCAGTGATACCGGCCTGTCTTCCATGGCCGCCTTGCGCCTGAGCCTAGGCCAATACGGCGCGTCATTGCCGGCGCTGCTCAACCTGCTGCAACTGGTCGGCTGGGGCGCGTTTGAAATCATCGTCATGCGCGACGCCGCCAGCCTGCTGGGCGCCCGCGCCTTCAGCGAAGGCAGCTTGCTGGCGAACCCCATGCTCTGGACCCTGGTGTTCGGTACATTGGCGACCCTGCTGGCGGTCAGCGGGCCGTTGACCTTCGTGCGCAAGGTCCTGCGCAAATGGGGAATCTGGCTGCTGTTGGCGGCTTGCCTGTGGCTGACCTGGAACCTGTTCGCCAAGGCTGACCTGGGCGCCTTGTGGGCCAAGGCCGGGGACGGCAGCATGCCCTTTGCCGCGGGCTTCGACATCGCCATCGCCATGCCCCTGTCGTGGCTGCCGCTGATCGCCGACTACTCACGCTTCGGCCGTGCGGCCAAGGGTGTGTTCGGTGGCACCGTGCTGGGTTTCTTCGTGGGCAACTTCTGGCTGATGAGCCTGGGCGTGGCCTATACCCTGGCATTTGCCCCGAGCGGCGAGACCAATGCCTTGTTGCTGGCCCTGGCAGGCGCCGGGCTCGGTATTCCGTTGTTGCTGATTCTGCTGGACGAGTCCGAGAATGCTTTCGCCGACATTCACTCGGCAGCGGTATCCACCGGTTTGCTGGTGCGCTTGAAAGTCGAACACCTGGCCCTGGCCATCGGCGTCATCTGCACGCTGATCGCCTGCTTCGCGCCCCTGGCCCAGTACCAGAACTTCCTGCTGTTGATCGGCTCGGTGTTCGCGCCGCTGTTCGGCGTGGTGCTGGTCGACCACTTCATCCTGCGCAAGCGCAGCAGCCAGGCCAAGGCCGTGCCGCTGCGCTGCACCGCCCTGGTAGCCTGGGCCGGCGGTATTGCCACTTACCATGTGCTGGCCAACCTCTACCCCGAGGTGGGCGCTACCTTGCCGTCACTGCTCCTGGCCGGGTTGTTGCACGCGGTACTGGCGGCCATCAGCCGCGGCCGGGAAACAGTTCCGGCCTGATCACGCCATTGAGGCGCAGGTAGTCGACCTTGATCTCCGGCTGGCCCAGGGCGTAGGGCGCGATGGTGTCCACGTCATACTTGAGAATGACGCCACCGTAGGTCAGGGCGATGTGCGGCGTTTGCTTGAAAGGCCAGTCGTGGACGAACTTGGGGTCGCTGGCCAGGCCGCGGGTCGCTAGCCAGCCGCGGTGTGCTTCTTCGGCGGCTTTCCAGAAGGCCGCTTCCTGGCCTGGCAGCAGCATGTCCTGCAATGTCAGCACCTTATGCTGCTGGCGCGACCAGTTGATGAAACCACGTCCTGGCGTGCCGTGAGGCGTGCCGGTATCCAGGTAGCTGGACACTTCGATGATCACCAGGCCGTCATGCTGCTCGCGTACCTTCGATTGCAGGTAGCTGCCATAGCCCGTTGGCGCCTGGCTGAGGAAGGTGTTCTCGTATTCCTTCAGCGAAGCAGGCAGCGGTGCATCGTTGCTGGTGCGGGTCAATTGCAGCAGGCGGCGCTCGATGATCGGGTCCAGGTCTGGCTCGTCGGGAAAGTGGATCACGTCCAGGTTCACCAGCGGGCAGTCCGGCGTGGTGCAGCCGGGCTTGGTGTGTTCCCAGGCATCACGCTTGGTTTGCAGTGCAGTGTGCATGTTCGGCTGGAACAGGCTCTGGCAGGCGCCCAGTGTCAGGGCCACGCAGGCCATGGCCGTGAATTTCAGAAGCGACATGGTGTTCCTTGGAGTTCAGGAAGAGGGTTGCGGGCAAATGCTGCCGTGCTTCGACTCTCGGCAACGGCTTCAGTTCGCCACTAAGCTCAATAGTATCGGGCCAGGGGGTTGCCGCCTATCTTGCCGGTCGCGGATCGGTCTTGAAAGGGGCTGCAAACACGCGGCATCACAGTTAGGATGGCGCGAAGCTGCATGGACGATGACGAGGTTTTACATGACAGACAGGGCCCAGCCGACCAAGGTCGAGATCCTCAAGCGCGAGAACTGCTACAAAGGTTTCTACCAGCTTGACCGCCTGCACTTGCGCCACGAACTGTTCGACGGCGGTACCAGCAAGGAGATGACCCGCGAAGTGTTCGTGCGTCATGACGCGGTGTGCGTGTTGCCCTACGACCCCAAGCGTGACGAAGTGGTGCTGCTGGAGCAGTTTCGCGTTGGCTCCATGCTCAAGACCGCCAACCCGTGGCTGGTGGAGATGGTTGCCGGTCTGATCGACAAGGCCGAGCAACCGGAAGAAGTTGCGCACCGCGAAGCCGAGGAGGAAGCTGGACTGACGTTGCAGGCGCTCTGGCCGATCACCAAATACTTCCCTTCGCCGGGTGGCAGCAACGAATTCGTGCACCTGTACCTGGGGCATTGCAGCAGCGAAGGCGTGGGCGGCCTGTTCGGCCTGAAAGAGGAAAACGAGGACATCCGCGTCACGGTCTGGGCATTCGAAGATGCCCTGCAGGCTGTGCGCGATGGCAAGATCATCAACGCGGCCACGATCATCGCCATTCAATGGCTGGCGCTGAACCGCGAGGAAGTCAGGGGGCTGTGGAAGTGAACCTGTTGCGCGAACGCTACCGCGTCGATCTGGTCGGCCTGCAGGCAGCCTGCGAGGCCAATTATGCTCGGCTGATGCGCCTGTTGCCGAACATGCGCCACGAGCAGCATTCGCGCAAAGTGGCCATGACCCAGGGCGAGCAGATGCTGGGCGTGCTCACTCTGGAAGTGGTGCTGGCCTGCCCGTATACCACCACCCTGCGCGTGCGTCAGGAACATAGCCTGCCGTGGCTGCCGGTGCCGCAGCTGGAAGTGCAGGTCTACCATGATGCGCGCATGGCCGAAGTGGTCAGCGCCGAGCATGCCCGGCGGTTTCGCAGCGTGTACCCGTACCCCAATGCCAGCATGCACCAGCCGGACGAGAAGGCTCAGTTGAACCTGTTCCTGGGGGAATGGTTGAGCCATTGCCTGGCGTGCGGGCATGAATATGAGTATGTGCGCTGAGCCATGCCCTCACGTCACCCCTGGTTGCCTTCAGCGCCGGTTTGAAGGCCTTGAGGTCGGCCGCAGCGAACATCAGGTGGCGGCCTGCGGTCGAGAGCTCAGCCCCGCGCAGCAAAGATTTTCATCCCCAGATGTGAGCCAAGTCCCCCATCAGGTTTGCCCCCCGCCCGCATCCCCACCATAATCCAGGCTGATCCCCGCCCAAGGAGACGGCCTTGCCGAGCGCACCTCTACCTACCGCCGATACACCTGTGCTGCTGGTGCAGATTTCCGACAGCCACCTGTTTGCCGAAGCGCACGGCACCCTGCTGGGCCTGAACACCGCTGACAGCCTGGCGCGCGTGGTGGAAAAGGTGTTGGCCGAGCAGCCGCACATCGACCTGGTGGTGGCCAGCGGCGACCTTTCCCAGGACGGAAGCGTGGAGTCGTACCGGCGTTTCGAGCAGCTCACCGCGCCAATCAAGGCCCCAAAGCGCTGGTTCGCCGGTAACCACGACGAACCGCTGCCTATGGAACAGGCTGCCAAGGGGCAGGATTACCTGAAACCGGTGGTCGACCTGGGCAACTGGCGTATTACCCTGCTGGACTCATCGGTTCCCGGCTCGGTCCCCGGCTACCTCGCCGACGACCAATTGCAACTGCTGGCCCAGGCCCTCAGCGAGGCGCCGCAGCGCCATCACCTGATCTGCTTCCACCACCACCCGGTCTCCATCGACTGCAAATGGATGGAGCCCATCGGCCTGCGCAATCCCCATGCGCTGTTCGAGGTGCTCGACCGCTTCCCCCAGGCCCGCGCGGTGTTGTGGGGCCACATCCATCAGGACTTCGAGCGCGAGCGCAACGGCGTCCGCCTGATCGCTTCGCCATCCACCTGCATCCAGTTCAAGCCCGGCAGCGAGGATTTCGCCCTGGATGAGCTGGCGCCGGGGTATCGGTGGTTGCGGTTGCTGCCGGACGGCAGGATCGAGACCGAGGTTTCGCGGCTGGAGGGGTTTGAGTTCACGCCGGATATGGGGGCGGATGGGTACTGAAACATTTGTGGAGGGGGCATCACGACTAGTAGAGTAATCCACGCGGCCCCGATGGAGCAGGAGGCTGTTCAATCCACAAGGAGCTACTGTGTTGCCATCTTCAAGCAGGCCGATAGGCCTTTATCCTGCGTCTGGGTGCGTTGGCATCGTCCCATCAAATTCGCCACCAGCACTCGCGTCAGCAGCCGGTGCTTATTTCACCCAAGCCGTTTATATCGAGGAAAAGGTCACTCTCTCCTTAGGTGCATTGAGTAATTTGGGATGGGATGGCTATCAACGATTGGTCTATGAACGTGCCGCTGCGGGCATTGCTCGCCAAGCCCAAGAGTTCCTCGCTCGGGGCTATGTAACGACTGCCGAACTAAGAGATCTTGTCGAGGTTCAGCGCAATGGCCTAGTCGTCTCGATGAGGAAGAGACTGACGCCATTCGGACGCTTTTACTCGGAAAAGTTGAAGTCTGCGAAGTCGTTACCGACTGTCGACAGCCTTGTTGCCCGTAAAGGCTCCCCAATGGCTGTTTTGGCTAGCGTGGGAAAAACACGGGCGGTCACCAATCGAATCGCCGTTTTTGGGCGTTATGCGGGGCCGGCTGGGGTCGTGCTCGATATCGTAGTTGTAGGGGTTGTTATCCAGCAAGCTCCAGAGCAGGATCGAGCCAGGATTGCGACTAGAGAAATTAGCGGCGTGGTTGGCTCCTTCGCGGCCGGAACGGGCGGTATGTGGGCAGGCGGCGTTGCGGGTGCAACATGGGCCGGGACCTGGGCTGCTCCGACGTTGGTAATCCCGGTAGTCGGAACTATTACGGAGGGCACTGCTATCGTCCTTGGTGGAGTCGCTGGCGCATTCATAGGCTCGTGGTTGGGGCGTTCCGCCGGGCAAGCTGTTGGGGACCAGATCTGGAGGGTTGCGCCGGTGGAATGGACTGAATATGTGGGTTAAACGGCTGCTCGACAAGATCGATGCGCGCCTACCTTCCCGTCGGTTCGGGGCCGAATTTCGCTTCGAAGCAGACAGACTGGTGCTCGTTCAGAACGGCCAAGAGCAGCGCTTTACGCCTGTGCAGGTGCTGGATGTATTTGCGCACCGGCGTGAACTCTACATGGAGGACTGTGTTTCATTGGTGGTTTGTCTGAAGGGTAATATCAGGGTCGAGGTTGATGAAGGAATGCCCGGTTGGCGGAATCTTGACAACCAGCTAGCGCAGCTTATGGGCCGGAAGGTCAACGCACAGTGGTATTTCGAAGCACTGGATGCTGGGCCGGGCAGGCGGGTGGAAGTTCTTGGCTGAACTATGCCAAAGCGAAGGACACGAGGATTATGGCGAAAACAGAAACTTCACAAGCTTCCTCAGAGGGTGTGGCGCCCTCCGTGGACTTCGCTCATAGCAACCTAGCGGCCCCGCTGGCTGTGAAAGGCCCTGATTCAATTGCAGCGCTTACCATACGCGAAAGCTTCAAGAGAGAGGCTGAGGACTCATGGAGCCATTACCAGCGAACAGGCCGCCATCTTACCGGGGAGCAGGTTGGGGCATGGTTGAAAACCTGGGTTCGTGGCGATGAGCCACTCAGCGTCCTTGCGAAGTGGGATTTGCCTTGATCGCGACAAGCTGTTGGGCTTTCGCGCCAGTATCTGTATAGCTCCAACATATCGTTTCCAAACATCTCAACCTGCCTAATCCCCCCATCCCACGGTAAACTGGCGCTCTTTTGCTCGGGAGGTGTCGGCGTGACGGGTTCCATTCTCTATATACACGGGTTGAACAGCGCGCCGGCGTCGAAGAAGGCCAGCACCCTGGTCGAGGTCATGCAGCGCATGGGCCTGGAAAGGCAGTTGCGCGTGCCGGCGCTGCACCATCACCCGCGCCAGGCCATTGGCCAGCTGGAGGCGGCGATCGCGGAGCTGGGCGCGCCCTTGCTGGTGGGAAGCTCGCTGGGCGGCTACTATGCCACTCACTTGGCCGAGCGCCACGGGCTCAAGGCCCTGCTGATCAACCCGGTGGTCAACCCGCACCGCCTGTTCGACGGATTCCTGGGTACCCAGCAAAACCTGTATACCGGTGAGCGCTGGGAATTGACCCTGGACCACGTGGATGCGCTCGGCGAGCTGGAAGTACCGGCCCCGCAAGAGCCCCAGCGCTATCAAGTGTGGCTGCAAACCGCCGATGAAACCCTTGATTACCGCCAGGCAGAGCGCTTCTACCGTGCCTGCGCGCTGCGCATCCAGGCCGGTGGCGACCATGGGTACCAAGGCTTTGGCGCACAATTGCCGAGCTTGCTGAATTTTGCCGGGATCGAACCCGGGCTGTACCGCGGCATCGATTTTGCCCAGCTTTGAGCTGCTTATTTTTCATGAACGACTGACGACGAGAACCCATGGCCAATCCCAGCGCTAGCTCTTATAACGCAGACGCCATCGAAGTCCTCTCGGGCCTCGACCCGGTGCGCAAACGCCCGGGCATGTACACCGACACCACGCGGCCGAACCACCTGGCCCAGGAAGTCATCGACAACAGTGTCGACGAAGCGCTGGCTGGCCACGCCAAGTCGATCCAGGTCATCCTGCACGCCGACCACTCGCTGGAAGTGAGCGACGACGGCCGCGGCATGCCTGTGGATATCCACCCGGAAGAGGGCGTCAGCGGTGTCGAGCTGATCCTCACCAAACTGCACGCCGGCGGCAAGTTCTCCAACAAGAACTACCAGTTCTCCGGCGGCCTGCACGGTGTGGGCATTTCCGTGGTCAACGCGCTGTCCAACCAGGTGCGGGTCAGGGTCAAGCGCGACGGCAACGAGTACCAGATGACCTTCGCCGATGGCTTCAAGGCCACCGACCTCGAGGTGATCGGGACCGTTGGCAAGCGCAACACCGGTACCAGCGTGTATTTCGCCCCGGACCCCAAGTATTTCGATTCGCCGAAGTTCTCGGTCAGCCGCCTCAAGCACGTGCTCAAGGCCAAGGCCGTGCTGTGCCCCGGCCTGTCGGTCACCTTTGAAGACAAAGGCACTGGCGAGAAGGTGGAGTGGCATTACGAAGACGGTCTGCGCTCGTACCTGGTGGATGCCGTCACCGAATTCAGCCGCCTGCCTGACGAGCCGTTCTGCGGCAGCCTGGCGGGTAACAAGGAAGCGGTGGACTGGGCCCTGCTGTGGCTGCCCGAGGGCGGCGACAGTGTGCAGGAAAGCTACGTCAACCTGATCCCCACCGCCCAGGGCGGCACCCACGTCAATGGCCTGCGCCAGGGCCTGCTGGACGCGATGCGCGAGTTCTGCGAATTCCGCAACCTGCTGCCGCGTGGCCTGAAACTGGCACCGGAAGATATCTGGGAGCGCATCGCCTTCGTCCTGTCGATGAAGATGCAGGACGCCCAGTTTTCCGGCCAGACCAAGGAACGCCTGTCGTCCCGCGAAGCCGCCGCTTTCGTTTCCGGGGTCGTCAAGGATGCCTTCAGCCTGTGGCTCAACGCCCACCCCGAGCTGGGCATGCAACTGGCCGAGCTGGCCATCAGCAATGCCGGTCGGCGCCTGAAGGCCAGCAAGAAGGTCGAGCGCAAGCGCATCACCCAGGGCCCGGCGTTGCCAGGCAAGCTGGCCGACTGCGCCGGCCAGGACCCGATGCGTTCCGAGCTGTTCCTGGTGGAAGGTGACTCCGCCGGTGGTTCGGCCAAGCAGGCGCGGGACAAGGAATTCCAGGCCATCCTGCCCCTGCGCGGCAAGATCCTCAACACCTGGGAAGTGGATGGCAGCGAAGTGCTGGCCAGTCAGGAAGTGCACAACATCGCCGTGGCCATCGGCGTCGACCCGGGCGCGGCGGACATGAGCCAGCTGCGCTACGGCAAGATCTGCATCCTCGCCGACGCCGACTCCGACGGCCTGCATATCGCCACGTTGCTGTGCGCGCTGTTCGTCCAGCATTTCCGCCCGCTGGTGGACGCCGGTCACGTCTATGTGGCCATGCCACCGCTGTACCGTATCGACCTGGGCAAGGAAATCTATTACGCCCTGGACGAGGCCGAGCGCGACGGCATCCTCGACCGCCTGGTGGCCGAGAAGAAACGCGGCAAGCCGCAGGTCACCCGATTCAAGGGCCTGGGCGAGATGAACCCGCCGCAGCTGCGTGAAACCACCATGGACCCCAACACCCGCCGCCTGGTGCAACTGACCCTGGACGACTTCGCCCAGGCCTCGGAAATCATGGATATGCTGCTGGCCAAGAAACGTGCGGGCGACCGTAAGTCCTGGCTCGAGTCCAAGGGCAACCTGGCCGAGGTGCTGACCTGATGCGGGCTGCGTTGGCAGCCCTGCTGCTGACCTTTTTGCCGCTGCTGGCGCAGGCCGAGCCGGTCGAGCAACTGAAGCTGCTGGCCGAACACCCGGTGGACGGTATGGTGGGCGGCAACCTTTCGGGGTTGGCCCTGTGCGGGGACCGCTTGTGGACAGAGTCGGACCGCGATGACGGGCTGATCTACCGCCTGGATATCCGCGAGCGCGTGTGGAAAGCCGAGCACGTGGCGATCGATGTGCCGCCACCGCCTGCCGACACCGGCCTGCCGCTGATGCTGCGGGCCACGGCCCATGCGGCATCGGTGATCCGCGGCGGTATCCTTGATTTCGAAGGCATCACCTGCGATGGCGCGGGTAACCGCTACCTGGTCAGCGAAGGTTTCGCCGCCGTTCTGAAAGTGCCCGTGGAAGGCAAGCCGTTCTGGTTGAAGATAGACCCGGCGGTTATCCGTGACGCCCATAACAAGGGCATGCTGCGCCGTTTCAACGCCATTTTCGAAGGCTTGACCATCAATGCCGCCGGCGATCACCTGTGGCTGGCCGCCGAACGTCAGAACCGTGGCCTGCTCTCCGTCTACAGGCAGCCAGGTGGTACCTGGGGTTGCCGAGGCGACTGTATCCTGCTCAACGAAGGTGGTGAAGAAATGCAGCCGGCCCAGTTACCCGGTGCCCACGACGCCGCTCGCGACTTCTCCGACCTGGCGTTGTACAACGGCAAGCTGTACACCCTGGAGCGCAACATTTTCCAGATCTGCCGCCGCGACCTGCAAACCGGGCAGAAGGAACACTGCTGGTCGTTCGCCGACGAGGCGTTGATTCCCTCACGCCAGTACGCACAGAAATATGGCCTGGCCGAGGCGCTGGTGGTGGACGCCACCGGCGCCTGGGTGGGCGTGGACAACAACGACTGGACCCGCGCCGATGGCGAAGTTCGGCCGATCGTCTGGCGGTTCGCCGCGCCCCAAGGCGGCTGGGATGTGGCGCCGTGAGCCAGCAGCCTGCTGGCAAGCGTGCCGGGCGGATCTTCATGATTCTGGCCTGGGCGGCCTTGCTGTTCCTGGCCACCCGCTATTTCGGCCACTTGCAGCAGCAGCGCGAGAACCCCAACCCGGTGGTCGCCAGTGAACATGGCCAGGGTTACATCGAAGTGCGCCTGGCCAGCAATGGCCAGGGTCATTTCGTGGCCAGCGGTGCGATCAACGGCACCGCGGTACAGTTTATGCTCGACACCGGCGCCACCGACGTAGCGGTGGGCAAGTCCCTGGCCGAGCAGTTGAAGCTGCCTTACGGCTACCCGATCACGGTGAATACGGCCAATGGCCAGGCCCAGGGTTTCCGCACGCGCCTGGCCAGCCTGCAATTGGGCGACATCGTGCTCAAGGACGTGCGCGCCGTGGCCATCCCGGACATGGATGGCGACCAGGTGCTGCTCGGCATGAGCGCCCTGAAACAACTCGAATTTTCCCAGCGCGGCGGCACCATGCTGCTGCGCCAGACTACACAATGATGAGGCCCGCATGAGCGACTCCCTTGATCTCAGCCTGGACGGCGTAGAACGCCGCTCGCTGGCTGACTTCACCGAACAGGCCTACCTCAACTACTCCATGTACGTGATCATGGACCGGGCGCTGCCGCACATCGGCGACGGCCTCAAGCCGGTCCAGCGTCGCATTGTCTATGCCATGAGTGAGTTGGGGCTGGATGCCGATTCCAAGCACAAGAAGTCGGCCCGTACCGTGGGTGACGTGCTCGGCAAGTTCCACCCGCACGGCGACTCGGCCTGCTACGAAGCCATGGTGCTGATGGCGCAGCCGTTCAGCTACCGCTACACCCTGGTCGACGGCCAGGGTAACTGGGGTGCGCCTGACGATCCCAAGTCGTTCGCGGCCATGCGTTACACCGAGGCGCGGCTGTCGCGCTACTCCGAGGTGCTGCTCAGCGAGCTGGGCCAGGGCACCGCCGACTGGGTACCGAACTTCGACGGTACCCTGGACGAGCCGGCGGTACTGCCGGCGCGTCTGCCCAACATCCTGCTCAACGGTACCACCGGTATCGCCGTGGGCATGGCCACCGACGTACCACCGCACAACCTGCGGGAAGTGGCGACTGCCTGCGTGCGCTTGCTGGACGAGCCCAAGGCCACCGTCGAGCAGCTGTGCGAGCACATCCAGGGCCCGGACTACCCGACCGAAGCGGAAATCATCACCCCGCGTGCCGAGCTGCTGAAAATCTACGAGACCGGCCGAGGCTCGGTGCGCATGCGCGCGGTCTATCGCATCGAAGACGGTGACATCGTGGTCACCGCGCTGCCGCACCAGGTATCCGGTGCCAAGGTGCTGGAGCAGATCGCCGCCCAGATGCAGGCCAAGAAGCTGCCGATGGTCGCTGACCTGCGTGACGAGTCGGACCATGAGAACCCGTGCCGCATCGTGATCATCGCCCGCTCCAACCGGGTCGACCTCGACGAATTGATGCAGCACCTGTTCGCCACCACCGAGCTTGAGTCCACTTACCGGGTCAACGTCAACATCATCGGCCTGGACGGCCGCCCGCAACTGAAGAACCTGCGCGCGCTGTTGCTGGAGTGGCTGGAATTCCGCATCAACACGGTGCGCCGTCGCTTGAAGTTCCGCCTGGACAAGGTCGAGCGTCGCCTGCACCTGTTGGAAGGCTTGCTGGTGGCGTTCCTCAACCTGGATGAAGTGATTCACATCATCCGGACCGAGGAACACCCCAAGTCGGCGCTGATCGCCCGCTTCGAGCTGACCGAAACCCAGGCCGAATACATTCTGGAAACCCGCCTGCGGCAGTTGGCGCGCCTGGAAGAGATGAAGATCCGTGGCGAGCAGGAAGAGTTGGCCAAGGAACAAGCCAAGCTGCAGGCCCTGCTGGGCAGCGAAACCAAACTGCGCAAGCTGGTCCGTTCGGAGCTGATCAAAGATGCCGAAACCTACGGCGATGATCGTCGTTCGCCCATCGTCGCCCGCGCCGAAGCCAAGGCGCTGTCGGAAAACGAGCTGATGCCGACCGAGCCCGTCACCGTGGTGCTGTCGGAAAAAGGCTGGGTACGTTGCGCCAAGGGCCATGATATCGACGCCACCGGCCTGTCCTACAAGGCAGGCGACGGCTTCAAGACCTCGGCCATTGGCCGCTCCAACCAGTTCTCGGTGTTCATAGATTCCACCGGCCGCAGCTATTCGGTGGCATCGCACACCTTGCCGTCGGCGCGCGGCCAGGGCGAACCGCTGACCGGCCGCTTGACCCCGCCGCCTGGCGCCTCCTTCGAGTGCGTCCTGCTGCCCGATGACGATGCGCTTTACGTGATCGCCTCCGACGCCGGCTACGGTTTCGTGGTCAAGGGCGAAGACCTGCAGGCCAAGAACAAGGCCGGCAAGGCATTGCTCAGCCTGCCGAACGGTGCCAAGGTGCTGGCCCCACGGCCGGTGGCTGACCGCGAAAGCAACTGGCTGGCAGCGGTGACTACCGAAGGCCGGCTGCTGATTTTCAAGGTCGCCGACTTGCCCCAGCTGGGCAAGGGAAAGGGCAACAAAATCATCGGCATTCCAGGCGAGCGCGTGGCCAGTCGGGAGGAATATGTCACCGATTTGGCGGTGATTTCCGAGGGTGCGACCCTTGTATTGCAAGCGGGCAAGCGTACATTGTCGCTCAAGGGCGATGACCTGGAGCATTACAAGGGCGAGCGAGGCCGCCGGGGCAACAAGTTGCCGCGTGGCTTCCAGCGGGTAGATGCCTTGCTGGTGGAAAACGCGGGATAACGCGACCCAGAGCGTTCGGTCTGTCGTTTTAAGCGCAGATCGACGCTGAAGCGCTGGAGTCGTAGCGCATATTCGCGGATGATATGCCTTCTTGAGGTGCCGGCGTGGTCGTGCACCCGGACGAATTCGTTGAGTATCACTGCGGCGCGCCTTGTGGCTGCCGCCTGGATGAAATGATGACCTTTCTGCGCCTTCCTGTTTTATTGCTGACCGGCGTACTGGCCCTCGCGGGCTGCGCCGCTCACCAGCCGGTCGCGCTGTACCAGCTCGACAGTGGCAACCCCGGGCAACCCAAGCAGGGTGCCGGGATGTCGGTACTGCTGGGCCCGGTATCCGTGGCCGACTACCTGCAACGTGAAACCCTGTTGCAGCGCCAACCTGATGGCAGCCTCAGTGCCGCTACCGATGGCCGCTGGGCAGGCAGCCTGTCTTCGGACATCGACCAGTTGCTGCTGCGCCAACTGGCGTGGCGCCTGGACAGCCAGCGGGTGACCCTGGCACCGGCCAGCAACGCCGGCACGCCGGATGTACAGGTGCTGCTGTCGATTACCCGTCTGGACTCCGGCGACTCGCAGCCCGCCATTCTCGACGCCCAGTGGCGCCTGCTCGACCGCCGTGGCCAGGTACGGGACAACCGTATCGTCCACCTGGAAGAGAAACATGCTGGCGGTACCGCCGCCCAGGTGAAAGCCCAGGGCGTGCTGCTGCAGCGCCTGGCCGAACAGCTGAGCGTCGCGGTCAAGCCGCTGGCCAACCAGCCGGCGCTGGCTGACGAGAAGAAGGCTGCCGCCAAGCCGGTGGCCAAGGAAGAGCCGGACAAGCCTAAGATGCCATTGGCATCGCCTATCCGTACCGACATGGAAGTGTTCCGCTTCTAGGCCGTTACCCACAAAAAAGCCCGCAGCGATGCGGGCTTTTTTGTGGTCGCTGGGCGTCAGGCGCGGGTTTCGTGCATGCGCGCCAATTGGCGCTCCAGCAGCGACGGGTAGGGCTCCAGCAGGCGCTCCACGCAGCAGGCACCCTCGGGGCTGGCGATAGGGCGGATGCGGGCGCGCTGGCGCACCAGGCTGTCGTCGCTGATGCGGCGCTCCACCAGCAGCAGGTTGCGGCTGTGCTGGGACAACGCCAGGGCGTCCTGGGCCGGCTCGGTCAACAGCAGGTCGATCTGGCTCATGCCGGCCAGGTCATCGCCCAGTACCAGGCCCAGTTGCAGTTGCAGGGTAATGCCGCTGTCCGCTACTTCGATCTGCAATTGGTGCCCCAGGGCCCGCAGCAGCTCACCGCAGCAAATGGCGTTGGTCAGGTAGTCCTCACCGCTGCTGTCGCTGTTGAACAGCATCAGCGTGCTGCCGTCGTTCAGGGTGTGCAGTTCGCTTTCGTACAGCGAGGCAGCCTGGTCCAGGCACCCACGGTAGCGCTGCAGCAATTCCATCAGGCGGGCGCGGGGCAGGCGTCGCAATTGCTCCTGGCCGCCCAGTTGAACCGCCAGCACGGCGCTGTGCTGGGGCTGCCTGGCGACCACGGGCGCAGGCATCGCGGCTGGCTTGAGTGCTACCGGCGCGGTGTCGCGCAGGTCGGCGAACGGGTCTTCGCCGTCCTCGTCTTCGTCTTCTTCGGCGTAGATGACCCGCTTGGGCACTGGCTTGACCGGCACCGGAGCGCTTTCGTCATAGCGGGTGTCGCGCAGGTTGCGCACCTCGAAGGCCGGGCCTTCGTCTTCCTCATCCTCGTCCTCGAACTCCGGTTCTTCCATTTCCGGCACGGGCGCAGGCTCAGGGGCGAAGCGCTGGTGAAGGTCGCGGGCCAGGTCGCCCACTTCATCCTGGCGCTGGGTGGCCGGGGTGTGTTCGTCGATCTCGCGCAGCCACACCCGCAGTTGCAGCAGCGGCGTGGAAATATTGCGGCCCATGCGAAGGCTCAGGACCAGTGCCACTACCAACAGGATCGCGGCCAGGATGCCCATGCTCTGCAGGCTGATGGTGAGCGGCTGCTGGAACTGGTTCATGTCCAGGCTGATGCGCAGATGCCCGGCCGTGACGTCCTGGAAGGTGATCTTGGTCTCGTAGACCCCGCCAGCCTCGCCCAGCAGGCCTGCCTTGGGCCGGTTGCCAGCCTCGGCCAGGGTCCGGTTGTCCACGCTGTAGATGGCGGCATGGGCCACCAGCGGGTTCTTCACCAGGTTGTTGAGCAGCACGTTGAGGCTGAGGATGTCGTTGGACACCAGCAGCTCGGTGGCGGAGGTAGCCGTTTGCGTGGTCAGGCTCTGGCCCACGGCATCGGCTTGCTCGTGCATGGCCTGCTTGAATTGCAAACCCATCACGCAGGCGTAGATCACCAGCGCCAGGGCGACCAGCACTACGTTGAGGCTGGCGATGCGCAATGCAATCGGTACACGGCGGTGGCGCAGTGCCCGGAAGATCAGCAGGAAGAAATTGTCGGTTTTTACTGGCGTGGGCCGGTTCACTGAGCGCGGCTCTTTATGTCCGTGAAGTTGCTGCGCAGTATAGCGACAGGCCCCAGAGCGGCAAAGCGCTGCCTGTGCCCGATGGTCACTGAAAGTAGGTAGAATGCGATTTTTTTCCACGAACGGGGTGCCCCTTGCGCGAAATCGTCCTGATTAACATCACCGGTTCAGACCGTCCTGGCCTGTTGGCTGCTGTCACCGGTGCGCTGGCCGAGGATGGCGTGAGCATTCTGGATATCGCCCAGTCGCTGCTGCACGGCGCCCTGTCGCTGGCCGTGGTTGCCTGCGCCGACGATGGGGCCCGGCTGGCGCTGTTGCGCGAGCGTATCCAGGGGGTAGCGGGTGCCCAGGCACAGTTCACTACGCTGTCGGAGAAGGACTACCTGGCATGGGCTGCCGCGGGCACTGACAACCGCTTCGTGGTCACGCTGATGAGCCGCCATGTCACCGCCAGCCAAGTGCGGAGCGTGACCGATATCGCTGGTCGTCACGGCTTGGTGGTCGAAGGTATCGACCGTCTGTCGGTTCGTCCGGGTTTGAGCGCTCCCGCCCCCGAAGGCAAGGCGTGCCTCGAGTTCACGGTGCGTGGCGTACCGGCGGATATCAACGCGCTGCGCCGTGACTTCCTGGCCGCGGCCATGCTGCTGGATGCCGATATCGCCATCCAGGAAGACACCCTGTACCGCCGCCACCGCCGCCTGGCGGTGTTCGACATGGACTCCACGCTGATCCAGGCCGAGGTCATCGACGAGCTGGCCAAGGCCCATGGCGTGGGCCACCTTGTGTCGGAGATCACCGAGCGGGCCATGCGCGGCGAGCTGGACTTCCGCGCCAGCTTCAAGGAGCGCATGGCGCTGTTGCAGGGCCTGGATGTGAGCGTGCTGGATGCCATCGGTGCCTCGCTGCGCCTGACCGAAGGCGCTGAGGTGCTGTTCGCCGAGCTCAAACGCCTGGGGTACAAGACGGCGATTCTGTCCGGTGGTTTCACCTACTTTGCCAAGCAGGTTCAAGCAAAGCTGGGCATCGACTACGTATTTGCCAACGAGTTGCAGGTGGTCGACGGCAAATGCACGGGCGTTGCCGTGGAGCCGATCGTCGACGCCCAGCGCAAGGCCGATCTGCTGGTGGAACTGGCCGAGAAGGAAGGCCTGACCCTGGAGCAGACCATTGCCGTGGGTGACGGTGCCAATGACCTGCCGATGCTGGCCAAGGCCGGCCTGGGCGTGGCCTTCCGTGCCAAGCCGCTGGTCAAGCAGTCGGCGCGCCACAACATCACCACCCTGGGCCTGGATGGGGTGCTGTACCTGCTGGGGGTACGCGACAGCCAGGCCTGATGGCGGCATGCGGGAGCTGGCAATTGAGCGCCCGCGAAAAGACAGGCACGGTTACACGGCCCGCACCGAGTCAGAGGTCCTTCCACAGCGAATCGAATTCGCTGTTCAACTGCTCCGCCACCGCCGGCGCGACTTCCAGAATGCGGTATTCGAACTGGTTGAAGCTGCCGGTGGAACTCACCTTGCGGCCCAGGTGGGCGCGTTGTTCGTCGCCATGGCTGTTGATCATCACCTTGTGCCCTTCCTGAAACGGCAGGCGTGGCGCCAGCAGCGATGCCTTGATGTCGATGGCGCGAATTTCCGGCAACTGCAGGCCACGCACGTACTGACTGTTTTCCTGGTTGTTGCGCAACAGCTGCAAGCCGCAGGGCAGGGCGTGAGGGGCAATCAGCTCAATGCCCATTTGCGTGCCGCCGCTGCGCACCTGGCGAATCCAGCGAACCACCGCCACGCTCCAGCCTTGGGAAGGCGCATCCTGAATGCCCACCAGTTCGCCGGCCTGCAACTGTGCCGGTACTTCGCGTGGCCACGCCAGGCAATAGCCGCCGGGGCTGTGATTGACGATCTGCAGTTCATGCACAGGGTAGTCCCGCCCCGCCTGGGTGCCTGAACCCTCTGTGTCCAGGGCCGGGTATTCGATTTCCTCGTAGGGCAGCAGGTCGTTGTTCTCGCCATTTCTGGCGGCGTCGAAGGCATGGCTCCAGCTGTCATTGCCGCTCTGGCTGCGCGCCTGGAACGTGGCGCTAAGGCCTGCATCGGCACGTTTGAGCAGGCTGCTGAAATCGCGCTCGCCACCCAGGTAGTAGTGCAGGGTGCTCATGCCGATGCACAGGCTCATGGTGCCCTGGCCAGGTGTGCGCTGGAACGTGCGCTCGGCCACGTCGCCCCAGGCGGCAGCCATGTGCTGGAGCATGTCCACGGTCAGGCCGGTAGGCACCTGGAAGCGCGATTGGGAACGCTGTTCCACCGGGAGGTGCAGCCACTCGGTGATGGCCTTGACCAAGGGGTGTGGGTCCAGGCCGAGCATGGTCGGCAGTTGGCTGGCGGGAAACAGGTTCTTGTAGCGCGGCGGCGCGTCACTGTCGGGCGCCACGGCAAATTGCGCTTCGGCGCTGCTGGCCGGTATCACCCGCACGAGCGCACTCCAGGGTTCCAGCACGTTGGCCAACTGCAGGATGGCTTGTTGTCGCATCTGGTTGCAGCGTGAACTGCCCAGCAACAAGGTGGTGCCGTAGGTCTGTTCGATGCTCTGCTGGTGTGCCTGGGCAACCAGGTCATCGCTGACGAAGGTGCGGTGCAGCTGGAATTTCAGCGCCACCTGGTAGAGCTGGTGCAGTTCCAACCACAGCCCGTCGGGCACCGGGCAGTAGAGGAGGTTGGCACGAACCAGGGGGCCTTTGAGGGCATGCATGGCGCGCTGGATACCGGTGGCCAGCAGCAGGTTGCGGTCTTTCAGGCGCGCGGAAACCCGCAGCACGATCAGCTTGTAGCCCACGGCCAACAGGTTCTGCAGCGCCTGGCACAGGTTGGCGATCTTGCGTGCTCGCTCATCCAGTACGACGGCCTGGTTGAGAAAGTGCCGCTCCAGGTGGCTGCAGACGAAATACACCTCCGGGCGCAGCAGTTCCAGCAGTTGCAGGCGGTTGTCGCTGGGGGTCACCAACTGGTTGAGCTCGATCAGGCCCTGGTACAGCTGGCGCGCGGTTTCGCCCAGGTTGGCCTTGGGAAGTGCGGCGATCCAGCGTTTCAGATCGCGAGTGTTGGCCTCGCAGAACGACAGGCTGTGCTGTGACGGCGTGGGGGCGCGCAAAAGAGGTGGCGGGGTGGCGGCGGACATCGAGCGGTTCCCGTTGAGTCAGTCGTGCAAGGGTGACCTATTGTCACCCGATGGCGTAAAGACTGCACGGCCTTGGCGTCGCAGGCAAGTGCGCAACCCAGTCGCGGCAACTGGCTTTGATGGGGGCCGGCTTGGCACCGAGCATTTGCGGGTTCGAAAAAACCGCTGGCAAGCCGGCCCCCCCCCAAAAAAAACATGCAGCGGCCCTGGCGGCCGCTGCCAAGGGGTGTCAGGCGTCAGCGCCCAGGCCGATGCGCTGGCCCATGTTGACCACGGAACCAGTAGCCAGCTCGTGGGCCCACTTCACTTGCTGAGGCCCGAACAATACGACTGCGGTGGAACCGAGCTTGAAGCGGCCCAGTTCTGCGCCTTTCTCCAGGTGGATGGGCGCGCGGGCGGCTTCGTCGTAGCGCACGGTCTTGAGCTCACGTTTGGGCGGCGTTACCAGACCGGCCCAGACGGTCTCGACCGAGGCCACGATCATTGCGCCCACCAGCACCACGGCCATCGGGCCGCGTTCGGTGTCGAACAGGCAGACCACGCGTTCGTTGCGCGCAAACAGCTCCGGCACGTTTTCAGCGGTGGTCTGGTTTACCGAGAACAGGCGGCCCGGCACGTAGATCATTTCACGCAGGGTGCCGGCCAGCGGCATGTGCACCCGATGGTAGTCCTTGGGGGACAGGTAGATAGTGGCGAATTCGCCGCCCATGAATGGTGCGGCATTGGCCGGGTCGCCGCCCAGCAGTTCCAGGGTGCTGAAGCTGTGGCCCTTGGCCTGGAAGATGCGGCCATGCTCGATGGCGCCCAACTGGCTGACAGCGCCGTCGGCCGGGCTGAGGATGGCGCCGGGGGTCGGGTCCAGCGGGCGGGCGTCGGGCTTCAGCGCGCGGGTGAAAAACGCATTGAAGTGCTCATAGGCAGTCAGGTCTTCGACCAGGGCCTGGGACATGTCGACCTGGTAGCGCTTGGCGAACCAGGCGGTAAAGGCGTTCTTGAACCAGCGCACGCGGCATTCAGCGACGCAGCCGGCCAGGCGCGACAGCAGGTGGTGGGGCAGCAGGTATTGGCTGAGGATGAACAAACGGGATTTCATCGGGTTTCCTTAAACTTCGACGGGCGTGTCGGGGTGGTTGCCCCATTCGCCCCATGAACCGGCATAGCCCTTGACGCGGGGGTAACCGAGCGCCTTGGCCACCAGGTAGGTAAAGCCGGAACGGTGGTGGGTCTGGCAGTGGGTGATGATTTCCTTGTTCGGGGTGATACCCAGGTTTTCAAGGATCTGTCGCATGTCGGTGCGGATGCGCAAGTTTCGGGCAGTGTCCATGCCGGCAGTCCACTCGAAGTTGACCGCGCCGGGGATATGCCCGCCCTTGGCCGCCAGCACCTTCTCGCCGCTGTATTCCAGTGGGCCGCGGGCGTCCCAGATGGCCAGGTCGGCGGCGCCAATACGGCTTTGCAGGTATTCGCGGGTGGCGGTGGGCCCTTCGTGCAGGGTCAGGTGCACGCTGCCGTTATGCGCTGCGGGTACGTCGCTGGTCAATGGCAGTTGCGCCGCTTCCCAGGCCAGCACGCCGCCGTCCAGGTAGTGATAGCGCTGGTGACCGATCACGTCCAGCAACCAGATGAAGCGCCCGGCCCAGCCGCCCCCTTCGTCGTCATACACGACATAGACGGCGTTGGGGTTGTGCCCCAGTTCGCCGAACAGCGATTCAAGTGCCGGCAAGGTCGGCATCAGCCCTGGAGCCGGTGGCTGTCCCAGTTGGGTGCGCTTGGGGTCGACGAAGCGCGCGCCGCGAATGTGGCCGGTGGCGTAACGTGCGGCGCTGGTCAGGTCGACCAGTATCAGCTCTGGAGCGTCGAGGCGCGGGAGCAGGTCGGCGGCTTCGATTACCAGCGGCAGGCCCGAGAAATCAGCCATGTGAGGTCTCCAGAAGAAAAAGTGGGGACAGATTGTAGCGCATGCTTCAGCTGCCGCGCTGGCTGAAGGTTGTCAGAGCGCGCTCTATGCATTGTGCGGTTTTTCCGAATGCCTGGACGGTAATTTCCGAGAATGGCCCGCCTCCCTGGTCCGCGACCACCAGCATCACCACACGGTCATTGCTCGCCAGGGAGCGCAGCAACAGGTGCTCGCCCTTGAACAGCCCGCGCAAGGCCGAGGGTATCAGCGCCGAGAACTGGGTATTGTTCTGCGGCGTCAGGCGGATTTGCGCGGCTTTGGTCAGCAGGCGCTGCACCACGTTGCTCTGGCTGATCAGCAGGTTGAGGCCGGAAGCTTCCGCCGGCAGCCCGGCTACCTGATGCACGCGCAGGTTGGTCTGGTTCTTGTCGATCATCAGCAGTAGCACCCGCTTCATGCCGCAGGCCACCAGTGCATCGCGGGCACAGGTGGTCAGGTGCATGGCATTGGTGAACCTGCTGGGTTCGGCCAGCAGCTCGGCGCAGTATTTGCGCCAGCTGCCGAGGTCATCGGCGCTGGGTGGCGGCGCGGGCTGCAGGCCGCGGTGCACGCGGCGCGCATCCCATGGCCAGAGCAAGGCCTCGGCCGGGTGCCAGAGCCCCGGCACCGCGTAGTTGCGTGCGTTTTGTACCGCTTGTTGGTGCACCTGTTGTTGCAGCTCGCCCAAAGGCATTTGCAGGTAAAGGCAGGTCAGGTATTCCCAGCGCAGCAGGTGCGGGGTGTTCCAGGCCTCCTGGGCCGCCAGTGCCAGGCCGTTGGCCAGCACCACGGTGTTGGCGGGTTGGTTGAGCCAGCGGCGCAGGCTCGGGTCATCGTCCAGGCGCTGCTGCTGGCGCAGGCCATGTTCTTCATCACGGGCAATGTGCAGCACCTTGACCAGCTCGCGGTGCTCATCCAGCAACAGGTTGTAGCCGTGGAGGATCCAGGCCGGCAGGCGCCACAGGTGGGCCAGGCCTTGGCACAGGGCCAGCAGGCGCACGCCAAACAGTTCGTGCTCCACTTTGGCGGCTGCCTCGCCCTTGTGCACCACCCGCAGCTCCCATTCCTCCAGCAGGGCAGGGTGGGTGATGGCTAGAGGCCATAGCGGCGACAGGAACAGCAGGCTCCCCCAATGGACCTCCTGCCACAGCCGCGCCAGGCGCGCGGCAAACAAGCCGTTGGCCTGCTGCGCGGCGTGCTGGCTGATCAGCAGCAGTTGGCGCAGGCCCCGGGGCATGTCCTCGGGCAGCGCCGTGGGCAGGCGTTCGAGCAGTTCTTCGGTGCGCTTGAGCCCCAGGCGGTTGAGCGCCACCTCCAGGCTCTCCACCGGCTCGGCCAGGCTCTGGTTGATGTGGTGGTTGGCCTCGCGGATAACGCTCAGTACCAGTGCCGGGCTATCCTGCATCAGCTCGGCGATGTCGCGCAGCGAGCTGCGGCTATCTTCAAGGGCTGCGCGCACGCGGTCATGGCTGGCCACGGGCACCGGCAAACGCACGCCGTCGAGCAATTTCAGCCAGTCTGTAAGGGTATGGGGCGTCTTGGTAGGCACGTTGCGCTCAATTGGCATGCTGGAGGACCGAACTGGCTTTTCACCTTTTCAGGCTATAGTCTGGCGCAGAACTGCCGATAAGTAGAACAAGAGATTCAGAATCTTGCGCCCTCACCCTGACCACGACATGTAAGTGCTTCCAACCTATGGCTAAAATTATCGGCATCATCGTCGTATTCGCGAGTGTGCTCGGCGGATATGTTCTGTCCCACGGTAAGATTGCAGCGTTGATCCAGCCCTTCGAAGTGCTGATCATCGGTGGCGCCGCGTTCGGTGCCTTCCTGCAGGCGAACCCCGGCTACATGACCATGAAGGTCATCAAGAAAGGCTTGGGCATGTTCAAGTCGCGGTTCTCCCACGGCTTCTACATCGAAGTGCTGAGCCTGGTCTACGAGATCCTCAACAAGAGCCGTCGTGAGGGCATGATGGCAATCGAGAGCGACATCGAAGATGCCGCCGCCAGCCCCATTTTCGCCAAGTACCCGACCGTGCTCAAGGACGAGCGCATGACCGCTTATATCTGTGACTACCTGCGCATCATGTCGTCGGGCAACATGGCGCCCCATGAGCTCGAAGGCCTGTTCGACATGGAACTGCAGAGCATCAAGGAAGAGCTGGAGCACACCTCGCATGCGGTCACCGGCATCGCCGACGGCATGCCCGGTTTCGGTATCGTCGCGGCGGTACTGGGTATCGTGGTGACCATGGCGTCCCTGGGTGACGGCGACAAGGCCGTGATCGGCGCCCACGTGGGTGGCGCACTGGTCGGTACCTTCTTCGGTATTCTGGCAGCCTACGGTTTCATGGGCCCGCTGGCCACGGCCCTCGGTCACGATGCCAAGGAAGAAGTGAATGTCTACGAGGCCATCAAGGCCTCGCTGGTGGCCTCGGCCTCGGGCATGCCGCCCTCGCTGGCCGTTGAATTCGGCCGCAAGGTGCTGTTCCCGGCCCACCGCCCGAGCTTCTCCGAGCTGGAACAAGCAGTCCGCGGTCGCTGAGTCATGGAAAATAACCAGCCGATAATCATCAAGCGCGTCAAGCGCTTCGCCGGCGGCCACCATGGTGGTGCCTGGAAGATCGCCTTCGCCGACTTCGCCACGGCGATGATGGCGTTCTTCCTGGTGCTGTGGTTGCTGTCCACGGCCACCCCGGAGCAGAAACTGGCCATCGCGGGTTACTTCCAGGACCCGGTGGGCTTTTCCGAAAGCGGCTCGCCTTACATCATCGACATGGGGGGTACGCCCAAGCTCGCGCCGGACAAGACCCTGAACCCGGACATCGAGAGCTCGCCGCCCACGCCTACCACACCCGACAAGATCAACGAGAACGACGCCGAGCAGATGGCCGAGAAAATCGACCAGGAACGCTTGAACCTGCTGCTGCAGGAACTGCAGAACAAAGTGGACCAGAACCCGCAACTGCAGAAATTCAAGGACCAGATCCTGTTCGAGATCACTCAGGAAGGCTTGCGCATCCAGATCATGGACGCCGAGAACCGCCCGATGTTCGACACCGGCAGTGCGCGCCTGAAACCGTACTTCGAGGACATCCTGCTGGCCATGGCCGACACCATCAAGGCGGTGCCGAACAAGATCAGCGTCAGCGGCCACACCGACGCCCAGCCTTATTCGGGCCAGGGTGACTTCGGCAACTGGGAGCTGTCGGCCAACCGCGCCAACGCTGCCCGGCGTGCGCTGGAAGGTGGTGGTTATCCTGATGGCCAGGTTGCCCGAGTGGTGGGTTACGCGTCTTCTTCGCTGTTTGACCGCAAGAACCCGCTGAACCCGGTCAACCGCCGCATCGACATCGTGGTGCTGACCAAGAAGGCCCAGCGCGAGATCGAAGGCGAAAGCACTCCCGACGCCACGCCGCCTGCACCCGGGGCTGCCCCTGCCGCCGCACCGGCCGCACCGGGCACCCCAGCCCCGGCGGGCGCGGCGAAGCCGACGCCAGGGCCGGGGGCTTCGGCCGCTGACCCGAACGCGCCCGTGCAGCCGCGGGAGTTGCGCCAGAAGCTGAATCTCTTCGAGGACGGTACCTTGAAGATGGACGAGCCGAAGGAGTAACCCCGCTGCGTTGCCCGACGCCCGCCCCGACCCTGTCGCGGCGGGCGTCGTGCTTTCAGGCATGGCGGGTGATGGCGCTGATGATGTGGCGCGTGTGCCAGCCACACTCGGCGTGGGCCGCACCCCGTACCCTGGGAGATATGCGCTCCGGCCCAAACGGTTTGACTGCGATCACCGGCTTGCCCAGGCGCTCGGCCACCTCTATTTCGGGGTCGATCCACTGGCTATAGGTGGGGTACACCCCGGCCATGATCAGCAGTACCGAGCATGGCCGCAGGTGTTCGGCGATGGCCTGCTCCAGTTCTGCCGGCGTGCGCTCCACCACCGGGTGCGGGTCAGGCACTGCGTGGCTCTGGAAGATGAAACTGGCGTCCAGTTCGAGCAGGTTGAGCAGGCGGTCGTAAGCGTCCGAATAGCGCCAGGAGCGGCTGATGAACAAGTGATAGGTCGACATGGCAGTCCCTTTCAGTCGAATGAGTGACGGGCTGACAATCGTTCAGAATCGTTTTATTCAGCAATGGATGGCGCGATAAAAAGAAGCGTCCTACATGCGGAGGTAAAATTTCCTACACGTTTCACCACAAAAACTTCGGAAACCGGCTTGCTGGCGCCCGCGCCCGCGGGGGCAGGAGCGCCAACGGCCCGCTAGTAGGTGTCTTCCGGCAAGCTGGCGATGATCGACCGGTAGCTGTTCATGCGCTGTTGCTGCACACGGCCTTCGGCCAAAGCCAGGAGCAGTGCGCAACCCGGCTCGCGGTCATGCTTGCAGTCGCGGAAACGGCAATGGCCAATCAGGTCGTCGAACTCGATGAAGCCAGCTTCCACGTCGGCGCGGCTCACGTGCCCCAGGCCGAACTCGCGAATACCAGGGGAGTCGATCAATTCGCCGCCACCCGGGAAGTGGAACAGCCGTGCCGTGGTCGTGGTATGGGTACCCTGCCCGGACAGCTCCGACAGCGGCCCCACGCGGGTCTGCACCTCGGGTAGCAGGCTGTTGACCAGCGAGGATTTGCCCACGCCGGACTGGCCGACGAACACGCTGATATGCCCGTCCAGTTGCGCCTGCAACTGCTGCATGCCATCACCGTGGTGCGCCGACACCTCCAGCAGCGGGTAGCCCAGCTGGCGGTACACGGCCAGCAGTGCATTCAGCGCTGGGGCGTTCTGGTCGTCGATGAGGTCGGCCTTGTTGAGCAACAGCAACGGGCGAATCCCCGCATGCTCGGCGGCCACCAGGTAGCGGTCGATCAGGTTGGCGTGTGGTTCAGGCATGGGCGCGAATACAATGACGATCAGGTCGACGTTGGCCGCCACCGGCTTGAGCTGGCCTCGGCTGTCAGGCCGGCACAGCTCGGTGCTGCGGGGCAGTTGGGCAACGATCACGCCGATGCCCTGGTTGCCCGCGCGCCATACCACCGTGTCGCCGGTCACCAGCGCGGGCAAGTTGGCGCGCAGGTGGCAACGGAACACCTGGCCGGCCAGTTCGCCTTCCTGAGCTTCGACCTCTACCTGGACACCGAAGTGGGCGATCACCAGCCCCGTTTGTTCCGGGCCCAGGTCACCACCTTCCAGCGCTTCCAGCGTGTGCGATTCGCGTTTGGCGGCGCGAGCGGCGCGCTCACCCTGGATTTTTTCGATGCGCCAATTCTGGCGACGGTTGAGCTGGCGTTTGGCCATGAGTGTTCCGTGCGGAGGGTAATTAAAACGGCGACGAGTTTAGCATGCCCGGGTGAGCTAAACTGCGCAGCCAAGCCGAGGAGTTTTTCATATGCAAAACGCTGACAACCTGATCTGGATCGACCTGGAAATGACCGGCCTGGACCCGGATACCGACGTCATCATCGAAATGGCCACTATCGTCACCGATAGTAACCTCAATACCCTGGCCGAAGGCCCGGTCATTGCCATTCACCACAGCGACGAAGTGCTGGCGCGGATGGACGAATGGAACACGCGTACCCACGGCAACTCGGGTTTGACCCAGCGCGTGCGTGACAGCAAGGTCAGCATGGCCGAGGCCGAAGCCCAGACCATCGCTTTCCTCGAACAGTGGGTGCCCAAGGGCAAATCGCCGATCTGCGGCAACAGCATCTGCCAGGACCGCCGTTTCCTGTACCGCCATATGCGCGCGCTGGAAAACTACTTCCACTATCGCAACCTCGACGTTTCCACCCTCAAGGAACTGGCCGCGCGCTGGGCGCCGGAGGTCAAGGACAGCTTCAAGAAGGGCAGCACCCACCTGGCGCTGGACGACATCCGCGAGTCGATCGCCGAGCTGCGTCATTACCGTCAGCACTTCATCAAGTTCTGATTTGGCGACGCCCGCGTCCCGGACGTGGCGCCGGGTGCAGGGGCTGGCTAATACACCGGACGCCGATTCAAGCGCAGCGACAGGGCAATATCCCCTGCCAGCGGCTCGATGTCGCCGATCTCGAGATTGGCCATGCTGACCCGCACCGCCGCACCGCTTCCCAGTTGGAAAGGCGCCCCAGCCTGCACGCCCCACCCATAGGATGCCAGCGCCTGGACCGCGGATGCCTCGTCCGCCACGGGCAGCCACACATGCATCCCTTCGCCACCTCGCTCGCACTGCACCCCATGGCGTTCCAATGCGTCGAACAACGCGTTGCGCCGCTGCGCATAACTTTCAGCGGCGCGCGGCAACAGCGCTTCATCCAGCGCCTGTTGCCACAACCTCGCGGCCAGCCGTTGCACCAGCAGGCTCACCCAGCGTGAGGCCAGTGACTGCAAACGCTGCATATCGGCCAGCACCCGGGGGGCGCCGGTCGCGACCGACAGCCGCAGGTCGGGCCCGAGAAATTTGCTCACCGAGGTAATGTGCACCCACAGCGCAGGCATCACCATGCCCATGGGCGGAACGGCATGGCTGAGCGGCCCCCAATGATCGTCCAGCATCAGCAAGGTCCCCGGCGCGTACTGGAGGGCAGTTGTCCAGGCGTGCCAGCGCGCGGCCGAGAACGTACGCCCGGTGGGGTTCTGGGCCCGGGGCGTGAGAATCACGGCAGTGGCGTCCTGCAGCGTCTGTTTACTCGGAACGCAGGCGCCGTGGGTGTCGCTGGCCAAGGCGACGGGTTTGAGCCGCAGGCTGGCCAGCAGCGCCAGCACCGGTGGCCAGCAGGGCGTCTCTACCAGCACCCGGTTGCCTGGCCGGCAGTGGGCGCGCAGGGCTTTTTCCATGCAATCCATTGCGCCCTGGAATACGCCGATGTCCTGGGAGGGCAGGTGCTGGCTGTGCAGCCAGCGGGCCGCGAGGGCCAGCAACTGTGGCTCATTGGCCTGGATGTCGTACCCGGTGTCGCGGGGCAGGTGACCCCAGTCGTCGCCGCGCAGGCGTGGAAGCAGGCGGCCGTCGACATTGCCGCTGGCCAGGTCGCGCAAATGCTCCGGCAGCGCATGCCGGGGAACCTCGGTCGCTTGCTGGGCTGCCACCCGGGTGCCGCGCCTGCCATCGGTGACGACCCACTGGGCATCGCGCAGCAGCTTGTACGCGGCGGCCACGGTGTTGGGGCTGACGTTGAGCTGCGCTGCCAGCGGGCGAACGGCCGGCAGCAGGTGCCCGGAAACAATTTCCCGGTCGCGGATTAGCCGCTCAATCGATTCAGCGATCTCGACAGCGGTGGAGCCAGTCACCAATAATGTACTCATACATCAACTATATTGTATTGGTACAAAAATGAAAAGTGCTTGGGTTGTGCGTCATGTGGCGTTTGAAGGCTTGGGGATCTTTGCCGAGGTGCTGGCACAGCGTGGTTACAGCGTGCGCATGTTGGAGGCGCCCGTGGCTGACCTCGACGGCCTGGATGCCGGCGAGCCGGATCTGCTGGTGGTGCTGGGCGGTCCCATTGGGGCCTTCGATGAGGCGGTCTATCCCTACCTGGGCGAGGTGCTGCGGCTGGTCGAGCAGCGTCTGGCGTCGGGCGGCAAGTTGCTCGGTGTGTGCCTGGGTGCGCAGTTGATCGCGCGGGCAATGGGTGCCCAGGTAAAACCCATGGGTGTGAAGGAAATAGGCTATTGGCCGCTGACCCTGACGGCCGAAGGGCGCGCCTCGGTGCTGGCGCCCCTGCATGCGTCGATACCTGTGTTGCATTGGCACGGCGACCAGTTCGAGATTCCCCCGGGCGCCACGCACCTCGCGGCGTCCGCCATCTGCCCACATCAAGCTTTCGTCGTCGGAGATGCCGTGCTGGCTTTGCAGTTCCATCTGGAAGCGGACCCACGGCAGATCGAGGCGTGGCTGGTAGGGCATGCTGCCGAATTGCACGGTGCTGGCATCGACCCGCGGGCGCTGCGCAGCCAGGCTGCCGAGTTGCGCGCTGGCGAGGTGCTGCTGTGCCAGCAACTGTTCGCCGATTGGCTCGACCTGCCTGCAGACCCAGCCTGATGCTGCTGGGCAGGGTTGAGGCCTTGCTGGTAGGCAAGGCGGTGCCTTTTACCCGGGAGGGTACCCACAGCGCCATCGCCAAACGGCTGGCGGGATCCACGGTGGCCGTCTCGACGCTGGGCCTGCAGGGCGATGAACAGGGCGATCGGCGCATCCACGGTGGCATTGACAAGGCGGTACATCAGTACCCGTCGGAGCATTACCCATCATGGCGCTCGCATGTGGGGGCGCATGCCCTGCTGCGGGCGCCGGGCGCGTTTGGTGAGAACCTCCATACGTCGGGCATGACGGAAAGCACGGTTTGCCTGGGGGATGTCATTCGCTGTGGCAGCGCGATGCTTGAAGTGAGCCAGACGCGGCAGCCCTGCTGGAAGCTCAACGACCGCTTTGCCGTGGGCGACATGGCGTTGCGCATGCAGCGTACGGGGATGACGGGCTGGTATTACCGGGTATTGGAAGAAGGCGAAATGAGCGTTGGCGATTCATTCGAACTGCTGGCGCGGCCTTATCCGGAATGGACCCTGTGGCGCATTATTTCAGTCCTCTACCACCGCTCGATGGATCGTGGCGAGTTGGCCAGGCTGCGCATGCTGCCTTTGGTGCCCTCGTGGCAACGGCTGGTTGATCGCCGTTTGAAGGAGGGGGAAGTGGAGGACTGGAGTGGGCGTTTGCAGGGTTCGACACCATTGATATGAGAAAGGAACTGTTTCATGGAACTATTCAGGGTTGAAGTCAGCAAGGAAGGAAAGGTGTGGTGTTCCATCGACGTTGAACGACCAGGCCCCTTGAGCGTTTTGGGTGATGTCATCGGCAGGTTCGGTGTGGAGGACGGTTTCAGTATAAGTGTGTTCAAGCGAGTGGGTGAAAAGCGGCTTCTTGAGTCGACACCCGAAGGTATAAAACTCTATTTTGCCGAGCCGATTTTCACTCCCTATGTATTTGATTGACTGTTTGCCGGCTCTTTGTCTGTTTGAGTGTAGGAGGCTTCTCTTTATCGGCTATGGGGTATTGATTTGAACAATATTGCACGATAATTGTTTTTCTTGGGATCCACGCCCAAGTGAACAATCAAAGGTGCTGGTTACAGCATCGTCGTGCAGTATTTTCATGGAGAAGATCAATGTCCTGTGCGGGTGAAGAGTCCAGTGCGGTTATGGCTATGCTGGAAAAGCTCACAGTGCTCTGGAAAAGTCGGGCAGCGGTCAATCGTGCGCCGTTGCCGTTCGAACATATGGTATTTGATCCGACGCGTCCTGACTTCTGCGAAGGGTTGCTGCCATTCTCTCGACATGAAGGGTGGCGTTGCGCAACGGCTGAGCAACAATCCGAATGCCTGACCTACGCCTGGATCATCTACAATCTGAAAACGATATATATCGAGTGCGATATTGTCACGCCTGCCTGTGAAGACCTCCTCAAGTTTTCGCCATTGGTCGGGCACCGAAGGTCCGTCATGCAGGAAGCCATCGCCGAGGCGTTGCTGGATGAGGCCCTGCACACGAAAATGTCGGTCAATGCGTGCAATTACATCTATGACAGGCGCCATGTACCGCTGCTGAACTTTTCGCAATTCAATCTGTTGCGCTGGAAAGATGAAATACTCGCGTCCTGCACGGCGGAGTGGCAACGCAGATTAACGCGCTTCGGCATGGCATGCGCCAGCGAAACCATGATTACCGACTATTTGAAGCGAATGTCGGAAGACACCGAGATTCAGGTTGTCTGTCGTGAGGTAACCACAACGCATGCCGAGGATGAATGGAGTCATTCGAGTGTCTTTTCTTTCGTCGCCATGGATATTGTCCAAGGGCTCTCCAAGTCCGAGTGTTGTTATTTGCAGGAAGTCATCAGAAAAACCGTGCACATGTTTGCCGATAACGAAATGGGCGCTTGGGCGCATGTGTTCTCACTGGTGGGCCTGGCAGGCGCCAATGACATCATTGCCGACAGTCAGGGGTTTGGTGAAGTGCAGGTCTACACCGATTCCGTAACAGCATTGCTTGAGCGCATCGGCCTGGGTTGATTTCGTTGTCTGGATCATGGGGCGGGCAATACGGAGGAGGGGCATTTGGAATCGTTTTTGGTATGTGATTGGGTGCGACAGGAAGCACACGATATCTGGTCGATCGGCTTCACGCCTCTCAATGGTGAGGATAACAAGCGGATCGAGTTGGGACGTTTCATTTCCATCGACTTTCCGGATATGCAAGGGCGTTCCGGGCGTCGTTGTTATTCGATATGCGGGCTGGGGCCCGCACAGGGTTTCCAGGTGTCGGTCAGGCGGTCAGGCAATGGTGGCGTTTCCGATAGCCTTGTGGACCGAATGCGGCCTGGGTGCGTGGTGGGCCTGGCGGGGGTAGGGGGGGATATCAACATTGACCGGGTTGCGCAAAAGAACTCTTTGCTGATGGTGGCCTCGGGCATAGGGGTGACCTTGCCCGTTGCCCTTTTGCGTGGCCTGGTGCAACGGCGGCAGCAAGGTGAGCCTGTTCCCACGGTGCATCTGGTTGCGGTCATCCAGGACCTGCAGCGCTTGCCCTTCCTGCAGGAGCTGTTGTCACTTCACCTGGAGTCCGATTGGTTTGAGCTCAGTGTGTACTTGACCCGGCAGTGCGTTCTGCCGCGCATGCAATGCTTCAGCCATGGCAGGCCCGACCCGCAGGCGGTATTCGGGGCGCGGGGATGGGAAGGTGTAGTGATCTGCGGTGGCTCCCCGTTTGCTCAATTCCATGAGGAATGTGCGCGCCAGCGTTTGCCTGGCAGCGAAGTCTTCGTTGAGGCGTTCACCCGCCTGAACCTCGACAGCCCGGAGACGACAGCGGCAGCGCAGGTCAAGGCGCGGATCGATGGCCAGGTGGTGAATATCGACCCTGCCAGATCACTGCTGGAAGGGTTGGAGGCGCAAGGTGTTTCCATTCCCAACCAGTGCCGTGCGGGAATCTGTGGTCGGTGCCGGGTCAAGGTGCGGTCAGGTGAGTACCAGACCCGAGATGATTTCGCCATCAGTGCGAAGGACCGAGCGCAGGGTTACGTGCTGGCGTGTTGCACCTACGCGTTGGGTGATGAAATAGCCATAGAGCGACCCACTGCGCAACATAACCCGTCGGCCTGAGGGGGGCTGTAATTCGGGCCCCAGGCGTCTCCCAGGCCTGGGGCAGGGACGCTTCCAGTCACTGCGCCGAAGCGCGCTGCGCATGCTGGCGCAGCGCCCATTCCACATGCTCGCGCACCAGCTCGGAAGGGTATTCGCGCCGCGCAGCCAGTGCCTCCAGCACCGGAATGGTCGACGGCGCATTCCCCAGGCCCACTGCCAGGTTGCGCAGCCAGCGCTCATACCCCGCCCGCCGCAATGGCGACCCTTCGGTACTGCTGAGAAACGTCGCTTCATCCCACAGGAACAGCTCCGCCAAACCGGCGTTATCCAGGTTGTGCCGAGGCTTGAAGTCGCCCTCGCCGCTGGGGCGGGCGAAGCGGTTCCAGGGGCAGACGATCTGACAGTCATCGCAGCCAAACACGCGGTTGCCGATCAGGGGCCGCAGTTCTTCCGGTATCGCGCTTTTCAGCTCGATGGTCAGGTACGAGATGCACCGCCGTGCATCCAGTACGTACGGTCCGACGAAGGCATTGGTGGGGCATATGTCCAGGCAGGCGCTGCAACGGCCGCAGTGTTCCGTGGCGTGGGGTTCGTCCACAGGCAGTGGCAAGTCGACGAACAGTTCGCTGAGGAAGAAGTAACTGCCCGCCTTGCGGTTCAACACCAGGGTATTCTTGCCTATCCAGCCCAGGCCCGCCTGTTCGGCGATGGCCTTTTCCAGCACCGGGGCGCTGTCGACGAAGGCGCGGTAGCCAAACGGGCCGATGGCCTGCTGGATGCGTTCGGCCAGTTGCTGCACGCGCTTGCGGATCAGCTTGTGGTAGTCGCGGCCCAGGGCGTAGCGCGATACATAGGCCTTTTCCGGCTGGGCCAGCAGTTGCGCCATGCCGGTGTCGCCAGGCAGGTAGTCCATGCGCAGGGAGACCACGCGCAGGGTGCCGGGTACCAGTTCGTCAGGGTGCGAGCGCTTGCTGCCGTGGGCGCCCATGTATTCCATTTCGCCGTGGTAGCCGGCTGCCAGCCAGCGTTCCAGGTGTTTTTCGTGTTCGCCAAGGTCCAGGCCGGCGATGCCGACTTGCTGGAAGCCCAGTTCGCGGCCCCAGTCTTTGATGGATTGGGCCAGGGCGGGGAGATCGGCGATGACGGCGGACATGCGAAGAGGGAAACCGGGGCTGAGGTGGGTATAATTCTGCCAGACATTGCGAGTGAACGTTCAACCATGCCACTTCCAGACGACGACATGCCCGACCTGCTGTACAGCGCGGCCCAGGTGCGGGCGCTCGATGCGGCCCTGATAGCGGCCGGTACCGACGGTTTTGAACTGATGCAGCGCGCCGCCCACGCCGCCTGGCGCGCCTTGCGCCGGCACTGGCCCCAGGCCGATGGGGTAACGGTACTGGCCGGGCACGGCAACAATGCCGGCGACGGCTACCTGATCGCGGCCCTGGCCCAGCGAGCGGGCTGGTCGGTGACTGTGCTGGCGGTGGGTGATACCGCCCGTCTGCAGGGCGATGCCGCGGCGGCGCTGGCTGAGGCGCGGGCTGCCCGGGTCGACATCCAGCCGTGGTCGGCGGATACGCCCTTGCAAGGGGTGCTGGTGGACGCGCTGCTAGGCACCGGCCTGACCGGCACGGTGCGTTCGCCCTACGCCGACGCGATCGACGCTATGAACGCCAGTGGTCTGCCAGTGTTGGCGGTGGATATCCCTTCGGGGTTGTGCACCGATACCGGTCAGGTCCTTGGTCATGGGGTCAGGGCCGACCTCACGGTGACCTTCATCGGCTTGAAGTTCGGGCTGTTCAGCGGCCAGGCTGCCGACCAGGTGGGCCGCCTGGTGTTTGACGACCTGCAGGCTGAACCGGCGATCGTCGCTGCCCAGCCGGTCATGGCTCGGCGCCTGAGCATCGTTTCACTTCCCCGGCCCGCCCCAAGGCCCATGACCGCGCACAAGGGCAATTACGGCCAGGTGCTGGTCATCGGTGGCGACCTGGGCACGGGGGGCGCCACGTTGATGAGCGCCGAAGCGGCCTTGCGCACGGGGGCTGGGCTGGTCAGCCTGGCGACCCGGGCCGAGCATGTGCCAGCGGCCATTACCCGGCTGCCCGAGGTGATGGCTCTGGGCGTTCATTCGTCCAATCAACTGCTGGGCCCGCTGGACAAGGCCGATATCGTCGTCATCGGCCCCGGCCTTGGCCAGGCCAGTTGGGGGCGTAGCCTGCTGTCCATTGCGGCGACGGTGGCCAAGGCTCAGGTCTGGGACGCCGATGCCCTGAACCAGTTGGCCGAGGGCCGCGTGGTCTTGCCGGCGGGGTGCGTCATGACTCCACACCCGGGCGAGGCAGCGCGCCTGCTGGGCGTGACGACCGCCCAGGTGCAGGCCGACCGTGCCCATGCGGCGCTGGCCCTGGCGAAGAAGTTTTCGACCGTCTGCGTACTGAAAGGCGCCGGCAGCTTGATCGCCGCGCCGGATGGTCGCCTGGCGCTGTGCAACCACGGCCACCCAGCCATGGCCACCGCCGGGCTGGGGGATGTGCTCAGCGGTGTGCTGGGCGCTCTTCTGGCGCAGCACATGGCCCCGTATGATGCCGCCTGTCTGGGCGTGTGGCTGCATGCGTGCGCGGGCGAGCAACAAGGTAGCAAGGGCCGCGGGCTGGCGGCCACCGATCTGATTCCAGCCATCCGTCAGTTGTTCGAGGAGCTGTCCCCTTGTCTGAAATAGAGCTGTTTGTGCCCGACGAAGACGCCATGGTCGCCTTTGGCGGCCGTCTGGCACAGGTCACCCAGGCCATCGGGGTGATCTTCCTCGAAGGCGACCTGGGAGCCGGTAAAACCACGCTGTCACGGGGGCTGATCCGGGGGCTTGGGCACACCGGCGCGGTGAAGAGCCCGACCTTCACCCTGGTCGAACCTTACGAGTCTGCGAGCTTTCGCGCCTATCATTTTGATCTGTATCGCCTTGTCGATCCCGAAGAACTGGAATTTCTTGGCATTCGGGATTACTTTGAAGGTGACGCTCTCTGTCTGATCGAGTGGCCTCAGCGTGGTGCGGGCTTTTTGCCAAAGCCTGACCTGACCATTACCATACGCCCCCACGCGGGCGGCCGTTCGCTGACTTTGACGCCACAGGGCGCGCGTGGCGAGTCGTGGTGTGCCGTCCTGGCATAGAAAATCAAATAATTCTGGGTGGGTGTTTGTATGCGCATTCGCGCGCTGGTCGCGTTGGTGGGGTTGCTGTTGGTGGCATATGCCGTCGACGCCGTGGCGGCTTCGCAGGTCAAGAGTGTTCGGCTGTGGCGAGCGCCGGATAACACGCGGCTGGTATTCGACCTGTCGGGCCCGGTCGAGCACAGCCTGTTCACCCTGCAATCCCCTGACCGCCTGGTGATCGACATCAACGGCGCCACCCTGGGCGCGCCGCTGAACCTGCCGATCGCCAACACGCCGATTACCTCGGTGCGTTCGGCCCAGCGCACACCCACTGACCTGCGGGTGGTCATCGACCTGAAAAAGGCCGTGACCCCGAAAAGCTTCTCCCTGGCGCCCAACCAGCAATATGGCAACCGCCTGGTGGTAGACCTGTTCGACAACGCCGCCGACGCCACGCCGCCACCGCCGGAGCCTACCGTGGCCACCACGCCCGCCGTGCCCGTGACGCCGGTGCAGCCGGCGATCAAGCTGGCGCCGGTGCCAAACGGCAAGCGTGACATCATCGTTGCCATCGACGCCGGCCACGGCGGCGAAGACCCTGGTGCCTCGGGGTCGCGCGGCCAGCACGAAAAGGACATCACCCTGCAGATCGCCCGCGAACTGCAACGCCAGATCAACGGCGAGAAAGGCTTCCGCGCCGAATTGACCCGTACGGGTGATTACTTCATCCCGCTGCGCCAGCGCACCGAGATCGCCCGCAAGAAGGGTGCCGACCTGTTCGTGTCCATCCATGCCGACGCCGCGCCATCTTCGGCGGCCGTGGGCGCCTCGGTATTCGCGCTGTCCGAACGCGGGGCCACTTCCGAGACCGCGCGTTGGCTGGCCGACAGTGAAAACCGCTCCGACCTGATCGGTGGTGCCGGCGCCGTCAGCCTCGATGACAAGGACAAGATGCTTGCCGGCGTGCTGCTGGACCTGTCCATGACGGCCTCCCTCAGTTCCAGCCTCAACGTGGGCCAGAAAGTGTTAAGCAACATCGGCCGCGTGACCCCGCTGCACAAGGCGCGGGTCGAGCAGGCCGGGTTCATGGTGCTGAAGTCCCCGGACATCCCGTCGATCCTGGTGGAAACCGGCTTCATCTCCAACTCGGGCGAAGCCGCCAAGCTGCAAAGCTCCAGCCACCAGCAAGCCTTGGCGCGCTCCATCACCAGCGGCGTGCGCCAGTTCTTCCAGCAGAACCCGCCACCGGGCACCTACATTGCCTGGCTGCGTGACAGCGGCAAACTGGCCCAAGGGCCTACCGAGCACGTGGTGCGCCCCGGCGAAACCCTGCCTATGCTCGCCGTGCGCTACAACCAGTCGGTGGCTACCCTGCGCAGCGCCAACAACCTGACCACCGATGAGCTGAAAATAGGCCAGACCCTGGAAATTCCTGCAACCGTACTGGCGGCACAGCAATGACGTCTTCCGCCCGTATCGAGCTGCTCAGCCCCCGCCTTGCCAACCAGATCGCCGCTGGCGAGGTGGTTGAGCGCCCGGCGTCGGTCATCAAGGAACTGCTGGAAAACAGCTTGGACTCCGGCGCCCGGCGCATCGACGTGGAAGTGGAGCAGGGCGGCGTCAAGCTTCTGCGGGTGCGCGACGACGGCAGCGGTATTGCCTCGGACGACCTGCCCCTGGCGCTGGCCCGCCACGCCACCAGCAAGATCCGTGACCTGGAGGACCTGGAGCGGGTGATGAGCCTAGGCTTCCGGGGTGAGGCCCTGGCTTCCATCAGCTCGGTGGCGCGCCTGACGCTGACCTCGCGCACCCGGGATGCCGAGCAGGCCTGGCAGGTGGAAACCGAAGGCCGGGACATGTCCCCGCGCGTGCAGCCGGCGGCGCACCCGGTAGGTACTTCGGTTGAAGTACGGGATCTGTTCTTCAATACCCCGGCGCGGCGCAAGTTTCTCAAAACCGAAAAAACCGAATTCGATCACCTTCAAGAAGTGATCAAGCGTCTGGCACTGGCGCGTTTTGACGTAGGCTTCCACCTGCGCCACAACGGCAAGAGCATCCTCAGCCTGCACGAAGCCCACGATGACACGGCCCGTGCCCGGCGCGTGGGCGCCATCTGCGGCCCGGGTTTCCTGGAACAGGCGCTGCCCATTGAGGTGGAGCGCAACGGCCTGCACCTGTGGGGTTGGGTCGGCCTGCCGACCTTCTCGCGCAGCCAGGCCGACATGCAGTACTTCTTCGTCAACGGCCGCGCCGTGCGCGACAAGCTGGTGGCCCACGCAGTGCGCCAGGCCTACCGCGATGTGCTGTTCAACGGCCGCCACCCGACCTTCGTCCTGTTCTTCGAAGTCGACCCAGCGGTGGTAGACGTCAACGTCCACCCCACCAAGCACGAAGTACGCTTCCGTGATGGGCGCATGGTGCATGATTTCCTCTATGGCACCCTGCACCGCGCCCTGGCGGACGTGCGCCCGGAAAACCAGTTGCCGTCTGCCCCGGCCATCGAACCAGTAGCGCGCCCCAGCGGCCTGGAGGCTGGTGAATTCGGGCCCCAGGGCGAGATGCGCCTGGCGGCCAACGTGCTCGAGCAGCAACAGCAGCAACCGGAAGTTGCCAGCCGCGGCTACAGTGCCAGCTCAGGTGCGGGCTACCAATACGTACCGCGCCCGGCCCAGCCGGCGCCCACCGCCGAGACCCAGGCGGCCTACCGTGAATTCTATGCGCCATTGCCCCAGGCAGCGGGCGCCGCGGCTCCCAACCTGCCGGAAGGCCAGGGTGACATACCGCCGCTGGGCTACGCGCTGGCGCAGCTCAAGGGCATCTACATTCTGTCCGAGAACGCCCAGGGGCTGGTGCTGGTGGACATGCACGCCGCCCATGAGCGCATCATGTATGAGCGCCTGAAAGTGGCCATGGCCAGTGAAGGCCTCAGTGGCCAGCCGCTGCTGGTGCCCGAATCCATCGCCGTCAGCCAGCGCGAGGCCGATTGCGCCGAGGAGCACGCCGTCTGGTTCCAGCGCCTGGGCTTCGAGCTGCAACGCCTGGGCCCGGAAAGCCTGGCCATTCGGCAGATCCCGGCCCTGCTCAAGCAGGCCGAGGCCAACCGCCTGGTGCATGACGTGCTCGCCGACCTCATGGAGTACGGTACCAGCGACCGAATTCAGGCCCACCTCAATGAACTGCTGGGCACCATGGCCTGCCACGGCGCCATCCGCGCCAACCGGCGCCTGGCCATCCCGGAAATGAACGGCCTGCTGCGCGACATGGAAAACACCGAGCGCAGCGGCCAATGCAACCATGGCCGTCCCACCTGGACCCAGATGGGCCTGGACGACCTGGACAAACTCTTCCTGCGTGGCCGTTGATACCGATGAGTGCGTTACCCCCAGCGATATTCCTGATGGGCCCCACGGCCGCCGGCAAGACCGACCTTGCCATCGAGCTGAGCAAAGTACTGCCCATCGAGTTGATCAGTGTCGATTCGGCGCTGGTGTACCGCGGCATGGACATCGGCACCGCCAAGCCTTCCAAGGACATCCTGGCCGCCCACCCACACCGCCTGATCGACATCATCGACCCGTCCGAGGCCTACTCGGCTGCCGAATTTCGTGCCGACGCCTTGCAGGCGATGGCCGAGATCACCTCGCGTGGCAATATCCCGTTACTGGTCGGCGGCACGATGTTGTATTTCAAGGCGTTGCTGGACGGGTTGGCCGATATGCCCCCGGCCGATTCCGCGGTGCGCGAAGAGCTGGAGGCCATGGCCCAGGCCGGTGGGCTGCAGGTTCTGCACGACGAACTGGCCCGGGTCGATCCGGTATCGGCAGCGCGAATCCACCCCAATGACCCCCAGCGCCTGATCCGTGCATTGGAAGTTTACCGGGTAAGCGGTTCCAGCATGACCGAGCACCGCGCTCGACAATCTGCGCAAAGTACCGACGCAGGCGCTACGGGTGCCGGTCAATTGCCCTATACTGTTGCCAGCCTGGCGATTGCGCCGACGGATCGCCAGGTGCTTCACGAACGTATCGCCCTGCGTTTTCGGCAGATGCTGGAACAGGGGTTCGTCGACGAGGTCAGAGCCTTGCGTGCCAGAAGTGACTTGCACGCCGGCCTGCCGTCTATACGTGCAGTGGGTTACCGCCAAGTCTGGGATCATCTGGATGGCAAGCTGAGCTCGGTGGAAATGCAGGAACGCGGCATCATTGCGACACGTCAACTGGCCAAACGGCAGTTCACCTGGCTGCGAAGCTTCGGTGATCTTCACTGGTTGGACAGCCTGGCTTGTGACAATCTGCCACGCACCTTGAAATACCTTGGAACGGTCTCCATATTGAGCTGAGTCCTTGTAATTGCCGTCTATCCTTGGGGTGGGGCGGCCTAAGCCATCATTTTTTCTGATATTTCTTACTATTGATCCTTAAAGGAGTGCGGCACATGTCAAAAGGGCATTCGCTACAAGACCCTTACTTGAATACATTGCGTAAAGAGAAGGTCGGCGTTTCGATCTACCTCGTTAACGGTATCAAGTTGCAAGGCACCATCGAATCGTTCGACCAGTTCGTGATTCTGCTCAAGAACACCGTAAGCCAGATGGTTTACAAGCACGCTGTCTCCACCGTCGTTCCTGTGCGCCCGATCCGTCTGCCTAGCGCAACCGAATCCGAGCATGGCGACGTCGAACCAGGTAACGCCTGATAGGAGTCTGCTTTGTTCTTTGAGCGCCACGGTGGTGGTGAACGGGCCATTCTCGTTCACTTGGATGGTCAGGACCCTGAGGCGCGCGAAGATCCGCAGGAGTTTCAGGAGCTGGCCGTTTCGGCCGGCGCCGAAACTGTCGCGTTCGTCAACGTGGCGCGGCATCAGCCCACGGCCAAATACCTGATAGGCAGCGGCAAGGTCGAGGAATTGCGCGACCAGGTCAAAGCCGAACAGGTCGATCTGGTGATTTTCAATCACACCCTCACACCCAGCCAGGAACGTAACCTCGAACGTGCTTTCGAGTGTCGCGTGCTTGACCGTACCGGTCTGATTCTGGATATCTTCGCCCAGCGGGCGCGCACCCATGAAGGCAAGCTGCAGGTGGAACTCGCCCAGCTCGAGCACATGAGTACGCGACTGGTCCGCGGCTGGACTCACCTTGAGCGCCAGAAAGGCGGTATCGGCCTGCGTGGCCCGGGTGAAACCCAGCTGGAAACCGACCGCCGCCTGCTGCGGGTACGCCTGCGCCAGATCAAGGCGCGCCTTGAGAAGGTTCGCAGCCAGCGCGAGCAGGCTCGTCGTGGCCGTCGCCGCGCCGACATTCCTTCGGTCTCGCTGGTCGGTTACACCAACGCCGGCAAATCCACCCTGTTCAATGCCGTGACCTCGTCCGAGGTGTATGCGGCCGACCAGTTGTTCGCCACCCTGGACCCGACCCTGCGCCGTCTGGAGCTCGATGACCTGGGCCCGGTGATCCTTGCCGACACGGTGGGCTTCATTCGTCACCTGCCGCACAAGCTGGTGGAGGCTTTCCGGGCTACGCTCGAAGAGTCGAGCAACTCCGACCTGCTGCTGCACGTGATCGACGCCCATGAGCCGGAGCGCATGGCGCAGATCGAACAGGTCATGGCGGTGCTCACCGAGATCGGTGCCCAAGGGTTGCCGATCCTGGAGGTGTATAACAAACTCGACCTGCTTGAAGGGGTGGAGCCACAGATCCAACGCGATGCCGATGGCAAGCCGCAGCGGGTATGGGTGTCGGCACGCGACGGGCGTGGCCTGGACCTGGTCAAACAGGCCGTGGCCGAGCTGCTGGGCGAGGACCTGTTCGTCGCTACCTTGCGCCTGCCACAGCACCTGGCGCGCCTGCGGGCACAGTTTTTCGAGATGGGTGTGGTGCAAAGCGAGGCGCATGACGAGGAAGGTGCCAGCCTGTTGGCGGTGCGAATACCCCGTAGCGAGCTCAACCGTCTGGTCAGCCGGGCAGGGATGGAACCGCTGGAATTCATCGAGCAACACACTTTGCAATAAAAGCCCTGCAACGCGGCGGTGCCGCGAGCTCGGGCATTCTGTAGCATTGGTTGGCGCGCCGTGGGTGCGTCTTTGCTTTATCAGATGGAGAGCGCTATGGCTTGGAATGAGCCGGGTGGCAACTCGAACAATCAGGATCCTTGGGGTGGCAAACGCCGTGGTGGCGACCGCCAGGGGCCACCGGATCTCGACGAGGCCTTCCGAAAGCTGCAGGAAAGCCTGAACAGCATGTTCGGTGGTGGAAAAAAACGCGGTGGTGATGGCAACGGGTCTTCCAGGGGCGGTGGCTTCGGCCTGCTCGGGATCGGCCTGGTCGTGCTGGCCGCCATTTGGCTGTACAGCGCCATCTACGTGGTGGACGAGCAGGAGCAAGCCGTGGTGCTGCGCTTCGGCAAGTACTACGAGACCGTCGGCTCGGGCCTGAACATCTATTTCCCGCCCTTCGACAAGAAGTACCTGGAAAACGTGACGCGCGAGCGTACGTACACCAAGCAGGGCCAGATGCTCACCGAGGACGAGAACATCGTCGAGGTGCCGCTGACCGTGCAATACCGCATCAGCAACCTGCAGGACTACGTGCTCAACGTCGACCAGCCGGAAGTCAGCCTTCAGCATGCCACCGACAGCGCCCTGCGCCACGTGGTGGGGTCCACCACCATGGACCAGGTCCTGACCGAGGGCCGTGAGCTGATGGCCAGCGAAATCAAGAAGCGCCTCCAGGGCTTCATGGACACCTACAAGACCGGTATCACCATTACCCAGGTCAACGTGCAGAGCGCGGCCGCCCCGCGTGAAGTCCAGGAGGCCTTCGACGATGTGATCCGCGCCCGTGAAGACGAGCAGCGCTCGCGCAACCAGGCCGAAACCTACGCCAATGGCGTGGTGCCGGAAGCCCGTGGTCAGGCACAGCGCATCATCGAGGACGCCAATGGCTACCGCGATGAGGTGGTGTCGCGTGCCAAGGGTGAGGCCGACCGCTTCACCAAGCTGGTGACCGAGTACCGCAAGGCACCGGAGGTCACCCGTCAGCGCCTGTACCTGGAGACCATGCAGGACGTCTACAGCAACACCAGCAAGGTGCTGGTGAGCAGCGAGAAAGGGGGTAACAACCTGATCTACCTGCCGCTGGACAAGATGGTCAACAGCAGCCACGGCAATGCGCCAGTGGTGTCGGGCAGCGTGACGCCGCCGGTCACGGACGCGGCAGGCGCCCGTGCGGCCGCCGATCTGCAGCAGCAACAACGTGAACTGCGTTCCAGGGAGACTCGCTGATGGGCAATAAATCACTGATCGCCCTGATCGTTGGCGTGGTACTGGCCATCGTGGCGTGGAACAGCTTCTACATCGTCTCCCAGACCGAGCGCGCGGTAATGCTGCGTTTCGGCCGCGTGGTACAGGCTGATGTGCCGCCTGGCCTGCACGTTAAAGTGCCGTACGTGAACCAGGTGCGCAAGTTCGACGCCCGCCTGATGACCCTCGATGCCCCTACCCAGCGGTTCCTGACCCTGGAGAAGAAGGCCGTGATGGTCGATGCGTACGCCAAGTGGCGCGTGAAGGACGCGGAGCGCTTCTATACCGCTACCTCGGGCATGAAGCAGATCGCCGATGACCGCCTGTCCCGCCGCCTGGAATCGGGGCTGCGTGACCAGTTCGGCAAGCGCACCCTGCACGAAGTGGTGTCGGGCCAGCGTGACGAATTGATGGCCGGTATCACCGAGTCGTTGAACAAGATGGCCAACGACGAGTTGGGCATCGAAGTCATCGATGTGCGGGTCAAGGCCATCGACCTGCCCAAGGAAGTGAACAAAAGCGTCTTCGACCGCATGAGTACCGAGCGTGAGCGAGAGGCTCGCGAGCACCGCGCCAAGGGTAACGAGCTGGCCGAAGGCATTCGTGCCGACGCCGATCGTCAACGCCGCGTGCTGCTGGCCGAGGCCTATCGCGAGTCGGAAGAAGCCCGCGGTGACGGCGATGCCCAGGCGGCCGCCATCTACGCCAAGGCCTACGGTCAGGATCAGGAGTTCTACTCCTTCTACCGTAGCCTGCAGGCTTACCGTCAGAGTTTCTCCAACAAGAGCGACGTGCTGGTGCTGGACCCAAGCAGCGACTTCTTCCGCTACATGGAGAAGTACAAGCCTTGAATGGCGCACTCCGCCGGGCGGTCAAATCGCCCGGCGGGGTGACCATTTCTGAAAACGTGTTATGATGCGGCAGCCGGGAAATTCCCGGCTTTTTTGCGTCTGCAAGATCGATTGGCCCTTCGCGCCAGTCTTTTGCGAAGTGTTTCAGACTGTTTCCAAAGTAATCGAGGGCAATGGCTCAAGCAGGCAGGGCGGCATTCAAACCGCTGCAACGTGCCTCGTCATTGCCTGCTTCACTCAAGGCTCGCCCGGAGGCGTGCCGCCCGGATCATAGGGGAAAGGCGTAATGGCAACGGTAGACCGCTGGCTGCTGCCAGATGGCATCGAAGAAGTACTGCCGCCGGAAGCGGCGCGCATCGAAGTAGCGCGTCGCCAGGTGTTGGATCTGTTCCAGAGCTGGGGCTATGAGTTCGTCGTCACCCCGCATATCGAGTACCTGGAGTCGCTGCTGACCGGCGCGGGCCAGGACCTGGATCTGCGCACCTTCAAGGTTGTCGACCCGCAATCCGGGCGGCAGATGGGCTTCCGTGCCGACATCACCCCGCAAGTGGCGCGCATCGACGCGCACACCCTGCGTCGTGAAGGCCCGAGCCGGCTGTGCTACGCCGGCAGCGTGCTGCATGCCCAGCCGCGGGCCCTGTCATCCTCGCGCAGCCCGATCCAGTTGGGTGCCGAGCTGTATGGCGATGCCAGCCCGAGCAGCGATGTGGAAGTGATCAGCCTGATGCTGGCTATGCTTCAACTGGCGGATGTCGCGGATGTGCACATGGACCTCGGCCATGTGGGCATCTACCGTGGCCTGGCGCGCGCCGCCGGCCTGAGTGGCGCCGTCGAGCAGCAGTTGTTCGACGCCCTGCAGCGCAAGGCCATCGACGAGGTCATCGCCCTCACCGAAGGCCTGCCAACCGACCTGGCGGCCATGCTGCGCGCACTGGTCGAGCTGTGCGGTGGGGCTGAAGTGTTCGCCGAGGCCCGTGTACGCCTGGCCAACGCCCCGGCGCCGGTCATCGCGGCCCTGGATGACTTGCAGGCCATCGCCGAACGCCTGGCGGCCCGTTTCCCCGAGCTGCCCTTGTATTTCGACCTGGGCGAGCTGCGCGGCTACCACTACCACACCGGTGTGGTATTCGCGGTGTTCGTTCCGGGTGTCGGCCAGTCGATCGCCCAGGGCGGTCGGTATGACGATATCGGCGCCGACTTCGGTCGTGCGCGTCCGGCGACGGGGTTCTCCACCGACCTCAAGACCCTGGTTACCCTGGGTCGCGCCGAGGTGGAACTGCCCAGCGGTGGCATCTGGATGCCAGACAGCACCGATGCGGCACTCTGGCAGCAGGTCTGCCAGCTGCGTCGTGACGGCCAGCGGGTGGTTCAGGCGCTGCCTGGCCAGGCGTTGAGCGCGGCCGCGGAGGCCGATTGCGACCGCCAATTGATTCAGCAGAACGGGCTGTGGCAAGTACTGCCGCTGGCTTCTTGAGTTTTCCCGCCGGCCGAAGCCGGCACCAAGTTTGCGCGAATGAGGACAAGTGTCATGGGTAAGAATGTCGTAGTCCTGGGCACCCAGTGGGGTGATGAGGGCAAAGGCAAGATCGTTGATCTGCTGACCGAACATGCAGCCGCCGTAGTGCGCTACCAAGGTGGCCACAACGCTGGCCACACCCTGGTGATCGACGGTGAAAAGACCGTTCTGCACCTGATTCCGTCGGGCGTGCTGCGCGAAGGCGTGCAATGCCTGATCGGCAACGGCGTGGTGGTAGCCCCCGACGCCCTGCTGCGTGAGATCATCAAGCTGGAAGAGAAGGGCGTACCGGTGCGTGAGCGCCTGCGCATCAGCCCCTCCTGCCCGCTGATCCTGTCCTACCACGTGGCCCTGGACCAGGCTCGCGAAAAAGCCCGTGGCGAGCACAAGATCGGTACCACCGGTCGCGGCATCGGCCCGGCCTACGAAGACAAGGTCGCGCGCCGCGGCCTGCGCATCGGTGACCTGTTCCACCGCGAGCGTTTCGCCGCCAAGCTGGGCGAGTTGCTGGACTACCACAACTTCGTGCTGGTCAATTACTACAAAGAGCCGGCCATCGACTTCCAGAAGACCCTGGACGAGTGCATGGAATACGCCGAGCTGCTCAAGCCGATGATGCTGGACGTCACCGCCGAGCTGCACGCCCTGCGTCGCGCTGGCAAGGACATCATGTTCGAAGGTGCCCAGGGCTCGCTGCTGGACATCGACCACGGTACCTACCCGTACGTGACCAGCTCCAACACCACCGCTGGCGGCATCGCCACGGGTTCGGGTGTCGGCCCCATGTACCTGGACTACATCCTGGGCATCACCAAGGCCTACACCACTCGCGTGGGTTCCGGTCCGTTCCCTACCGAGCTGTTCGATGACGTGGGTGCCTACCTGGCCAAGCGTGGCCACGAGTTCGGTGCCACCACCGGCCGTGCCCGTCGTTGCGGCTGGTTCGACGCCGTCATCCTGCGCCGCGCCATCGACGTCAACAGCATCTCGGGCATCTGCCTGACCAAGCTGGACGTACTCGACGGCCTGGAAACCATCAATATCTGCGTTGGTTACAAGAACGCCGAAGGCGCGGTCATCGACGCACCGACCGACGCCGACAGCTACATCGGCCTGGAGCCGGTGTACGAGCAGATGCCAGGCTGGAGCGAATCGACCCTGGGTGCCAAGACCCTGGAAGAGCTGCCATTGGCTGCCCGCAACTACATCAAGCGTGTCGAAGAGCTGGTCGGTGCACCGATCGACATCATTTCGACCGGTCCGGACCGCAACGAAACCATCGTGCTGCGTCACCCGTTCGCGTAAGCCTGCTGTAGCAAGCTCAAAGGGCCCTTCGGGGCCCTTTGTCGTTTCTGTCAGGCCCTCGGCGCCCAGGGCGCCTCTACGGGCCTGGGCGAGGCCCGTGGCGTGCCTGATAAACCGAAGTGCCCTGCGCCCGGTCTGCACAGCGGCTCTGATAGCTGGGGGGGCCTTGAGGGGGCCGGGCGAAGCTCGGGAAGAGGGGGGGCGCAATTTTCAAACGCCAGAAACGCAAAAACCCGCGTCAGCGGGTTTTTGGGGTGACTCAGAGATCAAGGATCTGTGAATCTGAATTGGTGCCCAGAAGAAGACTCGAACTTCCACGACCGTAAGGTCACCAGCACCTGAAGCTGGCGTGTCTACCAATTTCACCATCTGGGCATTTACTTCGACGTTGTCCGTCGTTGTGGGGCGCACTATACGGAGGGTATTGGAGGCTGTAAACCCCTGAGTGCAAAAATATTTGAAAAAGTTTTTCGGAGGCCAGAAACGCAAAAACCCGCTTTCGCGGGTTTTTGTGAGTGGCTCAAGATTGCTGTAATCTCAAGCCTGAATTTGGTGCCCAGAAGAAGACTCGAACTTCCACGACCGTAAGGTCACCAGCACCTGAAGCTGGCGTGTCTACCAATTTCACCATCTGGGCATCATCGTCAGCGCTGTTGCGTTTCCGATGGGGCGCACTATACGGGCGTCCTTTTGACCTGTAAACCCCTGTTATGAAAAAAGTTTAGGTTTTTTTGCATGGTGCAGGTTTCAGCCCGAATGTGCGGCATCGCGGGGGCTGTCAAACGGTGAAATTTCCCGTTTCAATACGCGTATGCCAAACTAACCCTTATATAGACAAGGTGAAATTTCTCTAATGGCCGATTGGCAGTCCCTCGATCCCGAGGCCGCTCGTGAAGCGGAAAAATACGAAAACCCTATTCCCAGCCGCGAGCTGATCCTCCAGCACCTCGACGAGCGTGGCTCTCCCGCCAGCCGCGAACAGTTGGTGGAAGAGTTCGGGCTGACCACCGAAGACCAGGTGGAGGCGCTGCGCCGCCGCCTGCGCGCCATGGAGCGCGACGCCCAGCTCATCTACACCCGCCGCGGCACCTATGCGCCCGTGGACAAGCTCGACCTGATCGCCGGTCGCATCAGCGGCCACCGCGACGGCTTTGGCTTCCTGATCCCCGACGACGGCTCTGATGACCTGTTCATGAGCCCGGCGCAGATGCGCCTGGTGTTCGACGGCGACCGTGCCCTGGCCCGGGTTTCCGGCCTTGACCGCCGTGGTCGTCGTGAAGGCGTGATCGTCGAAGTGGTGTCCCGTGGTCACGAGACCATTGTCGGCCGCTATTTCGAAGAGGGCGGTATCGGCTTCGTCACCCCGGACAACCCCAAGGTCAATCAGGAAGTGCTGATTACCCCGGGCCGCAACGCCGGCGCCAAGATTGGCCAGTTTGTCGAGGTGAAGATCACCCACTGGCCAACCCCGCGCTTCCAGCCCCAGGGCGATGTCATCGAAGTGGTCGGCAACTACATGGCGCCGGGCATGGAAATCGACGTGGCGCTGCGTACCTATGACATTCCTCACGTATGGCCACAGGCCGTGCTCAAGGAAGCCGCCAAGCTCAAGCCCGAGGTGGAAGATAAGGACAAGCAGAACCGCGTCGACCTGCGCCACCTGCCGTTCGTCACCATCGACGGCGAAGACGCCCGCGACTTCGACGATGCCGTCTACTGCGAAGCCAAGAGCAAACTGCGCCTGTTCAATGGCGGCTGGAAGCTATACGTGGCCATCGCCGACGTGTCCAGCTACGTGAAACTGGGCTCGGCCCTGGACGAAGAAGCCCAGGTGCGCGGCAACTCGGTGTACTTCCCCGAGCGCGTGATCCCGATGCTGCCGGAAGAGCTGTCCAACGGCCTGTGCTCGCTGAACCCGCACGTCGATCGCCTGGCCATGGTCTGCGAAATGACCATCTCCAAGACCGGCGAGATGACTGATTACCAGTTCTACGAAGCGGTGATCCACTCCCATGCGCGCCTGACCTACAACAAGGTCAGCACCATGCTCGAGCATTCGCGCACCAGCGAGGCCAAGGCCCTGCGCGGCGAGTACGGTGACGTGTTGCCGCATCTCAAGCAGTTGTACGCCATGTACAAAGTGCTGCTGGGTGCCCGCCATGCCCGTGGCGCCATCGACTTCGAAACCCAGGAAACCCGCATCGTCTTCGGTTCCGAGCGCAAGATCGCGGAAATCAAGCCGACTGTGCGCAACGACGCCCACAAGCTGATCGAAGAGTGCATGCTGGCCGCCAACGTTGCCACCGCCGAATTCCTGCAAAAGCATGAAATCCCGGCCCTGTACCGTGTGCACGATGGCCCGCCGCCAGAGCGCCTGGAAAAACTGCGCGCCTTCCTCGGCGAGCTGGGGCTGTCGATCAACAAGGGCAAGGACGGTCCGTCACCCAAGGACTACCGCGCGCTGCTGGAAAGCATCCAGGACCGTCCGGACTTCCACGTGATCCAGACTGTGATGCTGCGCTCCCTGAGCCAGGCGGTGTACAGCGCCGAGAACAACGGCCACTTCGGTCTGAACTACGAGGCGTACACCCACTTCACTTCGCCGATCCGCCGTTACCCGGACCTGCTGACCCACCGCGCCATCCGCAGCGTGATCCGCTCGAAGATGGACACCCCGCACGTCAAGCGTGCCGGTGCCATGACTATTCCGAAAGCGCGGATCTACCCGTACGACGAGCCGGCCCTGGAGCAGTTGGGCGAGCAGTGCTCCATGAGCGAGCGCCGTGCCGACGAAGCCACCCGCGACGTGGTCAACTGGCTCAAGTGCGAGTTCATGAAAGACCGCGTGGGCGAAACCTTCCCGGGCGTGATCACGGCCGTGACCGGTTTCGGTCTGTTCGTGGAACTGACCGATATTTTCGTCGAAGGCTTGGTGCACGTCACCGCGCTGCCGGGCGACTACTACCACTTCGACCCTGTGCACCACCGCCTCGCGGGCGAGCGCACCGGCCGCAGCTTCCGCCTGGGCGACACTGTGGAAGTACAGGTCATGCGGGTCGATCTGGATGAGCGCAAGATCGACTTCGGCATGTCGGAAAAAACCACCAGTGCTCCGGTTGGTCGCAAGAATCGCCAGGCTGAAAAGCCCGCGGCGAAGAAGGCTGCTGACAAGAAGCCTGCGGCCAAGTCCTACGACAAGCCTGCTTACGAAAAACCGGCCTACGAAAAGCCAGCGCCTGCCGCGCCGGTGTCCAAGCCGTCCAAACGCCCGGCCAAGTCGTCGGAATCGGCAAGCGCCTACCGTGCTTCCGATGCCGCGGCCAACAATGCCGACGTGCGCAAAAGCCGCGAAATGAAAAAAGCGCTGTTGGCCGAGGCCAAGAGCGGTGGCGGCAAGCCGGCGCGTTCGGACAAGTCGTCCGGCGCCAGCAAGCCCACCACGCATCGCAAAGGCCCGTCGAAGACGGGTGCCCGTAAACCGAAGGCGAAGTCATGAGTCAGTTGGAAAAGATCTACGGCGTGCACGCTGTGGAAGCCCTGTTGCGTCACCACCCCAAGCGGGTCAAGCAGATCTGGTTGGCGGAAAGCCGCAACGACCCGCGTGTACAGCCGCTGATTGCCCTGGCCGCGGAAAACCGCGTGTCGGTGGGCCAGGCTGAGCGTCGCGAAATGGACGCCTGGGTCGAGGGCGTGCATCAGGGCGTGGTCGCCGAAGTCAGCCCTAGCCAGGTCTGGGGCGAGGCGATGCTCGACGAGCTGCTCGACCGTACCGAAGGTGCCCCATTGCTGCTGGTGCTGGATGGCGTGACTGACCCGCACAACCTTGGCGCCTGCCTGCGCACCGCCGATGCGGCGGGTGTGCTGGCCGTCATCGTGCCCAAGGACAAGTCGGCGACCCTGACCCCCGCAGTGCGCAAAGTGGCCTGTGGTGCTGCCGAAGTGATCCCGCTGGTGGCCGTGACCAACCTGGCGCGCACCCTGGAAAAACTCCAGCAGCGTGGCCTGTGGGTAGTGGGCACCGCTGGCGAAGCCGAGCAGGAGCTGTACCAGCACGATATGACCGGCCCGACCATCCTGGTCATGGGCGCCGAAGGCAAGGGCATGCGCCGCCTGACCCGCGAGCACTGCGATTACCTGGTGAAGCTGCCGATGCATGGCAGCGTCAGCAGCCTGAACGTGTCGGTGGCCACCGGCGTGTGCCTGTTCGAAGCCGTTCGTCAGCGCGGCGCCAAGAAGTAAGATCGGCGCCGTCTTTTTCCCGAGCTTCGCCCGGTCCCACGAGGGTTCATGCCGAACCCTGTGGGGCCGGGCGAAGCTCGGGAAGCAGGCACCGCAATTCTGTTCAAATATTCACCAATTCCCTTGCTTGTCCCCCGCCCCTTCTCTACAATTGCGCCCCTTGCCTCGACGGCAGGTGCTGGCAGTTCATCGTCGCCACCTTTTCCGCGAGCAAGACATACAGTGTCATTCACTCCTTGTCTGACCGCTCTGGCGGCAGGCTACAACCCGTAAGGAGCATTCATGCGTCATTACGAAATCATCTTTCTGGTCCACCCTGACCAGAGCGAGCAAGTCGGCGGCATGGTTGAGCGTTACACCAAGCTGATCGAAGAAGAC